>Ga0209069_10000171_pt1 | contig 26684 bp, 21 predicted proteins | sample Str013_2_FD_187202 | JGI IMG/M metagenome (GOLD analysis project Ga0209069, IMG submission 187202) | Freshwater sediment microbial communities in response to fracking from Pennsylvania, USA - Straight Creek_MetaG_SC_2013 (SPAdes) (version 2) | ecosystem: Environmental > Aquatic > Freshwater >...
GCGCGTTTCCGGTTACAGTCTCGACGAACTGCTGCCGGAAAACGGATTCAACGTAGCTAAGTCGCTGGTCGGCGCGGAGTCTACGTGCGTCATTATTCTTGGCGCGAAAGTGCGGCTACTCGATTGGCCTAAAAAACGCACACTCCTGGTGATGGGTTTCAAAGACGTTTACGCCGCAGCCGACGCCACGCCTACCGTGTGCGAGTCGCATCCCATCGGCCTTGAGGGCATGGACGATACGCTCATCGAGAACATGATCAAGAAAAACCTGCATGTGGGCAGCATCAAGATGTTGCCTCCGGGTAAAGGCTGGCTGCTGGCGGAGTTCGGCGGCGAGACCAAGCAGGAGTCCACGGCCAAAGCGCGTGAACTCATGGCGCGCATGGAGCGCACCACCGACCCGCCGACCATCAAACTGTTTGAAGACGACGACGAAATCCTCAGAGTATGGAAGGCCCGCGAATCGGGTCTGGGTGCCACGTCGCGCGTCCCAGGCGACAAAGAAGCCTGGGAAGGCTGGGAAGACGCCGCCGTCGCGCCCGAGCGGCTGGGCGAATACCTGCGCGAGTTGCGCCGCATCTGCGGCAAGTATGGATACAAGTCTCCTTTATATGGACACTTCGGCCAGGGCTGCGTGCATACCCGCATTGATTTCGATCTGCTCACCACGGAAGGCATCCGCAACTTCCGTTTGTTCCTTGAAGAAGCCGCCGAGTCCGTCGTCCGCCTGGGCGGCTCGCTTTCCGGAGAACATGGCGACGGCCAGGCCCGCGGCGAATTGCTTGAGATCATGTACGGCCCGGAGTTGATGGAAGCATTCCGCGAATTCAAACGTATATGGGACCCGCAGTGGAAGATGAATCCGGGGAAAAAGATTGACGCCAATAAACTCGACGCCAACCTGCGCCTGGGTACCACCTACAATCCGCCGCAACTGAAAACGCATTTTCAATTTCCCGACGAGCACGGCGACTTTGCCGAGACAACGAATCTCTGCGTGGGCGTAAGCAAGTGCCGTAAGGATGAAGGCGGGACCATGTGTCCCAGCTACATGGCCACGAAGGAAGAAATGTATTCCACCCGCGGGCGCGCGCGCTTGTTGTTTGAAATGTTGCAAGGCGATCCGCTGAAGCGCGGCTGGAAGAATGAGACCGTGAAGCAGGCGCTGGATCTGTGCCTGGCCTGCAAGGCCTGTAAGACGGAGTGTCCGGTGAACGTGGACATGGCCACCTACAAAGCAGAATTCCTTTCGCACTATCATGAAGGTAGTTTGCGCCCGCGGGCCGCGTACGCCATGGGATTGATTCACCGTTGGGTCAAGCTGGCGCGGGCGGTTCCGGGCGCAGTAAGTCTGGCGAACTGGGCCGGACGTGCACCAGGAATTTCTCGGTTGATGAAATCCCTCGGCGGGATCGCCCCCCAAAGGAAGATTCCCTCGTTTGCACCACAGACGTTCGCGGCATGGTTTAAAGAAAGAGAGTTTCGCGCGCGCGGGCTTCAATCAAACGAAGCCGTCAAGGCCGGCCGTCCGCAAGTTATGCTCTGGCCGGACACGCTCAACAATCACTTCCATCCGCGCATCGCGCAGGCTGCGGTGGAAGTCCTGGAGCACGCCGGCTACGAGGTAATCATCCCGCAAGCGGCGCTGTGTTGCGGACGTCCTTTATATGACTTTGGCATGTTGACCACGGCGCGGCAGCTGCTGGAAGAAGTTTTGACGACCTTGCAGCCGCAGATCGCCGCGGGAATTCCGCTCATCGGATTGGAGCCGAGTTGCGTTTCCGTTTTCCGTGACGAGATGATCAACCTGATGCCGCACAACCGGGACGCGCATCGTCTGCGCGAACAGACTTTTCTGCTGAGCGAATTCCTCATTCAAAAAGCCGGGTACACGCCGCCGCTACTCAAGCGCAAAGCCCTGGTGCACGGGCATTGCCACCACAAATCCGTCTTGAAGTTTGATTCCGAACAGGAACTGCTCAAACGCACGGGTCTCGATTTCAAAATTCTCGACTCCGGTTGCTGCGGCATGGCCGGTTCGTTTGGCTTTGAAGAAGACAAGTACGATGTTTCGGTCAAGATCGGCGAGAAGGTCTTGCTGCCGGCTGTGCGGGCCGCGGCGGAAGATACGTTGATCATCGCTGACGGGTTCAGTTGCATGGAACAGATCGAACAACTCGCCGGGCGCAAGGCACTGCATATTGTGGAAGTGTTGCAGATGGCCATCCGTGAGCAGCAGGGTGGGCCGCGCAGTCAGCAAGGGGCCGACGATCGGTCTGCAGTTGTTAGCATGCGCCAGTGATCTTTCAAGACTCCGGCTAAACTGATGAAGGAAGTCTTTAGATCGGGGTAAAATAAAGTCAGCCATGGCCATGACTCGTCGCCAAAAAGAACGGCTGTACAAACTGGTGCTCAACCCGCCCAAGGGGAGCAAGCTTGAAGCCGCTAAGAAATATGGCGTCGATCTGACATTGAATCTGCGGCTACTTGCTCTAACTCCGAACGAGCGAGTGAAAGAACATGACCGTGCCCTTCGGCTTGCGCTAGATTTGCGGGCAGCAGGAGAGCGTGCTCGGCTTCGCGCCGCCCAGAAAAAACACCCAGAAAAAAGAATCCAGAAAAAAAATAAAGACAAATAACGTCAGACTGCAATATTTCTGGGGCATGAGTTGTGGCGTCCGCGCGTGAAGAAGGCTCTGGTTAACAACAAAACTCCTTTCCACAACATTAGCGAATTCTTGTTTACTTACCGCCAAGAAATTTTTGGAATTTCCGCGGGCAGAGTGGCTGAATCTCCTCAACTTTGTTTATAATCATCCGTTTTCGCGACGAGTGTGATTCCCGTCAGCGAACTTGGGTGACCGCCCAGACGAGCGCCTGGCAGCGCACGCGGCGGATTTATTCTCGGGAACAGGATCCATGGCACAGATTTTTGACCGCAGTGCGAATACTCTTGCTCGCGCCAGTCTTCTGGGTGTGGTCCTTCTCCTTACCGGGGTGGGGGCCGCGCTGATGCAATTTCAGCGCTCGCCTTTCGTGACCAACCAGCATATTGCGCCGGAACAACCAGTACCGTTCAGCCACCAGCACCACGTGGCCGGACTCGGGCTGGACTGCCGTTATTGCCACACCTCGGTGGAAGAGTCCAGCTTTGCCGGAATTCCCCCCACCAAGACCTGTATCAATTGCCACGCGCAACTTTGGACCAAGGCCGAAATGCTCGAGCCGGTCCGCTATAGCTATCGCACCGGCGAATCGCTCAAATGGATTCGTGTGCACGATCTGCCGGATTTTGTTTATTTCAACCACAGTATTCACGTGGCCAAGGGCGTGGGTTGCCAGAGTTGCCACGGGCAGGTTGACCAGATGCCGCTGATGTATGAAGAGAACACGCTGCAAATGGAGTGGTGCCTGAACTGCCACCGGCAAACGGAAAAGTTCCTGCGGCCGAAAGACCAGGTTTTCAGCATGACGTACGCGCAGCCCAGCGAAGACCATGAAGTGAGTTTTGAAGGCAAGAAATATACGAGCCAGCTCGATCTGGGCAGCGACCTGCATAAAAAATACAACCTGCGCACGGTGCAGGACATAACCAGTTGCTCCACTTGCCACCGGTAGGGTGGAAAACAACATGGAAGCGAATGTCGAATAAGAGCGAATCAAATCTGAACTTGATTTCCGTTGGGCAGATCAAGCCTGCGCGCCTGGACCTGGAAGCCGTGCGCCAGAAGCTGGCTTCCGCCCGCGGTCCTAAATACTGGCGTACGCTGGAAGAGCTGGCGGACCAGGAAGCCTTTGGCGAATTGCTGGAACGTGAATTTCCGCGCCAGGCGTCGGAATGGGTTGATCCGGTTTCCCGCCGCGGGTTCCTCAAGCTGGCTGGAGCTTCGCTGGCCCTTGCCGGACTGGCCGGTTGCACCAAGCAGCCCATTGAGCAGATTCTGCCGTACGTCCGTCAGCCGGAAGACCTGATTCCCGGCAAACCGATTTATTACGCCACGGCCATGCCGTTCGCCGGATATGCACATCCGTTGCTGGTGGAAACCCACGAATTCCGTCCGACCAAAGTTGAAGGCAATCCCAACCACGAAGCGTGCCTGGGATCGTCCGACCTGTTTTCGCAAGCGTCGATTCTTGATATGTATGACCCGGACCGCTCGATCACCATCACCTATAAAGGTGAAGCGCGTCCCTGGGCGGAGTTCCTCGGTCAGATTCGCGGCATTGTCCAGTACCACAAAGCCAACCGCGGCGGCGGCCTGCGCTTCCTGACGGGCGCCACGTCGTCGCCCACGCTGGGTTCGCAGATGAAAGCCATCCAGCAGATTTTCCCGGACTCGAAGTGGCATCGCTGGGAGCCCGTGCATCGTGATTCCGTCCGCGCCGGATCGAAGATGGCCTTCGGCGGAAGTTACGACCCGATCTACAAGTTTGACGCCGCTGACGTGGTCGTCTCGCTCGATGGTGACTTCCTCTCCGGTTCGTGGTTCCCCGGCTTCGTCCGTTACGCGCGCGACTTTATGTCTCGCCGCAAGGACCCCGCCAAAGGCATGAACCGCCTGTACGTGGCGGAGAGCGCGCCTAGTACCACCGGCGCCAAGGCTGATCACAAGATCGTGGCCCGCCAGGTGGAAATCGATAAGATTGCCCGCGCTCTCGCCGCAAAGGTTGGCGTGGGCGGCGTGGCTGCTGAAAGGCTCGATGCCGAACATCAGAAGTGGGTTGACGTTGTTGCCGCCGACCTCATGGCCCACAAAGGCAAGTGCGTAGTAGTCCCCGGCGTGTTCCAGGGCGCTGCTGTCAACGCCGTCGCCCAGGCTATCAATGCCGCACTAGGCAACGTAGGCCAGACCGTCACCTATATTGATGTGGTAGAAATCGATCCAGTCGACAACACGCAATCGATTCGCGAACTTGCCACGGACATCGCTGCCGGCAAAGTTGAAACGCTCATCATCATGGGTGACGTAAACCCCGTGTACAACGCGCCGGTCGATTCGGGACTGTTGCCATTTGGGGATTTTGAAGTTGAAGTAGACGATCCCAAAGAGGCAGGCAAAAAGAAAAAAGAGACACGGCAGGGGCTGCTCTCCAAAGTAAAAACCATCGTCCAACTCTCGATCTACAAGAACGAGACCACGGACTACGTTACCTGGCACGTTCCAGAAACTCACTACCTTGAAGCCTGGAGTGACGGACGCGCCTATGACGGTACCGCCACCATCATGCAGCCCATGATTTCTCCGCTGTATGACGGCAAGAGCGCGCATGAAATTGCCGCCATCTTCACCGATCAACCGGGCACATCCGGATACGACCTGGTACGCACCTACTGGCGTTCGCAGCACAGTGGCGACGATTTTGAAGGCTGGTGGCGCCGTTCCGTGCATGACGGCTACGTGGCTGACAGCGCTTTCCCGGCCCGTCAGGTTTCCGCAAAATTGACCGGCCTGCCGCCCGCCGCAGAAGCCAACGGTCTGGAGATCATTTTCCGTCCCGATCCCACCATCTACGATGGCAGCTTCATCAACAATGGCTGGCTGCAGGAAACGCCCAAGCCACTGTCCCGCACCACCTGGGACAACGTTGCCTTGATCAGTCCAGCCATGGCCGACCGCATGGGTCTGTTGGGAATGGAATTGGGCGATGTCGCGCAATCCGATCTTAAGAAGAACGTCAACAAAGATCACCAGTCAGACGCCCTGAACCGGCTCACGATCACCGTGAACGGCCGCACTGTGGAAGTTCCTGCCTGGGCCCAACCCGGACAGCCTGACAATTCCATCACGCTGTTCTTTGGTTACGGCCGCAAAAAAGCTGGACGCGTGGGTCTGGAGGCCGACACTGCGCATCCGCGCGGCTATGACGCTTATTCCGTCCGCGCCGCGGCTTCTTACGGCGCTGTTGGCCAGGTTGCCGACACCGGCAAGACCTGGGACGTCGCCGTCACGCAAGGCCACTTCTCCATGGACAGCCGTGAGCCGGTGAAGGCTGCCACGTTGGCTGAGTTCACGAAGAAGCCGCGCTTCGCGCATGAAGAATCCGAGCCCAAGGGCAACGAATCTCTTTACTCTGATTACCGCGAAATCGACTGGTACAAGAAAAACGCGTGGGGCATGGCCATTGACCTGAACTCGTGCATTGGATGCCAGGCCTGCTCGGTCGCGTGCTACGCGGAAAACAACATCTCGGTCGTGGGCAAGGAACAGGTCCAGCGTGGCCGCGAGATGATGTGGATTCGCATCGACTCTTATTACGAAGGCGATCCGGCGAACCCGTCAGTCTATTTCCAGCCGGTGAACTGCATGCAGTGCGAAAACGCGCCGTGCGAACCGGTCTGTCCCGTGGGCGCCACGGTGCATAGCACCGAAGGCCTGAATGACATGGTCTACAACCGCTGTGTAGGCACGCGCTACTGCTCCAATAACTGCCCATACAAGGTCCGTCGCTTCAACTTCCTGTTGTTCGCCGACTATGAAACTCCCAGCCTGAAACTAGGGCGCAATCCGGACGTCACGGTCCGCAGCCGCGGCGTGATGGAAAAATGCACATACTGTGTGCAGCGCATCAATGCCGGACGCATCAATGCCGAAAAGAAGACTGGCCCCAACGGTGAGGCTGTGCGGATCCAGGACGGCGACATCAAGACGGCCTGTGAGCAGGCCTGTCCCACGCAAGCCATTGTTTTTGGCGATATCAACGATCCCAACAGCCGCGTGGCAAAGCTCAAAGCGCAGGACCGCAATTACGCCCTGCTGGCTGAACTGAATACGCGTCCGCGCACCACGTACATTGCCGCGGTCAGCAACCCTAACCCTGAACTTGAGAAGGCGGAAAAGGCATAGCGAATGGCCCTGAATGACCAAGTAGATCAACTGCCGCCAAAAGGCATACGGCCGCCGATCATCGGCCCCGGGCAGACGCTGGGCACGGCCACGGACCGGATTGCCGGCATTGTGCTTACCAAGCACACGCCGATTTTCTGGTTTGCCGTGGTGGCTGTTTCGGTGGGAATTTTCGGCATCCTGAACACGGCCATCGCCTACCTGTTGGGCCGTGGTACTGGTATCTGGGGCATCAACATTCCCGTCGGTTGGGGATTCGCCATCGTCAATTTCGTCTGGTGGATCGGTATCGGCCACGCCGGTACGCTCATCTCCGCCATTCTGTTGCTGTTCAAGCAAAGCTGGCGTACTTCCATCAACCGTTTCGCGGAAGCGATGACCATCTTTGCCGTGATGCAAGCCGGTTTGTTCCCTCTAGTGCACACCGGACGTCCCTGGCTGGCGGCTTACTGGCTGTTCCCGATTCCCAACACCATGGGCGTGTGGCCGCAGTTCCGCAGCCCGCTCATCTGGGACGTTTTCGCCGTATCGACATACTTCACCGTGTCGTTCCTGTTCTGGGGCATCGGACTGATTCCTGATTTTGCCACGCTGCGCGATTCAGCCAAGACCCTGGTCGTCCGCCGTATCTATGGAATGCTGGCCATGGGCTGGCGCGGATCGGCCCGCCACTGGAACCGTTACGAGACGGCCTACATGTTGCTCGCCGGACTTGCCACTCCGTTGGTTCTCTCCGTACACAGCGTAGTGAGCTTGGACTTCGCATCGTCCATCGTTCCTGGCTGGCATACAACGTTTTTCCCGCCGTACTTCGTTGCCGGCGCAATCTTCTCCGGATTTGCCATGGTGCTGATTCTGGCCATTCCGTTCCGCGCGCTCTACGGCATGCAGGATTACATCACCCTGCGCCATCTGCAGAACTGCGCCAAGGTAATGCTGGCTACCGGCATGATTGTGGCATACGCCTACGTGCTGGAAATGTTCATGGGCTGGTACAGCAATGACCGATACGAGTTGGCGATGGTCCACAACCGCCTGCACGGTCCGTATTCCGGCTATTACTTCATGCTGGTGTTGTGCAACATCATCATTCCGCAGTCACTGTGGTTCAACAAGGTCCGCTCTTCACCGCTGGCGCTGTTCCTGGTTGCCTGCGTAGTCCAGTGCGGCATGTGGCTGGAGCGTTTTGTCATCGTGGTGATGAGCTTGCAGCGTGACTTCCTGCCCAGCTCCTGGGGTATGTACTGGTTCACCAAGTGGGACATCGCAACCCTGCTGGGGACCATGGGATTCTTTACGCTCTTGTTCTTCCTGTTCATCAGATTTATGCCTGCGATTTCAATTTTTGAAATTCGCACTCTGCTGCCGCAATCGAAGGTGAAGGAATGACGGCTGAACCGATTTACGGACTGCTGGCCGAGTTCGACAATCCGACTGATTTAGTCCACGCCGCTAAGGCCGCGTACGGCGCCGGCTACCGCAAGATGGACGCCTACACGCCCTATCCGCTGGAAGAAGCCGCGGAAGCCATTGGCGTGCACCATAATCGCGTGCCTTTGATCACGCTGGTAGGCGCCATGCTGGGCATGATCGGCGGTTATTCGTTGGAATACTGGGTGTCAGTCATCGCTTATCCGATCAACGCGGGCGGCAAGCCGTTCCATTCCTGGCCGTCGTTTATCCCCGTCACGTTTGAATGCGCGGTGTTGGGCGCTGCGCTGGCTGCGGTGTTTGGCATGATGGCGCTTAACGGACTGCCGCAGCCTTACCATCCGGTTTTCAACGCGCCGAATTTTACTTCGGCCAGCCGCGACAAATTTTTTCTGTGTATTGAAGCTCAAGACCCCAACTTCAGCGTGGTAAGCACAAAACAGTTCCTACAGAATTACCGTCCGCAGCTGGTCTCGGAGGTGCCGTATTAAGCGCCTCGTCCGATCTTGCGCTCTTTTGTTGGCGATCACTGCCGCAACCGTCTTGTCCGGTTGCCGCCAGGACATGCACAACCAGCCCAAGTTTGTTCCCATGCGGTCCAGCGAGTTCTATCCCGATCACCGCTCGGCGCGCTATCCAGTGAGCGGCACGGTGCCGCGGCTGGAAAACGCAATGGTGGACCGCGAACAACTCGATCCCAACAGCTACTTCCTGAGCGGCAAGCACGGCGCGATGTTTGGCAACGATCTGCCTGCCGGCATGAAGCTGGACCGTGTACTGCTGCTTCGCGGACAAGACCGCTACAACATTTACTGCACGCCGTGCCACTCCAAGGTCGGCGACGGCAACGGCATGATCGTGCAGCGCGGTTTCAAGCATCCGCCCACGTTCCACCAGACGCGTTTGCGCAATGCGCCGATCGGTCATTTTTATGACGTCATCAGTAATGGTCTGGGCGCCATGCCGGATTATGCAACGCAGATTCATCCGGAAGACCGCTGGGCCATCTCGGCTTACATCCGCGTGCTGCAACTGAGCCAGGCCGCAACCGAAGCCGACGTTCCTGCCGACCAGCGCGAAGAATTGAACAAGCCAGCAGGAGGGATCCGAATCCCCGACACCTCGTACATGAGCCCTACGGCCATGGCCACTCCCAAAAGTGAAGCACCCAAGGCTGAAGCCAAGCCGGAAGGAGGTGTGAAGTGAGCGATACCACCAGCACCGTCCGCGCCACGCCTCAGGATTTTGCTCCTCCGGCTTCCATTGGCCGCATGCGCACGCGCGCTGCTGTTGTCGGCGTCGTTGGCGCGGTCGCGCTTCTGGTTGTTGCTGCCATCAGCAAGAACTGGGACTTGTTCCTGCGCTCCTGGCTCTTCTCTTATATGTTCTGGCTCGGTCCCACCACCGGCGCGCTTTGCCTGCTCTGCCTGCAATACACCACAGGCGGCAACTGGGGACGTCTGGGACGTCGCATTTGGGAAGCGGCCGCCGGCAATCTTTGGCTGATGGTTGTCTTCTGGATCCCCATCGCGCTGGGTCTCAAGAGCCTTTATTCCTGGGCACGCTACGCCACCGAGGCTGACGCGGTAAAAGACCTGGGCCCAAAAGCCATCTACTATCTCAATGTAAAAGGCTTCTGGATTCGCGGCCTTGCGTTCTTCCTGGTGTGGGAGATTATTCGCAGAATCCTGGTGAGCTGGTCGAAAAAAGAAGAAGCCGGCCAGACCACGCCGCAAAAATTTGTAGCCATCCAGAACCTGAGCGGGTTTGGCATTGTCTTTTACGCCGCCGCGATCACGTTCCTCTCCATCGACCTCACCATGTCGCTGGACCCGAAGTGGTGGTCCACGGTGTGGGGCATGTTGTTCATGGTTGGCCAGGTGCTCACTACGTTCTGTTTCACGTTGTGGTTGCTGGTGAAGTTGTCGCCGACGGAGCCGGTGTCCAAGGTTTTCAAGACTGAGTACCTACATGACTTCGGCAAGCTGATGTTTGCTTTCGTCGTGCTGTGGGCGTATCTCTCATTCTCGCAGTGGATCATCATCTGGTCCGGCAACCTGCAGAACGAAATCGGTTTCTACCTGAACCGCCTCAACAGCGGCTGGCAGTATTTCGGAACGATTCTGATCTTTGCCCACTTTGTTTTCCCGTTCGCTCTGTTGCTCTCCCGCAACACCAAGCGCAGCACCAGCCGGGTTGCCAAGATCGCGTTGTTCGTGATGTTCATGCGCCTGGTGGACTTGTTCTGGACTACCGCGCCGAACTTTTATCGCGGATACGGCAACGGCGCGCAGGGACTCCAGGGTTTTGGTTTGATGGATGGACTCATGTACGCGCTGTGTCCCATCGCCATGGGCGGCATCTGGCTGTTCTTTTTCTACTGGAACCTGGGCAAGCGGTCGCTTATGCCCGTGAACGACCCTGATTTTGGTCAAATGATGGAAGCGGAACACCATGGATAATCAGAATCCTCAATCCGGCGGACATTCGAAGATTGGTCACGAAGAAGACACGATCAGCATCAAAGGCATCGTCTATTCCGGGCTGTTTTTGTTTCTTGGAGGCGTGATCGCATTTGTCTCCATGTATTTCTTCTATGGTGGTCTGGAGAAATGGCGGAAAGACCATGAAGCCAAGATGACCCCCATGGAGCAGCAATTGCTCGACCAGCGCGAAATGCCCAAGGACACCAAGACCGAGCCAGCCGGCGAAGAAGCCGCCAACTCGCCTGAGGTTTACGGACAGCGGCGCGATCGAAAAGCCATGGAAGCCCACTTGAAGCAGACGTTTCCTGGCCCGCGCCTGCAATATGACGACGAGCACGACATGAAGCTTTTCCGCAGTTCTGAAGACGAATGGCTCACCAGTACCGGTAAGGACGCCAATGGCAACATTCACATTCCCGTGGACAAAGCCATTGATTTGATTTCGCAGCGCGGGCTGCCGGCAGTCAGCGGACCGTGGCAACCGCCGACGTTGCCCACGGCCGTGCCCATGGTTCCGGCACAAACCGCGAAGAAGTAAGCGAACTCGATTTGATAGTCAGCATTCACAGAAGTTGGTAGTAAACAGATGAATTACAGAAGCACAATTCGAAGAATCGCCGTCACGGCATTGATCACCGTGCTCGCCGCTGGAGCCGCGTTGGCCCAGGCCGGCGCGCCCCGCATGAATCCCGACGAAGGCGGAACAAACACCAAGCTGGCGATCTTCGACAAAATTGGCATCGATCAAAAGCTGAACAGCCAGGTCCCGCTGGACCTGACGTTCACTGACGAAAGCGGCCAAAAAGTAAAACTCGGGCAGTACTTCGGCAACAAGCCGGTCATCCTGTCTTTGGTCTATTACCAATGCCCCATGCTGTGCTCGCAGGTGCTGGCCGGACTTACCGGCACATTGAACGGAATCTCCCGCTTCAGCGTCGGTCGCGATTTTGACATCGTTACCGTGAGTTTTGATCCGCGCGATACAGCGAAAGAAGCAGCGGCCAACAAGAGCAGCTACCTGCGGCGTTATCGCCGCGAAGGCGCGGAAAAAGGCTGGCACTTTCTCACCGGCAACAAAGAGCAGATCGAAGCCTTGGCTGGTTCCGTGGGTTTCCGTTATGCCTGGGACCCGGACATTCAGCAGTACGCGCATGCCAGCGGCATCATGCTGCTTACGCCGGACGGCCACGTGGCGCAGTATTACTACGGCATTGAGTACGCCCCGCGAGACGTGCAGCTGGGTTTGATTGAAGCTTCCAAGGGCAAGATTGGGAATGCCGTGGACGCCGTGCTCTTGTATTGCTATCACTACGATCCGGCCAAGGGAAAGTACGGCGCCGCGATTTTCAACATTTTAAGGATTAGCGCTTTGACCACCGTGCTGGTGCTCGGCGGATTTGTGATTGCCATGTTCCGTCGCGAGGCGCACGCGGCCAAATTGAGCGGTTTCAAGACTAGGACAGCCGAATAGATGGAATTTAAATTGCCATTATTTCCGGAGCAGGCTTCAAGCGTCGCCGGCCAGGTGGATGCGTTCTACCTTTTCCTGGTCCTGCTGACGACGTTTTTCTCCCTGCTCATTGCCCTGATGATCGTGTTCTTCATCATCAAGTACCGGAAGCGCCCAGACCACAAGGCAGAGCAGATCCACGGCTCCACCTTGCTGGAGATCGTCTGGACGGCCATTCCGCTGGGCATCTCCATGATCATCTTTGTGTGGGGCGCGGTGCTCTATTACCACCTGCAAAACCCGCCAAAAGACGCCCTGGAGATTTACGGCGTCGGCAAACAATGGATGTGGAAGTTCCAGCATCCCGGCGGCCAGCGCGAGATCAACACGCTGCACGTGCCCACGGGACGTCCTGTAAAAGTTACGCTGATTTCGCAAGACGTGATCCATGACTTTTTTGTCCCCGCGTTCCGGATAAAGACTGACGTGTTGCCGAACCGCTACATGCACACCTGGTTCACGCCCACGCGGGAAGGCAACTATCACCTCTTCTGCTCGCAATACTGCGGCACCAACCACTCCGGCATGATCGGTGAAGTGGTGGTGATGAAACCGGAAGATTACGCCGAGTGGCTGGCCAGCGGAAAAGCCGAAGGTTCCATGGCTTCCATGGGTGAAAAATTGTTCCAGGAATTTGGCTGCACCACGTGTCACCGGCCTGACGCCGGCGCCCGCGGCCCCAGCCTGCTGGGACTTTATGGCCGTCCGGTCCGCTTGTCTGATAACCGCGTGGTCATCGCGGACGATAATTACATTCGCGAATCAATTTTGAATCCGAACGCCAAGATCGTGTCCGGGTTCCAGCCCATCATGCCCACATTCCAGGGCGTGGTGAGTGAAGAAGGCCTGATCCAGATTACGGAGTACATCAAGCACCTGTCGCAACAGGATTCTGAACCGCTTAGCAACCGGAGCAATCCGGCTGTGCTCCGCGACACTGAGGTCCCAACTATTCAGCAAGAGCTCAAGGGCCGGGGCAACGAACCCGCAGCTCCGTCTGGGAAGAAACCATGAGTACCGCCGCTACCACAGTAAAACCGGTCATGCCGGCCAAGCATTACCTGAACGATAACTACGGAATCCGTTCCTGGCTCCTCACCAAGGACCACAAGCGGATCGCGATCCTGTACCTGTGCACGATCACGTTTTTCTTTTTCCTGGGCGGCATGTTTGCAGCGCTGATCCGGCTGGAGTTGCTCACTCCGGAAGGCGACCTGTTCCATTCCGATACGTACAACAAACTGTTCACCATGCACGGGGTGAACATGATCTTCTTCTTCCTGATTCCATCCGTGCCGGCCGTGTTGGGTAACTTTATTCTTCCCATCATGCTGGGCGCCAAGGATCTGGCGTTTCCCAAGATCAACCTGCTGAGCTGGTACATCTTTATTGTTGGCGCGGGCTTTGGCCTGGCCGCACTGATCGGCGGCGGCGTTGATACCGGCTGGACTTTCTATACTCCGCTCAGCACCGGCTACGTGCGTACACCAGTCATCGTTCTGGCTGTGGGCATTCTTATCGCCGGATTCGCCTCGATCTTTACCGGGCTCAACTTTATCGTTACCACGCATCGCATGCGCGCTCCGGGAATGACCTGGGGACGCCTGCCCTTGATGGTTTGGGCCAACTACGCGGCCAGCCTGATCATGATTCTGGGAACTCCGGTCATCGCCATCACCTTGATCCTGGTGGCCCTGGAACGCGGCTTCCACATCGGGGTGTTCGATCCGAAACTCGGCGGCGATCCGGTATTGTTCCAGCACATGTTCTGGTTCTACTCCCATCCTGCCGTTTACATCATGATTCTGCCGGGTATGGGAGTGATCAGCGAAATCGTTACCTGCTTCTCGCGCAAGCGCGTGTTCGGATACACGTTCATCGCGTTCTCGTCCATCGCCATCGCCGTGTTCGGCTTCGTCGTGTGGGCGCACCACATGTTTGTGGCCGGCATCTCCACGTACTCGGCTCTGGTGTTCAGCCTCCTGAGTTTCGCGGTGGCCATACCTTCGGCGGTGAAAGTCTTTAACTGGACTGCCACCATGTACAAAGGCTCCGTCAGCCTGGAAACGCCGATGCTCTACGCGCTGGCGTTCATTGGACTGTTCACCATCGGCGGACTGACCGGCCTGTTCCTCGCGGCACTCGGCACAGACATTCACATTCACGACACGTATTTCGTGGTCGCGCACTTCCATTACGTCATGGTGGGAGGCATGGTCACCGCGTATTTAGGCGGGATCCATTTCTGGTGGCCCAAAATGACGGGCAAGATGTATCCGGAAGCCCCGGCGAAGCTGGCGGCGTTGATCACCTTCATTGGGTTCAACCTCACCTTCTTCCCGCAATTTATTTTGGGCTACCTGGGCATGCCGCGCCGCTATCACGCGTATCCGCCGGAATTCCAGGTGCTCAACGTGCTTTCCAGCGCAGGCGCATCGGTTCTGGCCGTCGGTTTCATCATGCCGCTGGTTTACTTCTTGTGGTCGCTGAAGTTCGGCGAAGCTGCTGGCGACAATCCGTGGGACGCCAAGGGCCTGGAGTGGCAGACTACGTCGCCGCCGCCTACGCATAATTTCCATGAAGTCCCGATTGTGACCGAGGATCCCTACAACTACGGTGAGGAGGCCAACGTTGTCCACTAGTCAGACAACCTCTACCGATCATCACCCGGCGCTGGTCCATCATTTTGACGACATGGAGCAGCAGAAGGGCGCGTCCACATTTGGCATGTGGGTGTTCCTGCTGACGGAACTCATGATGTTCGGCGGCCTGTTCGCTTCGTACTTGATTTACCGCCTCAAATTCTATGCGGCTTGGGAAGCCGGCAGCAGCAGTATTGACGTGCATTGGGGATTCATCAACACCCTGGTCCTGATCGGCTCCAGCTTCACCATGGCCATGGCGGTTTGGGCGGCGCAAAAAGGCGATAAGAACAAACAGGTCATGTTCCTGATTGGCACCATGATCCTGGGCGCGGCTTTTCTTGGTATCAAAGGCATCGAATACAAGGCCAAGTATGACGAGTGCCACATCCCCGGCCACATCATCGGCAAGGCGTTCAACGCCAGCGGTGGCTGCATGGCGGATGGCAAAGTCACCGGCGATATTGCGAAAGAATTCATGGAGCACCAGGCCGAAATCCATAAGCCGGTGCCTGAAGCTTTTGCCAAGCAGACCGCGGACCAGACACAGATTTTTTTCTCGTTCTATTTCGCCATGACCGGACTGCATGCATTCCACATGGTGATTGGATTGGGACTGCTGGGCTGGCTCACTCTGCGCGCATCACGCGGGGAATTTAGCGGCCAGTATTTTACGCCCGTGGAACTCGGTGGCTTGTACTGGCACTTTGTGGATATTGTTTGGATTTTCCTGTTCCCGTTGCTCTATTTGATCAACCGGACGCACGGTTAAAGGAATTGAAGAAGGGGTCCTAAAACAGAAACCATGTCACAGAATTCGCATCCAACTCCGTTGCTCTATTTCGTCATCGTGATGTGCTTATTTGTGGGGACGGTGGTTACCTACAAAGCGGCCACCATCGACATGGGGATATGGAACCCGATCGTGGCGCTGGCCATTGCCTGCACCAAAGCTGTGCTGGTCGTCCTCTTCTTTATGCACGTCCGCTACAGCGACAAGCTGACCAAAGTCACCGTGGTTGCGGGATTCTTCTGGCTGATGATCCTCATCACGCTCAGTCTCTCGGACTATATCGGACGCGGCTTTCAGGTGGCACCCTAAGTCCCACAAACAATTCGCGAAAGAGATCCGGGGCTGAATCAGCCCCGGTTTTTATTTGGTCAGGATTTCTTCCAGGTAGTCGAGCGCGCGCTTGTCGTTGCTTTGGCCCAGCCAGAAGATGGCTTCTTTTTTGACCGCCGGATTGCGATTCGTTCGTGCAACATTGATCAGAAGCTGAACGCCATCGCCTTCATGTAATTGCGACAACGCAAATACGGCCTTCTTTTTTACGGCCGTTTCCGGATCATTCTCAACCGCATCGCTGATTTCCTGTGCCGCTTTGCGCCCGCCCTTTTGCGCCAGCCAGAAAATCGCCTGGCTGCGCACACGGGAACTGGAGTCGCTGCGGGCCAAGGTGATCAGGTCGCGCAGCACTTCCGGTTCTTTGCTTAAGGAGAGGGCAAACGTGCCTTTTTCGCGGAAACGATCACTTGCATCGTCTTTTACGTACTTGCGTACCAGTTGGTAACCTGCTTTGCCGCGCTCTACGCTCAACCAAAAGGCAACGTTCTCGCGCAAACGCTCCGGCTGAGAAGGCTGGATCAGTTTTTCCAGACTTCCCTCCGCAGCCGGGGTATCGTGAATGGCAATCGCCATAACAGCTTCGCTCCCGCGACCACGCTCTTCGCGCTCGGAGCCTGAGTCGGCAACGGCGATCGATGCCAGCAGGTCAATGCTCTGTTCCGGCTTCACACCCTCCAGCCAATAAAGGGGAAGATTGGCGAAATCCAGCGGACAATCCACACTGAAGACGCGGACTTTGCTGACCTTGCCGGCCTCGGCCTTCAAGAACACAAAAGCGTACGGAACGGGCTCAGGCGGCGCGCAATCCGATACCGTTCCGTTGAACGAACCGCCATGTTCGGAATCCATCTTGCAGCCGAGACAGCATTTGCCTGAGCCGCGCCAGCCATCGCCGCCATCAAAGCAGCACATGGAGCGTTCTTTGGCTTGCGCGGGAATGCGATAACCGATCCACACCCGCCCTGGCTCTTTTTGCAGAATGGAATCCACCGCCGGTTTAAATCCGGACGCCGCAGACTGTTCGTGTATCTGAGCGTTCTTGATGGTCGGTTTCTGCGCCAGACCCTGGGAAGCTAAAAGCAGGCAACCCGCAAAGATAAACAACTGTTTCAATGTCCGCATGGCAGCACCTTATTTGTTCAGAATTTCCATCATGTAGTCGGTGATTTCCGGCGAACTCATGATCGACATTTTCTGGATCAGCGCTTTCTTGAGCTCCGGATTGTTTTCCTTGCGGGCCAGGGCCACCATCTCTTTCCCCGCGTTGTGCAGGAACAAGCCATTGATTACTTTCTTTTTTATGGCCAAGTCGCTTTGTGTACCGTAAAGCCGGGTAAGCGCGACCAGGCTCTCCTCGCCGCCGACCAAGCCGATGGTGCTGATGGCTTTATCCAGAACTTTGGAATCTTTCTCCGTTTGAACGATTTCCGCCAACTGACTGGAGCCGCCACACATCAGCATGGCTCCCACGGCGCCTTCGCGCGTCTCGGGGTCTGGTGAAGCTTTGTACATTTCGAGCAACTCCGGGCATCCGCCCATCATGCCCATGTAGCGCAGCGCTTCGCGGCGAAGCTCGGGTGATTTTTCGTTCTTGGCCACCGCCAGCACGTCTTCCTTGTCCCCGGACATGAGCCAGCCCTGGAAGACCATCTTCTTCACGCTGGGATCGGAAGACCCGTTATAGATTTCTTTCAGGGCCGCTCGGTTCGCTTTGTTGCCGTTCATCCCGAGATAGCGAATCGCGCGTTTCTGCAGATCAGGATTGTTGTTTGCCTTTGCCACGGCCATGGTTACCTGTTGGGCTTCCTCTGATCCGCTTTGTGACAGCACGAACAGCGCTTTGTCCTTAAGGCGGGGCGAATAGTTGCCCAGAATAATCTTCTTGAGCAACGGGACGGCTTTGTCCGGATCGGAATTCATCAGCGCATTGAGCGCCATGACCTTCTCTTCTTCGTCCGTCACTTTTTCCGGGTTCACGGAAGCGCCGCGCATTTCGGTTTCCAAAACGCCGGCGTCCTTCAGCCAGGTGCTCTTGGGATACGACTTACGCAGTTCGTCGATCACGGCAAAAGCCCGCGTCTTGTTGCCGGCTTTGTTCAGCGCGTACGCCTTCCAGTACATGGCGCCGTCCGCCTTGCGGCCGTGCATCTTGATGACGGAATCAAAATCCTTCACGGCATCGTCATATTCGCCCTCGCTAAGAGCGTCCTGAGCGGACGAGTATTCTTCCTCTTCTTCGCTCTGTTTGTCTTTCGCTGAGCTCTGCTCTTCCAGAAAGCCCGATGGAGAAATACCCGGCTGGGCAACGGCGGCGCGTCCGGCGAACGTGGTAAAGAGTAGTAGCGTAAATAAATATGCGTATTTCATCGTGTTGAGTAACCCCTTATTGGCTCCAGGCGTGGCCTAGAGCGTGATCAAGCCGTTGCTGTTGGATTTTTCTTGTTGTCGGCGGCGAATCTTTGAACCTACATCTGAGTTGACTACCCGGATCTTGAAAAGCAGCCCTTGCGATTGAATGCGATTGCGTATCTCCCGCAGATCACCCGGTGTGATTTCCGCCGGACCGTTGGCCACCTCGGCCAGCACGCGTCCCAGATCATCTAAAACGTGCGCAATCTGCGGATCGCCTACTTGCTGGGCGCTTACGCGATAGAGGTGATTGTCGTCCAGCAGATCGCGCGCCAACTGTTGCTCCGCGGTGAAATCGATATGGTCTTTGTCGTCGTTGTGCATGATCTCCACCAGCAGCATCTGGGAGCGCTCCAGGTGATCGCCCACAGCGACTAGCACAATGCGTTGCGGATCGACTTTGGCCTCATTGGCTGGCGGCTTGTCTGGAACAACGTTTTGGCGCGGCCAGAAACGACCTGCCAGAAACGCAGCAACAATAAGAACCGCCATGCTGCTGACAAGTGTCAGTTTTCCCGGGGACCACAACCATCCAAACATGCCAGATCGTTTGGCCGGTAGACGATCGCGAACATTGAGCCACAACTTATCGTCAAAGCCGGGCGGCGGCTCCGGGACTTCCGTAGGCTCAATGCCCCGTAGCAGCGCGGCCACGCGCTCGAACTCGCCGCGGCACGCCGGACAATCTCCAAGATGTTGCCGGACCGTTTCTTCGCTTTCGGCGTCACCGTAAAAATGCAAAACGATTTGTTCTTCGCTGAGATGGTTCATCGTACGGGACTCCCTCCCAGCCGAGCGGAACGCGCGGCCGAACCGGAACCCACCAAGGGCTCCAATTGCTGGCGCAGTTTCTGGACGGCGCGGAACACGCTGTTCTTGGCGGCACTGGCTTTCAAATTCAGAGTCGCGCCGATCTCCTCAATGGACCGGCCTTCCATATGGCGCATGGTAAAAGCCACGCGTTCCACCGGAGTCAGAAGGCTCATGGCTTGCGCCAGCTTATTCTTCACTTCGTCACTGAGCAGGACGCGGTCAGGACCCGGAGCAGTGGCCGGTAACTGGACCTGGCGGCCATCTTCGGCATCAGGACTGTCGGTAATTTGGTATGTATCTTTCATTCCAGCCTGCATCTGCGACTTGCGAGTTGCCAGGAAGTCCAGCGTGCGATTCACGGCGATCCGGTAGACCCAGGTGCCAAAGTTCGCGCGCAGTTCAAAACGCGGCAGAGCTTTGTAGGCCCGCAGAAAGGTCTCTTGCACCAGTTCTTCGGTGTCCTGTGGATTGCCGGTCATGCGATACACCACCGAGTAAACGCTGCGGGAATGGCGGGACATCAGAACGCGAAAGGCGTCCTGATCGCCGGCCAGTACCTGCGCCACTATGGCTGCGTCGCTAACTTCCATTCGATTAGATTAGACCGGAAACAGGGTGAGCGGTTAGGTAGATGGCAGTCATGAAGATGGCCCTCGGGAAGATCGCCCTTAACGAAGACGCATGCCCAACAGAAAGGCCACCAGATCGCCTGGTGGCCACTTCTCACGCGCGGAAACGCGGGTTTCACCCACGTTCAAGCTTTACGGATACTGCGGGTGACCGCCCTTCCAGGCATTGGGGTATCGGGCACAAACCGTGGTGATGGCGTCTGTGTTTCCACTGGGATAACAACTCGGGAAGCCATAGATACCGTACGGATCAAAGAAATAAAACTGATTGTCCGTGGGGTCGCGACGAGTGAAGAAGATGTGCAGATGAGTGTTGGAGTTTGCCGAACCCGTGCCATTCCCGCCGGGGCCGGTATCGCCCGCCCAGCCTAGAATGTGCCCGGCCGCAACTTGCTGGTTCACCGCAACGGCGATCGTCTGGTCATTGGTTCCCCAGTTGGTGGGATTCGGATGCTGGTTGGCCGGAGCTTTCGGACAGCCGCTGCCATTGAGATGGACTTCGTATCCGTTGAGGGTGCCGCCGGAAAGTGGCGGAACGCTTTGCGTCCAGGCTTTAGCGCAGTCGTTGGCGGGGCCATTGCGCATGTGCATGTAAATCGTGCGGAAGGCGTCTTGAACTCCTCCCACATCGTGGCTGATCACAAGGGTGTTGCCGGACCAGTTGTCCCAGCCAATAAAGATCACCTTACCCGGCGCCGCGGCACGTATCTGAAAGCTCTTGACCAGATCAATCGCGTAGTCGACCGCGTGATGGTAAGGCAAGGGGTTTGTCGCAGATGGCGCATACAGCCAACCATTCCAGCGCTTTACCGTGGTATCGGAAAATGGCAACGTGAACGGCGCCGCGGAAAATGTTAATGCGGAAAGCCGGACATATTTGTCTCCGCCGGCTTCATCCACCGGCCAGTGATACGTAGTGTTGTGTCCGGTGATGTTGTAGTTGTACGCCGAAGTTGCCACAACTTTGTTGGCACACTCTCCTCCGCATCCTTCGTATGTGGCAATGCTCACGAGCCGCAGATTTTGTCCGGCGAGCTCGTGCCATTTTGACTTGAAGTTCTCAAAATCCACACCGGCCCAGAGATAAAACCCATCGCTGCCGGCACGCCATACGCCGGCGTACTTTCGCTGATTGCCTTCCATGTAGGTCTTGAAAACAGTAAGGCGCAGGCCCTGTTTTCCCAGCTCCTGCCATTTGGCGTTGAAACTGTTCTAATCAACGCCGGCCCAAAGATAGTGGGCGTCGTTGCCCGCGCGCCATACACCAATATATTTTCGGGAATTGCCTTCCATGTAGGTTTCCATGTCAACCAGGCGCAGACCCTGCTTGCTCAACTCTTCCCACTTGGCATTAAAGCTGTTCCAGTCGACGCCGGCCCAGAGAAAATGAGCGTCACTGCCGCCGCGCCAGACTCCAATGTACTTACGCTGGCCGCCTTCCACGTAAGTTCTGACAATGGTCAGCCGCAGATTCTGTTTTGCCAGCTCCTGCCACTTGGCATTGAAGTTGTTCCAGTCCACGCCGGCCCAAAGGAAATGAGCGTCACTTCCGCCGCGCCATACGCCGACATATTTTCTCTGCGAACCCTCGCCGTAAGTGGCAACGTCCACCAGGCGCAGGTTTTGTTTGCTGAGCTCTTCCCACTTGGCATTGAAGCTGTTCCAGTCAACGCCGGCCCAGAGGTAATGCGCGTCATTGCCGGACCGCCATACCCCGGCAAACGCATCCTGGGCCGTGGCAGCGGACGGGAACAGGAACATCCCAAGTGCGGCGGCAAACACCAAGAAGCTCGCGGTTGCCCGCACGGATAGACAAAGCGTTGTGTTGATTTTCACCAGATGTCAGCCCCCCCTTTGGACCTTGCGCCGATGCTAGCACAGGCCGCCCCTCGTATCCGATTGACGATGTTGGTGTCACGTCCGTGGAAATTCGCTGGCAAAGCTCAGACGCAGGTGTGCCCGAAGGCTTAAGGCTGAAGGTGCGTTTCTACTGCCCGGGCCACGCGCAGGACGGTGCTTTCATCAAAGTGCTTTCCCAGGATCTGGAGTCCAATGGGCAGTCCGGATGAAGTCTGGCCGCAGGGGACGCTGATCCCCGGGATGCCGACGAGGTCGGCGGTGACGGTATAGATGTCCGCCAGGTACATCGCGAGCGGGTCGTCGGCCTTTTCGCCGATCTTGAATGCCGCCGTCGGCGCCGTGGGCGTGACGATGGCGTCAACTTTCTGGAAGGCTTCGTTGAAATCGCGCGCCAGCAGCGTACGGACGCGCTGAGCTTTCAAATAATAGGCGTCGTAATAGCCGGAACTCAACGCGTACGTGCCGAGCATGATGCGGCGTTTTACCTCCGCGCCAAAAGCCTCGTCACGGGAGTTGCGATACATGTCGGTTAGCGTGCGCGAATTTTGGGAACGATAGCCGTAACGCACGCCGTCATAGCGCGCGAGATTGGCGGAAGCTTCCGCCGTGGCAATCACGTAGTAAGTGGGTACCGCGTATTCAGTGTGAGGAAGCGAAACGGGGACGATCTTCGCGCCTTGGCCCTGCAGCTTTGTGATGGCCGCTTCCACGGCGGCGCGAACTTCTGGTTCCAGTCCTTCACCGAAATATTCTTTGGGAACGCCCAGCCGCAAGCCTTCCACCGGCTTGGCCATTTCCTGTTCGTAGTCGGGCACCGGGACTTTGGCCGATGTCGAATCCATGGGATCGTGCCCGGCCATCACGCGAAGCAGAATCGCGGCGTCTTGAACGGAGCGTGTCAGCGGGCCGATGTGATCCAGCGACGAAGCGAAGGCAATCAGCCCGTAACGAGAAATGCGGCCGTACGTCGGCATCAAGCCAACTACGCCGCAAAAAGACGCGGGCTGGCGGATCGATCCTCCGGTGTCCGAACCAAGTGTCGCGACGGCCATGCCTGCTGCTACGGCCGCTGCCGAACCACCACTCGATCCACCTGGGACGCGCGATTTGTCCCGCGGATTGCGCACCGGGCCATAAGCGGAATTTTCGTTGGACGAGCCCATGGCGAACTCGTCGCAATTCATTTTGCCCAGGATCACGGCGCCCGCGGATTCAAGGCGCGCAACGGCCGTGCAATCGTAAGGTGGAATGAAGCTCTCCAGAATCTTTGAGCCGGCGGTAGTGCGCACGCCGCGGGTAACCATTACGTCTTTGATGCCCATGGGTACGCCGGCCAGTGCGGGCAGCGGATCGCCTTTAGCTGCGAGTTGGTCCATGCGCTGGGCTTGGGCCATGGCGCGATCTTCACAAAGAGTCAGCCATGCATTGATTTCGGGATTCTCGGCCTTGATCTTCTTATAGGAGATCTCAACCAGTTGGACGGCAGTGGTCTTCTTCTCCGCGATGGCGGAGCGGGTGGAGGCGATGGTGAGGGTCGAAACGTCCATGAGTTTCAAGTGCGAAAACAGAGTCGCCGCAGATTAGTGCTTCGTTTTTAGCAATTAGCAGCTGGCAATTGGCAACTAGCCAAACCTTATGCAGCATTCTGTGTGGCTATTTGCCAGTTGCTAATTGCCAATTGCTACTTCTCAATCACTTTCGGCACTCTGAAGAAATCTGCACTCGCCGCCGGTGCGTTCTTGAGCGCTTCCTCGTGAGGCAAAGACGGTCGCGGAGTATCTTCGCGAAATGGAGTCACGTCACTCCCGCCATCGGTTCCGCTGACCTGGGACATGGGCGGAACGTTGGCTGTGTCCAGCTGGTTCAGTCGGTCAATGTAAGTCAGGATGGAATCCAGGTCCTTGACCATACGTTGGCGTTCCTGGTCGGTAAGTTCCAGGTTGGCCAGATCGGCAACGTAAGCAACGTCTTTGTCGGTTATACGCATTTTTTCTGTCGCTGCGCTCCAAACCGCCCAGCATCCCCGTTACATGGCACCCGATTCTTCCGCGCCGCTAGCGCCGGGCTCGGCGCGCTAGTCTGCCTCGCCCGTAATCAAGGAAACTAAGCCTGCTCCTATTTGGCTGAGCGCTGATTGCTGAGTGCGGACTGCGTGATTTGAAACTTGACTTCTTTTACCAAAGGGCCCAGCAGCCCTTCATATCCGCTGATATAGCGTGACGAAAAACCTGCCAACTGCCCGCGCCAGGGCTGGTCTGGGACTTCAACGGTCAAGACTCCGTCCGCGAAGGCCACAGCCTGTGTGCGTGCAGCGACTTCTTTCCCGCACACCAGCGGCCAGGCAAGAATCACGGCCTCTTCCGCGGGACGCGCCCGCAGAAGCTCCGTCATAATGTTGCGCAAGCCGGTGCGGACAGGTTCCATGCAAGCTCCAGTGAAATTCTGATTTTAGCACCGGGAATCAGAAGAGCCAGGATGTGATCGCAACAATGAAAAAAGGCCGCCCGGTGAGGGGCGGCCTTGGTTGTTGGCGAAAGGACCTAGTTGACGATCAGGGTCGCCGTCGTGGTGTGGTTCAACGCGCCGCTGACGCCGTGAACGGTGAGTGTTGACGTCCCAACCACTGCTCGGCGGTTCACGGTGATCCGCATGTTTGAAGTACCCGAACCGGTGACCGTGGTCGGGGTAAAGGTTGCAGTCACGCGGTTGGGCAATCCAGTTACGCTCAGTGTGACGGTCCCGGTGAACCCGTTAACCGCGCTGATCGTGACAGTGTAATTGCCGCTGGTTTGGCGCGTGATGGTCTGGCTGGCCGGAGTTACCGCGATAGTGAAGTCCGGATTTGGAGCCGGATTCACAACCAGCGTAACAGTGGTGGAGTGCACCAGCGTGCCCGAGGTCCCGGTGATGGTAATCGTGTAAGTGCCCGCCGGGGTTGTGGTGCTGGTGGTCACCGTCATGGTGGAGTTGCCGGAGACAGCCACCGACGTCGGGTTGAAGCTGGCCGAAGCGCCTGTGGGCAATCCGCTGGCAGTAAAGCCGACGGTGCCATTGAAGCCGCCGGAGGGTGTAACGGTTGCGGTGTAAGCCGTGCTGCCGCCCGCCGTCACTGTTTGTGAAGCCGGCGATGCGGTGACGGCAAAGTCACCCACGATCGGTACGGTCACAACAAGAGTTGCCGTGGCGGTATGCGTGAGCGTGCCGCTGGTTCCGGTAATGGTCAGTGTGTAAGTGCCGGCTGGTGTGGTGGCAGCAGTGGTTACCGCCAACGCGGAATTACCCGAGGTGAGTGAAGACGGCGTAAAGGTGGCCGTAGCGCCCGTGGGCAATCCTGCGATCGTCAGGGCCACGGTACCGGTGAATCCGTTCAGCGGAGTCACAGTTTCCGTGTAGTTCGCGGTGGAGCCCTGGTTCACTGACACTGAAGGCGGAGCGGAGGCCAACGTAAAGTCCGGAGTTCCGCAGCCGGCGAATTTGAAATTCGCAATGCGCGTGCTCCAGTTGAATGTGCCGTTGACCTTTTCAAATTCGTTGACGTACCACATGGTGCAATCGTCTGTGGGATCAACGCTGATGCTGCTGTAATCGCCCCAGCGGCTGAGGCCGGTAGTTTGCGAGCCAGTGCCGTTGAGAATCGTTTGCTCGGCGCCCATGCTGCCCAGCGGATCTCCCGGCGCGCGCGCGGTGAAGCGGATGCCCGGGTTGATGGCGGTGCTGGAAGCGCTATAGCCCACGGCGAGATTGCCCGCGCCATCCATCGCGGCGCTGCTCATCCAGCGGAACGTAGCGTCTGGCGCGAAAGTGCCTTGTTGGAAGACCGTGGGAGTGGCTGGTGTCCTGATTTCATACCAGCGGATGGCTGCACTGGTGCCGCTGGTGATGGAGTGGCTGGCTACAATGGCTTCGTGGTCGCCAAAGTTGCGGTACGCTAGGCGGTACATCAGCCGGTCAGCCAAAGAGTCCAACTTCTGGTTGGTTCCCAATTGCGAAATGCAAGTGCCGCCGCCGCTGCAAGCGCCAGTAAAGGCAGCTACAGGAATGTTGATGGGGCCGGTCAGGGTGGCCGTGCCGGCCGTGAAGTTGATATTGCTTACCTGGAACATGGTCAGCTGGTTCGTGCCAAATTCCATGAAATAAGCAGGTGAATTTGCGGGAGGCGCCGTGTTGCCGTCAATGTCCGCGGGTAGTTCGCCACCGAACGCAGTGGACAGCTGGAAACATATTTGCGTGGCTGCGGCGCCGGCCAGCATCGAGGTACGGTCAAGAGCGCAGAGTTTTGATCCGGCAAACGTGGAGCCGTTATTGAAAATGTTGTAAGTGATCAGGTACGAATTGTTCCACACACCGAGCTTGGGATAGTCGTTGAACTGGACGGTCCCATAGTTGAACGCGTAAACGTTGTACGCGCCGGTGGCGTCAGCGGTTTTGGAGACGGCAACGCACTGCCAGAAGCCCTGCGTGGATCCGCTGGTTACGGAGAACTGCGTCAGGACCCAGCGGTGAGCGGCTTTGTCCCACTGCGCGATGGGGTCGCCATCATTGTGTACGGCGCACGGATGGTTAGCGCCCAAGGCCTGGAAAAGCGTATTGCCTGCGGTGGGTCCAGCCAGCAGCGCGCCGGCCTTGCTGAACACCGCGAAAGATTCGTTCACCCATTCCACGAACTGGGTGTCGCCCACCGCGCCGTTCGTATCCGGCGGTGCGGCGTTAGGAGTAAAGCCATAGTCTCCGGCGCCAACGCCAGGGAAACTGGTGATGTTGCCGACGACCGGGGCCGCCAAGGGCACAGTCTGCAGGGCCGTGTCAGGCCCGCTGAGCGTAGCGGCGCCGCGATTCAGCATGCGAATCGGTTTGTCACGGTGGCCTTCTTGCTCAGGTACGAGCATGTTCATGTCCCGCAACGGGATGGTTTCAGCATGGTCGCCCTTGGACC
>Ga0209069_10000172_pt1 | contig 26406 bp, 22 predicted proteins | sample Str013_2_FD_187202 | JGI IMG/M metagenome (GOLD analysis project Ga0209069, IMG submission 187202) | Freshwater sediment microbial communities in response to fracking from Pennsylvania, USA - Straight Creek_MetaG_SC_2013 (SPAdes) (version 2) | ecosystem: Environmental > Aquatic > Freshwater >...
GAGACTAACTGAGACGGGGTGGGAAACCTGGTTTTTTTGCCTTCGAACCAGGTGGTCGGCGGTTCGAATCCGTCCGGGCGCGCCACTAATTCTTGGGCAGCGGATAGTCCTTCAGGGCCCTTCGCACGGCGTCAAGCAGCTGAGGCGCGTGGGTAACGGCAATGTCATAGACCTTGTTGTCGTCGAGCTCCGCATATCCATGCGCGAGCAGGTTGCGGAAACCAATAATGTCACGCGCGTGCGGAATTCCCGCGACAACTGCTGGCGCAACTTTGTTGAGGTTATTCATGGCTTCGCCGCAAATCTCCAGTGCACGTTCAACGGCTGCTCTGGTCTTCTCGTCCAATAAATACTGTTCCAGGCTATATCCTGACATGAAGCGAATTGCCGCGGCCACGTAGTGCTCTATATCCTCGAGATATACGCCGGGATCACGCTGCGGCATAAACCGGCAACTTGCTTTGCTCAATGTAATGACGCAACCGCCGATTGCGGATCGCCCGCAGTTCCACCAAATCCACCGATCGGCCGAAGAGAGCTTCGAGAGACTCTTTGAGCTTCAAGAAATTTGTGAAGCTGGCAGCCGACTGAGGTTCAAAGTCGACCAGGACGTCAACATCGCTACGTTGAAGATCGAAGTCATCGCGCAAAATTGATCCAAACAGCTCCATCCTGCGCACACCGTGAAGGCGGCACAGTCTGGCAATGTCTTGTTTGTTGCTTTCCACTAGAACATGCATGGTTTGACTCTACCACAGGCGTAAAATGCAGGCGAAATGCGCAATCTTCAGGCGTCAAGAAGCCAGTGTTTGCGCTTTCGAACCAGGTGGTCGGCGGTTCGAATCCGTCCGGGCGCGGACTCCACATCCGGCGGCCGCGCTTGACTAGTAAATCATATCCAATATGATTGAGTCATATGAAGGCCAGCTCTCGATACAAGGCTCTGTCGGTCACGGTTCCCGCTGAAATGGAGCGTGCGCTGACTGCATTGTGCAAGAAGGAAATCCGCAAGAAGTCTGAAGTCGTGCAAGAGGCACTGAGGCTGTATTTCGGTGCGCGCGGCGGCAAGGGGCCGCGCCTGTCATTCGTAATGCCAAGTGCAGACCAGGACCGCAAGCACATTGACCTTTCAGCATTTGCGCCGGAATGGGGTAGTGCGCTCGACTCCGCCTATGACAGCCTCGGTAAGTAAGTACCGGCCGTGGGACGTCGTGGTCGTCCCTTTTCCCTATAGTGACCAGTCGCAAGCGACCGTGCGCCCCGGCGTGATTGTCTCTGCGCCGCGCCTGCATCAGCAAACGAGCCAGTACTACGTTGCCATGGTCACGAACGCCAAGCACAGCGCGTGGGACGGTGACGTCGCAGTCAGCAACTTAAAAGGGGCGGGACTGCCGGTTCCGTCAGTCGTGCGTCCTGCGAAGCTGGCCACATTCGACGAGTCGGCGATCGTGCGGGCAGTGGGCTCGCTGCCGACGAAGGATCGCACTGAGGTCCTAAAATCACTCCGCGCATTTATTGCCAATTCCTGAGCTGCATTGCGCCAGCCGGCCGGAGCTTGCGGGAGTTTTGCGGGAGTCAGTAATGCCTTGCTGTCATCTGTGGTGACATTTGCAACGATGTCCCGGCAGCAGTGGTTTCGTAAGTCTCTGATTCACAAGCAAAGAAATCTCGGTCAACTCGCCTGTTTCATGCTTCGGCCGAGCTTCGAACCAGGTGGTCGGCGGTTCGAATCCGTCCGGGCGCGCCATTTAGTCTGGACAGATGGCTGACGGTTTATACCGGAGACATGGTTAAGGCGGTCTCAAGCGGTCGACGAAACACCTCGTGTGCAAACCGGCGTTCAAGCTTGACCCGATTTCATCGCAAATCGGCGCCAAGGATTGACTAGGGGTTCGAACGAAATCAGCTGCATTATCAACGGGTTGTATTACATTAACCCTGGTCGGGGTCGGGCGCCGACACCTGGTCAACGGATGGAGCCGGTTTGCACTCAGTGCGTTGTGCCACGATCGCGGGTTACCCTGTTCGGGTTAGTGCATCAGACTACAAAACGTTGCTGTGACATCGGCATCTGCGTTCATAGTTACGGCGCATGTCTGTCCCGAACAGGCCCCGGAAAATCCCTCGAAGCTCGAATCACCGACAGTAGTCGGGGTCAGCGTCACGGAAGTTCCCAGCGCAAATCTGGCGCTACATGTGCTGGCGCCGCCATTCGCCATCACGCAAAACAGTGTCGGTGTGCTGACAGTACCGTTCGCGTGTCCAGAGCACGTTGTCTGGTTCTGCTCCAAATCTACGGTGAGGGCCTTAATGGCGAGCACGCCGAGCAGGATCAAGTCGGGTTGCACAAAGTCAGCGGCAAGCGTCCGGGCGGCGTCCATCGCGAACGTACAGGTCGACGTAGGCAGCGCCGCCGCGGGGACAACGACCTCGATTGGCTCGGTGACGGCTGGTTGTCAACGCCGCGACGCCGGTCAACAGGGCTGCGATCAGGGCCGCCATAGCGAATCGAACGTGCGCGCGTTGCGATACGCGCTAGCTCGGGGTCTACTCACGGGGTGTGTATGGTAGTTAAACGTTCAGACGCCGCGGCCTGCATTGCGCGGAGTTGCATCAAGGGTCAATTTGCAGAGAGTTCGATCTGGGAGCTTGCCAGTTTCCGGCCACCTATTCACCGGGAATGTCGACCAGCCCCTCGACCACCTTCGTCACATCAGACGGTGGTATGCGGGCCAACCGCTTGCCAATCCGTTCCGCTGATAAGGTTCGAATCTAACTGGTCAACGCCACTGCAATGACAGTGCCGGATCGGGCATTGAATTTGCAGCGCGCGACTGCGATTCTGAAACACCCGCCGCGCCGGTTCAGGGTCATTGTGGGCCTGATGATTGGCGCAGTGGCGGCGGTTTCACAAATAAACGGTGTGGCTGCCGCATTGCGCAGCAAAGGGCTCGGCGATTTCCGGCAGCTGGCTCACACCGGTGTCGCCCAGAGTGTGGAATGGCCCATCGAACTCCTGCAAGGTCTCAAAGTCGCCAAGCTTCGCCTCGCAATGCTCGCAGTGGTTCATCCAGTAAAAGGACTGAGTTGTGTGACTGTAATCGATGCGGTAGCGCGGCGCGAGCCGGCGTAGCTGCGCCGCAACGGGTTCCGGTAGGTTGCCGATGTAACTCAACCCCGTAGGGGCTCCCCCGACCTGCCAGCAATCGTCGACAGGGTCGTCCTCGACGATCAGCGCTTCGTGTTCGGCCGGTAACGCGATCCCGAACACGTGCGTCAACCCCTGGCAGCGCCAGCAGCGGCGCGTGCTCGTCGCAAGGTAATAGCAAGGCGCGCGAATATTGGGTTGCAGCGGCTCGGGCAGCCATTTTTTGAAATGCGCAACATCGACGCGCTCTGGGACATACCACAGCTTGTGCTGCGAGTCCCAGCGGGCGCCGAGCCGCTTCGCATCGTCCTTGTCGTTGATCGGCACCCGCAGATCGACTCGGGGCATAGTCACTCCTGCATAGGCCGCGCTCTCGGCATGGCGCGCTACCAACAGTGTCTCCCGGCGCACGGCCGAAGTACCGTCACATTTGCGAGTACTTCGTCGAGATATGAGCGCACCTCTAATGTGACGCCGCATCTCAACGCTGACGTCAAAGACCTAACGGCGACATTGTTTCAAGTCACTCACTTGACGGCGTTTGTCCCTACCGACTCTGCGGCGAGGCCAGGTGCCATGCCCACTCGTCCGAAGCACTCCTGTCGCACTGCCGGCCTGCCGTCCGCGATGATGACGCCGACCCAGGGCGCATCCGAACAATTGATGCGCAGCGACCACTTCAGCGTCGTCTCGACACCCAGCCGAAGGGTCACTTGCCGACTGGTGTCAGCCGAGGTGGCGTTGAAGAGGCGCAGCTCGAGGCTGTGCTTTCCGTTGCCGCCCAGTTTCAGCTCGAGCGTTGCCCGGTCGCCCTCCACGCGAGAGCTAAGCTGCATATCGATGGCGCTGCGAGGATCGAACTCCAGCTCGTGCAGCTGACCTTCCATCAGTGCCAGGTTCCACTCTGCGGCCCCGCCCCTCGCATGGTAGTCACCCGCCGGCAGGCGCCGCTCGAAGCGCCCCGCCGGCAGTTTCACGCGCATGCCCGTGCGCCGCTCGCGCAGCTCGACCGGCACCGTGGCATGGCCGCGGATCCGCGCGGGCAGGCCAATGTTCGCGAGGTTCAGCGCGACCCGACTGCTCGCGAAAATCCACATTTCCTTGTACGGGAACACGGCGTTGTTGCCCCAGGCCGGCGCGTCATCCTGGTAGCTATTGAAGCCCAGGGACATGCCGCCCACGAGATTGGGCATAGCGACGGTGAAGTTCTGCCAGAAGTCGTAGCCGACGCCGTAAAGCAGCGAGCGCGAAAACGGATTGGCACCGAGCAACCACTGTAGCTGGCGAGCGCCGAGCTCAATGAGATCGCGTCGCCCACGCAGTTGCGCGGCGGCACTCAGCCCCGCACTGCGTGCGAGTTGCACGACACTGCCGCCGTGCTGCACGTGGTTGTGCCACAGCGGAAACACGCGCAGCCGCAAGTCTGCCGTGAGCGGTGTGGCCGCATCGAACATGATCTGCATCTGCGCACGCGTCTGTGGCGCGGAGGGCGGCGTCGGAAACAGCGGGCTAGCCCGGGCCGCCAACATCGATCCGGTTTTGTCCTCGGGCAGCGCCGCGTCGAGGTCGGCGCGCCGCCACACTGCGGCGGGAAGCAGGTCGAAAGGGGCAGACGCCGTGCTGCCGAGGCGGCAGTAATACTCCGAGTTGATCAGCAGCGCCGCATACCAGTCGATCCAGGCCGACTCCTGCGGGAAGGTCTCGCACAATGCCTGCAGCGCGAGCAGTCCCGACTCCTCGTGGCTGTTGTGGTACTCGTGGACAATGCGGGTCCGCGCGCCATCCTCGTAGAAATAGCCCGTGACAGGGCTGCCATCGACGAAGTGCCGCTCCTGCAAATTGAGGACGTGACGTCCTAGACGCAGCGCATCGGCGCGATAGGTGACCTGGCCGGTTGTCTGGAATAGCTCAACCGTGGCGAGCGTCAGGTAGCCGACGAGGTCGCGCCACGACGGCTGGTTAATGTTGAGCGTCGGTGCCTCGGCAGGCGGTGTCGTGAAGTCGCCGATGATCGCGGCATGGTCTTGGCGCGCGGCACTCAGCAGGCGTGCCGCAAGCTCCGGCTGCACAGTGCGCAGCACACGCGCGGCGGTAGCCGCAGCGAGGATGCCAGTCACGTTCTGGAACAGGTCGCGTCCGACATTGGTTTGTACGACGTCATCGCTGGTGCCCGGCGTGCTGTCGGTCCAGTAGGAATAGGTGCCGTACAGGCAATGCAGGCCAGGCGCAAAGCGCATCCGCAACAGCCAGTCGAGGCCCCAGCGGGCCTCTTCGAGGGCGAGCGCCGCGCGTCGTGGCTCATCGGGCAGCACGGCCAGCCGCTCATAAAGCCGCAGCATGGCGTAGCTCGTGAGGTGGGTGCGCACCGGCGCCTGCGTCAGGTTTGCGGCATCGTGCCAACCTCCGCCGACGACGCGGCGCTCACCCTGGTATTCCACAAACACGTCGAGATGGCAGGCGTCGTGTACGCCTGGCACCGCGCAGCCGCAGCGCAAGCCGAAGATTGCGTTCAGCGTGGCGTCGAGCGCCGTGCCCCAAATGCCAGATTCGATTTCGAAGGCCTCACTACACGAACTCCACTACCGCATCGCGCTGGTGCTCGGAGATCTCCCACACCAGGTGATTCCACTCACCGGGCCGCAGGTCGCCGATGTAGTGCACTGAGACCGGATCCGCCGGCCCAGCCGATGCGCCCTGGCAGAGGAACTGCAATGACAGACTGTTCGCTGTGTTTACCGTTGGGTGCAGGTAGCACCACAGCGACAGGCGGTTGAACTCGCGCCAGTCCTGTGGGCTACCGAACCGCAGGCGCGCTGACGCCGACGCCGGGGGGCCGTCGAACAGCACTGCGGCGCCCGTAAAGCTGCCGTTCGGCGCGCGCGAGGCGCGGATATACTCCTCGTTGCGTAGCAGCGTACGGAACCGCAACGAACGCGTCCCAGCGCGGGCGCGATCGGTTGTGTAGCCTAGTGTCACGGCGGGCGAGGATAGCCAGCCGCTATCCTGTTCCATGTCGTCGATCAGGCGACTGGCGAAAACTGGCTTGGCGCGGCAACGCTGGTCGAGCGAATGCGCGAGGTTTGGCGCCAGCAGTGTTCGCCCACTGGGGCCACTACCGTTGAGCGGTATCGGCGTGGCACCCGAAGTGCTCGCCGCCGCCGCACGTGCTGCGCCCGGCAGCAATATTGCGCTGGACGCGCATACCGCGGTCGCCTGCAATAGATCGCGCCTGCGCGGATTCTTGATCGTGTCCATCGCGGCCCCTGTCAATTCGATGTCGGCTACTGAATTCTAGGGGTCGGGTGGAGCCATCGGAAGTAGCTTCGCCAGAAGCCAGTATTTCGCCATACCGCACGAAGACCCCACCGGGCAGTTCGGTAAGCCATAGCCGGCTACAGGAAGATGGATTTGCCTCAAATTCACTCGCCCGGGCCGCTACCGTGGCGCCCGGTGGCGTATCCTACGCAGGTGCGCTTCCGCAGGCAGGATCCTTGGAGGGCAAAGTGGTGGCCGCTGCCATGCTGCGAAGGACTTGTCGGTCGGAAGTGCCGGTTCATATAAACATCAGAGGAATGCAAGATCATGAAGAAGCTGACCATCATGCTGGCCGCCATGGCACTGTCCGCCGGCGCCTATGCGCAGGTAACCACGACCGTCAAGGAAGCGGCCAAGGCCACGGCCGAAAAGACCGAACAGGTCGGTGACCAGGCCAAGGCTGCAATGACCTCCGGCTCTACCAAGGAGGAGGCCAAGGCCAAGGCCGCAGAGCACAAGGCAAAGGCTCATCACCATGCGCACAAGATGAAGGAAGCCGCCAAGGCCATGGACAAGGACGACAAGAAGGCCGATTCCAAGTAGGCCATTGCTGAGTTGATTGCGGGCGCCAGCCACGGAAGGCTGGCGCCCCGGTCACTGGCGGGCCGAACGCAGCATCATGACCGATGCGTAGGTCACTACCACGATCACGAGCCAGCGCAGTGCTGTGACGGGCAACTGTTTGACGACGAATGCCGCAAGCAGTACGCCGACGACACCGCCAATGATCAGGCCGGTCGCCGGGCCCCAGGCGAAGCGGCCAGTATCGAAGAAGCGCAGACCCGCCACCGGCTGCACCAGGCCGCAGGCACCCATCATGATGGGGAAGGCGGCGAGCGGATTGAGGCCGAGCAGCGCGAGCAGGATCATGCACGGGGCGTACAGGCCGATGCCGACGCTCATCAGCGCGCCGAACACCAGGTTGGCGCCGACCGCAACATACAGGCGCCAGCCGTCTAGCGCCATCGCCGTGCCGCCGACTGGCAGCGCGCCGAGATTCGACAGTGCGAAGACGGTCGCGGCGATCAGCAGCGCGACGCCCATGAATAGCTGGATCGCGCGCCGTGGCAGCCGCGTCACAACGCCGGCGCCCAGCCAGGCGCCGATTGCGGCACTGCCCACCATCAGCACCAGCAGCAGCGGATCGACGGCGACCACGGTGACGAAAATGATGGTATCGAGTGCCGCCGAGGCGTTGTGGCCGATGTTGAGTGTGCCGGGTATGAGTTCATCGGCCGGTTTGCCGCGCAATTTGAAAATCGCGGTCGTCGGCGCGAACGAGCCGATGCCGAGGGTATCGAAAAAATCGGTCACGAAGCCGATCAGGATATCGATTGCTGTGACCGATTCGCGCGCCGGGTTGCGGCGCGCGGCGCGGATCCAGGCGAGTACAAACGCCACATTGACCAGCCCTAAGGCGCTGAACAGGATCAGCTTCGGGATGTTCATAGCGCTCCCGATCGGCCGAACAGTCGGGCCCTGGTGCGCGCGATACCGTCCAGTACACGCAGATACTGGATCGCAGCCCGGGCGCCAAGCCGGCTGCAGCGATGCAGCGCTATTGGCCGCAGCGGCGTCACCGGGAACCCGAGTTCGGCCGCGGACTCGCCAAGCGACCATCGCGCCAGCAATGTGCCGAGCACCGTCGCCATCGCGACGCCACGACCGTTGTAGCCAAGCGCGGCGCGCAGTCCGGGCGCGAGTTCGTGCAGGTGGGGCAGGTGATCGGGCGTCATGGCTACCAGCCCGCCCCAGTGGTACTCAAAGGGCAGGCCAGCGAGCTGCGGATAGATTTCCCGCACGGCACGATAGTGGTGACGCGCCGCGACCGCAAGCGGCGCCACACCGAACACGCCCCTGGAACCCATGACCAGGCGGCCTCGCGCATCGAGCCTGAAATAGCGCAGCAGGTGCCAGGTGTCCGAGACTGCCTGGCCCTCCGGCAGGATCGTGGCGCGCAGCGCCGGCGGAATCGGTGCGGTCGCCACCTGGAACGAGGGGAGTGCCACGACGCTGCGTCGCAGCGGGTCGTGGAGCCGGTCGGCATAGGCATTGGTGGCAAGGATCGCCTGCTCGCTGATCAGCTCACCGCGCGGCGTTTCGATGCACCAGGCACGCTCCCGGCGCGTCAGCCGGACCGCGGGACTGTGAGTGTACAGGCGGCAGCCGGCGCGCTGCGCGCTGCGCGCGAGTCCACGCAGGTAGGCGAGCGGCTGCACGGTACCGCCACGCCGATCGAGCCAGCCCCCGCAGTAGCGCTGCGACCCGGTCAGGCGCACGGTTTCCGGCCGGCTCAAGCGCTCGGCGCTCGCGCCACGCTGCTGCCATTGCCTGACCCGGGCGGTGAGCGGTTCGAGCGCCGCCTCGGAGGTCGCGAGCTGCAGCCAGCCGTTGCGAACCGCGTCGCAGGCAATCCCATGGCGCCCGATCAGCTCAAAGACCAGATCCGGCCCGGAGGCGATGGTCGCCACCAGTCGCGCGCCGAGTTCGGTGCCAAATAGTGTTTCGAGGGTGTCCGGATCGTACTTGAGCCCGGGAATGACCTGCCCACCGTTGCGGCCTGAGGCCCCCTCGCCGATCCCGACCGCATCGATCACCACGACCGACTGGCCAGCCTCGCTCAAGTGCAGCGCGGCCGCCAGGCCGGTGTACCCGGCCCCGACGATGGCGACCTCCGCCCGCAGCGGACCAATGAGCTCCGGACACGGCGCCAGCGGCGCCGCGGTTGCCGCCCACAGTGAGCGTTCGTCCGCTTGCATCGGATTGCCGGTCGGGGGCGCGGCCTCAGCCCCTACAGCACCCTGTAGAACCGGACCACGACCCTGTTGGGGTAGCGTTCGCCGACGCCTATAAAGAGTGCATGGTTGATCCACTGCAGCTCGGGCGCAGCGGTCTCGAGCTCCGCTGCCGTCCGGAAGTAGATCAGCGACGGGTCGACCCGCTCGCCGGCATTCAGTTTGGCCAGCACCTCCGGTGCCCCGTAGCGGATCCCCCGATTAGTAACGTAGATCTTTTTGCCGTCATCGGTCTGTAATACGTAGCGGGCTTCAAGATGCGTAAAGCCGTCCGGCTGCAGCAGCTGGTGGTCGGCCCCGCCCGGCAGGATGGTTCCCTTCAGCAGGGGCCCGCTAAAAGTGCCGCCATTGATAGGTACCAAGCGTCGCGAGCCACCCGGCACCGCACCGACCTCCAGCGGAGTGCCTACATCGACGGTGGCCTCGAAGGCGAGCTCCAGCTTCGGCGGAGCCGCCTGGGCGTGCGCGGCCATGCTGCCGACGGCCAGGAACAGGGCCAGCGTCGATGTGGATGCATACGTCATGGAATACTCCGCCGAATACCTGTGCCGTGACCGGCGTTTCCCGCAATCATAGCGGCTCGCGGCACTCGTAGCACTCTGGCGCTGAAGCACTGCTCCGATTTGCTCGGGGCGGGTCCAACGCGAGTCAGATTCAAGCCGCCATGCTCTGCGCCTCGAGTGCGCGCAGCACCGGCCGGTGCTCCGTCAGCAGCTTTTTTAACAATGCTAGGGCTTGCTCGGGGCGGCCGCCGCTGGCAGCCGCTTCGATGTCGCTGCACAGCTCGGCAAAGGCCAGCGCACCGACATTGGCACTGCTGGATTTGAGCGAATGCGCTGCGTGCGCAAGCGTGACTGAATCCTCGCGGCGGGAAGCTGCGACCATCGTGTCGATCAGCGCGTTCGAGCTGGAGACATAGAGGTCGACCACTCTGACCAACAGATCGGGGCCTCCAGGCCGGCTCATTGTCCGAATGCGTTCCAGGGTCTGCTGATCCAGGATCGCAAGCCCACCGTGCGCATTTGCTGCGGCGGGAGCTTCGGCGTTGTCGACCCGTTCTGGCGCCAGCGCCTGCTGCAGCTGTTCGATGCTGAAGGGTTTGCTCAAGTAGCGGTCCATCCCCGCCGCCATACATTTCTCCGCGTCTCCGGCCAGCGCATTGGCTGTCAGTGCGACAATCAGTGTCCGCGCTTGCTGCTGCGCCTGTTCCCACTCGCGAAAGCGGCTGGTGGTCGCGTAGCCATCCATGTTCGGCATCTGGCAGTCCATCAATATCGCGTCGTAGCGAGCTTCAGCCAGCTTGTCCAGGGCCTCTTCGCCGGACCAGGCGCTTACGGCTTCAATGCCAAGTTCCTGCAGCATTGCCCTGGCGACTTCCTGATTCACGACGTTATCCTCGACGATCAGCACCCGCCGTGTGGCCGGAGTCGCCGCCACTGGCCGCGCTTTGCCGCCTGCAGCGCCATGTGTAGCATCGCTGCCAAGTGACACCAGGGCGCCGCTGCGATGGTTCATGAATTGCGAAAGGCAGGCATGCAATGCTGCCCTGCGTATCGGTTTGGTCAGGTACGCGGTCTTGGCCTGCTGCGCGCCGTTCTCCGCAGCGGGAGCAGCCAGTGCAGTATTCATGATCAAGATCGGGACTTCCGAGTATTCGTGATGGGCGCGGATCGCCCGCGCCAGCGCCGCGCCATCCATGTCGGGCATCTGTCCATCCAGAATAAGCGCGTCATACTGACCACCCAGTGCCCGGTCCAGAATGGCCATTGCCTCCCGCCCCGAGCTGGCCGCGGATACCAGCACCGCCCAGCTGCGCAGGTGCTGGCTGACAATCTCGCGATTGGCGAGGTTATCGTCCACGATCAGTATTCGCGCGCGTTCCAGGCCACCGGCACGCATTTCGCACACCACGGTCGGATCGGCGGCCAACGGCACAGTAAAAAAGAATGTGGAGCCGACACCTGGCGTGCTGCTGATCTCTATCTTTCCGCCCATCAACTCCACCAGCTGCTTGCAGATGGCCAGGCCGAGACCTGTTCCACCGTACTGGCGAGTGGTCGAGTTGTCTTCCTGCGCGAAGGATTCGAAGATGGTGGCGAGGTTTTCCGGCTGGATACCCTTGCCAGTGTCCGTCACCTCGAAGCGTACCAGCGCACTCAGCAGATCGCCGCCCACTTGACGCACGCTGACCTTGATCTCGCCGCGCTCAGTGAACTTCACCGCATTGCTGAGCAGATTGATGATCACCTGTCTGAGCCGCTGCGCATCGCCGCGCACCGTGATGTCAAGCTGTGAGGGCAGGTCGCACAGCAGCTCCAATCCCTTGGTGTGGGCGCGTTCCGCCAGCAGCTCAACCGCGTCTTCAACGATGTCGCGCAGATTGTACGGCGCCATCTCCAGCTCGAGCTTGCCGGCCTCGATCTTCGAGAAATCGAGGATGTCATTGATAATGCCCAGCAGTGCATGGCCGGACTGATGGATCGTGGCGGCATACCGACGCTGCCGTTCATCCAGTGTCGCCGAATGATGCAGCAGTTCAGCCATACCCAGTACGCCATTCATGGGCGTACGGATCTCATGACTCATGCGAGCCAGGAAATCGCTCTTCGAGCGGCTGGCCTGCTCGGCGCGCTCGACGGCCTCCTGCGCTTCGATCACGGCGGAGTCCAGCCGAGCGGTGCGTTCGCGGACCCGCTTTTCGAGTTCATTTTCATAGAGGCGCAGGTTTCTATCGCGCTTTTCCAGGTCCGCGAGCATGTCGTTGACGCCATCAATCAGCGACCCGAAATCGTCGTCGGTGGTACGTTCGGCACGAATCGAGAAATCCTTGCTCTCGCGAACGTTGCGCGCCACCCGGATCAATTCGCTGATGGGCCTGGAAATGGTGTGCTGAAGGCGGCTCGCGAGTGCATAGGCGACCAGGCCGGCCACCAGCAGGGCCAGCAGCTCGAGAAAAAAAAGCTCGGGCGTTTGACTTCGTCGCGCAACGAACAGGGCTACCAGGGCGCACAGGGCACAGGTCAGCAGCAGCGCCACCGTCAGTGCGTAGGCGATCATGGCGCGCAGCTTCGCGGCCAGCGAGAGATTGCTGAACCAGCGTTTCATGGTTTAGCCTGCAGACCCTGCAGCTCGGTGACCGGTACGGGCCGACCTATGTAGTAGCCTTGCGCCTGATCGCAGCGGTGGCGACGCAGAAATTCCAACTGCTCCGCGTTCTCCACCCCCTCGGCGATTACTTTGAGCTTCAGTTCGCGCGCCATTGCGATGATGGCTGCACAGATCGCCGCATCGTCATCACTCTGCGGCAGGTCCCTGACGAAAGACCGGTCGATTTTCAGGGCATCGACCGGGAGCTGGCGCAGGTAGCCCAGCGACGAGTAACCCGTGCCGAAGTCGTCGATGGAGAGGGCAATGCCTGCTGCCCGAAATCGCCTCATGGACGCGGTCGTATCCTCGAGGTTCTTCATCAATAGGCTTTCGGTGATTTCCAGCTCCAGCCGGTGTGGCTTGACGCCGTGCTGCTCCAGAGCACGCAGCACGGTGTCCACGAAGTCCGACCTGACAAACTGCTGGACCGAGACGTTGACGGCCACCGTCAGGTGGCTCAAACCCATGCTTTGCCAGGCCACCAGCTGTCGGCACGCCTGGTCGACAACCCAGTCACCGATAGCAACGATCAGTCCGGTTTCCTCGGCGACCGGAATGAAGATGTCGGGGGCGATCCAGCCGCGTTCGGCGTGCGGCCAACGCAGCAGCGCCTCCACGCCTATGACCAGGCCCGTGGCCAGGTCCAGCTTGGGCTGGTAGTGAATCTGCAGACCATTGTTCTCGAATGCGTGCTGTAACTCAGTTTCCAGCTCGAGACGGCCCAGCGAACGCACTGCCATCGTCTGTCCGTAGAAGGCGTGTGCGTTGCGACCGCGGTCCTTGGCCTGGTACATGGCCATATCGGCCTTGACCAGCAGATCCTCGACATCGGTACCGTCCCGCGGACATAGCGCGATACCGATGCTGGGGGTTACGACGAAGCGGTGACCACCGCAATGAAACGGCTCGGCCAGCTGGCTGCGGATTCGATTGGCGACTTCGACGGTCTGTTGCTCGTCATGCAGGCCAGTGAGCAGCACCACGAACTCATCGCCGCCAAAGCGCGCGACGTGATGGCGCTCTGCCGCGGGTAGGGCTCCCGACTGCGAGACGCTGCCGGCGGGCCTGATGCTCTGCTCCAAGCGGCGCGCCACATCCTGCAGGAGGGCGTCGCCTACGGCATGACCGAGGTTGTCGTTAATGCGCTTGAAACGGTCAAGGTCGAGATACAACAGCGCCACCAACTGTCCCGGGTCCCTGGGCGCCCTGATCGCGCGCATCGCCTCGCGAACAAAGAGCTGCCGGTTTGGCAATTTCGTCAGTGTGTCGTAGTAGGCGAGGTATTCAATGCGTGCCTTGGCTTCCCGCCGTTCGGTAGTATCACGCATTACGATCAGCAGTGGCCCATCGGCCTGCGGGCGCACCCGGGCTTCGAACCAGCGCCGCTCTTTGCCTTGCCGGACTTTGAACTCGATGCTGGCCGGTTCGGCCATGGCCTTCCCGCGCAGAGCCTGGCGCGCCGCGCGCGCTACCGTCGACGGGAACACCTCCTCCAGCGGCTTGCCGACCAGGTTGCGACCAAACTTGCGCACAGTACCCGCAATATGCTCCACCAGTATGCCGTTGCTGTCCACCATGAAGATCGTATCGGGCAATGCCTGCAGGAGTGCCAGGTTTCTGCGCTCGCTCTCCCTGAGCGCGTGCAGGTTTTCAAGGGCCCTCAGCATGAACCCGACGCGATGCGGCAGTGTCGGCCACAGCACGGGCTTGTGGATGAAGTCGGTCGCTCCGGCATCGTAGGCACGGGCTATGGAGGCCGTGTCATTGTGGCCCGTGACCATGACGATCGGCACGTCGCGGCCGGATGTCAGGCTTCTCAGTGTCGCGCAGACGTCGAAACCATTGCCACCGGGAAGGTTGACGTCGAGCAGCGCCAGGTCGGGTCGGTACTCCTCGAACGAGCTCATCGCCTGCTGGACGTTACTGGCAATGCGCGTATCAAAGCCCGCCTGCTGCAAAGCCTCACTGGCCAACAGCGAAAACACCGGATCATCGTCAATGATCAGTACGCGGCGGCGCGGTTGGTCGACGGGTTGCGGTGTCGCGCGGCTTGTAGGCGTAGGGCTGCTGGTCATGGGAGCGCTCGGGTCCAGAGGCCTTGGTCTGCGGCTCTCTATCGTTGTCGGCAGGCCGGCCAAAGTCCGCAGCAATCCCGGTGGTGTTCGCGGGAAATGCCGGAAAACCGAGAACCAGGTCTCAGCCCAGAACTCGTCCCGGTCGGGTGGCGAACTCGGCCGTGCCCCGGATACTTTTGCCGCCGGCGGCGTTTCCGGCGATCATAGTGGCCTGCGGCATCAAGGTCCGCTTCTCCTCTGGAATTTTAGGCCATGCGATCCAGACCGTTTTCTGCCGCCGCATTGGCGGTGTTGTGCACCGCTGTTGTCCTGGCGCTAGCCGCGTGCGGCCACGGGCCGGGTGGGCCTGGCGGCATGCCGCCACCGGATGTCACGGTGGTCACCCTGAAGAGCGCCCCGGTGGAGCTGCAGCGCGAGCTGCCCGGCCTCGTCAGTGCGCGCCAGATCGCCGAGGTGAGACCGCAGGTCAGCGGCATCGTCAAGCGCGTGCTGTTCCGGGAAGGCAGCCAGGTCGGCGCGGGCCAGGCGCTCTATGCGCTGGATGACGCGGTCTACCGCGCCGCGCAGCGCAGTGCCGAGGCCGCGCGCATGCGTGCCGCGGCCACTCTTGAGACCGCACGGCGCAGTGCCGAGCGCGGCGCCGAGCTGATCAAGACGCACATGATCAGCGTGCAGGATAATGACCTGCTGCAATCGACGCTGCACCAGGCACAGGCGGACCTGGCCGCCGCGGAAGCGGCCGCGGACAGCGCCGGCATCAATGTCGACTATGCGCGCATCACCTCGCCGATCTACGGCCGCATTGGCAAGTCCGCGGTGACGGCCGGCGCGCTGGTGGTAGCGAACCAGGCTGACCCGCTCGCACGGGTGCAGCAGCTGGATACGGTTTATGTCGATGTCACGCAATCGAGCGGCGAATGGCTGCAACTGCAGCAGGAGCTGGCGGCGGGCGGCAAGGGCAGCGGACAGAGCGAAGTGCGGGTCACGCTCGAGGATGGCAGCGCCTACCCACTGTCCGGGCAGCTGCAGTTCAGCGACGTCTCCGTCGAACCCGGCACCGGCAGTTTCCTGCTGCGCGTGCTGGTGCCCAATCCCAAGGCGTTGCTGCTGCCCGGCATGTATGTGCGCGCGACGATTGTGGAGGGGGTGCTAGCCAATGGCCTGCTGGCCCCGCAACGCGGCATCACGCGCGATCCAAAAGGCAACGCTACGGCGATGGTGGTCGCGGCCGGCAACAAGGTGGAACTGCGCAATGTTATGACCGCGCGCGCGGTGGGCGACCAGTGGCTGGTTGGCAGCGGGCTGGCACCGGGTGATCGGGTAATCATCGAGGGATTGCAGAAGATCCAGCCTGGCATGGTTGTGCAGCCCGCGGAGGCCGGCGCCAGGTAGGCCCGGATCGCGATGTCGAGATTTTTCATCGATCGGCCGATCTTCGCCTGGGTGCTGGCGATTCTGCTCTCCTTGCTGGGCGTGCTGTCGATCCTGCGCCTGCCGCTGACGCCTTATCCAACGATCGCCCCGCCATCGATTTCAGTCGACGCCAGCTATCCGGGCGCGGATGCGCGCACGGTCGAGGACTCGGTAACCCAGGTCATCGAGCAGAATATGAATTCGCTCGACGACCTTCTGTACACTTCCGCGCACAGCACTTCCAACGGCCAGGTCAACATCACGCTGACCTTCGCGAGTGGCACCAATCCGGACATCGCCCAGGTGCAGGTGCAGAACCGGCTGCAGGCCGTGGTGCCCCTGCTGCCACAGATCGTTCAGCAGCAGGGCATTGGCGTCAACAAGATCGTCAACTCCTCGCTCTTGGCGGTTGGCTTCTATTCTGAGGACGGTTCGCTCGGCGAAGCCGACATGGCCGACTTCGTTATCAGCAAGGTCGCCAACCAGATCGCGCGCGTCGAGGGCGTGGGTGCCATCCGTCAATTCGGCGCCGGCTATGCGATGCGCATCTGGCTGGATCCGAACCGGCTGCGGGCCTACTCGCTGTCGCCAGGCGACGTGGTCGCCGCGGTGCGCGCCCAGAATGCGCAGTTTTCGGTGGGCCAGCTCGGCGACATGCCGCAGGTGCCGAACCAGCAGATCAACGCCACCGTGACAGCTCGCGGGCGGTTGCACACTGCGGAGGAGTTCGGCAACATCATCGTGCGTGGCTCGGGGAGCGGCGCGGTGCTGCACTTACGCGATGTCGCGCGGGTGGAGATGGGCGCAGGCGCCTATACCTTCTCGGTGCTCTACAACCGGCGGCAGGCCACCGGATTCGAGGTGAAGCTGGCGGCTGGCGCCAACGCACTGGCGACCGCCGATCGCGTTCGGGCTCGCCTCGCCGAGCTGCGCGTGCAATATCCGCGCAGCTTGAAGGACTTCATCCCTTTCGATACCACTCCCTACGTGCGGGTGTCCATATACGAGGTGGCCAAGACCCTGGTCGAGGCCGTGGTGCTCGTCTTCCTGGTGATGTTCCTGTTCCTGCAGAACCTGCGGGCGACGCTGATCCCCACGATCGCCGTGCCGGTGGTGCTGTTGGGCACCTTCCCGGTGCTGCTGTGGTTCGGTTTCTCCATCAACATGCTGACCATGTTCGCGGTGGTGCTGGCGATCGGACTGCTGGTGGACGACGCCATCGTGGTGGTGGAGAACGTCGAGCGGCTGATGAGCGAAGAGAAGCTGTCGGCGCTCGAGGCGACGCGCAAGTCGATGTCACAGATTACGGGCGCGCTGGTGGGCATCGGCACGGTGCTGACGGCGGTCTTCATTCCGATGGCCTTCCTCAATGGCGCCACCGGCGTGATCTATCGGCAGTTCTCGGTGACCATTGTCGCTGCGATGATACTGTCCGTGATCGTCGCGCTGTCGCTGACCCCCGCGTTGTGCGCGACACTACTGCGACCGAGCGGTCCCCTGCGCAATGGCGTCGGCGACGCGCTGTTTACCGGCTTCAACCGCGCGTACCTGCGTACCCACCAGCGCTACCGCGACCGGGTGCAGCGCATGCTGGGACGCACTGGACGGTACATGGTGGTGTACGGCTGTCTCGCGGCGCTGATGGGCGTGCTGTTCCTGCGGCTGCCGACCTCGTTCCTGCCCCCTGAAGATCAGGGCTACATGATGATCTATGTGCAGACGCCGGTGGGTGCCACGGCGATCCGCACCAATCAAGTGCTCGACAAGGTGCAGGACCATTTCCTCGATCACGAGGGCAAGCTGGTTGAATCGGTGTTCACGGTAATGGGATTCAGCTTCAGCGGCACCGGCCAGAATTCCGGCATAGGCTTCGTGCTGCTGAAGGACTGGGCCGAGCGGCGGCGCGCCGACCAGAGCGTGGACGCGGTCGCGGGACGCGCCTGGATGCCCTTCAGCCAGATCAAGGACGCCATGGCGTTTCCGATCGTGCCGCCAGCGGTCATCGAACTCGGCAATACCTCGGGGTTCGATTTCTACCTGAAGGATGAGGGCGGCAACGGCCACGAGGCGCTGCTCGCCGCGCGCAATCAGCTGCTGGGCATGTTGTCCCAGGACCGACGCCTCAACGGCGTGCGCCCGAATGGCTCCGAGGATTCGCCACAGTACCGGCTCGACATCGATGCGGCGCGCGCCAGCGCGCTCGATGTATCGCTCGATGACGTGAATACGACACTGGCGATGGCCTGGGGCGGGCGATACATTGACGATTTCATCGATCGCGGCCGGGTCAAGCGCGTCTACGTGCAGGCCGATGCGCCGTTCCGCATGAACCCCGAGGACTTCAATCTCTGGTACGTACGCAGTACCACCGGCAAGATGGTGCCGGTACCGGCCTTCACGGCCTCGCACTGGGAGTTTGGCCCGCCGGAATTGCAGCGCTACAACGGCGTGGCCGCCTTCGATATCAACGGTTCGGCGGCGCCGGGCGTGTCCTCGGGTACCGCCATGAAGATCGTCGAGAGCGCGGCGGCAAAGTTGCCGCCGGGGTTCCGGGTGGACTGGACCGGTCAGTCTTATGAGGAGCGCGCCGCGGGCACGCAGACGCCGCTACTCTACGCCATGTCGCTCGTCATTGTGTTCCTGGCACTCGCCGCCCTGTACGAGAGCTGGGTGATGCCGATTCCGATCCTGCTGGCCGTGCCGCTGGGCATCATCGGCGCGGTGTTCGCGACCTCGCTGCGCGGCCTGGAGCGCGACGTCTATTTCCAGGTCGGCATGCTGACCACGATCGGACTGGCCAGCAAAAATGCCATCCTGATTGTCGAGTTCGCCAAGCTGAACATGGACGCCGGGGCGGAGCTGGTCGAAGCCACGCTGCATGCAGTGCACGACCGCTTACGTCCGATCGTGATGACTTCGCTGGCCTTCGGCTTCGGCGTGCTGCCCCTCGCGCTCGCCCACGGCGCCGGCGCTGGGGCGCAACGCGCAATCGGTACTGGAATATTTGGCGGCATGCTGGCCGGCACCATACTCGGCGTACTGTTCGTGCCCGTGCTGTTCGTATTTATTCAGCGGCTGATGGGTGGCAAGGGCGGTGCGCCGGGCGGCGCACCTGGCGCTGCATCGGCCGGACACTGAGGGACCTATGAGTAAACCCGTTGATCTGCTCGGCTCATTCTGGACGCTGGCGGTGGGCGCGGATCCACTCGGCGACCAGCGCTGCCACCGCGACTTCCGCACCCGCGTCGAGGTCGCTGCCCGGGCTGGCTTCGCCGGCATGGGTTTCTGGCACACCGATATTGTCGAGATCAGGAAAAAATACAGTTTGCAGGAAATGAAGCAGATCCTGGACGGCCACGGCATCGTCCACATCGAGGTGGAATGGCTGCTCGACTGGTTCTGCACTGATGCGCGACGGGCGGCATCGGACCAAACCCGCCGGCTGCTGCTGGACGCGGCCGAGATCCTGCGGGCGCGGCATATCAAAATCGGCGATCTGGGCAATGATTGTGCGGACGTGCCGCAATTGACCGAGGCCTTTGCGCCCCTGTGTCGCCAGGCCGCCGAGCGCGGCACCAAGGTGCTGTTCGAGATGCTGCCGGCGCAGTTTTCGCGCGTACCGTCGCTCGATCAGGTGCTGGCCGTGGTGCGCGGCTCGGGCGCCAGCAATGGCGGCATCATGCTCGATAATCTGCACCTACAGCGCACGGGAACTGATCTCACAGCGATTGTCCGCAAGCTCGGTCCACGCGATCATATCGGTGTCGAGATCAACGACGGCAGTCTGGCGGTGCCGGTGCATTTCCAGGATTCGGTGATCAACAAGCGGCTGCTGCCCGGTGATGGCGAGTTCGACATCGCGGCGTTTCTCAAGGCCGTGTGGTCGGTGGGGTACGAGGGCCCGGTCGGCGTCGAGGTGCTGAACGAGTACATGCGCAAGTGGGACCTCGAGACCGCGGCGACCGAGGCCTATGCCAAGACGCGACGGGTAGTGGACGCGGCGCGCTGAAGCGCATTCGTGAGGGAACTGGTGACCGAACCTGATCTGGATGACTGGAAGGAGATGTACCGCGCACTGTGGCGGATACGTCTGTTCGAAGGCCAGGTGCAGCGGCTCGCCGCCGCGGGTGAGATTCCCGGCTTCCCGCACCTGTCCACCGGTCAGGAAGCCGTGGCGGTGGGCGTGTGTACGCAACTGGCACGCGAGGATGTACTGTTCACCAGCCACCGCGGCCACGGCCACGTGCTCGCCAAGGGCAGTGATCTCGAGGCGACCTTCGCCGAAATTCTGGGCCGGTCCAGCGGATTGTGCGCGGGCCGTGGCGGTTCGATGCATCTGGTCGACGCCGCGCACGGCGTGCTGGGCGCGACCGGCGTCGTGGCCGGCAATCTGGCGCTGGCGGCGGGCGCGGCCTGGGCGGCGCAGGCCCTCGGCCGGCGGAATATCAGCGTGGTGTTTTTCGGCGATGGCGCGACCGGCGCCGGCGCCTTTCACGAAACGCTCAATCTCGCCGCGCTGTGGCGGCTGCCGCTGCTGTTCGTGTGCGAGAACAACGGCTACGCCGAGTTCACGAGCCGCGAAGAGCACTCCAACGTCAAGCATGTCAGCAGCTTCGCCGCGCCCTACGACATTGCCACGACCACCATCGACGGCAACGACTTGCCGACTGTCTATGCTGCGGCGCGCGTGGCGATCGAGTCGCTGCGCCGTGGCAGCGGCCCCTATCTGCTCGAATGCCTGACGTTCCGCATGGCGGGACACTACGTCGGCGACATGCAGCAGTACCGCTCAAAGGAGGAACTCGCCGCGGCGCGCGAGCAGTGCCCCATCGAGCGGCTGAAGCGCTATCTGATCGAGCGCGGGGTCAGTGCCGCGGAACTCGATGCCATTGGCGAGCGCACCGGCCTCGAGGTACGCGAGGCGATCGAGCGTGCGCGCGCCGCGCCGCGGCCCGATCCGGCCGCGGTACTCGATAACGTCTACCGTTCGCAGGCGCTCGCCGCGATTCCGGGCTGAATAGCTGTGCAGCATACATTCATTGAAATCCTGCGCCGGGCGCTCGATGAGGAGCTGGCGCGGGACCCGGCGGTGCATCTGCTCGGCGAAGACGTCGCGGCCGGTGGCGCCTTCGGCGTCACGCGCGGGCTGGCCGAGAAACACGGCGCCTCGCGCGTGCGCAATACGCCGATCAGCGAGGCGGCCATTACCGGGCTGGCTACCGGTGCGGCACTGTGCGGACTGAAGCCCGTGCTGGAAGTCATGTTCATCGATTTCGCAACGCTGTCGATGGATTGCCTGGTGAACCAGACCGCCAAATACCGTTACATGTCGGGCGGGCAGCTCGCCGTGCCACTGGTGGTGCGCACGCAAGCAGGTGCCGCAGGCGGTGCCGCGGCCCAGCACTCGCAGAGCCTCGAGGCCTGGTTCATCCACGTGCCCGGGCTGGTCGTGGTCGCGCCGGCCACGCCCGCTGAGGCTTATGGGCTGCTGAAGAGCTCGATCCGGCTGGGCGAGCCGGTGATCTTCGTCGAACACAAGCGGCTGTACACGATGAAAGAGGAGCTGAGTGACCGCGCCGAGCTGCCGGTGATCGGCCGGGCGCGCATCGCCCGGCCCGGCAAGGACGTCACGGTGATCGCCTATTCGGCGATGGTGCATACGGCACTGGACGCCGCGCAGCAGCTCGCGGAGTCCGGCATCTCCGCTGAGGTCATTGACCTGCGGACGCTGCTGCCGCTCGACATGGCGACGATCGCGGCATCGGTGTCCAAGACTCACCGCGTGCTGATCGCTCACGAAGCGGTGCTCAATGGCGGCGTGGGCGCCGAGATCGCGGCGCGCATCGGCAGCGAACTGTTTGACGAACTGGACGCGCAGGTGATGCGCGTGGGCTGCGGCTTTGCACCGATCCCCTTCGCGCCGGAACTCGAGCGCGCGCTGCTCCCCGGCAGCGCACAGCTGGTGCGCGCCGCGCGGCAGCTGATAGGCATGGCCGGATAGGGCCCGGGAGCCACGCTAATGACCCGTGTCGCGCAGGAGATACCCAAAATTGGTCTGGTGATGGACGCCGTCAAGGTGGTCCGCTGGCTCAAGGCAGTCGGTGACCCGGTGACCGCCGGCGAAGCACTGCTCGAAGTGGAAACCGAAAAGTCGGTGGTTGAAATTGAAGCCGCCGCCACCGGGCGGCTGCTGCAGATCCTGGTGCAGGTCGATGAACAGGCGACGGTCGGTGACCAGGTCGGCTGGATTGAGTCTGCCGAGGCGCAGAGCGTGGCAGCCGCCGCGGCGCCGCGCAGCGCCGAGCCGGCCCCGGGGGCAGCAGCGCCCGCGGTGAGCGTGCCTACACTGGGCGCACTCGCATCCGGCGACGCCGAGCGTATCCGCAGCACACCGGTCGCGCGCCGCCTCGCCGCCGAACACGGCGTCAACCTGGAGACAATTGCGGGCAGTGGACCGGGTGGACGCGTACAGCTTGAGGATGTGCAGCGTTCCCTGGCCGCGGCGCCCGCTGCGGTGCCGGCGGCGCCGCGCGCCGGTGCGCCGGCCGTGCAGCCACTGACGCCGATGCGCCGCGCACTGGCGCGGGCCATGACCTTGAGCAATGCCGCCGTTCCGCAGTTTACGGTGGCCCGTGCCGTCGACTGGACGGTGCTGCAGGCACTGCGTGCCGAGTACTCGGCCGGCTTGCCGGCGGGCGCGCTTAAGCTATCGGTGAATGATTTTCTACTACAGGCCGTAGCTCGCGCGCTGCTGGAATTCCCGGCGCTGAATGCCACGTTCTCCGGCGATCCGGATGCGCCCGATGCCGGACTCCTTTCGGCGAGCGGTGCGCATATCGGCCTGGTGGTGGCGGTCGACAACGGTTTGCTGGTGCCGGTGATTCACGACGTGGAGCGCCTCGGCCTGGTCGATATCGTTCGCCGTCGCCAGGACTGCGTGGAGCGCGGACTCAAGGGTCGCTTGAAGCGCGAGGAACTCGTGGGCGCTACGATCAGCATTTCAAACCTCGGCGCCGAGGGGCCGGATCGCTTCAATGCGCTGATCAACCCGCCGCAAGCGGCGATACTCGCGGTCGGCCGGCAGCGCGACGCCGTCGTGGCGCGGGATGGCGCGGTGGTGATCCGCCCACTGTCGGAGCTCACGCTGACGGTCGATCATCGCGTGGCCGATGGCCGTCTCGCTGCGCAGTTCCTGGGGCGCCTGGTGGCGATACTCGAAGGCCGGGAGTGGCGCCTGCAGTGAGTCAGCGCCGGCTCTGCAATACCCTGCGGGCCGCGGCGATGATCCTCTCCTCGTCGGGAATCACAAAGGCCTCGAGCGGTTCGCTGTAGGGCACCGTCGCGTCACGCGCGGTCACCTGCACGATCGGCGCCTTCAGCGATTCGAAGCCGTGCTCGGCGACATCGGCGGCGATAATGCCGGTCACGGTCGCGTGCCGCGGCGCCTGGTCGACCAGTACCAGCCGCCCGGTCTTGGCCACCGACTTGAGTATCGTTGCCAGATCGAGTGGCGCCACCGTGCGCGGGTCGATTACCTCGGCCTGGATGCCTTCCTCGGCCAGCTTCTTGGCCGCGGCAAGCGCTCGCGACACCATCCAGCCGGTAGCGACGATCGTGAGATCGCCGCCCGCGCGGCGAATTTCCGCCTTGCCGAACGGCACCAGATGCTCGCCATCCGGCACCTCGCCAGGCTCCAGCGTCAGCAGGTAGTGGTGCAGAAACACGACCGGATTGTCATCGCGAATAGCGGTTGCCATCAGCCCCTTGGCGTCGGCCGCAGTCGAAGGCACGACCACCTTGAGACCCGGGACGCCCATGAACATCGCGGTCAGTGAGCCAGTGTGCTGGCCGGCCCAGCCACAGGCAAAGCCGAATCCGGCCTTCAGCACGATGGGCACCTTCACCTGGCCGCCTGACATGTAGCGGAACCGCGGCGCCTCGTTGACGACCTGGTCCATCGCCACGAGCATGAACTCGGCCATGTAGAGTTCCACCACCGGGCGCATGCCCGCCATCGCGGCGCCGATGGCCATGCCGATCTCGGCGGTCTCGGAAATCGGCGTGACGCGCACGCGGTCGTGCCCGTAGGCGGCTACGAAGTCGTGATTTTCCGTGGTCGCCATGTTCTGGCCAAAGTAGAGGACGCTGGGGTCGCGCCGCATCTCCTGGTGTATGCCGGCGTCGACGGCGGCGATGAAAGGAAGCGTTGCCATGCTTGTCGCTCCGGCTCAGGCGTAGACGTTGTCGAGTGCGGACTCGGGCTTTGGAAAGGGACTCTTGACGGCGAAGGTGACCGCCGCTGCCATTTCGCTGGCGACCTGCGCCACCAATTCGTCGGCCTTCGCAGCGCTCAGCACGCCACTCTTGACCAGCGTGGCGCGAAAGCGCGGCACGGGATCGCCACGCAATGCCGCCTCGTATTCCTCGCGCTTGCCGAACACGACGATCGCCTCGTGCTCCGGATAGTGCAGCGGTACGCCTGGAGGGGCAATGATGTTGCCGTGCGCTGAGAGCCGGTAGACCTTCGATTCGATCAGCGTGGGGCCGGCACCACCGCGCGCACGCTCCACCGCGGTGCCGACCACCGCATGTACCGCCAGCGGATCAGTGCCCTCGACCGTAACGCCGGGCATCGAATAGGCCTTAGCCTTGACGGCCAGCGGCTCGCCGTTGGCTGCGTTGGCGTCCTCCTGTGCGGAAGTCGTCACCACGTTGTAGCCGTTGTTCTCCATCACGAAAACCACCGGCAGCTTCCACAGCGAGGCAATGTTCAGGGTCTCGTGGAAGGCGCCCTGTTTCGAAGCCCCGTCGCCGAAGAAGCAGAAAACGACTTCACCCTTCTTACGGATCTGCGCCGCCCAGGCCGCGCCGGCGGCGTGTGGAATGCCCGCACCGACGATGCCTGAGGTGCCGAGAAAACCGTGCTTGACGTCCGTGAGATGCATCGAGCCGCCGAGGCCCTTGCACAGGCCGTCCACGCGACCGTAAATCTCGGCCATCATCGACTTCGAATCGCTACCCAGCACCAGCGGATAGCCATGGCAGCGATAAGTGGCCAGCGCCGCATCGCCGCTGCGAAAATGGCTCAGCGAGCCGACGATCGAGGCCTCGGCGCCATCGGCCAGGTGCGTGTGGCCGCGGATCACGCCGGGATGCTCGGTGAAGGTGCGCTTCACGCGTTCCTCGAACTCGCGAATGCGCAGCATCTGGGTGTAGATCCAGATCTGCCGACCCGCGTCAGGTGCCTGCACGTTCATCTGACCCCCTTGACTCGAATGGCGACCGCCACGATGTCGCTGGTGTTGGACGGGCGGTTGGGAGTGATAATAGGAAATCCGGCAGTCCAATTGCAATCACTTGTTAGGTAGTATCGAGAGTCACCAATACCGCGCCTTTAGGGGATTCATGTCAACGATGGCAAGTCGCCGCGATATCCTGCGGCTGATCGGCGCCGGCGCGGCGGCGGTCCTGGCGCGCGGTGTTCGCGCTTCGGAAAGCCAGTTGCGCTTTTCGGCTGGAGCCGTGATCCGCACCGTGCTGAAGGACCTGTCGCCCGAGGCACTGGCAGACGGCGCAACGCTGTTTCATGAGCACCTGTCGGTAGCCCCGGACTTCATGCCCAAGGTGATGGCGCGGGAGCTGCGCCTGGCCGCCCAGGACGGCGTCGCCTGCATTGTGGATGCGGGCCACCCTGACATGGGCCGGAACCTGCAGGTCCTGAAGCAGCTCTCGATGGATTCGGGCATGCCGATCGTTGCCGGCTGCGGCTACTACACCAGCCCCTTTTATCCGCCCGAGATCGCCGGCTGGAGCGAAGAGCGGATCACGCAGGAACTCCTGCGCCAGGTTCGTGACGCGCCAGTCGGTGCATTTGGCGAAATCGGTACTTGGGATGTGATGACGCCGGACGAACGCAAGGTGTTCCGCGCCGTAGGCCGCGCGCATGTGGCGTCCAATCTGCCGATCTTCACGCATACCAACATGGGCAAGGGCGCCCTGCAGCAACTCGATGTGCTGGAGTCGGTGGGCGTCAATCCGGAGCGGGTGGCTATCGGGCATCTGGGCGGACTGACCGACCCTGGCGCCGCGATTCCAAAGGCACTATGCAAGCGGGGTGCGTTCGTGGGCTTTGACCGCCAGGGCGGACCCGGGGACGCCGGGCAGATTCCCGCGGTGCTGGCGCTGCTTGAGGCGGGTTACGCCTCGCAACTGCTGTTCGCTTCCGATTTCTCGTTCGCCTCCGACCTCAAGCGCAGTGGCGGCGCGGGCTACGCGAAGACCGTGACGGCATTCGCGCCCAAACTGCGCCAGGCTGGCGTCAGCGACGCCGTGGTGCACGGCATGCTGGTGGACAATCCGCGCCGCTTGCTGGCCTTTGTGCCGACATTCCCGCGCAACAACACGGTGGAACCTTCATGACTATCAAGTACTACCACGCCGAACCGGTCGCCAATTCCCTGAAGTCGATGATTCCACTGCTGGAGAAGGGCATCGCTTACCAGAGCGTGTACGT
>Ga0209069_10000173_pt1 | contig 26311 bp, 24 predicted proteins | sample Str013_2_FD_187202 | JGI IMG/M metagenome (GOLD analysis project Ga0209069, IMG submission 187202) | Freshwater sediment microbial communities in response to fracking from Pennsylvania, USA - Straight Creek_MetaG_SC_2013 (SPAdes) (version 2) | ecosystem: Environmental > Aquatic > Freshwater >...
AATATAATGACCCACATCAATCCCGCAGGGCAACATAGATCGCCGGAATCACCAACACCGTCAGCAGGGTGGACGAGGCCAATCCGAACAGTAGCGATATCGCCAAGCCCTGAAAAATGGGGTCTGTCAAAATCACTACCGCGCCAATCATTGCGGCAATTGCGGTGAGTAGAATGGGCTTAAAGCGTATGGCGCCTGCCTCCAAAAGAACATCCACCAAAAGGCGTCCCTTGGTTCGCGCCCCTCGAATGAAATCCACGAGCAGAATGGAGTTTCGAACAATAATGCCTGCCAAGGCGATAAATCCGATCATAGAGGTTGCCGTAAATGGTGCATGGAAAATCCAATGGCCAAACATGATGCCAATCAAGGTAAGTGGAATCGGCGTGAGGATTACCAAGGGCAATTTGAACGAGCCAAACTGCGCCACCACGAGAATATAGATGCCGAGAAGGGCGATGATGAAGGCCCCACCCATGTCACGGAAAGTGACCCAGGTGACTTCCCATTCGCCATCCCACAGCAAGATGGGTTTTGAATCATCGGTTGGCTGCCCATGCAGGCTGATTGTGGGCTTGGTGAGGCCTGTCCAATCCAACTTGTCCAAGGCGCGACCCACTTCAAGCATTCCATAGATTGGCGCTTCATAGGCCCCCGCCAATTCGGCGGTGACCATTTCAACCGCGCGGCCATTGTGCCTGAAAATCGGAAACGATGATTGTTCCTTGTTCAATTTGACAATGTCGCCAAGTTCGACCACCGCCGCACTACCCGGCACCGCATTGGCAGGCACGGGCGCTGACAGTGTCGCTTCGGTGATGACACGGTTTGATTTGAGCAATCCAAGAACAATGGGGATTGGTTGTCGGCCAGCGCCGCGGTGCGAATAGCCCACTGTGTTTTGGCCATAGAGCGCTTGCAAAGTATCAAACACATCGCGTTCTTCAACCTTGTGGAATTCCAGATTATCCTGATCGATGGCCACGCGTAGCCGTGAGGTTTGGGTGCCAAAGCTGTCGTCGATATCCACCACAAATGGCACTTTACCAAATGCCTCGCGCAGCTTGGCTGCCGTAGCGCGGCGCACTTCAGCCGTTGGCCCATAGATTTCCGCCAGCAAAGTGGAAAGCACAGGTGGGCCTGGCGGGGGCTCAACCGTTTTCAGAACAGTTCCAGCGGGCATATCGACATCCTTGAGCATGTCGCGCAGTTGCAGAGCAATTTGGTGGCTGGTGCGTTTGCGGTCTGACTTGCCAGTCAATGTAACTTGCACGTCACCAAGCTCCGGCGATTGGCGCACATAGTAATGGCGCACCAAGCCATTGAAGTTGAATGGAGCGGCTGTTCCCGCATAGGTTTGTAGAGATGCCACTTCACTGATCTTTCCGGCGCGCTCAGCCACTTGTTGCAACACGCGATTGGTGGCCTCAACCGATGACCCATCCGGCAGATCGACCACCACTTGCAAGTCTGACTTATTGTCGAAAGGCAAGAGTTTCACGGTTACATCCTTGGTGTAAAACAAGATGAGCGAGGCCAGAGTGACCACAACAACCGTCAACAAAAATGCCCAGGCCCGCGCCCGCGATTTCAAGATTGGCTTGGCAACGGCCACATAGAGCTTGCCCAGAATGCCGCCGTGATTGTCACCATGGCCATGCCCCCCCGATTTCTTGCCGAGCTTCAACATCAACCAAGGGGTTACAATTACTGCCACAAAAAATGAGAAGATCATCGCAGCAGAGGCGTTGGCGGGAATGGGGCTCATATATGGGCCCATCAGGCCGGATACAAAGAGCATGGGCAACAAAGCGGCCACCACTGTGAGTGTGGCCACGATGGTGGGGTTGCCAACTTCCGCCACTGCATCTATGGCGGCCTGACTGCGCGAGCGGCCATCATTCATGGCCCAATGCCTGGCGATGTTTTCAATCACCACGATGGCATCATCCACCAGAATGCCGATGGAGAATATCAACGCAAACAGGCTGACACGATTGAGCGTGTAACCCATCAGACGCGCCGCAAAGAGCGTGAGCAGAATGGTTGTGGGGATAACAATTGCCACAACCAAAGCCTCACGGATGCCGATCGCAATGGCTACCAGAAGAACAATGGAAAGTGTGGCAAGGCCCAAATGGAACAACAGTTCGTTGGCCTTTTCATTGGCGGTTTCGCCGTAGTTGCGTGTGACATTCACCGAAATGTCGTCGGGGATCAGCGTGCCCTTCAGATTCTCCAGCCGCTTGGTGATGTTTTCTGAAATCAGAACGGCGTTGGTGCCAGCGCGCTTGCCAATGGCCAAGGTTACTGCGGGCGTGCGAAGGAGTTTACCGTCCTGTTTGGTGAGATTTTGGACGCTCCATTCATTGTTGCCGCTGCCAAAAGAAACCTTGGCGACATCACGCACGAAGACCGGGCGACCATCGCGCGTGCCGAGCAAAAGATTCTCGATCTCAGCCGGGCTTTGCAGTGTTTGGCCTGCCATTACCGATATCTGATGATTTTCATCTCGGATTTGACCTGCCTGGAATGATTGATTGGCACCCACGATTTTTGCTGACAGCTGCTGCAAGGTGATGCCATAGAGAGCCAGTCTTTCTGGAAGCGGTTCAATACGAATTTCTTCGGGTTGGTCACCCACCAGATAGGTGAGGCCAACATCATCCAGCTTGGACAATTCCACCTGCAATTCACGCGTGATGCGGGTGACCGCGTTGGCATTCCAATGATCGGCAACCGCAGGCTTTGGCGACAGGGTGATTGAAACAATGGCCACATCATCAATGCCGCGTCCCACAATCAACGGCTCGGGAATTCCGGTGGGAATCCGGTCAAGATTAGCTTTGATTTTCTCATGCACGCGCAGGACGGCGGCATCGGAACTTGTGCCGACCATGAAGCGGGCTGTGACCAGGGCACCATCATCTTTGGTTTGGGAATAGACATGCTCAACACCGTCAATGGCTTTCACCATGGTTTCGAGCGGCTCTGTCACCAGCTTCACGGCATCTTCAGCCTTAAGGCCATTGGCACGCACATGAATATCAACCATCGGCACTGAAATCTGCGGCTCTTCTTCACGCGGCAGAGTGACAAGTGCCACCATGCCCACAAGAAACGCCGCCAAGAGGAACAATGGCGTGAGGGGTGATGAGATAAATTTTTTGGTTAGAGACCCTGCGATGCCTAGCGTCATGGTGTTTGTACCTTGTCGCCATCTTGCAATCCAGAAAGGACTTCTACCTTTGGCCCTTCTGGCGTGTCGAAAGCCTCACCGGGAATGACCGCGATATCGTTGCTGCCAGAGTTGTTTTTCACAGTGACATAATCAATTCCAGCGCGATTGCTGAGTGCGGCGGGCGGCACAGCCATTACTCTTTTGGTGCCTACGGGAATCCACACAAGGGTTCGTTCTCCGGCGAAATAATTTCCGAGGTTTTCAGCTTCCACGTCAGCCAGCACGCGCCCGCTGTCAATCTCGGGATAAATTTTCACGAGCTTGCCTTTGTGCGCCTGGTCAATGCCGATTTGCTGAAGTGCCAAGCCACGGCCACCAACAAGCACCTCATCTCCGAGCTTGATATTTGCCGCATATCTTTCGGGCAAAGCAACGCGCAGGTAATAGCCGCCGCTGGCAATGCGGGCGATGGCTTCCCCCTGCATGGCAACTGAACCCTTGGTGACGGGAACAGTGAGCACGCGCCCGTCGGTTGGCGCCAACACTCCGCCCTCAGTTTGCTGTTGCTTGATCACATCGCCTTGGGCTTTGGCCCCGTTCAGTTGACCTGTGAGCACGTTGACCTGTGTCTGAGCCGCATCCAAAGTTGTTCTGGGCACTGTGCCCGTCACCACAAGAGACTTGGCGCGGTTCAATTCAGTGATGGCATTGTCCAGCTGCGCCTTTGCCTGCGCGACTTGAGAATCATTGGCCTGAAGTTGCAATGCGAGTTTGTCGTCAACGATCTGGGCCACGAGGTCACCGGCCTTGACGGAGCTGCCTTCTTCGACCTTTAGCGCGACGATCGTGCCACCGGTGCGCGCCCGGGCAGGAACGATTTCACGCGGCTGAACCTGGCCGAAAACCGCTTTGTATTGCACCTTCTCAATGGCATGCACCTCAAACTCACCGGCGAATGCAGAATTGAGGGCCATTGTAAAATATCCGACACTGGTGAGCAGCAAACTGGGCAGACGCATGGATGTGAACCTCTAACGGGCGGTGGATGAAGTGGCATTGACAAATATCAGTATATTAGAGAATATGCAAATATGAATATAAGAAACATTGACACATTGGCCAGCTCCGCTGAAAAGGCGAGCCAATTCTTAAAGTCGATTGCAAGTCCCCAGCGCTTGCGGATCCTTTGCGCGGTGATGGAACATGAGCTTTCTGTGGGTGATATTGGCAAGGCTGTTTCAGCCAGCCAGAGCGTTGTGTCACAACATTTGGCGCTGATGCGCCGCGAGGGCCTGGTGCAACCACGTAGGGACGGGCAAACCATCTACTATCGTCTGGCAGACCAAAATGTTGTGGAGATATTCAAAACACTCGGCAGCATTTTTTGTGGTGGGCTAGAATGATGGCAAGGCATTTTGGGCCTGCCTCTGGCAAAGCGACGGGCAGTTTGGCGAAAATGTGATTGGCCAAAAAACTGAATTGAATCGCCTTTCGCACAGCTGATCATTCACATATAAGTTTGGCGGATAAACGGAGGGGTGGTTGAATTGATCGTCAAGAAAATGAGTGAAGACTATTCCGTGGCAGACCAGTTGGTTGAAAGTGATCTTGCTGTTCTGAAGACGGCTGGCTTCAAATCGATCATGTGCAATCGGCCCGATGGCGAAGAAGACGAGCAGATCGACTATCAAATCATCGAACAAGCAGCATTGGCGCTGGGTTTCAAAACCAGTTTTGCGCCCATTGAATCAGGTCGCGTGCAGGAAGCTGAATTGAAGTCCTTCTCGGTTGCTGTGGATCAATTGCCGAAACCGATTTTGGCCTATTGTCGCTCTGGCATGCGGTGCACGGTGGCTTGGGTGATGGATCAGGCATCACGCGGTGCTGCCATCGTCACCGTGGCGGAAACGGCTAAATCTGCCGGTTATGATTTGGCTGCGTTGCGAAGCCACATCGAAATGGGCGCCACGAAAACGACCAAAGCGTTATAACGAAAGGCGTGGCGGCTGGCTCTGATTTGGGCCCATCGACTTTATGTCTCGCGTTTTTAAGTCGCCCCATTTTTGAAACTGGATGGATCGCATTCATCGGTCACTGCGGCCGAGAACGTCGATGATTTCGGCGATTTTTTTGCGCTGGTCTGTCTTGTTGCCGCTGGCAATGGCATGTTCCACGCAATGGCTCACATGGTCACGCAATATCTCCTCTTCAGCGCGGCGCAATGCTGCCCGCACTGCTGAAATCTGGGTGACGATATCGATGCAATATCGCCCCTCTTCAACCATGCGTGACAAACCTCCAACCTGACCTTCAATGCGTTTGAACCGTTTGAGCACGGCAGTCTTAGCTTCATGTTGCATCGTTGACTAAATACCCTATGGGGGTATAATATTCAAGATAGGAGATCGGCGTCATGGATCACAAGTTTGAAATCATGCACGAGCAGCAAGTGGCCAGAAACGGCACAGCAATTGACCCCGTTTGTGGCATGACAGTTGAGATCGCCACGGCCACACATCAGGCAGAACACGGCGGCCAAACGCATTATTTCTGCGGACCAAGTTGCAAGGCCAAGTTTGTGGCCAATCCTGCAAAATACCTGACCGATGTAAAGCCTGTTGAGCCTGTCATCGCGGGTGCAGTTTACACTTGCCCCATGCACCCGCAAATTCAACAGGTGATGCCCGGCTCCTGCCCCATTTGCGGCATGGCGCTGGAACCTCAAACCGTTACCGCCGAAAGTGGCCCCAACCACGAATTAATCGACATGACGCGCCGTTTATGGATTGGTGCAGCACTTGCCGCTCCGGTTTTTGTTTTGGAAATGGGTGGTCATGTCACCGGACTAACGATGGCGCTGGGCCAGCAGGTTTCCAACTGGATACAATTGGCCTTGGCAACGCCGGTTGTGCTTTGGGCAGGCTGGCCATTCTTTGTGCGCGGGTTTCAATCGCTACAAACCCGCAATCTCAACATGTTCACGCTGATTGCCATGGGCACCGGTGTGGCCTGGGTTTACAGCGTCATCGCCACGACTGCGCCCGCCATATTTCCTTCGGCCTTTCGCGAAATGGATGGCGCGGTGGCGGTCTACTTTGAGGCTGCCGCAGTGATTACTGTTCTTGTATTAGTGGGCCAGGTGTTGGAGCTTCGGGCCCGTGAGCAAACATCAGGTGCCATCAAAGCGCTTCTTGGCCTTGCGCCAAATACAGCGCGGCGGATAAATGCAAATGGGGAAGAGCTGGATGTTCTCCTTGAACACATCAGCATCGGTGATCTGCTGCGCGTGCGGCCCGGTGAAAAAGTGCCCGTTGATGGTGAGATAATGGAGGGCCATTCGACTTTGGATGAATCCATGGTGACCGGTGAATCAATGCCTGTCACCAAAGATATGGGTGACAAGGTTATTGGCGCTACAATGAATGCCAACGGCAGTTTTGTCATGCGCGCTGAAAAGATTGGCAGCGAAACCATGTTGGCGCGCATTGTGCAAATGGTGGCCAATGCGCAGCGCAGCCGTGCACCCATCCAACGGTTGGCTGATCAAGTCTCTGGCTGGTTTGTGCCGCTGGTGATCGCCGCTGCCGCTGTTGCCTTTGCGGCCTGGTCAACCTGGGGGCCAGAGCCACGGTTTACTTATGGTCTGGTGGCCGCTGTTGCTGTTCTAATCATTGCTTGTCCTTGCGCATTGGGCTTGGCCACGCCCATGTCAATCATGGTGGGGGTGGGGCGCGGCGCGCAAGCGGGTGTTTTGATCCGCAATGCAGAAGCCCTCGAACGCATGGAGAAAGTCGACACATTGGTGGTCGACAAGACTGGCACATTGACCGAAGGCAAGCCTTCTGTCACCGCAATCAGCGTGCTTGCGGGCCACACTGAAGATGACGTGTTGCGGTTGGCAGCGTCGGTGGAACAGGCCAGTGAGCATCCTTTGGCCCGGGCCATTGTTGCTGGTGCCAAACAACGCAAACTCACTTTGGCCAAGGTGATGGGTTTTGATTCACCATCTGGCAAAGGTGCCATCGGCATGGTGGAACGCAAGCGACTCGCCATTGGCAATGCCAAGTTCATGAGCGAGCTAAATATTGCTGTGGCTGTGCTTGCAGACGAAGCTGAGGCCTTGCGCGGGGAAGGGGCCACGGCGGTCTTTGTGGCCATCAACGGCAAGGCTGCCGGTGTGATTGCCGTTGCTGATGCAGTGAAGGAAACAACTCCCGCTGCCTTATCCGCACTTCGCCAAGCGGGTCTTCGCATTGTGATGTTGACAGGCGACAACGTAACGACGGCCCAAGCCATCGCCAGACGGCTTGGAATTACTGAAGTTGAAGCTGATGTGTTGCCAGACAAGAAAGTTGATGTGGTGAACAGGTTCAAGGCGCAAGGTCGCGTTGTGGCCATGGCAGGCGACGGTGTGAACGACGCGCCCGCGCTGGCCGCTGCCGATGTTGGCATTGCCATGGGCACGGGCACCGATGTGGCGATGGAAAGTGCGGGCATCACGCTGCTCAAGGGTGATCTGATGGGCATTGTTCGGGCGCGAAACTTGTCCAAGGCCGTGATGGGCAATATTAGGCAGAATTTGTTCTTCGCGTTTGTTTACAACGCCGCCGGTGTGCCGATTGCCGCTGGCGTGCTTTACCCGCTGCTTGGCATTCTCCTCTCGCCCATGCTGGCCGCCGCCGCGATGGCGATGAGTTCAGTGAGCGTCATCGGCAACGCCCTGCGGCTGCGCGGCAGTTCGCTGGGATGATGTATTCAATGCACGGGTTTACTGGCCAATCCGGATCACAATGCAATCCACGCGGTCTTTAGATCATAATACTTCTCCATGGCACGCAGCGACTTGTCTCTGCCAAAACCGGATTGCTTGAAGCCGCCCATGGGGACGGTGATGTCAGCGCCGCCATAGGTGTTGACGTGAACCACGCCTGCACGAATGGCGCGAACCATTCTATGCGCGGTGGAAATGTTTGATGTCCACACAGCGGCGGCCAGGCCGTAATCTGTTGCGTTGGCCAGTTTCACCGCCTCTTCAGCCGTGTCAAATTTCAGCACCGCCAATACCGGCCCAAAAACCTCTTCACGAGCAAGACGCATATTGGAATTCACATTCTCCACAATGGTGGCCTGCATATAGCTTCCGCCTGTCTCAGCCATCACACGCTTGCCGCCCAAACTAACCTTTGCGCCTTCCGTTTCAGCACCGGAAACGAAACTGAGATTTTGCGAAAGCTGAACCTCGCTGGACACAGCGCCAATATCTGTTGCCAGCGAGAGCGGATCTCCCACTTTCATTTTGGTAGAAACGGCGTGAAGTTTTTCCATGAATGAATCATAGATCGAGCTTTGCACCAACAGCCGCGAGCCTGCGACGCAGACTTGGCCAGCATTACGGAAAATGCCAAAGGCGGAAGTTTTCGCGGCAATATCAAGATTTGGCGCATCGGCGAAAACGATGTTTGGCGATTTGCCGCCCAGTTCGAGGTAGACGCGCTTGATGTTGGAGCGAGCTGCATATTCCAACAGCCTGCGGCCCGTGCGGCCTGAACCGGTGAAGGCGATACAATCCACATCCATATGCAAGCCCAGTGCTTCGCCCACCACTGCGCCATGGCCAGTGACCACATTGAACACGCCGTCTGGAATGCCAGCCTCTGTGGCAAGCTTGGCCATCTGCAACAAAGTGAGAGACGCAATTTCAGGCGGCTTCAATACAACCGAATTTCCGGCTGCAAGGGCAGGCGCTATTTTCCAAGCGCCAATCATCATGGGGAAGTTCCATGGGACGATAACGCCGATAACACCCAGTGGCTCTTTGTGCACAAGGGCCAGAACATCATGCGACGTTGGGGCAATTTCGCCATAGACCTTATCGATCGCCTCAGCATAGTAGCGGAATGTGCCAGCTGCAGAGAGGGGCTCAGCCTTATAGCTCATGCCAATTTCGGTGCCATTGTCGCGCGAACCCAAAACAGCCAATTCCAAGGCGTGGGCCTCAATCAAGTCAGCGAGCTTGAGAAGTTTCTTTTTCCGCTCGGCTGGCGTGGCGCGCGACCAAGTGCCTTTCTCAAAAACGGCGCGTGCGGATTTGACCGCCGCATCGACATCAGCCGCCGTGCCCTCAGCTATGGTGCAAAGCCTCTTTCCGTTAATGGGGCTCAGAACATCCATCTGCTTATTGTTGGATGCAGAGACAGCCTTGCCGTCAATCCAATGCGACTGGTCTGCAATTATGTTGTTGCGCAACAGGTCAATTTTGCCTTGGTCCATCTTCTTCCTCGCCGTGTTTTGAAATGAAAGTGAAGGCTGCAATGCTTGCTGTCAAGATCACTCAGGCCTGATTGCGCCACGCGATGGGCGATAGACCGGAATATTTTTTAAATGCACGGTTAAAATAAGCAGGGTCGTCGAATCCCAGTTCGAAGGCGATTTCTTTTGCGGGGCGGATGGTGAATTTCAACAGGCGCTTGGCTTCCAACATGCGTCGCTCCGAGATGAGTCTTTTGATTGGAACACCAAATGCTTCGTGCGCTGTGCGGTCAGCGATGTGATAGGTGCTGTTCACTGATTTTACAAAGGTTCCGACCTTTAGATTTCCACGAAACCCTTTGTCAATTCCCGATCTTAATTTCTGGGCCAGGGCTCTCTTGTTTTGGGAATGTGGGGTGCTTTGCAAAAGTCTGCCCGCAAAATGCAGGGAAAGAGATGCGAGCGGCAATAGCGCATCGTGATCCCTACTGGAGTGCTGCCGCCTCAGGATTGCCAGAATATTCTTCAACTCAAGCCAATCTGGATTTTGCCTTGTGGTTTGGCTCAAGGATGCAGCATAATTTGGAACCGTGGCAAGTGCGCCATCAGCAATGGAAAGCGATATGGCATCAGAGGCTGGTGAAACATGGAAACCATGAACTGTGCCAGATGGAATCCAACACAAGGCAGGTGCAGAGAAAGTCCAAGCTCTGTCTTCAATCAGATAAGTGCCGCCGCCCTTTGTCCAGGCAATCAGTTGGCTCAGATTGGAATGGCGATGGGCTTCAACTTGCCCAGAATGCAAGTTTTTACGGTCTGAAACCAGCTCAATATGTACAAAATCCGGCTCCAACGGCCGTTCTGGCTCTCCATACACGAAATATTTTGGAATTATGGTGCGTCGCATAATGCCCGAAAAAGTACAATCGATTTCCGATATCTGTCAATGTCAAACCTGCGCTAACGCAGCTATCGTTGCCGCAGGGAGATGCAGCATGCGATCAGAAGATTTCCGCGCCGACAAGAAACGGCCGTTCACTGGAGCCGAATATATCGAGAGCCTTAAGGACGGGCGCTGTGTCTTCATCAATGGTGAAAAGGTCAAAGATGTCACCACGCATCCGGCGTTTCGCAATTCGGTGAGGTCTTTGGCCCGGCTCTATGATGCGCTCCATGATGAGAAAACTAAATCCAGACTCACCATTGAAACTGACACAGGCTCTGGCGGATATACGCATAAGTATTTTCGAGTGGCGAAATCCGCGCCCGAATTGGTAGCCCAACAAGGCGCCATCGCCGATTGGGCGCGCATGACTTATGGTTGGATGGGGCGCACGGCAGATTATAAGGCTGCCTTGATGAACACATTGGGGGCCAATGCGGATTGGTATGGACCGTTCAAACAAAATGCCTTGGACTGGAACAAACGCGCCCAAGAAGCTGTGTTGTTCATGAACCATGCGATCGTCAATCCGCCGATTGATCGCCACAAACCTGCCGACCAGGTGAAGGATGTTTTTGTTCACATCACCAAGGAGGACGACAAGGGCATTTATGTTTCGGGTGCCAAAGTGGTGGCCACGTCTTCGGCGTTGACCCACTATAATTTTCTCGCGCAAAGTTCGGCGACAGTGACGGAAGATCCGTCGATGTCCGTGATGTTCATCGTGCCGATGAATGCGCCCGGAATAAAAATGATTTGCCGCGTTTCATATGAGCAGCAGGCCAACACAGTTGGCCAGCCATTTGATTATCCTCTCTCTTCGCGTTTTGATGAGAATGACGCAATTCTCATTCTCGATAACGTGTTCGTGCCATGGGAAGACGTGTTGGTGCTGCGCGACGCACAGAAAATTCTATCGTTCCATCCGGCCTCTGGCTTCATGCATGGCTATTGTTTCCAGGGCTGCACACGCCTTGCTGTGAAGATGGATTTTCTATCGGGTCTATTGGCCAAAGCACTGCGTGCCACCGGCGGCGACGCGTTTCGCGGAAATCAAGCCGCGCTTGGTGAAGTCATTGCCTTTCGGCATTTGTTTTGGAGCCTTTCCAATGCCATGGCTTATAATCCTCAGGCTTGGAATGGTGGTGCCGTTTTGCCTAACATAGAGGCGGCTCTCACTTATCGGACGTTGATGTCAGACGCCTATCCGCGTGTGATTGAAACTGTGCGTAAAGTTGTGGCTTCCGGCCTCATCTATTTGCCATCATCGGCGAAGGATTTTGCCAATCCGGAAATTGATCAATATCTGGCGCAATATGTGCGTGGATCAGACAACATGGGCCACAAGGAGCGGATCAAGATCATGAAGCTTTTGTGGGATGCAACGGGCACTGAATTTGGTGGGCGGCACGCGCTTTATGAATTGAATTATGCTGGTGCACCGGAAGAAGTGCGGTGCCAGGTTTTGCGCGGGGCAGAGCGTTCTGGTTCGCTCAAGAAGATGGAAGCGCTGGTTGAGCAATGCATGGCTGACTATGATGAGAACGGTTGGACAGGGTCAACGTGGCTGCCGCCCTTGAACTAATAACGCTTCGGCGACGGCGGTCAATTCGGCAAGAAGAAGCCGCAAGGTATTCATGCGTTCTTGTCCGAAATGATCTTCCATATTCTTATGTATGGTGAGACTGAGTGGTGCACCTCGGTTAATCAGCGCAAGCCCATTTGGAGCGATCTCAAGAATGACACGACGACCGTCTCGCTTATCCTTTTTTCGCTTTATCAATTTGCGCTTCTCCAGCAATCGCAACATGCGGGTGAGACTGGGCGGAAGCACAGCAGCGCGCTTGGCAACTTCTGATGCGTCAATTGTTCCCGCTTCAGCAACGACGCGCAAAACGCGCCATTGCTGGCCCGTCACGCGCAATGACTTCAGCATGGGGCGAAAAGTCTCTGTCACTGCTTCGCTGGTGCGCAGAAGGACCATCGGCAGCGATCGCTGTGTTGGGCGAAAATCCTTGGATTTAGTCTCTACTTGTTTGTCCATTGGGCTATCATAATCGATTAAAGAATTCCTGCAAGGCGCACGACCTTGACGCGCCCTGATCCTGATGCTTAACATGTTAATGAACGAGGATTTTGTGATGCCGCATTTTCGCATTGAATATTCCGCCAATTTGGATTCTCGCATTGATATGAAAGTGTTTGTGCGTGCGGTCGAAGGCCAAATTTTGAAGACAGGGCTTTTTGAAATTGGCGCTGTGCGGGTGCGGGCTTTTCGTTCGGAGCATTATGCAATTGCCGATCAATTGCCAGAGAACGGCTTTGTGGACATGGTGTTTCGCGTGGGGCAAGGGCGAAGCCGGGCGGATTTGAAAACAGCAGGTGATGCCATCTTCAATCGCGCCCGCCTGGAGCTTGATAATCTGTTTTCATCCCCGCATTTCGCGCTGTCGTTTGAGATTGTTGAAATAGACAGTGGGTTGAGCTGGAAAGATAACGCCATGCATGCGCGGCTGAGGGGAAAATGATGTCAGAATTGGAAGGCAATATTGCCAAGGCTGAGGGTTATTTAAAGCGCTTCCGTGATGGTGGCGTGCAAAATCTGATCAATGGCAAGTCCGAATCTGCGGCCATGACATTTGAGACGATTTCGCCCGTTGATCTGAAGCCGCTGGCCAATGTGGCTCTGGGCACGGCGGCGGATATTGATGCTGCTGCTAAGGCCGCAAAGGCTGCCTTTCCGGCTTGGGCTGCGATGGACGGAGATAAGCACAAGAAGCTGCTACACAAAATTGCTGACGGGATCGAGGCGCGCGCCGAAGAGATTGCATTTCTGGAATGCATCGACACGGGCCAAGCGCTGAAATTCATGTCCAAGGCTGCATTGCGTGGCGCCGAGAATTTTCGCTTCTTTGCCGATAAGTCAGTGGAAGCGCGGGACGGCAAATCAATTCACGCGCCCAATCAATTGAATATCACGTCGCGCCATCCCATTGGGCCAGTCGGTGTAATCACGCCGTGGAACACGCCTTTCATGTTGAGTACATGGAAAATTGCGCCGGCCTTGGCGGCGGGCTGCACCGTGGTGCACAAACCGGCGGAACTCTCGCCGATCACAGCGCGCATCTTGGCAGAGATTGCCCATGAAGCGGGCTTGCCGCCGGGTGTTTGGAATTTGGTCAATGGCATGGGTGAAGATGCGGGCAAGGCGCTGACCATGCACCCAGACATCAAGGCCATCGGTTTTGTGGGTGAAAGCCGCACGGGTTCGATGATCATGAAACAGGGAGCGGATACCCTGAAGCGTGTGCATTTTGAGCTTGGTGGCAAGAACCCCGTGGTGGTGTTTGCTGATGCCGATCTGGAACGTGCGGCTGATGCTGCCGTGTTTATGATCTATTCATTAAATGGTGAGCGTTGCACATCATCTTCACGGCTTTTGGTTGAGCATTCAATCTACGATAAGTTCACTGCAATGGTAGCCGAGAAAGCCAAACGCATTCCCGTTGGACATCCCCTCGACCCAAAGACGGTGATCGGCCCACTGATCCATCCCGTTCATGAAAAGAAGGTATTGGAATATTTCGCCATTGGCAAAGGCGAGGGTGCGCGTGTGGCGGCTGGTGGCACAAAAGTGGATGGCCCGGGCGGCGGTTGCTATGTGGGCCCCACGCTTTTCACCCAAGCCACAAATTCCATGCGCATTGCCCAGGAAGAAATCTTTGGCCCCGTGCTCACCGCAATTTCATTTGGCGATGAGGCAGAGGCGCTGCGTTTGGCAAATGACGTGCAATATGGCCTGACAGGATATTTGTGGACGAATGATGTAACCAGATCCTTCAGGTTCTCGCAGGCCATGCAGGCTGGCATGATTTGGGTGAATTCTGAAAATGTGCGGCATTTGCCAACACCATTCGGCGGTGTGAAAAACTCTGGCATTGGCCGCGATGGTGGCGATTGGTCATTTGATTTCTATATGGAAACCAAGAACGTGGCCTTCGCAACGGCGGCCCATTCCATACCAAAATTGGGAGGTTGAAAAATGCCCGTTCCAAAACCAAATCTGTATCCGCCCTTTAACATTGTCCGTTTGAGCCACGTGGAATTGGCGGTGACAGATATCGCCAAGTCGCGGGCGTTTTATGTTGATACATTGGGACTGCAAGTTACTGAGGAAACAAAAGATGTAATTTATTTGCGCGCCATGGAAGAGCGCGGACATCACTGTTTGGTTTTACGAAAGGCAGAAAAAGCCGAAGCCCGTGATCTTGGATTCAAGCTTTATGACGCGCCTGATTTGGAAAAGGCCGAACGTCATTTCAAATCCAAGAATCTTCCGGTGGAATACGTCGACCGTCCACACCAATCAAAAACTCTGCGGACACGAGACTTGCACGGTATTCCGCTTGAATTCTATGTATCGATGGACCGATTGCCGCCCATCCACCAAAAATACGCGCTCTATAAAGGCGTGAAACCGCTGCGCATCGATCATTTTAATTGTTTTTCGCCAGATGTGGATGCTTCCGTGGCTTTCTATAATGAGCTTGGTTTCCGTGTTACTGAATACACTGAAGACGATGCGAGCAAGAAACTCTGGGCCGCGTGGCTTCATCGCAAGGGCGGCGTGCATGATATGGCCTTCACCAATGGCCGTGGGCCGCGCTTGCATCATGTGGCTTTCTGGGTGCCAACACCGCTCAACATTATTGATCTGCTCGATTTGATGTCCACCACTGGTTATCTCGCGAATATTGAGCGCGGCCCAGGCAGGCACGGTATTTCCAATGCCTTCTTTCTCTATATCCGCGACCCGGATGGCCACCGCATTGAAATCTATTGCTCCGATTATTTGACGGTTGACCCTGATCTCGAACCGCTGAAATGGGATTTGAAAGATCCGCAACGCCAAACACTGTGGGGTGCGCCTGCGCCCAAAAGCTGGTTTGAAGAGGGCAGCCTATTTGCAAATACGCCCACACAAGAGCCAGCGCTCAAAGCCCAACCGATCGTTGCACCATGACGCATCCACGCTTCATCACATTCAGCCGCAAGGGCAAACATGGCTTTGGCCTTTGGCGCCATGATGGCATTGTGGATTTATCTGCCAAAGCACCGAGCTTGATGGCAGCGTTGAAGGCAGGGCTGTTGCAGCAATTTGCTGCTGCTGCTGCCGCTGCTGCGACAAAAGCGGATTTTTCAGAAAGCGAGATTGCGTTTGAAATCCCGCTGGCTGATCCGGAAAAAATTATCTGTGTTGGGGTGAATTTTCCCGATCGCAATGCCGAATACAAGGACGGGCAAGAAGCGCCGCCAAACCCCAGCCTGTTTATTCGTTTCCCTCGGTCGTTCACTGGGCATAACCAACCGCTCATCCGCCCGCCAGAATCCATGCAGCTGGACTATGAAGGCGAGATTGCCATTGTGATCGGCAAGCAAGGCCGCCGCATTGCCGAAAAGAATGCGCTTTCTCATATTGCGGCACTGACGCTTTGCAATGAAGGCACTTTGCGCGATTGGGTGAGGCACGCGAAATTCAATGTGACTCAGGGCAAGAACTTTGACCGGTCTGGGGCGATTGGCCCTTGGATTGTTCCGTATACCGATGAAGCTCAGATTTCGGATATCGAGTTGCAGACTCGGGTGAACGGTGAAGTGCGGCAGAAGGACCGCACCTCACGGATGATTTTCTCTTTCCGCAAAATCATCAACTACGTTTCAACCTTCACAACTTTGGTGCCTGGAGACATCATCGTTTGCGGCACGCCAACGGGGGCGGGCGCGCGGTTTGATCCGCCGGTTTGGCTGAAGCCTGGCGATGTGATCGAAATTGAAGCCGAAGGCTTGGGAATCTTGCGCAACACTGTGGCGGATGAAAAATGATGCTGACGGCCCAACATATAACTGAAGCCGCCCGCCTGTTGGGTGAGGCCGAGCAAACCCACCAGCAAACGGGATTGATTTCGCTTCGCCACCCAGAAGCGACCATGGATGATGCCTATGCCATTCAAGCTGAATGGATGAAGCAAAAACTTGATATGGGCCGCAAGGTGATTGGCTGGAAGATCGGCCTCACTTCGCGGGCGATGCAACAGCAGCTCAATATCACCACGCCAGATTCTGGTGTGTTGCTTGACAATATGTTGTTTCACCATGGCGCGATCATCCCCAAAAATCGCTTCATTCAGCCACGCATCGAAGCTGAAATTGCGTTTGTGATGAAACACGCGCTGAAGGGGCCGAACGCAACTTCAGCCGATGTTCTCGCCGCCACCGATTACATTGCACCATCGCTTGAAATACTGGATACGCGCATCTTTCGCAGTGATCCGGCGACAAAAAAAGCGCGCAATATTGTGGATACAATCTCTGACAACGCCGCCAATGCGGGCATTGTGATGGGCGCTGAGAAATTCGATCCGCGCAAAGTGGACATGCGGTGGGTTGGTGCCATCGTCACGTGCAATGGTGAGGTAGAGGAAACTGGTTTGGGAGCGGGTGTTTTGAATGACCCAGCTTTGGGAATTGCCTGGTTGGCCAATCGCTTGGCAATTTACGGTGAAGCACTTCTCCCCGGCCAAATCGTGCTCTCTGGCTCTTTTATTCGTGCCATTGAGGCGCCTTCGGGATCAGATATTGTTGCGGATTTTGGAGCTTTCGGCCAAGTCGCCTGCAACTTCGCATAATCACATTCCGAAGTATGCCTTGTGCAGAAGGGCCTTATCAGCAGCCAGCGTTTTGGCGGGGCCGCTGAACTGCATCCGACCATTGCGCAAGACCACCGCAGTTTCCGCTAGATCAAGTGCAAGTTCGGTGAATTGTTCAATCAATAAAATGCCAGTTCCTGCGGCTTTGAGATCGCGCACCACGTTAAGCAAGCGCTTCACGATGAGTGGTGCCAAGCCTAGTGACATCTCATCGATGAGCACATATCGCGGGTTAAACATCAACGCTTGGGCAATGGCGAGCATTTGTTGTTGACCGCCAGACATGGTGCCTGCCAATTGTGATTTGCGCTCCGCCAGTTCTGGAAAGATGGCATAGGCCCGTTCAAGCTGCGCAGAAAAATTGTCGAGCAAGGTTCCGGCAACTCGCAAGTTGTCATCAACCGAAAGTGCAGTCAGAACCCGGTGCCCCTCAGGCACTGCGGCAACGCCAGCACGGCGAATGGCTTCTGGGCCAAGGCCGCTGAGGCGCTTTCCATCCAGCAGAACTTCACCTGCAATAATGGGTAAGGTTCCGGCAAGGGCCAATACCAGTTCAGACTTTCCAGCCCCGTTGGCGCCGATGACGGCGGTGACTTTTCCGGGTTCGATTGTGAGGTCGATTCCGTTGATCACGGTTCGGCCATGGCTTGCAGCAGAAAGGCCTATGACTTCCAGTGTCATGTCAAACCTCTGCCGTTCCAAGATAGGCTGCTTTTACCTTATTATCGGCCAGCACTTCTGCCGTGGGCCCGAAGGCGATCTTGCGGCCAAAATCAAGAACGAGTGTTTCACTGCAAATTCGAGCAATCAAATCCACGTCGTGATCAATCACCAAGGTCTGCGCACCAACAAGTTTGTGGATGTTCAAGATGAGATCACCGAGTTGGCGGGTTTCATCGACTGAAAGACCACCAGCAGGTTCATCCAGCATGATCAATTTGGGTTGGCCGACCAGACAGCGCGCGAGGTCAGTGAGACGCCTTTCAAAGCCAGATAAGTCAGTGCCCAGTTTACCTGCACGGTCAGCCATGCCCACCATCTTGAGCATGTGCTGGGCTTGGCCGTATTTGGCTTTGCCCAAGCCACCTTGGCCATCAAGTTGCACGAGTACATTGTCCATAACTGACAGGTCATCAGCAATCTGTTCTTTCTGGAAAGAACGACGCAAACCACGTTGGGCGCGGCGATGTGGGGCGAGGCGCAGAATGTCTTGGCCATCCATATTGATGTGACCGGAAGATTGTTGCACGAATCCTGAAACCACATTCATCAATGTGGTTTTGCCCGCACCATTGGGGCCGATTATGCCAGCCACTGGCGCAGTGAAAGTTGAAGACACATCATTCAACGCAACCACACCCCCAAAGCGCACGGTGACATTTTTAACTTCAATCATTTGGCCAGGCCCAGCTTGCGGCCCAGCGCGCCGGTTGCTTCAAATATTTGGCCCGCTATGCCATTGGGTGCGGTGATCAGGGCGTGAAGCAGGCCTGCGCCAAAAATGACATAGGCCAAATTTGTATCAAGGCCGAAACTGCTAAGAATGCCCGGCATCACGCGATATAAAAATGCCGCAACCACGGGCCCCAGCCACAGCCTTGCGCCACCCACAACTGAAAGCGCAAAAATCATGATGCTTTCAGGAGCACCAAAGGTGCCACTTTCCAAGAGCCCCAGGCTGCCTGCAAGCAACCCGCCGGCAACGCCAGCCAAAAGGCCAGCAATGCCAAATGCCCAGGTTTTATACAGCGTGACGTTGACACCAACCGCCATGGCGGCGGCCTCCGAGCGGCGGATCATCGCCCAAGCGCGACCGGGGGCCAAGCGCAAATGCGCCACGATAAGAAGATAGCCCAGAAGAACCCAAATCACCACATAACGAAAGTAAGCCTCATGGCTTTGCGCCAGCATGGGGCCATTGAAAGCATCATATGACCCAATCTTCACGCCCAAAAATCCGCCCCCACCATTTGGAAATTTGAGTGTGGCGAAAATGAATTGCAAACCGCCAGCTGCCATCAACGTCACCAAGGCCAAATAGATTCCGCGCATCCGCAGAGCAGGCAAAGCCAAAATGAAACCAAAAATCATGGTGACTAGACCCGCAATCAATAGATTGATTTCGAACGGCAGATCATAGGCATAAGAGAGCCTGAGGGTTACCCAGCCGCCAATGCCCATCAGGCCGACTTGTGTAAGGCTGACCATGCCCAGCCTTGAATACATGAAGCCAGCGCCCGCCGCCGCCATGGTGAAGCACGCCGCAGAGGTGATGACGGAGAGCCAATAGGAGCCCGCAAGCATGGGCAAGAAGATCAGCATGAACAATGCAAAAGCCAAACCGCACCAGCCCGATGGGGTCACATGAAGAAGCGATGGCTGCATCAGTTTTTATCCGCGAATGACAGGCGTTGGCCGCGCTGGCTATAGAGCAACACGATGGCCGCAATCACAAAAGGCGCAATGGGGCGAACCCCCTTCAGCTCCGGCGAGAGCGTGAGCATGGATTCAATCACACCCATGGAAAGACCGCCGAGCAAGACCAAGGCGGAATTGTTCAGGCGGCCAACCAGCGCCGCAGCGATGGAAGGAATGACCATGAAGGTGATGACCGCTGGTTGCAGGCGCACGAGATTGGCAAACATCAGACCAGTGAAACCTGCTAGCAAGCCGGCAATTGTCCAAGCCATGGTTTCAACCCGCAAGATGGGAATGCCGAGCAGTCCCGAAAGATCACGATCATTGGCCACAGCACGCAGTTTGAGGCCAATATCCGTGCGCTCCAGAAATTGCCAAATGCCAATGACGATGGCGACGCTGAAACCAAATGCCAACAGCCGCGTGCCCGTGACGCTGAAGCCCAACATCTGCACTTTGATGGAGTCTGTTGGCAGTTCCAGCGCCCGCGGATCATCATGCCAAGCGTAAGAGGTGAGGCCTAGAATAATCAATGCAAAGCCCAAAGTGGCCACGGCCTTCACCACGGTATCACGGTAGGCCAACAAAGGTGCAAGCCAGCGACCATAAGCAAGTGTCAAGACCAACGCCACCGCAATGCCAGCCAGCCAAGCCAAGGGAGGCCAAAGGCCCCATTGCACAATCTGCCATGAAATCATCGCGCCTGCTGCACCTGCAGCACCCGCCGAAAAATTCAAAACGCCTGTGGCGCGGTAAAGCACCACCATGCCAATGCCGCCTAATGCATAAAGCGAACCAATAGCCAAGCCTGCGGTGAAGAACAGGCCAAGCAACATCATGGGCTTGCCCCAGCCCAACCAAAGCATGATCGCTGCCATCGCGGCGAAATAGACCGCAAAGTTGATGATGAATGTCCGGTTAAAGTTCACGTGGTCAGAACCTAAAAAATGGGCAGCACAAGGCTGCCCATCAAAAGCGTTTTTAAAGTTCAGCGCAAGCCCATCTTCTTTTCAAGCTCAATGTGGCGTGCAAAATATGGGCTATCATATTCATAGCACTTGCGAACAATTTCAAAGTCGCCCTTCACAATGCGCACCATATAGCCAGCGTGGTTTGGCATGTGGTAATCCGCGTCACCAACATAATATTTGCCGCACATCAAGTCAGAGGTATAGCCCTTGATCGACTTGATCTTGGTGGTGACCTTGGCGCGGTCATCCAAATCCTTCGGGTCCATTTCGAGCATGGCTTTGACGAAGAATTCGGCAGACAGATATCCTGCTTGGCCGAAGGTGTCGCGCGGATCTTCCTTTTTACCAAAGGTATCCATGACAGCTTTCCAATTTTGGGCATCAGGGCCATTCACGCTGAATGGTGCAAGCTCCGCATTCACATAGATCTTGCCATCCCAATAGTCGCCAATTGCCTTTGGAACCGCGAGATCATAGAGTGGGGTTGGCGCAATCCAGACATATTTGTCACGCAGATCTTGTTCTTTGGCGGCCTTCAAAACCGCAAGAGCCAAACCCGCAGGTAAGTTCATCAAGATCGTATCAGCGCCAGAAGAAATTGCTTCCAACAAAGCTGAGTTCACATCAGGTGCACCTGGATTGAGATAGGCGGCTGTGCTTTTGCCGCCGCGCTTTTTCATGAATTCATTGATGGCATCACAAGTCCAGATACCGTTGTCTGGAATGTTGAGCGCGATGCAAGCGACATTCTTGGACTTCAATTCTTCCACGGCAAATTGCACGGCACCGAGGTTGGATGGCAGTGGGCCTTCGTTGGTTGAGACCAGGTTGGAGCTTTCAAAGCATTCCGAAATGGCGCAGGCTGAAGCCATCGACATGACATTGGCCTTGGCATATGTTTTGGCATTCACAGCTGATTCAACAAATGAACCAGAGCCGACAAGGGCAACAACCTTTTTGTCGTCGACAAGCTTTGCTGCGGCATGAGCAGCAGCTTCTGGGTTCCACTGGTCATCTTCCACCATGTATTGAATGGGGCGGCCATTGATGCCGCCATTGGCGTTGACGCACGCAAAGTAGGCGCCAGCGGCTTGGGTTGATGACGACCAATCACCAGGAGGGCCTTTGCCAAAAATGCCGCCGACAAGAACGGGTGCGCCGGTTGCTGCCTTGCCAGAGTTCATGCCGCAGGTTGGGCCTGCCGCAGAAGCTGGGTTGGCCATCGCCATCAGGCCCAAAACGGATGCAGAGGCAGCCGCCATCACAAGTTTCGTTACACTCATTTTCTTCCTCCCATTGATCCGTCCTCACCCTTATGGGTCGGCGGAATTGCTTAACATGTTAACTTCAGTTTCCAATCTTGGCCAATCAAATCTGCGGCCTTTTCTGCAATCATGATGGTAGGCGCATTGGTGTTTCCTGATGTGATCTTGGGCATGATAGAAGCGTCAACCACCCTCAAGCCGCTTATTCCGTGAACCTTAAGCTTGGGGTCAACCACCGCCATTTGTCCAGTGCCCATGGCGCAGGTTCCCACCGGATGATAGACTGTGCGCGCATCCTTGCGGATAGCGTCTTTTAGCTCCGCATCAGATTGAACTGCAGCACCTGGTATAATTTCTTCAAGGCCAAGATCGGCAAGTGGCTGCTGGCTGACGATGCGGCGTGCCAATTTTACGCCTCGCAGTAGTCGTTCAAGATCCACCTCGTCGCGCAGCAAGCCGAGATCGATCTGGGGCGCGCCATCTGGGCGGTTGAGGGTGATGCTGCCACGGCTGACGGGTTGCAGCAAGCAGGTGTGAAGGCTGATGCCGTGGCCATATTCAATCATTCGCCCACGGTGGCTTTTGCGCCCCGGGATAAGATGGAATTGAATGTCTGGCCGTGGCTCGCTGGCCCCACTGCGCACAAAGCCGCCCGCCTCCACCATGTTGGAAGAAAACATGCCACGTTTGGCAATAAGCCAGCGCAAAACCTCAATGCCATTGCGGGGCAGGGCACGCATCGAAAAGCCATAAGGCTTAGTGGAGCGGCTTTTGCAGATCATCATCATATCCACATGGTCATGCAGATTTTGGCCAACACCAGAGAGGTCATGCACAATTGGGCTACCGAAGGATTTTATTTGTGCTGCAGGCCCAATGCCACTGCGCAATAAAATATAGGGTGAACCGATGGCGCCTGCACAAAGGATTACTTCTTTGGTGGCGGTGATTGATCGGTTGCGCAGTTCTACTCCCTTGGCTTGCAAGCCATCGATCTTTAGCCGCAGCACCTCAGCGCCGGTGACGATGGTCAGGTTCTTTCGCGTTTGCAGTGGCGCAAGGAAGGCCGCAGCGGTTGAGTGGCGCTTTCCGCCCTGCTGGGTGACTTGATAGATGCCCATGCCTTCAGGCTCAGCCACATTGAAATCGGCACAAGAGTGCAGTTGAAGTTTGGTGGCCGCTTCAATGAAAACCTTATCAACTGGATTTGGATCACGAAGATCACTGACGCTTAACAAGCCGGTTGTGCCATGAAAGGCGGGATCAATTTCCGCCCGCGAATTTGATTCCGATTGGCGGAAATATGGGAGCACTTCATCATAACCCCACCCACCGCAGCCTGCCGCCGCCCAACCGTCAAAATCTGCCCTGTGGCCACGGATATAGATCATGCCGTTGATGGCCGATGAACCACCCAGCACTTTGCCACGCGGTATTGAAACCTCGCGCCCATTCAGGCCTGTCTGCGGCACACTCTTATAAAGCCAATTGTGCTTGGCATCTTTGCTGAGCCAGATCACACCCAAGGGCATTTTGATAAGTGGCGATTTATCCTTTGGGCCAGCTTCGATGAGGCAAACGTTTATTGCAGGGTCGGCACTGAGCCTGTTGGCCAGCACTGCGCCGGCCGATCCAGCCCCCACAATCACGAAGTCAAAAACATTTAACATGTTAATCAACGTAACCTGTTGCCAAAGGAAATCAAGAGAAGTAGGGTTCGAACAACAATAAAAAGCAGCATTGAAATAAAACGCCGCTTCGGAGGAACAAAATGCAAATGCACGATGCTGCCATGGCAGCGGCGGGCTTTGACCCGTTTGATCTCAACGCGCCGCACGCGAACTGGAAAGAGTTCCGTGAGCAGCGCCCGGTGTTCTTCCATGAAGAAACCGGATACTGGGTCGTTTCACGGTACGATGACATCAAGGCCATCTTCGAAGATTGGCAAACTTATTCCTCTGAGAATGCCCAAGCCCCAATGCGCGCCATGTGCGCAGAGGGCCGCAAGATTATGCATGACGGCGGATTTACTGCCTATTCCGGTTTGACAGCGCGTGTGCCGCCCGAGCATACGCGCATTCGCAAAGTGGCGCAGAGCTGTTTTGGCCCACGGCGGTTTAAGTCGATTGAGCCAAAGATTGAAATCATCGTGCGCAACCATCTCGACAAGTTGGAAGCGGAGGGGAAGAAGTCCATGCCGGTCGATTTCTGGCGTGAGGTGGCTTATCTTGTTCCAGCCCATGTGTTGTTCACGCTGGTGGGCGTTCCGGATTCAGATGTGCCGATCATCAAGTCTTTCGGCGAAAGTCGCTTGGCGCTGACCTGGGGCATTCTTTCAGATGAAGAACAAATCCCCCACGCTCATAATATGGTGAAGTTCTGGAATTATTGTCGCGCTTTGGTGCAGGCGCGCAAGAACACACCGGGCGACGATTTTCCATCTGATTTGGCCAAGTTGAAAGATGAAGGTGCGGAGATCAGTGACGATGAAATCGCAGGACTGATGTATTCGGTACTTTTTGCGGGCCATGAGACCACGTCAAGCTTGATGGGCAATTCCATTATCTCTTTGATGAACAACAGGCCCGCCTGGGATTCGATTGTCAAAGACCCTGCGACCATTCCCGCAACGATTGAAGAGATTCTGCGCTTCTCTCCTTCGGTGGTCGGTTGGCGGCGCAAATCGCGCACCGATAGCGTGATTGGCGGTGTGAGTATTCCGGCAGGTTCCAGCATTTTGATGCTGACAGGCTCCGCGAACCGCGATGAGCATCAGTATGTTCACGGCGACTCATTTGATCCTACGCGCGCCAATGCCCGCACCAATTTGTCTTTTGGTTACGGCATCCATTATTGTCTCGGTTTCCAGCTGGCGAAAATGGAAGGCGGCATCATGTTGCGCCAATTGGCTGAGCGTTTTCCTTCGTTGCGATTGGCCAAGGACTTTGTGCCAGAGTTTCAGCGCAGTGTGGGCTTCCGCGTGCCCAAGTCTGTCATGGTTGAATGGGATATGAAGTGACAATGTACACATTGGCGTTTTCTGAAATTGGTGCTGCTGATCATGCCCGCGTGGGCGGCAAATGTGCTTCGCTGGGGCAGATGACGCAGGCGGGCGTGGCTGTGCCGCCTGGGTTCGCGGTGACAACTGAAGCCTATCAGCTGATGCTTGATCAACATGGTTTGGGCAAGGAGATTGAGCGCCACCTGAGCGGCTTGGATTCTGACAATTCATTCAAATTGGATGAAGCCGCGCAAATCATTCGTCAGCGCATAGGCAGTCACCCGATTCCTGCGCCCGTTGAAGCGGCCATACGCGCGGCATTCAAAGACTTGGGGGATCATCCCGTTGCGGTTCGTTCTTCGGCCACCGCTGAAGATATGCCCGACGCCTCATTTGCTGGCCAGCAAGACACTTATTTGTGGATCAAGGGCATTGACCAAGTGCTGGACAAGGTGCGTGATTGCTGGGCCTCGCTCTATACGGCGCGCGCCATTGCCTACCGCGACAAGAACAAGATTGTGCATATTGATGTGCTGATGAGTGTGGCGGTTCAAAAAATGGTCAACGCCAAGGCCGCTGGCGTGGCCATGACGCTCGACCCCAGCAATGGAGACCGCACCAAGATCATCATCGACGCATCTTGGGGGTTGGGTGAGACAGTTGTTTCTGGCACCGTTACGCCAGACAATTTCACAGTTGAAAAGGTGATGGAGCAAATCACGGCGCGCAAAATCTCTGACAAGCATATTGAGTTGGTGGGTGACGCCAAAGCGGGTGTTGCAGTGGAGCGGGAAGTGGAAGCCAAACGCCGCAAGGCCCAGTGCCTGAGTGACGCTGAAGTGATCGCCGTGGCGCGGCTGGCATAGGTGCCGCCGCCATAGGGCGTCGCGTCGGTGTCGCCCGACAGCATCCGCACCATCGCCATCGGCACGCCGAGCGCGGAGGCGGCGATCTGCGTCATCACGGTGTCGACGCCCTGGCCCTGCTCGGTGACACCGACGGCGCAGACGATGCCGCCGTTCGACTCGAGCCGGATCGTGCAGGCGTCCTGCGAGGCGATCGGTGCGCCGCCGGCGCCGTAGTAGCCGTGCGGCCCCGGCGCGGTGCCCTTGATGAATGCAGCGATGCCGATGCCGCGGTGGATGCCCTGCTTGCGCAGCTCGGCCTGCTCGCGGCGCAGCGCGTCGTAGCCCATCCGCTCCATCAGCACGTCGATGCAGCGCGTGAACGACATGTCGGCGAGCTTGATGCCCGATGCCGTGCGCGCCGGGAATGCGGCGTCGGGGATCACGTTGCGGCGGCGGATCTCGATCGCGTCGAGACCGAGCTTGCGCGCGGCCATGTCGACCAGCGTCTCGCCGACCGAGTTGCCGATCGGGTGGCCGACGGCGCGGTACTGCGAGGACGGCACCTTGTTGAGGTACACGACCCGCGCGCGTCCGCGGTAATGCTTGTGCTTGTAGGGGCCGGCCGTGATGTTGAGGATCTGGTTGGCCTCGAACACGGAGGTGCGCGGATACTGCGAGTAGGCGCCGGCGCCAGATACCACGTCGATATCGACGGCGGTGATCTCGCC
>Ga0209069_10000174_pt1 | contig 26238 bp, 28 predicted proteins | sample Str013_2_FD_187202 | JGI IMG/M metagenome (GOLD analysis project Ga0209069, IMG submission 187202) | Freshwater sediment microbial communities in response to fracking from Pennsylvania, USA - Straight Creek_MetaG_SC_2013 (SPAdes) (version 2) | ecosystem: Environmental > Aquatic > Freshwater >...
GTGTGCGGCGCGGCATCGCCCCGGTGCCCGAGGCGCGCCGGCTGTTCCCGCGCATGACGGTGCTGCAAAACCTTGAAATGGGCGCCTACACCCGCAACGACAAGGCCGAGATCGCCGTCGACAAGGAGCGCGTCTACGGACTGTTCCCGCGCATCAAGGAGCGGCTTGGGCAGCTTGCGGGCACGCTGTCGGGCGGTGAGCAGCAGATGGTCGCCATGGGCCGCGCGCTGATGGCCCGGCCCAAGCTGCTGTGCATGGACGAACCCTCGATGGGGCTCTCGCCGCTCTATGTGGAGCAGGTGTTCGACATCATCCAGGAGATCAACAAGCAGGGCACCGCCGTATTCATCGTGGAGCAGAATGCCAGCATGGCGCTGACCATCGCCGACTACGGCTATGTGCTGCAAACCGGCGAAGTGGTGCTGCATGGCGCGGCCAAGGACCTGCAATCCAACGCCATGGTGCAGCAGGCCTATCTTGGTGAGATGAAGAAATAGCCTTAATCGGCTCTTCAGCATTTGCGGCAAAGCTGGGCGCTGGCGCCACTGCCCGTGGGGGCGGCGCTCTGCGAGGCCCGCCGTGATCGACCAACGCCGCTTGCGCTTTTCCGACATCGTGGGCCTTGAGCGCCACGATCTGCCGCTGGCCTGCGAGATCTGGCTGGAGGATATTTATCGCGCGCCCTGGATCAGCCGCGAGGCGATGAAGCTGTGCGCCTACTTCGTGCGCTACATGAACCGGCCGGACGCCAATGCGCTGACCCTGCGCGAGATCGAGAGCCAATGCCAGCTCAGCCCAGATGACGTGCGCAAGGCCCTGGTGCTGATGCGCAGCTTCGGCGCGGTCGAGGCCTTCGTGATCGACCGCAACGACATCCGTGTTGGTCTCACGCTCAGCTATCACCAGCGCTTGCGGGCGCTCGAGGCCAAGCAACGCTTCGCCCAGCTTCCCGCCGGCGCCGGTCCAACGCCTTGGCCGTGGCTGGCCGAGGAACACAAATGGGTGCCGGGGCAGACTGCACCGGCGGTGGCCGCTGCCGTGCCACCCACCCCATCCAAAAACGAAGACGGCGACGCTCCCGCGCCGCCGCCATCGCCAAGTCCGGTCAAGGCGGAAACCGAAGACAGCTTCGATCCCGGCCTCTGACTTTAGATCGATTCCTTCAATTCCTTGGCGGCGCGGAAGGCGACCTTCTTGCTGGCCTTGATCTTGATGGCTTCGCCGGTGGCCGGATTGCGGCCCATGCGCGCCGGGCGCTTGCGCACCTGCAACACGCCGATGCCGTTGATGCGCACGCGGGCGCCCTTCTTGAGGTGCTTGGCGATCATGTCCGTGAAATCGGCGAGAACGAGGCCGGCCTGCTTCTTGGGCATCGCCTGGCTCTCGGCAAGATCCTTGGCCATCTGATTGATGGTGATGGTGGCGGTCTTGGCCGACGCGGCCTTCACAGCGGTTGCCGCGCGCGCGGGAGCTGCCTTGACCTTGAGCGCCTTGCCCTTGACGAGCTTCGCCTTCATCGGAGTCTTCATTACGATCAATCCTTTGTTCTGTTGACGTCGCATTTCCGGGAGCCGCGATCCGCGCCGGATTTGGCGCGACCAGCGCGGTCATCGGTCCGCAATCGAAGTGGCTGAACCCCGCAGAAACGCGCGTCTTCCTAGCTCATTTGCCGGCCGGCAAGGCACGGCAAGTTGTCGCGCATTGCAAAAATGCACGTATTTCTTGGTGATTTCGGGTGTGTGGCGTCAAAAATGCCGGAAAACAGGCCGTTTTCAACAGGCGGCAGCGCAGCGGCTAGAGGTGCTGGATGCCGGTGAGCGGCGCGCGGGAGGTTTCATCCTTGGGCGCACAGATCACGTTCTGCGGTGTCTGGGCCCGTGTATTCCAGCGCAAGTCCACAGGTTGGATGCCGTCGCGCTGCGCCTCGATCGTGGCGGTGATCCTTGCGCGGTGGGAGGGCGAAGGGGCGGCGTCAAGCATGATCCGTGTCAAGCCGTCGCCAGCCTTGGCCAATGGGCCGCTCAAGCCAGTCGCGAGTCCGGCAGCGAACGCACCGGCAATCAGCAGCATGGTCGTTGGCTTCATGGCAGTCCTCTGGCTGTTGGGCAGTGGAACTTGGCTTACCGTGCGACCGGCCCGGCCGCGACTCGACTGATGCTTGAAATCTCTATTTAGTCACCACGAGGCCAGACAACAAGGGACGCGGCGGGGCTGGCCGGTTTCTGGACGAGATCGCCGACGTAATTGCGGCGAAAACTGGAATGCGCCGTGGCGTGCTGAACACGTGAAGGGTTGCCGTGCTGGCGGGATTAGCGGTTCTGAGCCTGTTGGCCGCCTCCTGGTGGCTCAGCCTGACGCTGTTGGGCCGGATGCAGGGCGCGCCAGCCACGCGGCTGGACAAGCTCATCGAGGGCTGGCCCGGCCAACCGCCTGGCAAGGGTGTGGTGCGGGCGCTTGCGTCCAACGATCTTCCAGCGCTCGAAGCAGCTTACAGCGAGCTGAAGACGCGGCCTGGAACTTTTGCCGAGGCGGTGGTCAGCTTGGCGCTTGCCGAGGCGACGGGGGATATTGTCAAGGCGCAGCGGGGCCTGGAAGCGGTCCGCCTGATGCAGGACGAGTCTGGAGAAACCGGGGCGCAACGGGCGAGTGGCGTGTTGAATATGTTGGAATCGAGGCTTCGCCTGGTGCTTGCCGATAGCGGCAACGATCCGCGCCAGCGCGCCTTGGCGCAGGCTGCGATGGACAGAAATGCTAGCGCAAGCGCGCGATCCGCTGACTGAGAAGGTTCTGCGACGCCTGCACAACCTGGCCTTGCGGCACGGCCGCCGGCTCGGGCTTGGCTTCCGCCGCTGCTTCGCCGTTCTTCATGGGTTTCGCCACATGCAACGTGCGGAACAGATCGGGGCGGTAGTAGACGATCAGGGCTTCCAGCCGGGGGCCGGGGCAATCAATGCACGCAAGGTCGAATTTGAGCCTGCGGGGGCCGAAGCCGCTCCGTGCCTCCTGCGACAGGTTCAGGATGATGGTCGAGACTTCGCGCTCCAGCAGCTCGAAATCCGCCCAGGCATAGGATTTTGAACCGAAAAACCGGCTGTAGGTGATGCCGTTCTCGTCGATGCTGTAGAGCTTGTTGCCGTTGCCACTGAAAAGCCAGATCAGCGCAGTAATAACGAGGGCCGCCGCCGCAATGGTGATGAAGATCGGTGGGATTGATTCGTTGGAAATCCAGTCGAACTGCCGCTGGAACCAGCGCGGCGTCAGGTCCTGGATACTCATGTTGAGAGCAACGATCCAGGCGCAAAGCATCGACAGGCTGAGGAATAGAGCGAGCTGCTTGCCGTTGTTAGCGACCTTGTGAATGTCCGCCGAGAAGCCTTCGGAACTCATAGTTCACCACTGAAAAGCGCGGGAGATACGGGCAGTTCCATTATAGTGACCAGCCATTAACCGACCGTGAAGTGTTGTTGGCTGGGGGTGATTGTAGCGTTTGCGTGTGTACCAACCGAAAGGGGAGTCCCATGCAAACTGTTGCAGCCGACGATAATCCTGCAATTTCCACGCCAGGCGTTGCAGCCGCACCAAGCATTGGCCTGCGCATCGAGGGAAGGATCGCGCGGCTGAAGCTGTGCGGGGCGCAAATCGGGCATTTCCTCTCACTGGGCGCCATTTCAACTCTTCGTGAGCTGCTTGCCGCGTTGCAGGTGGAGCGGACTGTCGAGCTGATCGTGCTGGAGGGTGAGACCGGCGTGTTCTGTTCCGGCCCCGACCTGCCCGGCCTGTACAGGATGCGGACCGATGGGGCCGATGCGGCGCGGGAGTTCGCCCGTGCAGCTTCGAAACTGGTGCTGGAGATCGCGCGCCACGAAAAGCCGGTGCTGGCGCTGATGGATGGCGTCGTGGTTGGCGGCGGCCTTGCCTTGGGCGGCCATGCAACCTACCGGGTCGTCACCGAGCGCACCCGCATTGCGCTGCCGCAGACAGCGGTGGGCCTGGTGCCCGATCTTGGACTGTCGCGGCTGCTCGCGCGCGCACCCGCCAATCTGGGGGCGTATATTTGCCTCACCGGCGCCGGGATCGGCGCGGCTGATGCCATTCACTGCGGCTTTGCCGATGGCATGATCCATAGCGACCGGATCGAGGCCCTGTGCGAAAAGCTGGCCAATCCTTTCGCGGGGGCGATCGAGACCATTCTCAATTCCTTTGCGATTGACCCTGGCCAGCCGGCCCTGCTTGCCTTGCCGGAAGGCATTTCACATGCCTTCGCCAATTCATCCGTCGCCGTTATTGCTGCCGCGCTCTCGGAGCTGGCCGAACCCTCTGCCAAGCAGGCGGTTGCGGCAATTGCCAGCGGTTCGCCGGTGGCAATGCAGCTCGCCCTGGCCTTGATCCGCCAGGCGGGCGAGACGCGCTATCTCGAGGACAGCCTGCGTGCCGAGCATCATTTCGTCTGCAAGCTGCTCGATTGCGGCGAGGCCTATCAGGGCATCGGCTCGCGGCTGGTGGATGCCGGCCGGTTGCCGGTCTGGATGGCGGCGCGGGTCGAGGATGTGAACGCGGCGTTGCTCGCGCCATTTCTCACGCCGCTGCTGCCGGGTGACGGCCTGCCTGCTGCGCAAACCCTGGATTCGTGACGGGGCGTATCTGGCCTGAAGCGCCAATTCGGCTTATATGCTGAGGACATGAGCCAGATCATCTATGTGTTCGATGCCTATGGCACGCTGTTTGACGTGCATTCGGCGGTGGCGGGCCTCAAGCCGGAGATTGGTGCGCAGGCGGATCGCCTGTCGGAGATCTGGCGCGCCAAGACGTTGGAATACACATGGATTCACGCGCTTTCCGGCAAGCCGGCATCGTTCCGCAAATGCCTGAAGAACGCGCTCGGCTTTGCCGCCGAGGCAACCGGCGGCCTGTCCAGCGAGACCATGCAGAAGCTGATCGAGGCGTATGACACTCTCGGGGCCTTCCCCGAGGTGAAGGACGCCCTGCTGGCGCTGAAGAAGAAGCGGGCGCGGCTGGCGATCCTGTCCAACGGCGATCCCGACATGATCGACAAAGCTGTCCGTTCGGCCGGACTGGAAGCGATGTTCGACCACCTGCTCAGCGTCAGCGAAGTTGGCGTGTTCAAACCCTCGGCGCGGGTCTACCGGCTGGCCATGACCAAGTTCGGCGCCGCGCGCGAGGATGTGACATTTGTGTCGTCGAACCGCTGGGATGTGGCGGGGGCATCGGCCTTCGGCTTCAGGACAGTCTGGGTCAATCGCAGCGGTGCGCCCGACGAATATGCCGATATGCCCGCCAGTCTGGCAGTCAAAGATTTGAATGGGCTGCCGTTGTTGCAACCCGGGCCGGGTTAGAACTGGGTCGTCAATTGCGTCAGCCAAAGCGGCGAGGCATCGACCAGATAGGCCTCGATGTATTTGTCGGTGCCGGTGAGGATCGTCGCGCCGATGACCATCAAGCCGACGCCCATCACGGTTTTGCCGACCTTGCCAGCGCCCATCATGTTGCCGCGCCAGGCCACCAGCACGCTTCGCGAGAGCATACCCATCGCCGCCAGCGCCAGCCCCGTGCCGAGACCGAAGACCAGCATGGTTGCCGCGATCTGACCAAGGTGCTGTCCTCGCGATGCCAGCAGCGAAGCAGCGCCCAAAGTCGGGCCGACGCACGGCGTCCACACTGCGCCAAGCAGCGCGCCAATCGCGAACTGACCGGCCAAGCCGTTGCCCGAGATCGTGCCGAGGCGGTTGTTGAGCCAGTTGCCAGCCGGGCCCGCTGCCACCGCGAAGCGCTCTTGCAGCGCCGGAACAACCAGCACCAATCCAATTGTCACCAGGACCACGGCAGCAACAATCTTGAATATGGTTCCGCCAAACGCCAACCCGCCCGCCGCAAATCCCAAGCTGGCCAGCCCCGCGCCGATGAGGGCGAAGGCCAGGCCCACGCCCGCTGCCAAGGCGAGGGGGGCGAACCTGTGCTGCGCCGCCGCGCCTGACAGCACAACCGGGATCAGGGGCAGCACGCACGGCGACAGGATGGTGAGAATGCCGGCGGCAAAGGCCAGGAGGAGGCTGACGGAGGACATTGTGCTTCTGCTCAAAAATGGGGGCGGCTCGCAGCCGCCCCGCCAGAATAGTCGCTCAGTGTTAACTTAGATCGCCGACCGCAGCATTGCCTCGATGCGCTTGCCGCTGGTGTCGCCGACCGTGCGGGTGATTTCGGTCTTGCCCTTGTAGACGATCAGCGTGCTCTGGCTGTCCGCCCCGAAGCCGGTTACGGCCTCCTTCTGGTCGTCGAAATCGACCCGCAGCACGACCAGATCCTTGAACTCCGGCTGCTTGATGAGGTCGTTGAGGATGACCCGCTGGATCTTGCAGGTGCCGCACCAGACCGCATGGATGGCCACCAGAATAGGCTTGCCAGCCGCCTTGGCCGCCTCGAACGCCGCGGGCGTGTAGGTCTGGAAGCTGGGCTCCCCGGCCAGCGCGGGCGCCGAAACCATGGTGGCCAGTACCAGTGAGGCAAGCATCGAAGTGGCGGAACGGCGCGTCAGCATGGGCATGATCCTCGGTGGGGTGGCATTGAGCCCAGGATATGGGACTCGGGCCCGCTCACAGTCAAATCAAGCTGCCGTTAGAATAATTGCCCTGTGGTAAGGATTGCCCATGGTCGCACTTTGCTCACAATGGCGTGAACGGATAGGGTGCCGCTATTGAGTCGCGATTCGATTGCCAGGGCGCGACCAATCAATCCCTTGAGAGGAGCCACCATGAAATTTCTAGCCGCTTTTGTAATTCTGGCCGCGATGACCGGCAACGCCTTTGCCATGACCGCATCCTGCACCGCGACCGCCACTGAAAAGAAGCTGGCCGGCGCTGCGCTCAAGAGCTTCATGACCAAATGCGAGAAGGACGCCACCACGACTTGTGAGGCCGATGCCAAGGCCCACAAACTGGCCGGCGCAGCCATGGACGCCAACGTCAAAAAGTGCGTCGGCGACATGGTGGGCGCGGTTGCCGCTGCTCCCGAGAAGCCGACCTGCAAGGCCATGGCCACGGACAAGAAGCTGGCGGGTGCTGCGATGACCAGCTTCATGAAGAAGTGCGAGAAGGACGCCGCCACCGCTTGCGACGCCGATGGAAAGTCGCAGAAGCTGACCGGCGCCGCGCTTGAGGCGCACATGAAGAAGTGCACGGCAATGGCCGTCGGGCAGTAGCAGCCACCGGGATTTTGTCACGATTGACCCGCCAATTCGCAACTGCCACAGTCATTTCATTACGGAATAGTGGGAGATCGTCATGGCAGGTTCTGGTTTGGTTTTCGTCTCGCATGAAGTGAAAGACTTCGACGCTTGGAAAAAAGGCTACGACGCCGACAAACCCAATCGTGACAAAGTTGGCTTGGTGGAACTCGCTCTTGGCCGCGATGCCACCAAAGCCAATGTCGTGCTCATCGCTTTTCAGGCGCCGAGCGTGGCAGCGGCGCAGGCGTTCGCGGCCAATCCCGCGCTTAAGGAAGCGATGATGGCTGCGGGCGTCATTGGAATGCCCGATATGAAAATCGGCAACGCCGTCTAGCGGCGCGCCGTGGAGGGAAGGGCCAGATCTACCCCTTCTCTCCCGGCACCATCCGTGCCGTTTCCAACGCGCCACGCCGGAGCATCTTGACTTCGATCTCCTGGCCGATCCGGCTGGCATCGAGAACGCGCAGCAGGTCGTCCACGCCCTCTATGGTGATGCCGTCGAGGGCAACGATCCTGTCGCCCTGTTCAAGCCCGGCGCGGGCCGCGGGCGATCCAGGCTGCACCTCAACCACCTGCACCGCCATCGCCTGCGCTAGGCCGTTGGCGTGGGCGATGCGGCGTTGAACCGGCACTGGGCTGCCCGCAATGCCGATACGGGCGCGGCGCACCCGGCCATGCTGGAGCAATTGGGTCAGCACGATCTGCGCGGTGTTGCTGGCCACCGCAAAGCAGATGCCCTGTGCGCCCATGATCATGGCCGTGTTGATGCCCATCACCCGCCCGCGCGAACTGACCAGCGCACCACCCGAGTTGCCTGGATTGAGCGCTGCGTCGGTCTGGATCACGTCGTCGATCAGCGCGCCGGTGCGCGAACGCAAGCTACGGCCGGTGGCGCTGACCACGCCGGCCGTGACGCTGGAGGAGAAGCCCAGCGGATTGCCGATGGCGATGGCGACCTGGCCGGGCCGCACGCGCTTTGAGTCTTCGAACTCGGCGGCCGGCAGCCGCTCCGTGGACGTGGCGCGCAATACGGCCAGATCGGTTTCCGCATCCTGGCCAAGCACCCGGGCAGCCATGCGGCGGCCATCATCCAGCGCGATTTCGATGCGTTCCGCGCCATGGATGACATGCTGATTAGTGAGCAGCAGGCCGTCGGGCGAAATGACGACGCCGGAGCCCTGACCGCGTTTTTGCGGAGTATTGCCCTCAACTTGCACATGAACAACCGCTGGCCCGACGCTCTCCACCGCCGCCATCACGGCATTGGAATAGGCATCATGCAACGCGGAATCGTCCGCGGGTGGAGTGAGATCGAGCGCCATGAGGGGCCTCGCGAGTGGTTGGTGTTGGACCGCATATGGTTGCGGTCCGCGCCGAAGTGAAGACCCGGCACACCAGCCAAACGGCGAGGCAGTTCGCAACCGGTCAGGGTTTGGCGGTGGCCAAAACCTGACTGACATCGCCGCCGAGTTTTTGCAGCATCGCGATCAGGATCTGGTTCTGGTGCTCCAGATTGTGCAGGATGATCTCGATTTCCTGCTCGGCCTTGATGTTGATTTCCAGGTCATGCTCGGCCCGCGCCTCGGAATGCGCGCCCATCACATTCTGGCCGACCATGATGAGGGGCATCAGCATGATCTGGATGAGGTTGGAGATGAACAGCCAGAACACGAAGCCCATCGGCGGATCGAATTGCAGGCGCGGCGGGGCGAGGAAGTTCCAGCCCAGCCAAAGCAGGCTCCAGATGCCGATCAAAATGAAGAAGCCCATCGAGCCGACATGCTTGGTGATCCACAAGGCCAACTTGTCCATGCGCGAAAGTTTTTCGTGCACTTCCTCGTGCACGTTCTTGAGGGTGATGCGCAGGTCCTTGAGGTCCTGGAGCGAGGGCGGGGCGGCGGGAAGCGCGTCGGCGACAGACTGCTGCATGGCATTGGTCCTCGGGGTTTGAGTAGGGCTGCGCGCGGCTTAGATCGTAGCGCGAACCGTTGACATGGTGTCCTGGCCATCGCGAGGCGCGTGCGCTATCTTGCGGCGCAGCAACGACAAGATACGGGTTGATCATGGTGCAATTGACGCTGCCTGCCAATTCCAAGATCGGCAAGGGCAAAACCTGGAACAAGCCGGCCGCTGGCGGCGCGTCGGCCGAGCTGCGCATCTATCGCTGGAACCCCGAGGACGGGGAAAAGCCGCGCACCGACACCTACCACATCGACCGGCGCGAATGCGGGCCGATGGTGCTGGACGCCTTGATCAAGATCAAGAACGAGATCGACCCGACGTTGACATTCCGCCGCTCCTGCCGCGAGGGCATCTGTGGCTCATGCTCGATGAACATCGACGGCACCAACACGCTGGCCTGCCTGAAGGCGATGGACGACGTGAAGGGCGGGCGCATCAGCATCTACCCATTGCCGCATCTCAAAGTGGTCAAGGACTTGGTGCCGGACCTCAGCGGCTTCTACGCCCAGCACCGCGCCATTGAGCCGTGGCTGCAAACCAAGACCGAAGAGCCGGTGGCCGAGCGCCGCCAGAGCCCGAAGCAGCGCGAGAAACTGGACGGGCTTTACGAGTGCATCCTGTGTGCCTGCTGCTCAACGTCCTGCCCGAGCTATTGGTGGAACGGCGACAAGTATCTCGGCCCGGCGGCCCTGCTGCAATCCTACCGCTGGCTGCAAGACAGCCGCGACGAAGCCAAGGGCGAACGCCTGGATGACCTGGAAGATCCGTTCAAGCTCTACCGCTGCCACACCATCATGAACTGCGCCAAGGCCTGTCCCAAGGGCCTTAATCCCGCCAAGGCCATCGCCGCGATCAAGATGCTGGAGGCGGGGCGGAGTTAGCCATGCCAATCATCGACCACATCAGTCTCAGTGTCTCGGACATGGCGGCGGCCAAGGCGTTTTATGCCAAAGCGCTGGCGCCGTTGGGCATTACTGTGATGATGGAACTGCCAAAAAGTGTTACGGGCGATTTTGACGTCACAGGCCTCGGCAAAGGTCATAAGCCCGATTTCTGGCTCGCCGCCAGCGGCAAGGCCACGCCGCGCGTCCACGTTGCATTTGCTGCGGACAGCCGAACCGAGGTCGATGCTTTCTATAAAGCCGCGATGGCCGCGGGCGGCACAGATAACGGCGCACCCGGCGTCAGGGCGCATTACCACCCGAACTACTACGGGGCATTTGTGCTCGATCCCGACGGCAACAATATCGAAGCCGTTTGCCACACACCGGCGTGACACAAAAAACAAAGCGCGCGGTTTTTAATCCGCGCGCTTGAGGAAACAAATTGTCAGTAAACAGGGCTTACTTCTTGCCCTTCTTGGCAGCGGTCTTCTTGGCGGCCGGCTTGGTGGCGGCCTTCTTGGCGGCAACCTTCTTCGGCGCAGCCTTCTTGGCGGCGGCCGGAGCCTTGGCAGTAGCAGCGCGCTTCTTGGCCGGAGCCTTCTTGGCAGCGGCAGGCTTCTTAGCAGCAGTCTTCTTCACGATCTTGGCCATCTGATTTCTCCTTGTGAGCCCGAATCAATCGCAACGATTAAAAGGTAATCGGATTGCGCAAGCATTGCGATGGGAACTTATCGAAAAATAACGGATTTTTGGGTTTGGGGGCAAAAGTGTTGCGGGAATTCAATAGTTTTCAATGTCAAGAACAGGTTTTCTCTATCAAGAACCTCATCCAATACTTCTAACACGCTGAATCCTAAAGAGAGAGTCGCGTTGGCGCAGCCGGAATTGGCCCGCACTCAGAACAGCCGCACAGGGAAATACCGCGCCAGCAGTTCCTCATAGCGGTTGGAGGCGAGTATGCGGGTGATCGCCACGTCGATCTGGCGGGTGAGCGGCACCTCGCCCTTGTGCAATGCGATCGCCATGCCGTCGCCGAAATAGCGCGCGTCGCTGTAGGCCTTGCCGGACAATTCACAGCAGCCCTTCGACGATGTGCCGTTGGTCCAGAAGGCCAGCGCCAGGCCATCGGCGAACAGCGCATCGACATCGCCCTTGCTCAGCGCCTCGCGCGCGGCGTCGGCCGACGGCAGGCTGACGATCTGGCTGTCTGGAAAAAATGCCTTGAGATAGGCCTCGTGGCTGGAGCGCGCCTGCACGGCGATCTTGCGGGATTCGAGACCGGCTGGCGTGATGTCCGGTTTGACGCCAGCCCGCTTCACTGCGAAATGCCCGGTCATGAAATAGTAGCGGCGTGAGAATTCGGCGCGCGTGACCGTGGCTGGGGTGACAGCGATGGCGCCTATGACGGCATCGCCGTCGCCATGATCGAGCGTGGACAGCAGTTCGGCGAACGGCACGGCCTTGATGTCGCAACTCACCTCAAGTTCCACGCAGACCGCACGCGCAAAGTCGATGTTGAAGCCGGTGAGTTGGCCCTCCTCGTCGGCGTAGTTGAACGGCGGGAAGTCGGTGCTTGTCAGAAATCTCAGACTGGTGCGGTGCGGCGGTGCTGCGGGCTCGCCCGAAGCAGGCGCTTCGGCGGCCGCAGCGGCCTTCTGCTGCGCCCGCAGCGGGGCGGGAGCGATCAGCATTGCCCCCAATAGTACGGCCGACAGGGTGGAAACGTAGCGCAAGCATGTCCTCGTCTTTGGCGGCCTTGATGAGCGCCGACAGTGGCCGCAATGGGGCTCTGACCCGGGTAACTACCCAAGTGGCCCACGCAAGACCAGCCTCTAAAGTGAGTTGTCCAATTGGCTCTATGGCGCAAGGGACAGCCCAGGCGGGGATTCCGGAACGTGTCAAATCGCCAGAGGATGGCGCGGCCCATCGCCGGCAAGCCGCGCGCTGAGGCGGCCCCCGAGGCATTGGTTCTCAAGCCGCGCCAAGCCAGTGCGCTTGCCGAATACGCCTTCCTGCTGGACTACCATTTTGATGAACCCGCGCTGCTCGATGAAATCAACCGGGCGCGGTCGGCCGGTCTGCCCCTGCGCCGCCTGCTCATCGGCGAGGGCTCGCTGGACGCCGAGGACTATGTGGCTGCCCTGGCGATGTCGCTGGATATTCCTTACTTCCCATCTCCCGCCAATGCGGGCCTGAAGACCAGGCTTGAGCCGGACCATTGGCGTGGCGGGTGGGCCACCGGCAGGCTGGAGGGTGAGCCATGGATTGTCCTGGATGGGACGTTCGCGTCTCCGCGCGGCATCGAGGCGATTGCCAATAGTGTTGCTGCGCGCGGATTTTGGGTCGGCCTGGCTTCGCCAGCGGATTTGCGCCTCTGCGTGCTGGCCAGCTCGGGACCCGCATTGCTGAGGCAGGCCGTGTCGGGCCTGTCGCGCAACCATCCCGGCCTGAGCGCGCGCGCCAGCTCCGGGTTTTGGCAGGCAGTGACCATTGCAAGCATCATTGGCCTACTGACAAGTTTCACCGTCATCGCAGGAATTTCGGCGCAATCCGTTCTGACAGCGTTGTTGACGTTGCCGTTTCTGGTGGTGGTTCTGTTCCGCGCGGCCGTGCTGCTCGCCTATCCTTGGGCAAGGCCCCGCACCACCCGCGCCATGCATTCGGTCAAGGCCTCGCGCGATCTGCCCGTCTACACCCTGCTGGTGCCGCTATATAGGGAGGCAGCTGTGCTGCCCGGCCTGATCGAGGCCCTGCGCGCGCTGGACTATCCCGCTGCCAAGCTGGACATAAAGCTCATTCTCGAAAGCGTCGATGCTGAAACCATCGCCGCCGTGCGCCGGCTGGAGTTGCGCCCGCCCTTTGATGTGATCATCGTGCCTGATCGCGCGCCGCGCTCCAAGCCCAAGGCGCTCAACTATGCGCTGAACTTTGCGCGCGGCGACTTTGTTTGCGTCTTTGACGCCGAGGATGTGCCCGACCCCGGCCAGCTCAAGCGGGCGCTGGCGGCGTTCTCGGCGGGCGGGGCCAGGCTGGGCTGCGTGCAAGGCCGGCTCGCCATCGACAACACGGGCGCCGGCTGGTTGTGCCGGCAGTTCGCGCTTGAATACCTCACGCTGTTTGATGGCCTTCTGCCCGCCCTTGATCATTTGGCTTTGCCGCTGCCGCTCGGCGGCACATCCAACCATTTTCCGGCCGAAGTCCTGCACAGAGTGGGCGCGTGGGACGCCTGGAATGTCACCGAGGATGCCGACCTGGGGTTGAGGCTCTACCGGAGCGGCTATCGTTGCCAGGTCATGGCCAGCACGACCTGGGAGGAGGCCCCGCACCAGGTCGGTAACTGGCTGCGGCAGCGCACGCGCTGGCAGAAGGGTTGGATACAAACTTACCTTGTCCACAACCAGCGTCCGTGGCGGCTGTTGCGCCAGCTCGGGCTGTGGCGGTGGTTTGGGGTCCAGGCGCAGTTCGGCGGCGTGATCCTGTCAAGCCTGCTCTATCCGGTCACTCTGGCGCTGCTGGCGGTCCAGTTGGCGCTTGGGTGGCCGTTTCTGGATGGCGAACCGGGCAGCGGCCGGGTGATGATTCTACTGGCGTTCTTCAACCTGCTGGCGGGACTTGGCGTGCCGCTGGCGCATTCTGCGCTTTGTGCGCTCGCGCGAGGGCGCTGGCGGCTGTTGATGGAAGTGCCGCTGATGCCAATCTATTGGCTATTGATCTCGCTCGCCGCCTACCGTGCGCTGGTTCAGCTCGCCCGCGATCCCTTCCTCTGGGAGAAGACCGAGCACGGCAAGAGTCGGCGGACGGCCCATCCCCGCATGCAACGGCACCGGGCTGCGGCGGCGGCAAAATCCAATTCGCAATCAATATTGCATTCTTAAGAAATGTCAGCCATAAGGACCGCCTTGGCGCGGGGCTTGGTCCCGCTCTCTGGATCGCGGGTGTAGCTCAGGGGTAGAGCATCACGTTGCCAACGTGAGGGTCGAGGGTTCAAATCCCTTCGCCCGCTCCAGTTTCTCTTCACGTCGTCCGAGCAGTGCAGGTCTACCGCCCGGCGCTCACTTGAGCGTCGTTTGCAGGTTTGAGGCTAGCCGCACCAGCTCCGACTGCCGCCGCGTGTCGGTTTTTGCAAAGATGTGCGACAGGTGAGTGCGCACGGTCGGCTGGCTGATGCCAAGCGACTGTCCGGCCTCTCGCGGCGTGAACCCGTCGAGCAAGGCCTTGAACACGCGGCGCTCGGCCGAAGTAAGCCCGTGCAGGCGGCCGAAGGCCTCGCCGATGTCGCCCATGGCCGCGTCCTGCCGGTGGAAGGCGAGCAGGCAGGAGGCCCGGCCGATCAGCTCAAAGATGCGCGGGCTGGCATTGGCGCCAATTTCAGGCGCCAAGGCGAACGCATTGATCAAGACCCGCGGGCGGTCCTTCATCTCCAGCATCCGCGGGGCAATCAAGCCGAACCGCTGCGCCAGCGTGGTGCGCAGCCAGGCCGCGTCGGCGGCATTGACAAAGCGCAGCTCGCGGCCGCGATCCACATTGAAGAACCCAAGTGTGCTGATGTCTTCGGCTGCGGCGTTCAGGAAGGCCGTGTGACCCTCGGCGTCGAGCAGCACGACCCCAAAGGTCAGCCGGTTGAGCGCCTGGGCAAGGCTATCGCGCTCGATCTTGCGTTCGCCAAGCACCTTGCCGATTTCAACCGCGCGGCGAATGTGCGGAGTGACGCCCGCAACCAGGTTGATCTCGCTTTTGGTGTAAAGCGGATCCCGGTCCGGCTTGAAGATGCTGATATAGACGGTCCGCCCGGCATTCTTCTCCAGCATGATCGTCAGGCAATCGCCAAACCCCTGCGGAACCCTGTATTCGTTGTGATAGGGGGTCTTGGCAAAGTCGTCCCACCCCATCAGGGTGTCGAAAGTGAAGGGCTGGAATGGCTTTATGCGCTCGACATAGTTCCGGGTGGGATTGAGCGAAGCGTAATATTGCCGGTATTTTTCCGACCAGCTCGGATCCGTATTGTGCTCAATCAGCACAGACCCCGACGGAGCGCTGGTTTCCAATACATCCAGTACCGCAGCGTGGCCGTTCGCGGCGCTGGCCAGCATCGCCAGCAGATCGGGCCAGCGCCCGGGATCAAGCGCGCAATCATAGATTGCGTTGACTATGGCGTCGCGACTTGGGCGGGAAATCACCGAACGCTTGGTCACGGCAGCACCGTGCGAAATCAATTGCTTCAACGCGCATCCTGCGGAATCCGCCACCGGACGGGCTTTGTCTTTATGCTCTCATTCAATATGCGGAGTCAACGCAAGTTCAAGGGACTAGGATAATCTGCTGCATCCAGATGATAAGTTGCTTGATGAAAAACTGTCGTGCTGCTCCGGCTTGAGTGGAGGCGCGCAGCCAATCGGGGCTCCGCGCAAGGCCTACCAGGCTGGGTGGGCCCGGCCGGAACGGTAACGAATGTGGTGGCGGTCGCGCGGCAGCCGGGGCACGATTGCCGGCGCGCCCGTCCGCTTTGGCCTGAGCACAAAAAGCCCGCAGGCAACCACCAGCGCCATGCCGGCCAATGCCAGCGGCTTGGGCACGACGCCAAACACCAGCGTACCGACGATCACGGCAAATACGGTCTGCGAATAATACAGCGGAGCGATCAACCGGACCTCGCCCCAGCGAAAAGCCATGGTGATCGCGATCAAGGCGCCGCTGATCAGGATTGCCGCCAGGGCCAGCACAGGCAGGTCCACGGCGTTAGGCCAGCGCCAGGGTTCAAAAAGGGCAAAAAGTGCCGCGCCAGCCGTCAGGATCAGCGTGGCGCTCAAGGTCATGATCAGTGAGGGGACGGAGTTTCCAACCACCCGGGTCGTCAGGTCACGGCCCGCGACGGCCAGGGTCGCGCCGAAGGCGAGGGGGGCGCCCGCAGCAAGACCCTGGCCGCTGGGATTGGCGACCAACAAGGCGCCAATGAAACCCGCGCCAACGGCCAGGATGCGAGGCAGGCCGACTTCCTCGCCCAGCACGAGCCCGGCATAGGCTGTCATCAAAAGCGGCACGATCTGCTGGATGGCGACGTCGTCGGCCAACGGCATGACGGTGAGCGCCGTCAGGAACATCATGGCGTTGAGCGTATCAAACAAGGAACGCAACTGAACGGAGGGGTCCCGAAGATCACGCAAATGGGCGGTTTCCCCCCGCATCCATATTGCCAGCATCAGAAACGGCGCTGCCATCAAGCCGCGCAGCGCGACGGCCTCGGAAACCGGCATCGAGACCGACGCCATCTTCATCAGCGCGTCGTTGAGGACGAACAGCGCCATCGAGATGATCATTGCGGCGACGCCGCGGGTGTTGGTGCTGAGGGACATGGCGGGGGCTCCGGACAACACCCTGAAGGTGCCATCCCGCCACGTCCGGCGCGTCGTTCATATGAATGAGAGCGGCCACACTATTTTCGGCCCGGGTCTCAGCGTCCGGCCCACCACACGGTCAGCCAAAGCAGGACGATGACGCCCAACACTCCCGCCAGCCGCCAAGCCGCACTCGCGGTCAACAGTGTCGGAGCCGGCGCGCCACGCTCGCCCATCAGCCGCCGCCATCGCTCGAAAACCATTTCTTGACCAGCGCGTCATAGCCGCCGCTCTCGCGCAGTTTCAGCAGCGCCTCGTTGATCGGCTTGCGTAGCGGGCTGCCCGGCGGGAACAGTATGCCGTAGTTCTCCCGGTGGAAGAGGGTGCCGACGACCTGCACCTTGCCCTTGCCTTCGTGGGCCGCATAGTAGAGCAGCACCGGGGCGTCGTAGACCACGGCATCAATCTTGCTCTGGCCTAGCGCCTCCAGCGCATCCTTGTAGGCGGGAAAGTCCGTGGTCTTGGCGCCGATGCCCTGCACGATGGCCGCCGATGTGCTGCCCGCAACCACGCCGACCTTGCGGCCCGGCAAGTCCTCGGGGCCGGCGATGTCGCCCTTGAGCTGGTTGACCGTCATCGCCGATGTCACCGCTGCCGTGAAATAGGCGACGAAGATCACGCTGACGAAGACCCACAGTGCCGAGATGAACTTGCCGATGGCGGAATGCGGGTAATCGAGCTGCTGGCCGCCGGCCGCTCCGGTCGCCCACCATGTGGCCTTCAAGATACCCGGAAAATAGGGCCTGGCGGACACTTCCGATTGAGGGTGGCGGCGCTCGAACAGCCAGACCAGATGGGCCGGAATGAGGATCAGCAGCGCCAGCAATCCGAGCAGGTTGAGGATCGGCCCCGAGCTGATGCTCTGGAACATCGACGTCATCGCGTTGGAGTTGGTGGATGCATCGGCCCTCACCGCCACTTGCAAGCCAGCATCGAACATCGGCTGGGAGAAGTCATATTCGAGTTCGCGCTTGGCGGTGATGGAGATCGAGTAGATGGCGAGGTCGCTCTGCTGCGCCTTCACGGACTCAAGAATATGCGGCAACGTGTCGATGACTTGAAGGTCGGTTTCCGCGCCCGTCGCCTTTGCCAGCTCGTTCCACAGATCGAGGCTGAAACCTGTGGGCTTGTCGTCCTTCAAAAAGACGAAGGGCGGGACCAGGCGAACAGCGACCCTCAGCTTCTTGCCGGCCAATGGCAGCGCCGCCGCCGCGTCGGCCACAGGCGCTGCTGGCGCCGTGGGCGTTGCCGATTGCGCCGCGGCCGGCAGCACCGCCAAACCCATCAGCAAGCCGGCGGCCGCCGCCGCGCGCGCCAATTTCCCCAAGTTGATCAAGGCGCTGTCCCCCTCAAGCGATCATCCGTCCCCAACATCTGGTAGCATGTGAGACGGGCGAGAACAATTGTGTTCATGCACTGTGGATATTGCGCGGCAAGGCCATTGATTGCAGTGTTTACGGGTGTTCCCGCCCAACAGGACAGTGCGCCATGCCCACCGATTTCCAGCCCCTCGGCATCAACCCCTGGCCGCGCTTTGCCGGCATCGCAACCTTCATGCGGCTGCCGCATGTGCCGCTGGACGATCCGCGCGCCAAGGAGCTGGACATCGGGCTGGTCGGCGTGCCGTTCGACCAGGGCGTGACCAACCGCACGGGGCCACGGCATGGACCCCGGCAGATCCGTGATCAGTCCTCGATCATCCGGCGCTTTCACCGGGTCCACAATCTGTCACCGTTCGAACTGGCCAATTGCGCCGACATCGGCGACACGCCGGTCAATCCGGCGGACCTGCCGGACGCGCTCGTGCGCATCCAGGGCCACTACGAACAGATGAAGGCGATGGGCATCCGGCCGCTTTCAGCGGGCGGCGACCACCTCATCTCGCTGCCGATTCTGCGCGCGCTCGCCAAGGATGGGCCGGTGGGCATGGTGCATTTCGACAGCCACACCGATCTCTATGACGAGTATTTCGGCGGCTTCAAGATCACTCACGGCACGCCGTTCCGGCGGGCTATCGAGGAGGGGCTGCTTGACCCCAAGCGGGTGATCCAGATCGGCATCCGCGGCTCGATGTATTCGGCGGACGATCACGCCTGGGGGCTGGAGAACGGCGTGCGGCTGGTGTTCATCGAGGAGTATTTCGAGAAGGGGCCGGAGGCGATCATCAAGGAGGCGCGGCGGATTGTTGGCGGCAAGCCGGCCTATCTGTCATTCGATGTGGACGGCATCGACCCAACGTTCACGCCGGGAACGGGCACGCCGGAAATTGGCGGCTACACACCACGCGAGGCGCAGGCGATGCTCAGGGGGCTGATGGGCATCGACTTCATTGGCGCCGATGTGGTGGAAGTGTCGCCACCGTTCGACCCGTCCGGCGGCACGGCACTGGTGGCGGCCAACCTGATGTTCGAAATCCTGTGCCTGCTGGCGGCGGGCCCCAGGAAGCGGGCAAAGTCCAAAAAGTAGCTTTGCGATAACGATTTGGGCGCAGCCTGGCGTCGTGGTCATGCCGCCAGGCTGCGCAAGGTCCCTGATTAGCGTGCGTCGTGCTCGCGGTGGTGATTGCGGGCCTTGTGCTCGGCAGCATCATCGCCACTCATCCGCTTGGCGAAGGCGGCCCACTCAGCCTTTTCCTTGGTGGCTTCGGCGGCTTCGCGCTTGGCATCGTCGCCGGCATAAGCGGTGGTGGCGGCAGCGCCGAAGGCAGTGGCCGCAGCAAGTGCAGCGGCAATGGCCAGTGTCGAAATACGCATCACTTTGGTCCCTTTGAAAGATTACTCTTGCCGCAGCGTCTCAAGCGTCAAACCAAACATCTTGAAATCGTTGGGTATTGGAAGGACTAGCGAGGCGGTGGCGGCGCTACAACACGACGCCCACACCTGGTCGATCACGTTTTCGTGATCTCAAGCTTCAGCGAGCCAGCGCTGTCTCGATCATCGCCTTGGTGTTGGCGACGCCGAACACGGCGATGAACGATCCGAACCGTGGTCCCTGGGATTGGCCGAACAGCACCTCGTAAAGCGCCTTGAACCAGTCGCGCAGCGGCTCAAAGCCGTGCGCCTTGCCGACCGCGTAGACCAGGTTCTGCAAGTCCTCGGCGCTGTCATCTTCCTTGCGCCCGCCCAGCCCATCGGCCAACGCCGTCAGCGCCGCGCGCTCCTTTTCGCTCGGCGCGCGGTACTGCTTCTCCGGCTTAACCCGGTCGCGGTAATAGGCGATGGCGTAGCCGACCATGGCGTCCAGCCGTGGCTGATTCTGCGGCGTGGCCAAGGGTGCGTAGTGATGGATGAAGCCCCACAGCTTGTCCTTGCTCTCGACGCTCGATCCGCTGACCAGGTTGATCAGCAGCCCAAACGAAATCTCCTTTGGCTTGCGGTCGCCATCGGTTGCCTCCAGCACATCGGGCGCAGGCGGCTTGCCGGCGTGGATGTGCCAGACCGGATTGTGCAGCCGTTCCTCCGGCGACTGGGTCTGGTAGGTCTTCAGGTGCTCGGCGTAGTCGTCCACCGCCTTGGGGATGACGTCGAAGTGCAGCTTCTTGGCCTCTCGCGGCCGATTGTACATATAGAGTGAGAGGCTCTCGGGCGCGGCATAGGTCAGCCATTCGTCGATGGTCAGGCCATTGCCCTTCGACTTCGAGATCTTCTGGCCCTTGTCGTCGAGGAACAGTTCGTAGACGAAGTGCTCGGGCGCCTTGCCGCCAAGCGCCTTGCAGATGCCGTCATAGACCACCGCATTGGTCTGATGGTCCTTGCCGAACATCTCGAAATCGACGCCGAGCGCGGCCCAGCGGGCGCCGAAATCCGGCTTCCATTGCAGTTTCACCTTGCCGCCGGTGACGGGCAGCGTGGTTTCCGTTCCGTCCTCATCGTCAAAGGTGACGGTGCCGGCCTTGCCGTCCACATGCTTCATCGGTACGTAAAGCACGCGGCCGGTCTTGGGCGAGATGGGCAGGAAGCAGCTGTACGTCGCCCGCCGCTCCTCGCCCAGCGTGGGCAGCATGATGTCCATGATGGCCTGGTAGCGCTCGGCGGCGCGAAGCAGGATCGGGTCGAGGCGGCCCGACAGATAGTAGTCGGTCGCGCTGGCGAATTCGTATGCGAAACCGAAGCCATCGAGGAACCGGCGTAGCATTGCGTTGTTGTGGTGGCCGAAGCTCTCGAACTTGCCGAACGGATCGGGCACCCGCGTCAGCGGCTTGTGCAGGTTCTCGCGCAGCATCTCCTGCTGCGGCACGTTTTCGGGCACCTTGCGCATTCCGTCCATGTCGTCCGAGAAGCACAGCAGCCGCGTTGGCACTTTGTCGCCGGTCAGCAGCCGGAAGGCGTTGCGCACCATGGTGGTGCGGGCGACCTCGCCGAACGTGCCGATATGCGGCAGGCCCGAGGGCCCGTAGCCGGTCTCGAACAGCACGACGCGCGGTTCGTTGCCAGGGTTCTTCTCGCGCTCCAGCCGCTTCACCAGCTTGCGGGCCTCCTCGAAGGGCCAGGCTTTGCACCCGGCGGCATGGGGCGCGAGCGATAGATCGAGCGGCGGAGCGGGCGGAACTCGGGCAGGCGAAGGCGAAGAAGCCACAGGGATGGACCTTTGGGTGATTTTTCTGGCCGCAACCTATGGACAGGGGCGGCAAGCGTCAATCGCGGCGGCGGCATCCACTATTTCGCGGTGCCGCCAAGATCGACAACCTCGTGGGTTTTGTCGAGGGTGACGGCGATCCTCGAATAGCTCCATTTGCCGCCCACCCGCTTGCCCACAATGTAGACGGTGCCGCTGCCCTTGGGGCCAGTGAGCGGAATGGACAGTTCGGCGTTGCCGGTCTGGTTTTCGTAGTTGACCTGCCCTTGAAGAAACCAGCCTTCCTTGATGGGCGTTCCCAGGGCGCTGATTACCACGGCATTGGCGCGGGAGCGGCTTACGGCCTGCTGATAGGGATCGGTCGATTTGAGGATGCCGAAGACGACCGAGACAATAACGGCGGCAAATACTGCCAATGAGCCGAGGAAGCCCACCACGGCGAGCGGCACAACAACCCAGAGCCAGTTGCGGTCAAACCAGGTCTTCTTGCCGGCATCGCTCATTAGGGGAACCTTACCCGGGTTGGGAGACAATCCTGTAACACACCAGACGTGGCGGCGGCGCGCTTGCAATGGCGGGGCGCTGCGGTTAATGCAGGGGCGCGCGAGCGCTTGGGCCGGCGTAGCTCAGTGGTAGAGCATCCGCTTCGTAAGCGGGAGGTCGGGGGTTCAAATCCCTCCGCCGGCACCAGTCTCGCGCGACGGGTTGGCGTGAGTTGCGTGCGTAGCTGATTGGCGGCGCCACAACTCGCGGAATGCTCAGGCCATGCGCGTTATCCGGTTCGTGACGCTGGTGGCGATGGCGTGGCTCGCAACGCCCGCGATGGGCGCCGACCCCACCGCCAAGCACAAGAAGCCGGGGGCAACCGCGCCAAAGCCCAATCCAACGGCCGCCGCGCCCCTGGTGTTGCCCGATCCTGCCACCTCCGTTGCCCAGGCCCGCGAACTTGGGCTGGCTGATTGCGTCCCGGCCCTCTCGGCCATGGCGCACGACACGCTCACGTCCAACTACGACGTGCAATCGGGCTGGCATCGCGGCGACCCCACGCACCACGTCTTCCAGACCATCGCCGGGCTCAACGCCCCCGCCAACACGCCACCGGACAGTTTCGTGGCGCTGATCGCCGCTCCCGTCAGCGCGGGCGGCTGCGATGGCGTCAGCGTGCAAGTGCTGCCGCTGGCCGGCACCTGCACCACGGCGCAAGAGGTCATCCAAAAGTCCGGCAAGAACCTGGGGGCATTGCTCGGCACGCGGCTGATGCTGGATGCGGGCGGCAAGCGGCTCATCCTGCTGCCTGGCGCGGCAAATACCTGCATCGCCATCACGGTGGACTCGCGATTTGGACAGAAATAGGCGGATGCCCGCCGCATTATTTCGCCGGAGGCCGCGAATCAGGTAGTTCTGTCCACAAGAAGTTATTTCGAATTCCTGAATATCCACAAGAAAGGGGACCTGCCCATGCTCAAGCCCATTATGTCCGGTTCGGGGAGCCGCCGCGCGGCCATGTTTGGTGCGCTCGCGGTTGGCGTTCTCGGGCTCGCCGCTGCTGCGGGCACGTTCATCGTGATGTCGCCGTCGGCCAGCATGGGGGCGTCACAGGCCGCCGCCGCTCCAGCACCCACAGCCGCCGCCGCTCCAGTGCCGGTTGCCGACTATCACTTCGCCAAGGAACTCGCCGCTGCCGGCGTGAAGGGTTGCGCTCCGGTTGTCGAAGCGATGTCGGGCAGTCTGATGCCGGCGGGCAAGGACCAACCGGCGCCGGAATATGCAACCCTGTCGAGCTGGAGCCCCGACGCCCCCGATGGCCGGATCGTTGCCGCGCTCACGGGGCAGAAGTTCGCTTCAAATCCGGCGATGCCGAACGGAATGGTCGGCGTGTTCGCCTCGCCCCACTCCAACGGCAAGTGCGACGGCGTTTCCGTGCAAGTGCTCCCCAGCCCCGCGAATTGCGAAACCTGGCGGGCGGCCCTGTCCAAGACCGGCAAGGCCATCGGTACGCTCGCCGGCATGCCGCTGATGTCCGACGGCAGCGGGCCGGTCATGCTGGTGCCGACCAGCGGCAACACCTGCGTGGTCGTCGGCATCAAGATCGCCTACGCAAAATAGCAATCAATATCCGGCGCGGAGTTGATCCAAGGGCGGCCTGCGGGCCGCCCTTTTCGTTTGCCGGCTGCGGGCCCGCCCGGGCCAGGCAATTCGAGATAATAAATTGAACCTCGATTGTTTCGGATATTAAACAATATTAACGGGCAAGTTGTTCCAGCAGTGTTTCATGACTTTGTGTTGCAAAAAGAACAACAAAGCCCCGCAAAACTTGTGGCCACCGGAATTATCGCCGCCACCCTGCGCTCTACCCCTTGTTTTTTCTCGCGAATTAATGATCTGATAACGCATAGACGTGTGCTGATTATCCTCCTCTTTGCTCGTGCGGGATCGGCAGATCCGGGCCAATGGGACGATAAATTATCGCACTACAGAAACGAATTCGTCGGAACAGGCGGCTGCATCGTGACCACACAATCGGACGTGCCATCGCACACAAGTCGTCAACGCAGCGTTCCGGCGCAGCGCGACCGCATGGGGTTGTTGCGCAGGCTGGTGAGGCGAAACCCGCCGGTGCGCAAGGTCGAGCGCACGCGGGGCGAGAAGCGGCTGTTCAACTGGAGCCTCAGGCGCGCGGTCAAGGGCTTCCTGCTGAAGGACAAGTCGCTCGGCGTCGATGCCGGGGCGAGCAAGGTGGCGGAAGCGGCTGCCGCGGCCCCAGCGTCGGCGAGGCTGACACCGGTTGGTGCAAGCAAGGCTGAGGCACTTCGAAAGTGGCTGGCGGCGTCCGCGATGGCTTCAACTTTATTGTTCGCCTTGGCCTCTCAGGCTCCGGCCCAAACGGTGGTGAGCGGAAGCAACGTTGCCGCTGGCGGCGGCGGCGCAGGCCACAACACCAACGCTGGCGCCGGCTCGGTTACGGGCACCTCCGCCGTGGTCTACGGCGCGAACGCAACGGCTAACGGCAACTTTGCCGGCTCATTCGGCTATCTGGCCAATGCTGTCGGCAACAACGCCTTCGCGGTCGGTGCTAACTCGCTGGCCAACGGCACCAACGCGTCGACGTTGGGCGACAACGCCCTTGCCAATGGCATCACGGCCACCGCCATCGGCCAGGCCAGTATCGCCAATGGCTCGACCGCCACTGCCCTCGGCCAGGCGGCCAATGCTACTGGCGTCGGCACAACAGCGCTCGGGCAAGGTTCACTCGTTTCCGTCGCCAACAGCGTGGCGCTCGGCGCGGGCTCGGTCGCCAATGTCGCGGCGGTCTCCACCGCCAGCACCACAATCAGCGGCACCACCTACACGTTCAGTGGCGGCACCACGGCCAGCGGCACGGTCAGCGTCGGCAACGCAACCTTCCTGCGCACTATAACCAACGTCGCCGCAGGCCAGGTCAACGCCACCTCGACCGATGCGGTCACCGGCTCGCAGCTCTACGCCGTGGCGCTGGCGCTCCAGGGCGGCACCACCAAATATTTCCACGCCAACTCGACGCTTGCCGATTCGACGGTCAATGGCATCGACGCGATTGCCATCGGTCCAACGGCCAATGCCTCGGCTTCCGATGCGATTGCCCTCGGCAATGCCTCGGCGGCAACGGCCACCGGCGCGCTGGCACTGGGTAACGCTGCCAATGCTTCTATCGCCAATGCCATCGCCTTAGGAACCAGCGCGTCGGTGACGCTGGCGGGCAGCGTGGCGCTCGGCTCGGGCTCGACGGCTTCGGCAGTTTCGGCGACCACCAACTACACCACCGCAAGCGGCGTGGTTTTTGGCAAGACCCTCACGGTCAATCAGGCGCCCACCAACGGTGTCGTGGCCATCGGCAACCGCCAGATACAGGGCTTGGCAGACGGAGAGGTTTCGGCGACGTCGACCGACGCAATCAACGGCTCGGAACTCTTCAAGGTGGCCCAGGCGCTCAGCCTTGGCGGCACCAAATACTTCCACGCCAATTCGGCGCTGGCAGACTCGACCGCAACCGGCACGGATGCCGTCGCCGTCGGCCCCACGGCCAGCGCGTCGGCCACGGATGCCATCGCCGTCGGCAACGCCTCGGCCGCTTCGGCCACCGGCGCTGTCGCGCTCGGCAACGCCGCCAGCTCCTCAGGCGCCAACGGCCTCGCCCTCGGCACAAGCGCGTCAGCAACGCTGGCTAACTCGGTCGCCCTCGGCTCGGGCTCGACGGCGGCCGCCATCACGGCCACCACCACCTACACCACCGCCAACGCGCTGGTCGACGGCAAGACCTTCGCGGTCAACCAGGCTCCCAGCAACGGCGTTGTCGCCATCGGCAACCGGCAGATCCAGGGCGTGGCCGACGGCGAGGTCTCGGCGACCTCGACCAACGCCATCAACGGTAGCCAGCTCTTCAACGTCGCCACCGGCCTGACCGGCAACATCAACTCGCTCGGCACCGCCACCGCAACGGCCCTGGGCGGCACCGCAGGCTACAACACCACGACCGGCGCATTCACCCAGCCAAGCTACTCGGTTGCCAACGTCTCCTCAACTGGCACGGTCGGCTCGGCCACCACAGCCAACAACGTCGGCGCGGCCATCAACAGCCTGAGCACCGACATCACCAACATCGCTGGTGGCGGCGGCATCAAGTATTTCCATACCAATTCCGGCCTCGCCGATTCGATCGCTTCGGGCGCGAACTCGACGGCTGTGGGGCCCAACGCCAACGCCTATGCCTCTGGCGACATCGCGATGGGCACCAATTCGGTTGCCGGCCTGGCCGCAACGCCGCTGGTGGGACGCAACCTGGCAGTCGGCTACGGCGCGTCCGCGACAGGCGGCACGTCGGGCCAGTCCAGCGCCTTTGGTTTCAACGCCAATGCCTTCGGCTCGGTTTCCACGGCAATCGGCGCAGGGAGCGTCGCCAGCGGCCAGACCAGTACGGCTGTAGGCTCGACTGCGTCTGCTTCAGGCACCAACGACACGGCAATCGGATTCTCGTCCACGGCCAGCGGCGGTAACGCCCTTGCCTTGGGCCGCACATCGAATGCCTCCGGCTCCACCTCTGTCGCTTTGGGTTCTGCTTCGGCAGCAAGCGGAACGTCCTCGGTTGCGCTTGGCGACACGGCCAACGCCAGCTCGGGAACAGCGATCGCCATCGGCGCGAGTTCGCTGG
>Ga0209069_10000175_pt1 | contig 26226 bp, 23 predicted proteins | sample Str013_2_FD_187202 | JGI IMG/M metagenome (GOLD analysis project Ga0209069, IMG submission 187202) | Freshwater sediment microbial communities in response to fracking from Pennsylvania, USA - Straight Creek_MetaG_SC_2013 (SPAdes) (version 2) | ecosystem: Environmental > Aquatic > Freshwater >...
ACACGAGCATCGATTGGGAGGAATCGCGTAAGTCCTTTAGACCTTGGGATGAACAGGGTGGGGGGAGCACGAAAATCGGTTGATCCGGTGATCGCCGTGGTCGGGTGATCGGAAAAACCAAGAACCCTTAACCACAAAGGACACGAAGGAACACAAAGGAGAGAAATCGGAAATCGTGACCTTGGGATGTTTTGCGTAAGTCCTTTAGACCTTGGGATGAACCGGGAGGGGTGGCCGCAAAGCGGCCAATCGCCGGAATCGCCGGCATCGCGCGTCATCGCTGAGATCGGAAAAACGAAACGGGAGCAAGCAAGAAGTGCACCAGGGATGGAGCGTTGACCCTCCCTAAACCGGAGTTTAAACTGATCGGGTTCGCCTGACTCGCCCTTCGTCCACGGAACCTTTTTTCGCACGTAACTAGGTCGCGCGTAAGAGGCTGAAAACAATATTGAACGTCCGTAGCCCCAGACTCTTTGCGCTGATCGGCAAACCCGCGATCAGCAGAAGTCTCGGAAGCAGCGGCAGGAGATTCCCCCGAATGAGCACCACAGCTGACCGTGCCGTCGCCACCAAGGCGGCCGCCAATACGCAAAACAGCGCGAGTGCGCTAGGCGTCAATCCGTTAAACCCAACCGACCTGAAGCGCATGGCCAATCGCCTGCGCATTGACATCATCAAGATGCTGGGCGCTGCGGGCAGCGGACATCCCGGCGGATCGCTTTCCGCCATCGACATCCTCTGCGCGCTCTACTTCGGCGGGATGCGCCACCATCCGAAAGATCCCAAGTGGGCGGACCGCGACCGCTTCATCCTTTCCAAAGGGCATTGCTGCCCGGCGCTGTATGCGGTGATGGCCGAGTCCGGTTATTTCAGTCCGGACATTCTGATGACGCTGCGCAAGATGGGGTCACCGCTACAGGGGCATCCTGACCGGCGGTTCCTGCCCGCGCTGGAGACCAACACCGGCTCGCTGGGCCAGGGACTTTCCGTGGGCATTGGCATGGCGCTGGCCGCGCGGCTCGACAAGAAAGACTGGCACACCTTTGTGATGGTGGGCGACGGCGAGGTCCAGGAAGGCCAGAACTGGGAAGCCGCCATGTTTGCCGGCTTCCACAAGCTGCAAAACCTTACGCTGATTGTGGACTACAACCACATCCAACTGGACGGCTTTGTGAAAGACATTCTGGACGTGGCTCCGCTCAAGCAGAAATTTGACGCCTTTGGCTGGCGGACGGTGGAGATTGACGGCCACAGCTTTGATGCGATCATCCCCGCGCTGGCCGAAGCCCGCAGCGGCGCAGGCGGCTTGCCGACGTGCATCGTGGCCAACACCGTAAAGGGCAAAGGCGTGAGCTTCATGGAAAACAAGCCGGAGTGGCACGGCGTCGCTCCGAACGCTGACCAGGTAAAAGCCGCGGTGGCGGAACTGGAAGCAGCGGCGAAGAGTTTGTAAGAAAAATCCTTACCGCTGATTAACGCTGATGACACTGATAGGAAAAGCAAAAGCTTGCCGCTGATTACGCAGATAGGCGCTGATCAGAAATTGTTAGGCGAACATTGCGCGGCCAAGAGCCAAGAGCCAAAGGCCAAGAGCCGCAACCAATAAGGAGACTACATTGAGTTCAGCAACTACCCCCAAACCGAAATTCGAACTCAAGATGGGTGTCGCCACGCGCGAAGCCTATGGTCAGGCCATCGTGGAACTGGGCAAGGCGAATCCCAACGTGATCGTGCTGGACGCAGACTTGGCCAAGTCCACGTTCGCAGCGAAATTCGAAAAGGCCTTCCCCGACCGCTTCTTCACCGTGGGCATTGCCGAGGCCAACATGGTGTCGATCGCGAGTGGACTGGCGTTGTCGGGCAAAACGGTCTTCGCGTCTTCGTTCGCCGTCTTCCTGGCCGACAAAGGTTATGACCAGTTGCGCGCCTGCGTGGCGTATCCGCAGGTGAATGGCGCAAAGTTCGTGGGCTCGCACGGCGGAATTTCCATTGGAGAAGACGGACCGAGCCAGCAGTCGGTGGAAGATTACGCGCTGATGTGCGGACTGCCCGGCTTCACGGTGCTCAGCCCGTCCGACGAATTCTGCGCGCGCGCGCTGGTGCACAAGATGGCCGAACACGATGGCCCGGTCTTTATGCGTACCGGACGCGCCAAAGCCGCCATCATCTATAACGAGTCCGACACGTTCGAGATCGGCAAAGCCAAGCAGCACGGTACGGGCAAGGACGTGGCGATCATCGCCTGCGGATTCGAAGTAGCGTATGCGATCCAGGCGCAGGCCGCTCTGGCCGAAGAAGGCATCAACGCGCGCGTGTATGACATGCATACCATTAAGCCGCTGGACGACGCGGCCGTGGCGCAAGCCGCGACCGAATGCGGCGCGATTGTGACCGCCGAAGAACATCTTCTCGACGGCGGACTCGGATCGCAGGTCGCTCGGTCGATGGCGAAGTCGCGTCCGGTGCCCATGGAGTTTGTGGGCATCAACAATACGTATGCTGAGTCCGCTACGCCGGAACAGTTGATGGAAAAATACGGACTCACCGCTCCGTACATCGTGAAAGCGGTAAAAGCGGTGCTGAAGAGGAAGACTGTGTGAAATCCCGAGCGTTAGCGAGGGACCCCTACAGGCAAGAAAAAACGCTTATAGCCGCGAATGTTCGCGAATTGACGCAAATTAGGAAGTTGATTCGTATCTTTGCATTGATTCGCGCCAAAATGTTATGAGGATCTTCGGCCAGCATTCCGCAGGAAATTACGGCTTGATTTCTATCTTCGTCCCCACGGGAACCAGCGTCCAGATCTCTTCGATTTCTTTATTCGTGACGGCGATGCAACCGTCCGTCCAATCATGTTGGCGATGCAGCGCGCCCAGGTAAGCGAAGGCCGGCGGAAGTCCGTGGATCATGATGTCGCCTCCGGGATTCACGTTATGCTGCCGCGCCCATTCGCGATCTTGAGCGCTCGGGTATGAGATGCGCAACGATAGGTGAAACTGGCTCTGCGGGTTGCGTCCGGAAATCGTGTACGAGCCTTCTGGAGTTTTGCGGTCGCCCTGCTGGTGCTTGGGGCCGATAGGATCGCCGCCGAGAGCCACTTTGTATTCTTTGACGAGCTTTTCGCCCAAGTACAGCTTCATAATACGCGCTGACTTTAATACTACGATGTGGTCGACTCCCGCAGGCTGGTGATCGGTTGTCGCGGTCGCACGATTCTTCGAACTGCTCGGGACTGAAACAAGCAGCAGAGCGAGGACTGCAACAAGAAATGTTTTTCGCATTGTTACTAATCCAGTTCCCTGAACGCCTTCTTCCCGGCATAAACCGCCGTGCAGCCGGCCATCGCGACCAGTGACATGCCGGCGATGGCGTGTGCGGGAGTGAAAACGCGCACCAGGTATCCGGCGATCAAGCAGCCCACGGGAGGCAGTCCGAGAAATGCTGTGGAGTAAATGCTCATCACGCGTCCGCGCATGGAGTCTTCGGCCAGATGTTGCAGCAGCGCATTCACCGTGGCGACCATTACGATCATGCAATAGCCCGCGGCCATGAGCAGCAGTCCGGAGAGATAGAAGTTGTGCGAAAACGTAAACGCCATGATGGCGGTAAAGAATCCAATGCTGGACCGCAGCACGAACACGCCGCGCCGGCGTAGTGTGCCGGTGTAGGCGATGGTCAGCGCGGCAAAGAATGATCCCGCGCCGGAGCAAGCCATGAGCAAGCCGAGGCTGGTGGCGTTACCGTGCAGAACGTCGCGTGCAAAGTACGGCACAAACGTGAGGTAAGGAACGGCCAGCAGACTTGCGATAGCGGTGATCATCACCAGCGGCTGCATATGCGGATGGCGAAACACGTACGCGAAGCCGGCTTTGAATTTGTCCCACAGCGCGCCTTCGGCGGGCGCGGGCCGCGGAGGATACTTCATCCGCGACAGCGCGACGAGCACGGCGAGGAAGCTGAGTCCGTTGAGAAAGAAATTTCCGCCCATGCCGACCAGAGCCATGGCAAACCCGCCCAGGGTTGGTCCCAGCACGCGCGACATATTGAACTGCGCGGAGTTCAGCCCAATGGCGTTGGTAAGATCGTCACGCGAAACCAGCCGCGGCACCAGTGCCTGGTAGCTGGGCGTGTTCAGTGCCATGGCAATGCCGGTGCCCAGCGCGAGCAACGTAATTTCCAACACGTTAATCAGCGGCTTGCCGTCAGCCCCGTGGATCCACGTGAGCGCGGCCATGGTGAAAGCGAACACCATCATGGCGGACTGGGTGATCATGATCAGCTTGCGGTTGTCCACGTGGTCCGCCACCACGCCGCCGATCAGCGCTAGAAACAGAATCGGCGCGGCCGAGGCAAAGCCCACCACGCCCAACCAGAACGCGGAGTTCGTAAGTTGCAGCACCAGCCATCCTTGGGCGATGTTCTGCATCCACGTGCCAATGTTGGAAAGAAAGTTGCCAATCCAGAACAAACGAAAGTCGCGGTTGTGCAGGGCGCGCGCAATGCGTGGCAGTTGGATGACGGCGGTTTCGTCGGCGGCAGCGGAAGCCGCAAGGTCCGCCGGGCTCGATCGTCGCACAGGTTCGGCTTGCGACGGAGAAACTTTCGCGGCAAGAATTTCTTCCGGACGATCTTTCCCGAGACGACCCTTCTCAGGAATATCTTTTGCAGGAAGAGTTTTCCCCGGAACATCCGGAGTCCCAGCAGCGCCGTTCTTGATTTCTATTTCCGTACCCAATTTATGCGGGGCCTTTCCGCCGATTCGGATAATGCTTACATAATAGTGTAAGCTTTTTCGTTCCCGCGGCCCGCGGACCTGAGGAGAGAAATTTTGCCACGCGTCAAATTGATACTGCTGATCTCATTTTTCGTTGTCGCCACATTCGCGCAGTCCACCCAGGAAGCCCGTCCGCAAGACGCGGCGAGCAAGCCGGAAGCCGCCCCGCAGGTGTTTGGGTTTCGCGATTTCAGCAAGCAACTCCAATGGGACAAAGCATTTCTCGCCGTCCCTGACCCGGAGCGCGCGGAAAAGCATTTAAAGATCCTCACGGCCTCGCCGCACGTGGCCGGCTCGCCGGAAGACAAGGCCACCGCGGACTACGTGGCCAAGCAGTTCCACGTGGCCGGACTGGAAACCGAGACGGTTGTCTACAAAGTCTGGATGAACCGTCCAGAAGAAATCAGCGTGTCAGTGACCGCGCCGGCCGGCGTAAAGATGAACGGCCCCACGCGTGAGCACGTCAGCAGCGATCCCGGTCAGGACGATCCGCGCGTGGTCATGCCATTCAATGGCTCATCGCCTTCGGGTGATGTTGAGGCCGAAGTTATTTACGCCAACTATGGCCGTCCGGAAGACTTCAAGAAGCTGGAAGAAATGAAAGTGGACGTTCGCGGTAAGCTGGTCATCGTCCGCTATGGCGACAACTTCCGTGGTGTAAAGAGCTTTGTTGCCGAAGAGCACGGTGCCGCCGGCGTCATTATTTATTCCGATCCAATCGACGACGGCTACTTCCGTGGTGACGCGTATCCCAAAGGACCGTGGCGTCCGGAAACTGGAGTGCAGCGCGGCTCTATCCAATATATGTTCAAGTATCCTGGCGACCCGACAACGCCGGGCATCGCGTCAGTTCCAAGCCTGCCGGATTCCAAGCGTACTCCGCCGGAAAAAGCGGCCAGCATGCCCAAAATTCCCACCACGCCCATTTCCTCCATGGACGCCACACCGATTCTGCAAAACCTCGGCGGTCCGGAATCGCCGCGCGAGTGGCAAGGCGCGCTTCCGTTCACCTATCACGTTGGCCCGGGTCCAGTGAAAGTGAAAATGCACTTGAAGCAGGATTACCGCTACTGGCCCATCTGGAACGTGATCGGAAAAATTCCCGGCACGAAGTATCCGAACGAATGGGTCGTGGTGGGTAACCATCGTGACGCGTGGGTCTACGGCGCGGTTGATCCCAACAGCGGCACCGCGGCCATGCTGGAATCCGTGCACGGGATTGCCGAACTTCTGCGCCAGGGATGGAAGCCCGAGCGTACTCTCATCTTCGCCAGTTGGGACGCCGAGGAAGAAGGCCTGATCGGCAGCACCGAGTGGGGCGAAGAGCATGAAGCCGAGCTTGGCCACGCCGTGGCGTACTTCAATCTTGACGTTGCGGTGACCGGGCCGAACTTTGGCGCCGCTGCGGTGCCCAGCCTGAAGGGATTCGTGCGCGACGTCACGCGTTTTGTTCCCAGTCCCAAGGGCGGGACCGTGTATGAAGTCTGGAAAGAGCAGCGTGCGCGGCAGGCCGAGCGTCCCAATCCGGGTTCGAACCTGCGTGCGCCGAATGCGCGGGTGGAAAATGATGTCCCGGTAGGCGATCTGGGCAGCGGATCAGACTACAGCGTTTTCATCCAGCACCTGGGCGTGCCTTCAGCGGACATGTCTTCCAGCGGATCGTACGGCGTTTACCATTCAACTTTTGACGATTTTGCCTGGTTCAAAAAGTTTGCCGATCCTACCTTTGTCTATGAGCAGGAAATGGCCCGCGTGCTGGGACTGGAAGCCATCCACATGGCGGACGCCGATGTCCTGCCCTACGACTATGAACTCTATGGCAAAGAAATAGGTTCGTACATCGAGCGCGCGCAGGAAAAATCCAAGACCATGCTGGGCGCCAACGCGCCAGACTTCTCCAAGGCCAGCGCAGCCGCCAAGAGATTTTCCGTCGCTGGAGCGAAAGTCCTGGCGATCCAGAAAAATCCTCCCGCCGATGCCGCCAAGCTGAACCAGACGCTCATCAACGCCGAGCGTGCGCTGCTGCTGGAAAAAGGATTGCCGGAACGTCCCTGGTTCCGCCATTCCATCTACGCGCCCGGCCAGTACACGGGCTACGCCGCAGTGGTCATCCCTGGCGTGAACGAAGCCGTGGACGCCAAGAATCACCAGCGCGCATCGGAACAACTTGACCTTCTGACGGAAGCTCTCAACCGCGCGGCAGCGGTGCTGGAAGGTTACGGACAGTAAAAGAATCGGGTGATCTGGTGATCGGTTGATCGGAAAATCGCATTTTTTTGGTACCCAGAGGAGTTTTTGGATCGACGCAAAATGGCGTGATTTTATATTACAGTGCAATTTCCAGTCCGGGGGCGCCACCTTGGCACTTCGGACATTTTCGGTGGTGGAAGTCGCTGCCATTTGCGCCATATCTGTTTCCGCAATGCTTACACAATAGCTCCCAGATGTACTGATTGTGGTCGGTGCCGGGCCGGTCCGTTTCTTGGGCGAACAATTGGCCGTTGGGGTTTTCATCTCCCACCTCGGCTAACCGTTCCTTTGCCGGTTTTGAGACTGGCTTGCCTGATACAAGCCCAAGCCTCGCCAAATCATGATCATCCCAGCCGATATCCTCAAGCAGGGCCTTGAGTAATTTCGGGCCGTATGTTTTCCTTGGGTGGTAGTGAATTATGACTCGGTTTCGAGTTGTGGGGTCAATGAAAGGAATGAGCGCCCCATTACTTTCATCGGGTTTCCATCCATCGCGTTCAAGCGCTGAAACCAGGTCGTCCGCGGTGAGGTTTTTTATTTGTTCCCAGATGTGCCTTGGATATCGCATTGAACCTCAATATTTCTCAGCAAAGCTCCCGGCGGGATTGGCGGAATATCGTCCATTTTTTCCGCGGTGAAATGAGGTCCAATGGGTAGAGGGTCACCGTGACGAATAAGAGAGGCTATATAGCAATCGGCTGCTCGGGTTGCATTCTCAAGCGCTTCTTGTTCCGATTTCCCATCCACATGAAGCCCCTTGAGGCCAGGGCAGAACGCGTGGAACGAATCCTCGTCTTTTTCGATCACTACGGTCAAAGTCAAGCTCAATGTATTCATGACTGTAATGTAACTTGATCAGATGCATTAGTATAACTGCCAAGTAATTATCCACTCAAGCTGATGTCGCTTCGGAATGATTGACGCCATCCGTCAATCACCCCCCCTTCGCTCCTCCATTGTGCCGGCCATCACTCGGGTGATTACCTGTGAGCGCGCTCACAGCCATGTCACACCCGCAATGTGACAATCACATCAGGGTGAGAACGAAGCAAAAACCTTTCGCGGCAAAATGCAAACCATCATTTATCCCGCACAGTACAGTTTCGCTTCGTCCTCGCCCCAAATTTGGCAAGGTAACGTTACTTGCATAACGTTACTGGCCTACAGCATACCAAGGAGTGTTCTAAGGTCTTTGAGCGATTCGCCTTATGGCCGAAAGCTAGAACAATGTCACTATATGAACACGATAGTTAATAGATTCGTAGAAGCGCACGACCGTTATATGGAACTGGACCGCATTCGCACGGAATGCAAGAACCCGGCCGAGCGTGAGTCCATTCATATTGCCATTCTGCGGGCCTATCTGGAAGTACAGTTTCATGCGCGGCAGATAGCTGGGTTACAGTTTGCTGAAGGCATGGATTTTGCCGAAGTGAACTAAAAAGCTTTCTTTCCGGACACCCATCCGCGTAGAATCTACTTCTAACACCACGCCATTCGTCGGAGATCTTGAGTCTCAAAAATAAAGGCAGGCGCCCCGGGATTCGCCTGGGCGGCAAGACCGCGCCTTGCTGAACACCAGGTTTGGAGTTTTTTTATGGCAGTGGCACGCATTTTTACCCGTAATCCAGAAGCAGCCAATTCCTTGCAGGAAGAATTGCGCCGCCAGGGCTATACCGTGGAAGTTGTTGTGCCGGACCAGCCCGCGGCACGCCGTGATACGGAATTTGACTTCGACTTTCTTCGTAAAGCGGAATCTCCTACATACTCTGACGAACTCATCACGGAATTTGCCCCGGACACCAAGTCCCTGGCCGCGGCCCGCGCGCCGCGTAAACTCACCATCGTCGAAGTCCCGGACATGGTTGCCGCCGGGATGGCCGTTCACCTGCCGGTAATCGCTCCGGTAGTCATGCCGCAAATGCCTCCGGTGGCGCTGGTGCCGGAAATATGTCAAGAATCTTTAGATAGCGCGCCGGCCGGTACCCAAGGCGGCGCATCTCAGGCGGAAGTTGAGGTGGCCCTGATGTCTCCTGTCCACAAACTCGGCGTCGCTTTCCTGGAACGCGCCCAATCCTGGGTAAATTCATGCGCACTATTCGCGCTCCGCGCGATCGGCAATTGCCGCCAATACATTCATGCCCGCGCGCGGCACATGAGCGAAAATCGCCAACGCCGTCTGCTGGAACAACAAGCCCGCGAAGTCCAGGCCCAGCAACTCGCCGCGGAAGTCCAGGGCGCCCAGGAAGCCGCCGCCAAGCGCCTGCAGGAATTACTGCGTGAGCGTGCGGACATGCCTCCCGCCAAACTTGCTACTTTATTGGGCGACGACACTTCATGGAGCGAAGACAAAGCCACGAAAGCCATCCCGGATTTTTCCAGCGCGGCTTTCGTTCCAGCCTCTGCCGAGAAAGAAACTGTTCCTGAGCTCGACATGGAGCCCGTTCTCGAGGCACCGGTTTATCAGCAGCCGGTTTACCAGCAGAAAGCCGAGCTAGCGGCTGGCAATTCCGTTGTCGCCTTCCTGTCCAAACGCAAATTGAATTTCAATTTCAAACTGAAGCCGGAACATGTATGGTCCGGCGCAGTCGCAGCCGGGGCACTCGTGGTGATTGGTCTGGCGTGGACGTCAAACAAGTCGCAACCCAGACTTACCGCGCAACTGGAGCCGCCAGCGGTGAGCGCGCCTGCCCAATCTGGGGATTCAGCGAAGCCAGTAGGCCAGTCAGCAAGATCGGCCCGCCCATCGGCACGCAACGGCGGCACAAAATTGTTTTCACTGGTGGCCATGGACAAAACTACAACCCGTCATCTGGGTGATGACGTGACCGTCCGGGTCTATCCGAAGGAAATGCAGCGCTTTGTCCAGGCAAGACCAGCCGCGGCAGTGAGCGCGCGGCCGGATTTCAAACGGATCTCAGATTTGCAGAACTAGGCAATTAGCAGTCGGCAATTAGCAATTAGCCAAACGCCTTGCCTTACATGGCAGGGCGTTTCTTGCTAGCGTACGAAGTATTTCCAAGCCAGGACTACCACAACGGCCACCGCGCCGACGGCCATCCCAATGGCCCGGGATTTGTTGGCCCTTTCCATCGCGTTCATATTGCCTCCAACATGGCTGCTACTTGCGGAACGAAAGCAGTTGGCAATTAGAAAAACCGAACGTCATGCAAGGTTTTTTGATTGGCTAGTTGCCATCTGCCAATTGCTATTTGCTTATTTGTTGGCGATGATCTTCTCCACCAGTTGCGAGTAGTCTTTCTTCTCCACGCCGTAAACCTGCTTGTTGAACTCGTCCACTTTCTGTGAGTAGTTCATGGAACAGAATTTCGGCCCGCACATTGAGCAGAACTTGGCTTCTTTGTAATAACCGTCAGAAAGCGTTTCGTCATGCATCGACCGCGCGGTTTCCGGATCGAGTGACAGTTCAAACTGTTTTTCCCAATCGAAGGTATAGCGCGCGTAGCTCAGAGCGTTGTCGCGGTCCTGTACGCCGGGACGATGCCTTGCGATGTCGGCAGCGTGAGCGGCAATCTTGTAAGCGATGATGCCGTCTTTTACATCCTTTTCATTAGGAAGCCCGAGGTGTTCTTTCGGAGTGACGTAGCACAGCATCGATGCGCCGTGCCAGCCGATCAACGCCGCGCCAATCGCGGACGTGATGTGGTCATAGCCCGGAGCAATATCGGTGACTAGCGGGCCGAGCGTGTAGAACGGAGCGCCGTAGCACCACTCGACTTCTTTATCCACTTGCTCTTTGATCTTGTCCAGCGGCACATGGCCCGGACCTTCAATCATAACCTGGACGTCATGTTCCCAGGCCTTCTTGGTCAGCTCGCCCAGCGTGCGCAGCTCGGAGAATTGCGCTTCGTCGCTGGCATCGGCAATGCAGCCGGGACGCAGACCGTCGCCCAGTGAGTACGAGACGTCATACTTCTTCAGTATCTTGGTGATGCGGTCAAAATTTTCGTAGAGGAAATTCTGTTTGTGGTGGTGGGCCATCCACTGGCCCAGGATCGCGCCGCCGCGGCTCACAATTCCGGTGATGCGCTTGGAAACCAGGGGCAGGTACTGCACCAGAACTCCGGCATGGATCGTCATGTAGTCCACGCCTTGCTGAGCTTGCTCCTCGATGACTTCCAGCATCAGGTCGATGTTCAGGTCTTCAATGCGCTTCACGCGCGAAACGGCCTCGTAAATCGGCACGGTGCCAATGGGCACGGGCGAGTGGCGCAAAATCTCTTCGCGGATTTCCTTGATCCCGCCGCCGGTGGAAAGGTCCATCACCGTGTCGGCGCCAAAGTGGACGGCCGTATGCAGCTTCTTCAGTTCCTCGTCCACATTGGACGTAATAGCCGAGTTGCCGATGTTGGCGTTGATCTTGCACAGCGACTGAATGCCGATCGCCATCGGTTCCAGCTCCGGATGGTTGATGTTGGCCGGGATGATCATCCGTCCCACGGCAACTTCGTCGCGTACCAGCTCTGGCGTGATCTTCTCGCGCTCAGCGATGAACACCATTTCTTCCGTTACCAGGCCTTTGCGGGCAAAGTGCATCTGGGAGAAGTTATCGTCGCCGGTGCGCGCGGCTTCCGCTTTGCGCCGGGCAATCCATTCTCCGCGCGGTGTGGGAGACTGCTGACTACCATTCTGGGAACCGTTCTGGCCGTTGGTTGTGCTCATGGGTTAGGGTCCGCCTTTGGGCTTAAAACGGCAATTATACGCCCCCTATTACCGGCAATGTGACGAACGTCACGCATGTTGCGGAAGTCCCTTGACCCCGGGGCAACTCCGGGCTACTTTGGGAGTGTTATGTCACAACCTAAAAGTAAGTTCTTCAAGTTTGGCGCGGCCGTCGCCATTATTGTTCTTTCTCTCAGCTATCTGGCCTGGACCGGAGTGAACGAGAACAAGAGTTTCTACGTCACCATCAAAGAGATGCACGACATGGGCAACGAGCAGTATGCCCGCAGTCTGCGCGTGGAAGGAATCGTGAAGCCCGGCACCATCCAGCGCAACGGCTCGCACGCTGAATTCGTGATTCAAGACGGCGAAAACGGGAGCCTGCTGCTGCCCGTAAGCTACAAGGGTTCTGAGCCGCCGCCGGATACCTTCAAGGACCATGCTCAGGCGCTGGTCATCGGCAAAATGGGCCAGGACGGAACTTTCCACGCGAAAGAAGTCCAGGCCAAATGCGCTTCAAAATACGAAGACATGGCGAAAGCCGAACAAGACGCGGCCAACAAGAAATAAAACGGCGCCAAGCCAAACACACCAAGGGCTCAGCCGGCGTGCGTGGCGAGCCCGTTGCCACGCGTGCATCACGCTTCAAGCAAGCAATACGCGCTTGAGCGGTTTGGAGCGGAGCGACATAAGCCCGCGGTTTGGAGCGGAGCGACATAAACCCCTGGGTGACCTGGGTCACACGCCTTGCCTGCGCCTCTTGACCCAACCCCCTCGCCGGACTAACCTTGAAACAAGGGAAGCCCATTACCGTGCAAAACAAGATTTTCAAATTCGGTGCGGCCATTGCCATCATTCTGCTTTCATTGAGTTATCTGGCGTGGACCGGAGTTCAGGAAAGCAAGAGCTTTTACGTTACGATCAAGGAAATGCGCGGCATGGGCGATGAAGTGTACAAGCGCCATCTTCGGGTGGCGGGAAACGTACAGCCGGGCTCCATCCACCGGACCGGCGCCAACGCCGAATTTATCCTGGTGGAAAACGATCAGAGTCTGCGGGTGGTGTACAAAGGTACTGAGCCGCCGCCGGACACTTTCAAGGACAACGCCCAGGCCCTGGCCATTGGCGATCTCGGCAAAGACGGCGTCTTCCACGCCAACCAACTTCAGGCCAAATGCGCCTCAAAATATGCTCCGCAAAATGGCGCTGCCGCCCAGCCTGAGCAAAAGGGCTACTGAGGTCTGCCGCTGACTAACAACGCGCCTCCTGTCCAGGTCAGAAATGTTTCCAAGGTTTATGGCCGCACGGCGGCCGTGCGCGGCGTTTCCCTGGAACTTCAGTCCGGAAAATTCTATGTACTGCGCGGTGAAAACGGCGCCGGCAAATCCACATTGCTGCGCATGATTGCTGGCCTGAACGAGCCTACCGAAGGCGACATCCTTATTTTTGGCATCGAAAATAAATTTGCCTTGGAACATCTGGGATACATGGCGCATGCTCCGTTGCTTTACGACGAGCTTTCCGGCATGGAAAATCTCCGGTTCTTTGCCCAGCTTTATGAGACAGCAAAAAGTGACGCCGCGAAAAACGACGCTCCGTTGATTGAAGCCATGCGCCGCGTCGGGCTTGATCCGGCGCTCGAACGCCGCATCGGGCAGTATTCGCAAGGCATGCGGCAGAGATTGTCTTTAGCTCGGGCCATTTTCCATTCACCCGATCTGCTTCTGCTGGACGAACCTTTTTCCAACGTCGACCCTGAATCCGCACTGGCCATCGCCAAGTTGCTGGCGGCGATGCGCGATGAAGGCACGACCATTGTGCTGGTCACTCATCAGGTAGGACTGCTCTCCAGTTTGGCCGACGAATACATTCTCCTCTCGCACGGACAGCTGGTCGACCGCGGCGTAATGACCAAGGGGCTGGCATGAGCCTTTCCATCAGCAAGCTAACCATGGTCAACGTCCGCAAAGACCTGCAACTGGAATGGCGCTCGCGTGACGTGTTCAATTCCATGCTGTTCTTCGCGCTGCTGGTGGTGGTGGTCTTCAGCTTCGCCTTTGAGCGTGACGAATCGCGTCCGGTGATGGGCGGCCTGATCTGGATCGCTTTTCTTTTTTCCACCAACATGGCGCTGAATCAGTCTTGGGCGCGCGAACTGCGCAACGGCGTGCTGGACGCCTACCGCGTCTCTCCGGCCCCGGCAGAAGCCTTGTTCCTGGGCAAGTGCCTGGGCAATTACGTTCTGATTTTGCTGCTGGAATGCGTGATGGCTCCGCTGTTCGTCATTTTTTATAACTTAAAGTCGGGTGGCCCTCTCTACCAGCTAGTGATTATCTTTTTATTAGGGACGTGGGCCCTGGTGGTGAATGGAACGTTCTTTGCCGCCATGTCCATCCGGACAAAAAACCGCGAGCTGATGCTGCCGCTCTTGTTGTTGCCCATCTCGCTACCAGCGGTTTATTCCATGGTGGAAGCCACCAGCATCGTTTTAAATGGTGATGGTTCACCCTGGGCTTATGTAAAATTTCTAGCAGGCTTTTGTGTGATATATACCACAGCTTGTTTTCTGTTATTTGAAATAGTCTTGAATGCGGAATGAAGATCGCTGCGAACAGCGCTGCAATGAACAACGCAGAATGAAATCAGAATGAAATCAAAACTCTTTTTCGGATTGTTGGCCATTGACGCCGCCCTGCTGGCTTACGGCACTTACCTGGGACTGGTGGTCGCGCCCCGGGAAGCCACCATGGGTGACGTCCAGCGAATTTTTTACTGTCACGTGCCCGCGGCCACCACGGGTTTCACTCTGTTCGCTCTGAACTTTGTGGCGTCTGTGATTTATCTGTGGAAACGCAGTCCCATGGCGGACGCCTGGGCCATGACCTGTGCTGAAGTCGGCGTGGTCTTTTGCACCGTGGTGCTCATCACCGGTCCCATTTGGGCGCGCTACGCCTGGGGTACATGGTGGGTCTGGGACATGCGGCTTACCACCACGCTCATCCTGTGGCTGCTTTACGTGAGCTACATGGTGCTGCGCCGTTCGTCGGAAGCTGGATCAACTTCCGTTCTCGCGGCCGCGCTTGCTATCTTTGCGTTCCTCGATGTCCCAATCGTTTACATGGCGAACCGCTGGTTCCGGACGAACCATCCGCAACCCATGATCGGAACGCCTCGGCTTGATCCGCACATGCAGAACATTCTGTTCTTTAACATGATTGCGTTCCTGATCTTTGGAATGCTGATTGCCTGGTTCCGTTATGACCTGGAGCGGACCGCGCAGAAGATTTCCGCTACGCACATCCAAAGAGCGGCCCGCGGCACCGCCATGGCTTTGTTGCCCGCGATGTTTTTGTTCCAAGTCCCGCCGACAATCAACCCGCATGTCTATCTCTACGGTGGCTACATCAGCTGCTGGAGCATCTATATCATCTACTTGTTGATCCTGATGAATAAGCTGGGCAAGCTGCGCAAGGAAGAAGCCGAGTTGCGGATCGTGTGAGTCTGGCCGAACCTCACCAGGGACAACACTTTTTAGCATTCGGCAGGAGCATTGATGTCCAACCACGTCGTTACCGAAACTCACGATCGTATTTTCACCATCCGCCTGAACCGTCCGGAGAAAAAGAACGCCCTTACCCAGGCCATGTATCTGGCCATGACGGACGGACTGCGCCAAGCGGACGCCAACGCAGCCGTGCGGGTTATTTTGATCACCGGCACAGCGGACTGCTTTACCGCCGGCAATGACCTCATGGATTTTGCCAACGCCAAGCCTGATGAGGCCAGCGTGGCTGTGCAGTTTCTCCAAGTCCTTTCCAGCACGCAAAAACCGATTGTCGCCGCCGTTGGCGGTGTAGCCGTGGGCATTGGTACCACCATGCTGCTGCATTGCGATTTGGTTTACGCGGCTTCGAGCGCGCGCTTCCAGTTGCCGTTCGTGAATCTTGGATTGTGTCCGGAAGCTGCGTCCAGCCTGATCCTGCCGGCGCAAATGGGACACCATCGCGCGGCCGAGCTGCTCTTTCTGGGTGATGCTTTTGGCGCCATCACCGCGCGCGACTGGGGCATTGTGAATGAAATCTATCCTGACCCGGAACTGTCTCTGGCGGCGATGACCGTTGCGCAAAAGCTGGCCGAAAAACCACCCACCGCCTTGCGGACCACCAAGTCGCTGATGAAGCGCGCCCAGGCCAACGTGATTGCCGAAACCATGTCGCGTGAAGGGCAACAATTCGCGGCGCTGTTGCAAGGTCTGGAAGCCCGCGAAGCGATGATGGCGTTCATGCAGAAACGAAAACCGGACTTTTCAAAATTCTAAAAACCTTACCACTGATTCACACTGATGACGCTGATCGGGTCTGTATCGCACTTTTCTTACTGACGTCATCCCGACGCGCCGTAAAGCGAGCGCGCGTTGTCATCGGCGCGCGAGTAGGCCGGAGGGACCTTGTGCTCCCTATTTTGTGGATACACTCCGCAAAACGCAAGGTCCCTCGCTCCTATTCGGACGCTGATGACAGCACGTCCTCATTGACGGAGACTCGGGATGACGTTTCTAAATAAATTGGACGTGTAAGGTCTTAGCATTGGTTTCAGCCGTCCTCATGGCAGCCAAAAGCCAAAAGCCAAAAGCCACTTCTCCTCATCGCCAAAAATCCTAGCCGCTATTACACTACCTGCATGAGTTCGAACGCCCCCAAACCTTCTGAACATCCCCTCAACGCTTTGGCCAACGCATCCTCTTCTTACTTGCGTACGGCCATGCACCAGCCGATCCAATGGCATGAGTGGGGTCCCGAGCCGTTTGAGAAAGCGCAGCAACAGAACAAACCTGTTCTGCTGGACATCGGCGCCGTGTGGTGCCACTGGTGTCATGTAATGGACCGCGAGTCTTACGAAGACCCCGAACTCGCCAAGCTCATCAACGAAAACTTCATTGCCATTAAAGTCGATCGCGACGAGCGTCCTGACGTGGACAGCCGTTATCAAACCGCGGTGCAGGCCATCAGCGGGCAGGGTGGTTGGCCGCTCACCGGATTTCTCACGCCGGAAGGCAAACCGTTTTATGCGGGAACATATTTCCCGCCACAAGACGTACAGGGTCGTCCTAGTTTTCGCCGCGTGTTGATGACGCTGGCGCGCGCCTATCAGGAAAAACGCGCGGACGTTTTGGAATCCGCGGAGAGCGTGATGGGTGCCATCAGTACGTCAGAAAGTTTTACCGGCAAGTCCGGATCGTTGCGGCCTGAACTGATTGACCACATGGTTTCCGCCGCGATGAAACTGTTTGACGCCGACCATGGCGGTTTTGGCTCGGCGCCAAAATTTCCTCATCCCAGCGCCACGGACATGCTGATGCAGCGCTATGCCGAAACCGGCAATTCGCTGTTGCGTGACACCGTGAGTTTTACCTTGGAGAAGATGGCCCAGGGCGGCGTGTATGACCATCTGGCCGGCGGCTTCCATCGCTACTCGGTGGACGAGCACTGGATCGTCCCGCACTTTGAAAAAATGTCGTACGACAATTCCGAGCTGCTCAAAAATTACGTGCATGGATACCAGATCACCGGCAACGAGTTCATCGCCTGGGTGGCGCGCGACATCATTCGCTGGATGGACGAATGGCTTACGGACCAGGAGCACGGCGGCTTCTACGCATCGCAAGACGCCGACTATTCGCTGGACGACGACGGCGACTACTTTACCTGGACGCTAGACGAAGCGGAAGCCGAAGCTGCGCTGACCAGTGACGAACTACAGGTCGCTATGCTGCACTACGACATTGGCGAAGTGGGCGAGATGCACCATAACCCGTCAAAGAACGTGTTGTACGTGCGCGTTCCTGTGGACGAAATTGCGCCGCGCATCAAAAAGACTGAAGGCGAAGTGCAGGCGCTTGTGGATTCGGCAAAAAAGAAGATGTATGCCGCGCGCCTGAAGCGCCCCACGCCATTTGTAGACAAAACGGTTTACGTCAGTTGGAACGCTCTGTGCATTTCCGCTTATCTCAAAGCCGCAGGCGTGCTTGGGCTGGCTGGCCCGCGTAAATTTGCTCTGCGCTCACTCGACCGCATTCTTTCGCAGGGCTGGAAAGCGAGCGGAAGCCTGCAACACGTGATCGCCTACTCTGATCCGCAGGCCGCCCAGCGCCAGGTCCCCGGCGCGCTCGATGATTACGTTTTCATGGTCATCGCCTGCCTGGACGCCTACGAAGCCAGCGCCGATCTTAGCTATTTCCATTTCGCCCAGAAAATCGCCGATTCGATGATCGCCCGCTTTTACGATAGCGCTGAAGGCGGCTTCTTTGACATTGCGTCAGGACCGAATGTAGGCGATGGCGTGATTCTCGGTGCGTTGGCCGCGCGGCGCAAGCCTTTGCAGGATTCACCGACTCCCGCCGGCAATCCCGCGGCAGCCATTGGACTGCTGCGTCTGCACGCCTTTACCAACGACCCCAAATATCACCAGGCCGCTGAGAACACGCTGAAGGCGTTTGCCGGCATCGCTGAACACTACGGCCTGTTTGCTTCAACGTTTGCGATTGCGCTGGGCATGTATCTTCATCCGCACACGCAGGTGGTAATCGCGGGAAGCGGCCCGCAGGCAGAAGAGTTGAAAGCCGCTGCGCTGAAATGTTTTTCGCTCAACAAGTCGGTGGTCCATTTGCCCCAGGGAGAAGTGGTGCCGCAGACTCTGCCTCCAGCGCTCGCGGAAACGATTCCCAATCTGCCGGCCATCAAGGAAGGCAAGACCGTAGCCGTGGTTTGCAGCAACTTCAGTTGCCAGCCGCCTATCACCGACACCCACGAGCTGGAGAAAATCTTGCTGGCCGGAAATCTGCGTAGGTAGCAACTCTCGAGCTTGGCGAGAGATCCCTATGCAGCACAAAGGACACAAAGGCACACAAAGGATTGCCCGTTACGGAATAACGAGACGGAATGGAAATGAAAAAAGCCAGACCAGCCAACTTTACCGAGTACGTCGATCTCTTCCCCAAGAACGTCCAGCCACTCTTAAAGAAGATGCGGCAGGCCATCCGGAAGGCCGCGCCGAAAGCCGAAGAGAAGATCAGCTATGGGATGCCGGCGTACACGCAGGACGGCATCCTGGTCTGGTTCGCGGCACACAATACGCACCTTGGCTTCTATCCGCGAGCGTCAGGGATTGAGGCCTTCAAGGAAGAATTGTCGGGATATAAGAACGCGAAAGGCTCGGTGCAATTTCCTTTTGACAAGCCCCTGCCTGTCGCGCTGATAACCCAGATCGTGAAGTTTCGGGTGAAAGAGAATTCAGCGAAGGTGAAGGCCAAGAAAAAATAGCTTCGATCTGACACTCAGAGCAGTTCGCACCTAAATTCCTTCACTTGCGTTAATTCGCGTTGATTCGCGGCTAAAGCCTACGAGTACGCTTCTTCCAGCAATTCCATCACATGCTTGACCGGCTGCGTGAGCCCGCGCTGCGTCATGCCGGCACGCAGCTGCATCAGGCAACCGACGTTGGCTGTGGCAATAATGTCTGAAGTCACGGACTGCACGTCGTCCATTTTTGCCGCAAGAATTTTCATTGATAGTTCGTTTTGCGCCACGTTGTAGACGCCGGCGCTACCGCAACACTGGTCCGAATGCGGGAGCTCCACCAGGTCGCAGCCAATGGCTTTGAGCAAGTCACGCGGCTGTACGCGGACGCGTTGCGCGTTGGCCAGGTGACACGGGTCCTGATAGGCCACGCGCTGTGCGATTTTCTTTTTCGGCGCGCGCAGACCAATGCCCGCCAGATATTCCGTTACGTCCTTGCATTTGGCTTTGAACTGTTTGGCGCGGTCGATGAATTCTGTGTCGTGCTCAAACAGGTCGTCATATTCCTTCATGTGCGATCCGCATCCGGCGGCGTTGGTCACAATGGCGTCGTAGTCCGCGCCCAGGAATATCTTGATATTGTTGCGGGCCAGCGCGCGCGACTCTTCGCGATAGCCAGCGTGGGCGTGTAGCGCTCCGCAACATCCCTGCCCGGCAGGTACGTGAACTTCAATCCCGTTTTGCGTCAACACGAAGATTGTGGCGTTGTTCAAGTGCGAGAACGCCACGTTGTTGATGCATCCGGCGACGAAGGCCACCTTGCCTCGGCGTTCGCCTATGGCGGGAAACGTCTTGCCAATCTGGCCAAAGAAAAATTCTTTGTCGATCGCCGGCGAGAGGCGCTCAATGTCCGCCATGCCCATGAGCTTCAAAATGCCGGTGGCGCGGGTGAGAGACTGCAAGCCGGACCGCTGGTACAGGCGCATCATCGTTGCGACGAACTTGAGCGTCCCGAAGTTGGAAATAATTTTCCGGTAAAACAGGTTGCGCACGGTGCGCGCAAAAAACGGACGCTGGTATTTCTGTTCGATTTGCGCACGGGCGCGTTCCACGATGCGTCCGTATTTCACGCCGGAAGGGCACGCCACTTCGCAGGCTACGCATCCCAGACACTGGTCAATGTGCTTGACGAAGCTGTCGCCCAGCTCCAACTCGCCATCATTCATGCGGACGACCTGGTAGATGCGTCCGCGCGGCGAATCCATTTCAACACCCAGGGTTTTATAAGTCGGGCAATGGTTCAGGCAAAGGCCGCAGTGTACGCACGTGCGCAACAGGTCCCATGTGGGGACGTCCGGTGATGCGTTGGCGGGCGGGTTGGAGGCAACGGCGGTGATGGTGTTGTCAGACATGGTTTTCTTGAAGGCCCAGGTTTCTAAAATCTGCTTAGCTTGCTGCTTCTTAAAATGCAGGTTGCGTTAAACAATAAATCGTCCGCGATTGAAAATATTCTGCGGATCAATCGCCCGCTTCACCGCGTGCATCATCGTTACGTCGGTTGGCGTGGTGCCCCAAACGTCAAAATGGTGCTTGGCTTCCTTGGGACAGTGCGCCACTTCGGCGGACGACCCCGGCGGCAGATGCGCGCGAAACGCCGACACGCAGTTGGCATATTGCATGGCGGAAGGCGGATCGACGGAGAGTGGTACAAACGCCGCCACCAAGTTACCCGTCGCCGCGCGGCCGAGCACTGCGGGAATAAAGTTGCAGTCCGGCGCGGCCTTTTCCAGCGCGTGGATCGCCGGTGCCACGCCTTGAATCGTCAGGTGCGTGTACATGACCATGGCGTTGCGATGGCGTTCCAGCACGTTGTACTCAAAGTGCGTGACCCAACGCCAGAACTGTTCTTCAGCGGCGCCGTCGAGTTCCCGCGTGACGGCTGAACCCAGCTCCCCGCGATAGCGCGCCAGTACGGCATCGCTTCCGGCGGCGCGCAACGCAATCTGCCAGATATTCGGAATCTGGGTGACTGGCTGATTCGGAACGTAATGATCGGGATCGTTGGGCGGTTGCGGGTCGTTTAAATATTCCGGCGCGTGCGGAGAAAGAATTTCCATGCAGATCGGCGTCAACGGCGATTTGAAAATTCTTTCGCGGAACTGGATGGCTTCCGCCAGTGAATTGAAGTTGCAGAGAAACGTCTGCGTCTGGCGATGCATCGGAAAGACCTTGAAGTTGGCGCGCGTGATAATGGCCAGCGAGCCAAAGCTGCCGTTGATCAGCTTCATCAGGTCGTACCCGGCAACGTTCTTTACCACCATGCCGCCGCCCTTGACGACTTTGCCGTCAGCCACAACGAACTGCACCCCGATGCAGAAATCGCGCAGGCCGCCGAACGCATGCTTGAGCGGTCCGACTGAAGCCGTGGCCACCAGTCCGCCCAGCGTGGCTGAAGCAAGATGAGGCGCGTCATACGGCAGCCATTGCTTATGTTCAGCCAGCGTGCTGAGGACGTCGACAAATTTCATTCCCGCATTGATGCTGATGGTCAAATCGCCGGGATCGTATTGTTCAATCGTGTTGAGGCGATGCGTGCGCACCAGAATGTCGACGCGTTCCGGCACGCCGCCAATATCTTGTTTGGTGAAGCCACCAGCCGGCGCGATCACCAGCTTGCGTTCCGCAGCCAGGCGGACTACAGCAGCAACTTCTTCCGCGGAAGCCGGCGAGACCACGGCAGCAGGTGTTACGCCGTTGATCTCCAGTTGCGAGGGGGTGAACTCCTGCGGGCCAACGTGACCTTCGCCTACGATGGCCGCAAGCTCGCGCTCCACGGATACTGCCGCAGCGGCGCTCATACCGGCATCCCCGAAACTGGCTCGACTTTGGCTTCCGGAAGCGGTCCAGTGATCTCGCGGCAAAAACGCAACTCCGGAATCATCTTCTGCGGATTCAGAATCGAGTCAGGATTGTAGGCGTTGCGCAGCTTGATCATTACTTCCAGGTCGTCTTCCGTAAACAACCGCGGCATGAAGTTTTTCTTTTCCAGGCCCACGCCGTGTTCGCCGGTGATCGATCCGCCAAAGCGGATGCAGCATTCCATAATCTCGTTGCCGGCTTTGTGGCTGTCTTCCATCTGCTTGGGATCGCGGCTATCGAACAGGATCAGCGGGTGCAGGTTTCCGTCGCCGGCATGGAACACGTTGCCGATGATGAGTCCGTATTTCTGGCTGATGCGTTCAATTTCCGCCAGCGTGGCGGGGACTTTGGTGCGGGGAATCACGCCATCTTGGGTGTAATACGCCGGAGACACGCGGCCCACGGCGCCGAACGCCGTCTTGCGTCCTAGCCAGAGCAATTGGCGTTCCTGTTCCGTTTTGGCGCGGCGCACTTCACGCGCTTTGGCTTGCAGGCAGACGGCGCTAACGGCTTCGGCTTGTTCTTCCACCGCTTCCTTCATGCCTTCCAGTTCAATCAGCAGCACCGCGCCTGCGTCCATGGGATAACCGGCGTGGACGTTTTCTTCCACGCAGCGCACCATCCATCCGTCGAGCATTTCAAGAGCGGCGGGAGTCACACCGCTTTGCGTGATCGCGACGACCGTATTCGCGGCGTCTTCCACCGAGTTGTAGATTGCCAGCAACGTGGCCACGGCTTCCGGCAACTTGGTCAGCTTGACGATAGCTTTGGTCACCACACCCATTGTGCCTTCTGAGCCCACGAAGAAGCCGGTGAGATCGAGTCCGCAGGAGTCTTGCGATTTGCCGCCGAACTCAACGATGCGTCCATCGGGCAGAACAACTTCCAGTCCGGTGACGTGGTTTACCGTAACGCCCATGGCCAGCGTATGCGGGCCGCCGGAATTTTCCGCCACGTTGCCGCCGATAGTGCAGGCCTTTTGGCTGGAAGGATCGGGTGCGTAGTAGTAGCCGAACTTGGCAGCGGCGTTGCTCACTTCAAGATTCACCACGCCGGGTTGCACCACGGCGCGCTGGTTCGCGACGTCAATTTCAAGAATTTTGTTCATGCGGGCCATGGCCAGCATGATGGCTTCTTTGCTCGCGATGGCTCCGCCGCTCAGTCCGGTTCCAGCTCCGCGCGGCACAACCGGCGTTTTGGTCTGTGATGCCAGCCGCATGATGCCGGACACATGCTGGGTAGTCTCTGGAAACACGACTGCCCCAGGACGGCTACGGTCCACGCCGCCGTCATACTCGTACATCATCAGTTCTTCAGGACGGTCAAGAACGGCTTCAGAACCAACTATTTTGCGCAGCTGGCGGATAATGGAGGGGTCCATGGGAAAAAGCCTTTGTCTGAACGCCCATGATTGTAGCAATTTCGGCTAGAAGCCGAGCGGGAAATTCCTGGCAGGGAACTGCACTGGCGATGCGCGCGGCGATTCGTAGCGCGTTCTAATGAACTTCCGGAGCGGCACGGTAACCTTCACGCGCCACAATCTGATATTTGCGCCGGTGCCGGTTCATTTCTTTCGCGTTGTCCGCGGTTTCTGGAAGGTCAACGACCTGCACCTTGATCTTGCGCCAGGTGCTGTCCTGCTCGTGGTGCGTGGGATGATAAGAGAGAACGTAGCGGTTGCGGACGGACTGGCCAAGGTCGCGAAAAGCATCGTCATAGTCCTGCAAGCTCACTGCCGGATAGTAGCGACCGCCCGTCATCCGCGCGAATACACGCAGCTGGTTGTGCGCCTGTAGATTGCCCACGCCGGGGAGTATGTCCACCGAATAAATTACCGTCTGCCGCGCCTGTTCAATTTTCTTAAGCACCGGATCAAGATACAGCTTGCTCAACGTGTCATTGCCGGAAGCCATCAGGACCACGTACTTGCGGCCTTCCACCGACTGCAGGCGATCCAGCGTGTCCGCCAGAGCGTCAAACAAGTTAGTTTCCCGGGAGAGCGGAAATCCTGTTTTGCTTACCGTTTCCAGAATCGCGCTTTTATCCTGAGTGAAATCCAGCGCGATGTTGGGCCGTTTGTCAAAGAGCACCAGCGCCGTCCAGTCCTCGGGTTTCAACTGGCGGGTCAACCGCGTGCACGCGCGCAAGGCGAGCACCTGCTGCATTGACGTGTCGGCGTTGAATTCCACCAGCAACACAACAGTCACCGGCGTCTGAATCTGGCCAAAACTGGTAATCGTCTGGGGCACGCCGTCTTCGAACAGACGAAAATCCTCTTTCTTCAGGTCATGGACAAAGTATCCGTCTTCGGTGAGCACACTCGCGTCCACGGTGACCAGCGAGGTATCAATGCGCAGGGTGTAACCGGGCGTGGGAGAAGGCTTGGCCGCAGTCCCAGCCTGCGAGTCTTCGCGGACAATGCCGCTGCGATCTCCCGGACTGCCAGGACTGGGAATATGGTAGGCGCGAAGCTGCGCCAGTCCACCGCCGATCAGTAACAACAGCGCAGCCAACGGTACGATTGCCGGCAGGGATCGAGGCCGCGAGGTCCGGGAAAGTCCGGGAGCAAGCTTGTTCAGGTTCATGGGAACACACCGCAACGCCAAAGCGAAGGCACAACTCTTAAATAGACTCCGTGCAGCGGCTTTTTGTTTCGACGATTTTTGGTTTGAAGGCTTTTGGTTCAGGAAAGAAAAATCCCCGCCTTCGGCAATTATCTTGCAGAAGACGGGGTACGCAGTTTTTCCGCTGGTCCTTAAGGGTTAGGTGTCGCCGGCTTGTGCGGCGTTTTTGGTTTTGCCGGCGTCTTAGGTTCATGCGGCGTATGGCTGTGCGGTGGACGCACTTTCTTCAGCGGCGTCAGGCTCGTCCACCAGGTGTCAAAGGCCACCCAGTCAGAGTCCGTGTTAACGTCGCAGGTGGCTCCGGCGCGGCAGACCTCAATCGCGTACACCGGATGGATTTCCCAGACGGAGGAGCGCACGGGATTGCATTTCGTCCCGCAAGGGCAGGGCCCGTGCGAAGCGTCAAAGAAAAGCTGGCCGGTCACGCGGTAGGCTTGCGACTGCAAGCGCGCGGAGATTTGCGGGTCAACCGCGTAGAGGTGGGAAGACGAGTTGTACTTTTCGTAGTGGCCAATCTCGTTCCAACTGGCCGGACGGAAATGCGGACTGATCTCCGCCGATACGCTGCTGCACTCTTCCGCGCCGGAGTCGGTGGCAAAAGCGATGTGGATGTCGTTGTCTTCTTCCTTGGGGCCGTTGCAGTTCACGCTCTCGCCGCCGCCCAGGTCGGCGTGATGGGCCTCAATCAGAAACGCTTTCATGCGGATGAGCTTGCCTTCGCCGGCGGCTTGTTCGTCGCCGCGGTCCGGAGGTTCCTTGCCCTGGCCAGACACCAGTCCGGCGCTGGCCTGCAAGTCGGTGAGCATCTGCGGAGTAAAAATTTCGGGCGTGCCGCTGGTGGCCACGGCGCAGAAATTGTTCTTGGCGCTGTTTTGCGCATGGCTGGATACAGAGGACGTGGTTTTCCCGATGATGCCGCAAGAGCCGTCAAGGGGATGGCTGACCTTGATGGCGTCAAAGGGCAGCGGATTGCCGTTATCGCATTTGTCGGGAAAAGCGGATTGGGCGTGTGATTGTAAGCCGAGCAGGGCGCAAGAGGCTGCAAAACAAAAGGCCAAAAAACTGGCGGCCGGAAAGAAGCGGCGGATGAGCATGGGATCTCGCCTCCCTTAGCGATGTGCTACTGGGGTGAATAGTATCAAAAATCCCCAACAAGTATCGAAGACTAGTGAGGGAAAGGCAGCAAGCGTTACAAGAGGACAACCTCTGCCGCTAACCCGTCTCGCCCTGTGTTCCTTAAATGTAGATCACGTACGAGCTGTGCCACAGCGAACTGGGCAGTGTGCCGGGTTTGCGGGCCGTCAGGATGACGTTGTAGTCCGACGAGACTGGCAGGGCGTCCAGCACATTCTCCGGATACGCCGTTGCCGGTTGCGGTTGGATGGTAGCCAGGTAGCGGAGGAAGTCGTCGAGATGAATACCGCTTCCGTAGCCGGAGCCGGCGAAGGAGAGCTCGATGTTTTCCGTGGCGAAGTGGCAGGCCAGCGTGGCGGCCAGGGAAACGGCGTGCTCGTACTTTTCGTTGGGAAGGCGCAAGGGCTCGGGATTGTCAAAGACGATACGCAGGCGGCGTTCGTCTTCGCGGGTAAATTCGCGGACCTTGAGGTCGCCGGTTTTGGCGGTGGCTTTCCAGTCGACGGTGCGCGCGGGATCGTCCGGTGTATGTTCGCGAATGCGGTAG
>Ga0209069_10000176_pt1 | contig 26143 bp, 24 predicted proteins | sample Str013_2_FD_187202 | JGI IMG/M metagenome (GOLD analysis project Ga0209069, IMG submission 187202) | Freshwater sediment microbial communities in response to fracking from Pennsylvania, USA - Straight Creek_MetaG_SC_2013 (SPAdes) (version 2) | ecosystem: Environmental > Aquatic > Freshwater >...
TCGTGGGGCCACCGGGGGCGGGCAAGACCACGGTGGGGCGCGCGCTCGCGCAGCGGCTGGGCGTACCGTGGCGGGACACCGACGCGGACGTCGAGGCGGTCGCCGGCAAGCCGATCCCGGACATCTTCATCGCCGACGGCGAGGAGCGGTTCCGCGCGCTGGAGCGCGACGCGGTGGCGGCGGCGCTGGCCGGGTACGGCGGGGTACTGGCACTGGGCGGCGGAGCGGTGCTCGCGGACCAGACCCGTGCTCTGCTTCGTGAGCACCTGGTGGTGTACCTGTCGGTGGAGCTGCCCGACGCGCTGGCCCGGGTCGGCATCGCCGGCAGCCGGCCGTTGCTGCTGCTGAACCCCCGGGCCACGCTACGGTACCTGCTGGACCAGCGCCGCCCGCTGTACCAGGAGGTGGCGCGGTACACCGTGGCCACCGACGGGCGTACCCCCGACGAGGTCACCGCCGACGTGCTGCGCCTGCTGGCGGTACCGCCGCCGGCCGGCCCGGCCGGTCCCGGCGACGGGACATCCGGCTGATCCGGCCCGCTTCACAGCCCACCCTCAACCCTGGTGTGGCAGGCTGTCCTGCGGTCGCCGGGACACCCCGAGCCGACCCGGACCTCCCGCGTGGGGGGATTCCCTGATCGACATCGCAGGCGGCAGGCGCCACGCTGTGCCTGCGACCTGTGGAGGGTGATGCGATGTCAGACGGCCAGATCGCCGTACTGGGGCTGACCAAGGTGTACCGCAAGGTGCGGGCGGTGGACGACCTGTCGTTCACCGTCGAGGCCGGGCGGGTGACCGGGTTCCTCGGCCCCAACGGAGCGGGCAAGACCACCACGTTACGGATGCTGTTGAACCTGGTGCGGCCCACCGCGGGTACCGCCACCATCGGCGGCCGGCGCTACGCCGACCTGACCGACCCGATCCGTACCGTCGGCGCGATCCTGGAGGCGTCCGGGGCGCACCGCGGCCGTACCGGCCGCAACCACCTGCGGATGCTGTGCTACGCCGCGGGCATGCCGGCGTCCCGGGCGGACGAGGTGCTGGAGCTGGTGGGGTTGACCCCGGCGGCCAAGCGCAAGTTCAAGGGGTACTCGCTGGGTATGCGCCAGCGCCTGGGTATCGCCGCGGCGATGCTGGGCGACCCGCAGGTGCTGCTGCTGGACGAGCCGGCCAACGGGCTAGACCCCGAGGGGATCCGGTGGATGCGGGACCTGCTCAAGCGGCTGGCCGACGAGGGCCGTACCGTGCTGGTCTCCAGCCACCTGCTGGCGGAGATGGAGATCCTGGCCGACGACCTGGTGATCATCGCGGCCGGCCAGCTGGTCCGGCAGGGTACGGTCACCGACATCATCGACTCGATGGGCGCCCCGCAGGTACGGCTGCGTACCCCCGAGCCGGACAAGCTGATCGCCGCGCTGGACAAGGCGACCGTGGTACGCCGCAACGACGACGGCTCGCTGATCGTGGCCGGGATGGACCCCGCGGGCGTGGGCGACCTGGCCCTGCGCGCCGGCGTCGCGCTGCACGAACTGGTCGCCGACCGTCCCGACCTGGAGAACGTGTTCCTGGAACTCACCGCCGGAAAGGCCACGATCCGATGAGCGTCGCCACGCACGCCCCGGCCGGGCGTACCGCCGTCCCGCACACCGGTACCCCCGGGCTGCGGCTGATCCGCAGCGAGATCAGCAAGATCTTCTCCACCAACGCCTGGTGGCTGTTCGGCATCGGCACGCTGGTCGTCACCGGCCTGGCGCTGTGGGCCAACCTGGCCCAGGCGGCCGGAGACCTGGCCACCGCCCGGGGACCGGCGGGCTCGCTGACCGTCGAGGGCGCCGCACCGGCGGAGGCGGCCCGGGCCCAGGCGGAGTTCGCCGCCCAGCACGACCTGCACACCCAGGTCATCAAGGCGGCCGGCAACATCTTCACCGCCGGCCAGTTCTTCGGCCTGATGCTGGTCCTGCTGCTGACCGCGCTGGTGGTGACCAACGAGTACCAATACCAGACCGCCACCGCGACGTTCCTGACCACGCCGCACCGCAGCCGGGTGGTACTGGGCAAGCTGGTCGCCGGTACCGGCCTGGCCATGCTGTACTTCGTCGTCACCCTGGGCGTCGACCTGGTCGCCGGGCTGATCTTCTTCAACGCCGAACACCTGTCCGCGAGCCTGGGCGAGTGGCCGGTGCAGCGGGCGATCCTGTTCAACGCGCTGGGGTACCTCGCCTGGGCGGTCCTCGGCATCGGCCTGGGCACGTTGATCCGCAACCAGATCGGCTCCGTGGTGACCTCGCTGGTGGTGTACCTGGTCGGGTACGCCGGCACGATCATCGTGTTCCAGCTGATCCGGCTGTACCTCATCCACCGCGATGGCGTGCTGACCGCGGCGGTGGCCGCGCCGTCGATCGCGTCCCAGGTCATGATCTCACCGGAGAAGCTGTACCCGCAGTCGGCCGCCTGGTGGGTCGGCGCGCTGGTCATGCTCGGCTGGTCGATCCTGGCCGGCGGGGTGGGCATCATGCTCACCCGGCGGCGCGACATCTCCTGACGGGGCTCCCGTGGCGGCGCGCGGCGCGCCGCCACGGGAGCGGGCCGGGGTCCGGGCGGCGGCGGGACCGCCCGGTTCCGTACCCGGCGGGTCCGCGCGGGCGCGGGCCGGCCGGCCGATACGCTTCGCCCAATGGGCGGTACGGCAAGCAGCGGTACGACAAGCATCCGGGTCGGCGGCGAGCACGGGTACGACGTGCTGGTGGGCCGTGACCTGTTCGGCGCGCTGCCGGCGATGCTGCCCGGCGCGGCCCAGGTGGCGGTGCTGCACAGCGCGCCGCTGGCGGTACCGGCGCGGCGGGTCGCCACCGTACTGGCCGGGGCCGGCCTGCACCCGCTGCCCGTGGAGGTACCCGACGCCGAGGCGGGCAAGACCGTCGAGGTGGCCGCGCGGTGCTGGGACCGGCTCGGCGCGGCCGGCTTCACCCGTACCGACGCCGTGGTCGGCGTGGGCGGCGGCGCGGTCACCGACCTGGCCGGCTTCGTGGCCGCCTGCTGGCTGCGCGGGGTACCGGTGGTGCAGGTGGCGACCAGCCTGCTGGGCATGGTGGACGCCGCCGTGGGCGGCAAGACCGGGGTGAACACCGCGGCGGGCAAGAACCTCGTCGGCGCGTTCCACCCACCCGCGGGTGTCCTTTGTGATCTGTCCACACTGGACAGTCTGGATCGGGTCGAGCTGACCGCGGGGCTGGCCGAGGTGGTCAAGTGCGGGTTCATCGCGGACCCGGCGATCCTCGACCTGATCGAGGCGGACCCGGCCGGGGCGGGCGACCCGTACGGCGCGGTACTGGGCGAACTGGTCCAGCGCGCGGTACGGGTCAAGGCCGCCGTGGTCGGCGCGGACCTGCGCGAGGCGGGCCCGCGCGAGGTGCTCAACTACGGGCACACGCTCGCGCACGCGATCGAGCACGAGCAGCGGTACCGCTGGCGGCACGGGCACGCGGTGTCGGTCGGCCTGGTGTACGCCGCCGCGCTGTCGGCCGCGGCCGGCCGGCTGGACGCGGCCACCGCGGCCCGGCACCGGGCGGTGCTCGCGTCGCTGGGGCTGCCGGTGTCGTACCCCGCCGCGGCCTGGGAACCGTTGCGCGCCGCGATGCGGGTGGACAAGAAGGCCCGGGGTGCCCGGCTGCGGTTCGTGGTGCTGGACGCGCTGGCCCGCCCCGGCATCCTGGCCGATCCGGCCGAGGAGTTGCTGCGGACCGCGTACGAGGAGGTGGCGCGCGGGTGAACGCGCAGCGGGTGGAGGTGCTCAACGGGCCCAACCTGGGCCGGCTGGGTACCCGGCAGACCGACGTCTACGGGCTCACCTCGTACGCCGACCTGGCCGCGCTGTGCCAGCGCGAGGGTACCCGGCTGGGCCTGGCGGTACGGGTGCGCCAGACCGACGCCGAGCACGAGCTGCTGGCCTGGCTGCACGGCGCCGCCGACGACGGCGCGGCCGTGGTGCTCAACCCGGGCGCCTGGTCGCACTACTCGTACGCGGTACGCGACGCCTGCGCGCTGCTGCGCGCGCCGCTGGTGGAGGTGCACCTGTCCAACATCCACGCGCGGGAGCAGTTCCGGCACCACTCGGTGGTCTCCGCGGTGGCCACCGGGGTCATCGCCGGGCTGGGCGTGCACGGGTACCGGCTGGCGCTGGAGTACCTGGCCGCCACCGCCTGGACCTCGCCGCGACTCGACCGCCCCTGATGAAACAGGCGCTAGCCGAACCGCAGCGCCAGGGTCAGCAGCACCGCGCCGGCAAGGGCGGTACCGGTACGCAGGTGGTTCCACCGGGTCCAGCCGGTGTGGTAACGGTCCCATTGCCGGGACGCCCCGGCCGCGTCCGGGTCCAGTGCTGCCAGCGCGTTGTTGCGGGGCACGTGGTACCCGGCCGTCAGGCCGATCGTGGCCAGGTACAGCACGGCACCGGCGAGCTGGTACGGCGTCCCGGGCCGGTCCGGCCGTACCGCGGCGGCCACGCCCACGGCCAGGCCGACCGCGGCGGTACCGAACAGCACGGCCATGAACACCGGGGTGACCGCGGCCCGGTTGACCGCCTGCATCGCGGCGATGCCGGCCGGCGCCGGCAGCCGCCGCAGCGCCGGCATGACGAAGCTGGAGAACGCGAACAGCACCCCGGCGACGAGCCCGGCGCCGATCGCGCCGGCCAGGACGAGCAGGCGTACCGGATCTGCGAACATGGACCCCTCCGAGCCGCTGTGGCCGCCGCGGGCGGCACCGGCCGGTACCGCCTGTGGACCATCATGCCGTGGATCACCACGCGGCCGGGACGGTGCTCCGGGCGTACCCACGCCGTGCGGCCACCTGCCGCGCCGGTAGACTTGGCGGGTCAACCAGCGGAACGAAGGCGAGCGATGGCGACCACCAACGACCTGAAGAACGGACTCGTGCTCAACCTCGACGGCGATCTGTGGTCCGTGGTCGAGTTCCAGCACGTCAAGCCGGGCAAGGGCGGCGCCTTCGTGCGTACCACCCTGAAGAACGTGCTGTCGGGCAAGGTGGTGGACAAGACCTTCAACGCCGGTACCAAGGTGGACACCGCCACCGTCGACAAGCGCACCATGCAGTACCTGTACGCCGACGGCGACGACTTCGTGTTCATGGACCTGGACACCTTCGAACAGCTCACGGTACCGGGCGCGACGCTCGGCGACGGCGCGAAGTACCTGCTGCCGGAGGCCGAGGCGACGGTGGCCACGCACGAGGGCGTACCGCTGTACGTGGAGCTGCCGACCAGCGTCGTGCTGGAGATCACGTACACCGAGCCGGGGCTGCAGGGGGACCGGTCCACCGGCGGTACCAAGCCGGCCACGCTGGAGACCGGCGCGACCGTGATGGTGCCGCTGTTCATCTCCAACGGCGAGAAGATCAAGGTGGACACCCGCGACGGGCGCTACCTCGGTCGCTCCTGAGGGCCGGACCGCCGTCGTGGCCGAGGGTCCGAAGACGCCGATGCCGGCGCGCCGCAAGGCGCGCAAGCGGGCGCTGGACGTGCTGTACGAGGCGGACATCCGCCGGGCGCCGCTGCTGGACGTGCTGCGCGCCGCGGTGGCCCGGATCGACGCGCCGGTACCGGTGCACCTGGCGTACGCGGTCAGCCTGGTCGAGGGCGTGGCCGCGCACGCGGAGCGGATCGACGAGCTGATCGCCAGCTACGCCGAGGGCTGGACGCTGACCCGGATGCCGGCCGTGGACCGGAACCTGGCCCGGATCGCCGTGTACGAGCTGCTGTACTCCGACGAGATCGACGCCCCGGTGGCGATCAGCGAGGCGGTCGAGCTGGCCGAGCAGCTGTCCACCGAGGACTCGCCGCGCTTCCTCAACGGCCTGCTGGACCGGATCGCCGAGTACGCCACCGGGTGACAGACGCCACCGGGTGACAGACGCCACCGGGCGGCGACGGTACCCGCCGTACCGCCGCCGGTACCCCGCCGCCTCAGCTGAACAGCGAGCGCGGGTCCTTGACGATCACACCGGCCTCGGTGAGCCGCTCGACCAGCCCGGTCGGTGAGATGTCGTACACGATCGCCAGCGCGCGCAGGTCGTCGCCGCGGATCGACAGCACCCGGCCGTTGTAGTCGCCGCGCTGCTGCTGGATGGCCCGGGCGTACTTGGCCACGTGGACGAGCTCGTCGTCGTTCTGCTCGTACAGCTTCTCCAGGTCCAGCGCGATCTTGCCGGCGTTGTCCCGCTGTACCCCGCTGGCGTCCGGCAGCAGCTCGGCCACCGGGACCCGGTAGAAATCGGCCAGCTCGGCCAGCCGGGACACGGTCACGGCCCGGTCGCCGCGCTCGTAGGATCCGACCACCACGGCCTTCCAGCGCCCGGCCGACTTCTCCTCCACCCCCTGCAGGGACAGGCCCTGCTGCTGCCGGATCGAGCGCAGGCGGGCACCGAGGGACTTTGCGTACTCAGATGGCATTCTGGACTCCCAGTCGCTGTCCCAGGTCGTCTCCCGGGCAATCGCTACGGAGCGTGACCGTAATCGCCAACGGACACGTGGTCAAGTACTTGTTACCCAACGGTTTCCCACCTCACCGTGCTGATAGGGTGCGAGAGGCCGGCCAGAGCTGTCCGATTGGCCTGACAAGATATTAATAGACATCCTTTAAGGCCCGTCCCGTGAGGCGGGGAAGGAGTCCACCGTGGCACATCCTGACGCCGCGCCCGCGAAGATCATCTTGACCGCCGCCGAGATGGCCCGCATGGTCGACCGCATCGCGCACCAGATCCTGGAGAAGACCCAGGGCGCCCGGGACACGATCCTGCTGGGCATCCCGACCCGGGGGGTACCGCTGGCCGCCCGGCTGGCCGGGCGCATCCGTACCTTCGAGGACACCGAGGTGCCCACCGGTACCCTCGACGTCACCCTGTACCGCGACGACCTGCGGCTGCGCGGCGGTACCCGGGCCGTGGGCCCGACCACGGTACCGACCGGGGGGGTGGACGGCCGCCGGGTGGTGCTGGTCGACGACGTGCTGTACAGCGGCCGTACCGTCCGTGCCGCCCTGGACGCGCTCAGTGATCTTGGCCGGCCGCGGCTGGTACAGCTCGCCGTCCTGGTCGACCGCGGGCACCGGGAGCTGCCGATCCGCCCCGACTACGTGGGCAAGAACATCCCGACCTCGGCCGCCGAGTCGGTCCGGGTGCTGCTGGCCGAGACCGACGGGGTCGACGAGGTACGGCTGGCGGACCGCCCGTGATCACGCACCTGCTCTCCGCGGCCGACCTGTCCGCGCAGGACGCGACCGGGCTGTTCGACATCGCTACCCAGATGGATGCCGCGATGACGGATCGTGAGGTGAAGAAGCTCCCGACGCTGCGCGGCCGTACCGTGGTCAACCTGTTCTACGAGGACTCCACCCGGACCCGGATCTCGTTCGAGGCCGCCGCCAAGCGGTTGTCCGCCGACGTGATCAACTTCTCGGCCAAGGGCTCCAGCGTGGCCAAGGGGGAGAGCCTCAAGGACACCGCGCTGACCCTGCAGGCGATGGGCGCCGACGCGGTGGTCATCCGCCACCCCGCCTCGGGGGCCGCGCACCGGCTGGCCGGCTGGGTCCGCGGCAGCGTGGTCAATGCCGGCGACGGTACCCACGAGCATCCGACCCAGGCGCTGCTGGACGCGTACACGATGCGGTCCCGGCTCGGCCGGCTGGACGGGCTGTCCGTGGCGATCGTCGGGGATGTGCTGCACAGCCGGGTGGCCCGCTCCAACGTGGTACTGCTGGCCACCCTCGGGGCGCGGGTGACGCTGGTGGCACCGCCCACGCTGCTGCCGGTCGGGGTGGCCGCCTGGCCGGCCCGGACCTGCTACGACCTGGACGCGGTACTGCCCGGCAGCGACGTGGTGATGATGCTGCGGGTGCAGCGGGAACGGATGGACGACTCGTTCTTCCCGTCCGCGCGCGAGTACGCCCGCCGGTACGGGCTGGACGCGGCCCGGATGGCCCGGCTGCCCGACCACGCGATCGTGATGCACCCCGGCCCGATGAACCGGGGCATGGAGATCTCCGCCGAGGTGGCCGACTCGCCCCGCTCGACCGTGGTGGCCCAGGTCGCCAACGGGGTCTCGGTCCGCATGGCCGTGCTGTACCTGCTGCTGGGGGGCGCCCGATGAGCCGTTCGTACCTGCTGGCCGGCGTGGCCCCGCTCGGCCGCGCACCGACCGACGTGCTGATCCGCGACGGCGTGGTGGTGGCGCTGGACGCCGCCGGCGCGGCCGGGGCGCGGGCCGGCGCGGAGGTCGTGGACGCGGCCGGGCTGGTGCTCCTGCCGGGCCTGGTGGACCTGCACACGCACCTGCGCGAACCCGGCCGCGAGGACGCCGAGACGGTCGAGTCGGGCTCGCGGGCCGCCGCGCTCGGCGGGTACACCGCGGTGTGCGCGATGGCCAACACCGAACCGGTGGCGGACACCGCCGGCGTGGTCGAGCAGGTGTACCGGCTGGGCCGGGCCGCCGGCCTGGTCGACGTGCAGCCGGTCGGCGCGGTCACCGCCGGGCTGGGCGGGCAGCGGCTGGCCGAACTGGGGGCGATGGCGACCAGCGCGGCGGCGGTACGGATGTTCTCCGACGACGGGCGCTGCGTGGCCGATCCGCGGATGATGCGCCGGGCGCTGGAGTACGTGAAGGCGTTCGACGGCGTGATCGCCCAGCACGCCGAGGAGCCCGGGCTGACCCTGGGCGCGCAGATGCACGAGGGGGAGGTGTCCGCGGTACTGGGCCTGGCCGGCTGGCCGGCGGTGGCCGAGGAAGCGATCATCGCCCGGGACGTGCTGCTGGCCGGGCACGTCGGCGCCCGGCTGCACATCTGCCACGTGTCCACCGCCGGCAGCGTGGAGATCCTGCGCTGGGCCCGGCAGCGCGGCGTACGGGTGACCGCCGAGGTGACCCCGCACCACCTGGTCCTCACCGACGAGCTGGCCCGCTCGTACGACCCCGTGTTCAAGGTCAACCCCCCGCTGCGTACCGCGGCCGACGTGACCGCGCTGCGGGCGGCGCTGGCCGAGGGGGTGATCGACGCGGTGGCCACCGACCACGCCCCGCACACGGTGGAGGACAAGGAGTGCGAGTGGGCGTACGCGCGGCCGGGCATGCTCGGGCTGGAGACCGTCCTGTCCGTGGTGCTGTCCACCGGCGCGCTGGCCGGGGACGCCGGTACCGACTGGGACGCCCTCGCGCAGCGGATGTCCCGTACCCCGGCCCGTATCGCCGGGCTGGACGGGCACGGCCGGGACCCGGCGGTCGGGGTACCGGCGAACCTGACCCTGGTCGACCCGGCGGCCACCACGACGGTGGAGCCGGGCGCCTCGGCCAGCCGCAGCCGCAACAACCCGTACACGGGCCGTACGCTGCCCGGGCGGATCGTGGCGACGTTCCTGCGGGGCGAGCCGACGGTGTTGGACGGGAAGGCGACCCGGTGACGGCGGCGGTGCTGGTGCTCGAGGACGGCTGGACCGCCACCGGCGAGGTGTACGGCGCGGTCGGGGAGGCGTTCGGCGAGGCGGTGTTCACCACCGCGATGACCGGGTACCAGGAGACCCTCACCGACCCGTCGTACCACCGCCAGATCGTGGTGCAGACCGCGCCGCACATCGGCAACACGGGCGTGAACGACGCCGACGACGAGTCGGGGCGGATCTGGGTCGGCGGGTACGTGGTGCGTGACCCGGCCCGGCGGGCGTCGAACTGGCGGTCCACCGGGGAGTTGGGCGATCGGCTGGCCGCCTCGGGCGTCGTCGGGATCAGTGGCGTGGACACCCGGGCGCTGACCCGGCACCTGCGCGACCGTGGTGCGATGCGGGCCGCAGTGTCCAGTGTGGACATCGACCCGGCGGCGCTGTGTGAGCGGGTACTGGCCAGCCCGTCGATGCTCGGCGCGGACCTGTCGGCGCAGGTGTCCACCGCGGCGGCGTACACGGTACCGGCGGACGGGGAGCACCGGCTGACCGTGGCCGCGCTGGACTACGGCATCAAGCGCAGCGTGCCGCGGCGGCTGGCCGCCCGGGGCGTCACCACGCACGTGCTGCCGTCGCGCTCGACCATCGAGGAGGTGCTGACGGTACGGCCGGACGCGGTGTTCCTGTCGCCGGGGCCGGGCGACCCGGCGACCGCGGACGCTGCGGTGGCGCTGGCCCGCGCGGTGCTGGCGGCCCGGCTGCCGCTGTTCGGGATCTGCTTCGGCAGCCAGATTCTGGGCCGGGCACTGGGCTTCGACACGTACAAGCTGGCGTTCGGCCACCGCGGGGTGAACCAGCCGGTACTGGACCGGGCCACCGGGAAGGTGGAGATCACCGCGCACAACCACGGCTTCGCGGTACGGGCCCCGGTGGACTCCACTGTGGACACCGAGTTCGGTGTGGTGGAGGTGAGCCACGTGTGCCTCAACGACGCGGTGGTGGAGGGGCTGCGGTGTCGGGACGTACCGGCGTTCACGGTGCAGTACCACCCGGAGGCGGCGGCCGGCCCGCACGACGCGGACCACCTGTTCGACCGCTTCGCCGAGCTGGTGGGTGCCGGCCGCGGCGCCGGACGGGCGGGCTGAGCCGTGCCGAAGCGCGAGAACCTCCGGCACGTCCTGGTCATCGGCTCCGGGCCGATCGTGATCGGGCAGGCGTGCGAGTTCGACTACTCCGGTACCCAGGCGTGCCGGGTGCTGCGGGCCGAAGGGATCCGGGTCAGCCTGGTCAACTCCAACCCGGCCACCATCATGACCGACCCGGAGTTCGCCGACGCCACGTACATCGAGCCGGTCACCACCGAGTACCTGACCCAGGTGATCGCCCGGGAGCGCCCGGACGCGCTGCTGGCCACGCTGGGCGGGCAGACCGCGCTGAACGCGGCGGTGGCGCTGCACGAGGCAGGGGTACTGGACAAGTACCAGGTGGAGCTGATCGGGGCGGACATCGCCGCGATCCGCCGGGGCGAGGACCGGGCGCTGTTCAAGCAGATCGTGGCCCGTGCCGGCGGGCGGGTACCGGCCAGCCGTACCTGTCACAGCCTGGCCGAGGTACGGGCGACCGTGGCCGAACTGGGCCTGCCGGTGGTGCTGCGGCCCTCGTTCACGATGGGCGGGCTGGGCTCGGGGCTGGCGTACACACCGTCCGATGTGGACCGGATGGCCGCCGCCGGCCTGGCCGCCAGCCCGGTCGGCGAGGTGCTGGTCGAGCAGAGCGTGCTCGGCTGGAAGGAGTACGAACTCGAACTCATGCGTGACCGCAACGACAACGTGGTCGTGGTGTGCTCGATCGAGAACGTGGACGCGATGGGCGTACACACCGGCGACTCGGTGACCGTGGCCCCGGCCATGACGCTGACCGACGTGGAGTACCAGCGCCTGCGCGACCTGGGCATCGCGGTACTGCGCGAGGTCGGGGTGGACACCGGCGGCTGCAACATCCAGTTCGCGGTCAACCCGGCCGACGGCGACCTGGTCGTGATCGAGATGAACCCGCGGGTGTCCCGCTCCTCGGCGCTGGCGTCCAAGGCGACCGGCTTCCCGATTGCGAAGATCGCCGCGCTGCTGGCCATCGGGTACACCCTCGACGAGATCCCCAACGACATCACCGGGGCCACCCCGGCCGCGTTCGAGCCGGCACTGGACTACGTGGTGGTGAAGATCCCGCGCTTCGCGTTCGAGAAGTTCCCCGGCGCGGACCCGACGCTGACCACCACGATGAAGTCGGTCGGCGAGGCGATGAGCCTGGGCCGCAGCTTCGGCGAGGCGCTGAACAAGGCGATGCGCTCGATGGAGACGGCCGCGGCCGGGTTCTGGACCGTACCGGATCCGTCCGATGTGGACGTTGACGCGACCGTGGCGGCGCTGCGGGTACCGCACGACGGGCGACTGTACACAGTGGAGCGCGCGCTGCGGTACGGCGCAGGCGTGGCCGAGGTGGCGGCGGCCAGCGGGTACGACCCGTGGTTCGTCGACCAGATCGCGGCGCTGGTGGAGCTGCGCGCGGAGATCCTCGACGCGCCGGTGCTGGACGCCGCCCTGCTGCGCCGGGCCAAGCGGGCCGGCCTGTCCGACCGGCAGGTCGGCGCGCTGCGCCCGGAGCTGCGCGGCGAGGACGGGGTACGGACACTGCGGCACCGGCTCGGGCTGCGTCCCGTGTACAAGACCGTGGACACCTGCGCGGCCGAATTCGCCGCGCGTACCCCGTACCACTACAGCACCTACGACACCGAGTCCGAGGTGGCCGGCTCGGACCGGCCCAAGGTGGTGATCCTGGGCTCGGGGCCGAACCGGATCGGGCAGGGTATCGAGTTCGACTACTCGTGCGTGCACGCGGTGATGGCGCTGCGCGAGGCCGGGTACACCACGGTGATGGTCAACTGCAACCCGGAGACCGTCTCCACCGACTACGACACCGCGGACCGGCTCTACTTCGAACCGCTGACGTTCGAGGACGTGCTGGAGGTGGTGCACGCCGAGGACGCCAGCGGCCGGTCCGCCGGCGGGCCGGGCGTGCTGGGCGTGATCGTGCAGCTCGGCGGGCAGACCCCGCTGGGACTGGCGCAGCGGCTCAAGGATGCCGGCGTACCCATCGTCGGTACCAGCCCCGAGTCGATCCACCTGGCCGAGGACCGGGGCGCGTTCGGCGCGCTGCTGGACGCCGCCGGGCTGCCCGCTCCCGCGTACGGGACCGCGACCAGTTTCGAGCAGGCCAAGGCGATCGCCGACACGATCGGGTACCCGGTGCTGGTCCGACCGTCCTTTGTGCTCGGTGGCCGGGGGATGGAGATCGTGTACGACGACGAGACGCTGCGCGGGTACATCGGCCGGGCCACCGAGATCTCCCCGTCGCACCCGGTACTGGTGGACCGGTTCCTGGACGACGCGATCGAGATCGACGTGGATGCGCTGCGCGACGCGACCGGCGAGGTGTACCTCGGCGGGGTGATGGAGCACATCGAGGAGGCCGGGATCCACTCCGGCGACTCGGCCTGCGCGCTGCCGCCGATCACCCTCGGCGAGTCGCATGTGGACACGGTGCGCCGGTACACCGCTCGGATCGCCGCCGACGTGGGCGTGGTGGGGCTGCTCAACGTGCAGTACGCGCTGAAGGACGACACCCTGTACGTGCTGGAGGCCAACCCGCGCGCCTCGCGCACCGTCCCGTTCGTGTCCAAGGCGACCGCGGTACCGCTGGCCAAGGCGGCGGCGCGGGTGATGCTCGGGGCCACGGTGGCCCAGCTGCGCGAGGCCGGCCTGCTGTACCGCGACGGGGACGGCGGCACGCTGCCGGAGAGCGCGCCGATCGCGGTCAAGGAGGCGGTGCTGCCGTTCCAGCGCTTCCGTACCCCGTCCGGGGACGGGCTGGACACGCTGCTCGGGCCGGAGATGAAGTCCACCGGCGAGGTGATGGGCATCGACGTCTCGTTCGGGCACGCGTTCGCCAAGTCGCAGGCCGCCTCGTACGGGTCGCTGCCCACCTCGGGCGCGGTGCTGGTGACCGTGGCGAACCGGGACAAGCGGGGGATGATCTTCCCGGTGAAGCGGCTGGCCGATCTGGGCTTCGAGATCATCGCCACCGCCGGTACCGCGGCCGTACTGCGCCGGCACGGCATCGCCTGCGAGGTGGTGGCCAAGCACTACGAGCACGACGGGGACGCCCGGCACGCGGTCGGGCTGATCACCGCCGGCCAGGTGGCGCTGGTGATCAACACGCCGCAGGGGCCGGCGGCGCGGCGCGACGGGTACGAGATCCGCAGTGCCGCGGTCGGCGCGGACATCCCGTGCATCACCACCGTGCCGGGCGCCTCGGCCGCGGTGATGGGCATCGAGGCGCTGATCCGGGGCGAGATGACGGTACGGCCGCTGCAGGAGCTGCACGCCGTGCTGCGCGCCGCGGAGCGGGACACCCGGTGACCGGCTGGTACGCCCGCGGTGCGCGCCCGCTGCTGTTCCGCCTCGGCGGCGGGGACGCCGAGACCGCGCACGAGGCGACGCTGCGGGCCCTGGCCCGGCTGTCCGGGTACCCGGTGGCGCTGGCCGCGCTGGGCCGGCGGTACCGGGTCGCCGAGGAGTGCACGGTGTTCGGCCTGCGCTTCGCCAACCGGGTGGGGCTGGCCGCCGGGCTGGACAAGGACGGCCGGGCGCTGCCAGTGTGGCCGGCGCTGGGCTTCGGCTTCGTCGAGGCTGGTACTGTCACCTACCATCCGCAGCCCGGCAACGACCGGCCCCGGCTGTACCGGCTGCCGGCCAGCGGGGCGCTGATCAACCGGATGGGCTTCAACAACGCCGGGGCGGCGGCCCTGGCCGACCGGCTCGCCGCGCTGGCACCGGCCCGGCCCGGGGCGACCGGGCCGGTGCTGCCGGTACCGCTCGGGGTCAGCATCGGCAAGTCCCGGGTGACCCCGCTGGCCGGCGCGGTGGAGGACTACCTGGCCAGCCTGGCGCTGGTCCGGCCGTACGCGGACTACGTCGCGGTCAACGTCAGCTCGCCCAACACCCCGGGGCTGCGCGCGCTGCAGGACGCCGGGGCGCTGCGGGAGCTGCTGGTGGCGCTGCGCGAGCGGGCCGGCGGTACGCCGATTCTGGTGAAGATCGCGCCGGACCTGACCGAGGCGGCGATCGGCCAGGCGCTGGAGGTCTGTACGGACACCGGGGTGGCCGGCGTGATCGCCACCAACACCACGCTGTCCCGGACCGGGCTGGCCCCGGCCGACACCGCCGCCGGGGCCGCCGCCGGCGGGCTGTCCGGGGCGCCGCTGACGGCCCGGGCGCTGGCCGTGGTCACGTTCGTGGCCAGGCACTGCGACCTGCCGGTAGTGGGCGTGGGCGGGGTGGCCACGCCGGCCGACGCGGTACGGCTGCGCGATGCCGGGGCGAGCCTGGTGCAGCTCTACACCGGCCTGGTGTACCAGGGCCCGGGGCTGGTCCGCGCGACCGCGCAGGCGCTGCGGGCGGCACGGGCGTTGCCGGCCCCGCAGCCGCCGCGCGCGCAGCCCGGCCCGCAGCGGCAGGACCAGCGGGCGCCGCAGGACCCGCGGGCGCCGCGGTGAGCCGGCCCGGGCCGGTACCCGGCGGCGCCGACCTGCTGGCACTGGACCGGGCGCACGTGTGGCACCCGTATGCCCCGATGCCGGCGGCCGACCCGCCGCTGCTGGTGGACTCGGCCCGGGGGGTACGGCTGCGGCTGGCCGACGGGCGGGACCTGGTCGACGGCATGTCCTCCTGGTGGGCGGCGATCCACGGGTACCGGCACCCGGTGCTGGACGCGGCCCTGGCGCGGCAGGCCGGCCGGATGAGCCACGTGATGTTCGGCGGGCTCACCCACGCCCCGGCGGTACGGCTGGCCGCCGCGCTGGCCGGCCTGACCGGGCTGGACCACGTGTTCCTGTGCGACTCCGGCTCGGTGGCGGTCGAGGTGGCCATCAAGATGTGCCTGCAGTACTGGCGTGGCGCCGGGGCGCCGCACCGGCGGCGGCTGCTGACCTGGCGGGGCGGGTACCACGGCGACACGTTCCACCCGATGAGCGTCTGCGATCCCGTCGGCGGGATGCACGCGCTGTGGCACGGGCTGCTGCCCGAGCAGGTGTTCGTACCGGCGCCGCCGCCCGGGTACGACCGCGCGCCGGATCAGTCCTATGTGGACACACTGGCCGCCGCGGTACGCCGGCACGCGCCGGAGCTGGCCGCGGTGATCGTGGAGCCGGAGGTCCAGGGGGCCGGCGGCATGACCTTCCACCACCCCGGGTACCTGCGGATCCTGCGCGAGCTGTGCGACGAGCACGGGGTACTGCTGATCTTCGACGAGATCGCCACCGGGTTCGGCCGGACCGGGCAGTTGTTCGGCATGGACCACGCCGGGGTACGCCCCGACGTGCTGTGCGTGGGCAAGGCGCTCACCGGCGGGTACCTGTCGCTAGCCGCGGCCCTCTGTACCGGCGCGGTGGCCGCCGGTATCGCCGGCGGGACCGTACCGGTACTGGCGCACGGGCCGACGTTCATGGGCAACCCGCTGGCCTGCGCGGTGGCGCTGGCCTCGCTGGAGGTCCTCGGTACCGGCGGCTGGCGCGCGGACGTGGCCCGGCTCGCGGCCGGCCTGTCGGCCGGGCTGGCGCCGCTGCGCGGGGCGCCCGGGGTGGCCGACGTACGGGTGCTGGGCGGGATCGGCGTGGTGCAGCTCGACCACCCGGTGGACCTGCCGGCGGCGACCGCCGCGGCGGTCGCGGCGGGGGTGTGGCTGCGCCCGTTCCGGGACCTCGTGTACGCGATGCCGCCGTATCCGTGCACCGAGCAGGATGTGATGAAGATCACTGACGGGATCGCCGCCGCGGTGGCGGCCGGTTAGGAGCGCGATGGACAGCTTCGGTACCCGCCTGCGTACGGCCACCGCCCGCCGTGGGCGGCTGTGCGTGGGCATCGACCCGCACCCGGAGTTGCTGGCGGCCTGGGGGCTCGACGACGACCTGGCCGGCCTGGAACGGTTCACCGCGACCGTGGTTGAGGCGCTGGCCGAGCGGGTGGCGGTGGTGAAGCCGCAGTCGGCCTTCTACGAACGGCACGGTTCGCGCGGTATCATGATCCTTGAGTCATATATCCGACAACTCCGGGAGGCGGGCGCGCTCGTGCTGCTCGACGCCAAGCGGGGGGACATCGGCTCCACCGTGGCGGCGTACGCCCGGGCGTACCTCGACCAGAGCGCCCCGATGGCGGTCGACGCCGTGACCGCCAGCCCGTACCTGGGCGTGGGCGCGTTGCGGCCGATGATCGACACGGCGCTGGCACAGGGGGCCGGGGTGTTCGTGCTGGCGCTGACCTCCAACCCGCAGGGACGGGAGGTGCAGCACGCCGTACGGGCCGACGGGCGGACCGTGGCGCAGGCGGTGATCGACGAGATTGCGCAGGTCAACGCCGGCGTACCCGGCCCCGGGAGCATCGGCGTGGTGGTCGGGGCGACGATCGGGCGGACCGGCCACGACATGACGGAAGTCAATGGCCCGATCCTGGTACCGGGCCTGGGTGCCCAGGGCGGTACCGCGGCCGGCCTGCGGGAGGTGTTCGGTGTCCGCTGTACCGGGCTGCTGCCGTCGTACTCGCGGGAGGTACTCGGCGCCGGGCCGGGGGTCCCGGCGCTGCGCGCCGCGGCCGACCGGGTCCGGTCTGAGTGTGAATCCGCCCTGGTCGGAGCCGATGAACCGATTTCGGATGATCTCGGTCACTGACGTTGCCGAAACGGTCGCTGACCGCTAGTTTTCGCAGTCGGCTGGGAACCACTCGCACATCATGGAACACATGCGTCGCTTGCGACCTGCCTGGACGCATCTTGGACCCCCGAGGAGAACTGGTGCCGCTCCCCACATTGAGCCCTGAACAGCGAGCCGCCGCCTTGGAGAAGGCCGCGGAGATCCGCAAGGCTCGCGCCGAGCTGAAAGAGCAGCTCAAGTCCGGCAAGACCACCCTGTCCGCGGTGCTGGAACGCGCCGAGGCGGACGACGTGGTGGGCAAGCTGAAGGTCTCGGCCGTTCTGCAGGCCATGCCCGGAATCGGAAAGATCCGGGCAACCCAGATCATGGAAAAACTGAAGATTGCCGACAGCCGCCGCCTGCGCGGCCTGGGCGACCAGCAGCGCAAGGCATTGCTTGGGGAGTTCTCCGCCGCCAAGTGAACCGGCGGTGTAGAAACAAGCAGTGACCAACGATGACGACGCGCGCCCGGCGGCTCGCCTCACCGTCCTGTCCGGCCCGTCCGGGGTGGGCAAGGACAGCGTGATCGAGCTGATCCGGGCGCGCTCGCCGTGGGTGTGGCTGTCGGTGTCCGCCACCACCCGGCCCATGCGTGACTACGAAGAGGACGGGGTGCACTACCACTTCGTCGACCGGGCCGAGTTCGAGCGGCTCGTGGCCGCCGGCCGGCTGCTGGAGTGGGCCGAGTTCGCCGGTAACCTGTACGGCACGCCGCGCGCCCCGGTCGAGCGGCAGCTCGCCTCCGGGCGGCCCGCCCTGCTGAAGATCGACCTCCAGGGGGCCCGCCAGGTCCGCGCCGCGATGCCCGGCGCGCAGCTGGTGTTCCTCGCCCCGCCCAGCGTGGCGGAGCTGAAGCGGCGGCTGGTCGGGCGCGGTACCGAGGACCCGGAGACGCTGCGGCTGCGGCTGGAGCACGCCGACGAGGAGCTGGCCGCGGAGGCCGAGTTCGACGTCACGGTGGTCAACGACTCGGTCGAGCGGGCCGCGGACGAACTGGTAAGATTGCTCGGTTCGTTACCTGTCTCGTGAGTACCCGGCCGGCTCACCGGGGCCGTAGTTCCGTGACCGCCTAGCCTAGTTTCGTGACCGCCGTAGTTTCGTGAAGGGCACCGACGTGACCGTCGCCAATCCTGAGGGCATCACCAATCCGCCGATCGACGAGCTGCTCGACAAGACCTCCTCGAAGTACGCGTTGGTGATCTTCGCGGCGAAGCGGGCCCGCCAGGTCAACGCGTACTACAGCCAGCTCGGCGAGGGCCTGCTGGAGTACGTCGGGCCGCTGGTCGAGACGACGCCGCAGGAGAAGCCGCTGTCGATCGCGCTGCGCGAGATCAACGCGGGCCTGCTGGTCGCCGAGCCGACCGAGGGCTGACCGGCCCCGGTGGCCGGGTCCAGCGGCGCGCAGCCGGTACCCGCCCCGCCCCCGCTGCCGCGGGTGGTCCTGGGCGTGTCCGGGGGCATCGCCGCGTACAAGGCATGCGAGCTGCTGCGGCTGTTCACCGAGTCGGGGCACGAGGTCCGGGTGGTACCGACCGCCGCCGCGCTGCGGTTCGTCGGTGCCCCGACCTGGGCCGCGCTGTCCGGGCAACCGGTGGCCGACGACGTGTGGGCGCAGGCGCATGAGGTACCGCACGTGCGGCTGGGTCGCCGGGCCGGCCTGGTCGTGGTCGCTCCGGCCACCGCGGACCTGCTCGCCCGGGCCGCGCACGGGCGGGCCGACGATCTGCTGACGGCGACCCTGCTGACGGTACGGTGTCCGGTGCTGTACGCCCCGGCGATGCACACCGAGATGTGGGAGCACCCGGCCACTGTGGCCAACGTGGCCACGCTGCGCTCGCGGGGCGCCACCGTGATCGAGCCGGCCGTGGGGCGGCTGACCGGTACCGACACCGGCAGGGGCCGGCTGCCCGAGCCGGCCGAGATCTTCGCGCTGGCCCGGTCGCTGCACCGGCGCGGCGGGGCGCCGCCGGACCTGGCCGGGCGCCGGGTGGTGGTCACCGCCGGCGGTACCCGCGAGCCACTGGACCCGGTGCGGTACCTGGGCAACCGGTCCTCGGGCAAGCAGGGGTACGCGTTCGCCCGTACCGCGCTGGCGCGCGGGGCCACGGTGACCGTGATCGCGGCGAACGTGGCGCTGAGCGATCCGGCCGGTGCCACGGTGCTGCGGGTCGGTACCACCGAGGAGTTGTACGCCGCGACGATGGCCGCCGCGGCCGGCGCGGACGTGGTGGTGATGGCCGCCGCGCCGGCCGACTTCCGCCCGGTTCGGTACCAGTCCGCGAAGATCAAGAAGTCGGACGGCGGCGCGCCCACGATCGAGTTGACCACCACCGAGGACATCGCCGCCGCGCTGGGCGCCGCCCGTACCCCCGGGCAGGTCCTGGTCGCGTTCGCGGCCGAGACGCACGACGCGCTGGCCAACGGCGCGGCGAAGCTGGCCCGCAAGAAGGCCGACCTCATCGTGGTCAACGAGGTCGGGCCGGACCTCGCCTTCGGTACCGACGTGAACGCCGCCACGGTGCTCGGCGCGGACGGCTCGGTGACGCCGATCCCGACCCGGGGCAAGGAGGCGCTCGCCGACGCGGTGTGGGACCTGGTACGCGCGCGGCTGCCCCGGTCCGGCGACTGACAGACCACCGGTTACCGCACGGCTGGTCCCGCGTTGGGCAGTGACGTCCGGGAATGTCCCGGGTACCCGGACGCGCCGGCACCATCGCTTCCCTAGGTGATCGATGCCGCCCGGCGCGTAGACTCGGCGCAACCGTTGTCCGCCCGCACATCGTGCCGGGACGTCTGAGACACATCGTCGGAGTTTGCGAGTACCGGGAGGAAAACCACGTGGCACGCCGCCTATTCACGTCCGAGTCGGTGACCGAAGGGCACCCGGACAAGATCGCTGACCAGATCAGCGACGGTGTCCTGGACGCCCTGCTGACGGAGGACCCGCACAGCCGGGTCGCGGTGGAGACGCTCATCACCACGGGGCAGGTGCACGTCGCCGGCGAGGTGACCACGAAGGCGTACGCGGACATCCCGTCGATCGTGCGCGAGACGATCCTGCGCATCGGGTACGACTCGTCCAAGAAGGGCTTCGACGGTGCCTCCTGCGGCGTGAACATCGCCATCGGCGCGCAGTCCGCGGACATCGCGCAGGGCGTCGACTCGGCCATCGAGCTGCGTTCGGGGGAGTCCGACAGCAACCTGGACGCGCAGGGCGCCGGCGACCAGGGCATGATGTTCGGCTTCGCGTGCACCGAGACGCCCGAGCTGATGCCGCTGCCGATCGCGCTGGCACACCGGCTGGCCCGGCGGCTGTCCGCGGTCCGCAAGGACGGTACGGTGCCGTACCTGCGCCCGGACGGCAAGACCCAGGTCACCATCGAGTACGACGGGCTGCGCCCGGTCCGGCTGAACACCGTGGTGGTCTCCAGCCAGCACGCCCCGGACATCTCGCTGGAGACGCTGCTCACCCCGGACGTGCGCGAGCACGTCATCGCGCCGGAACTCGACGGCCTCGGGTTGGACATCGAGGGGTACCGGCTGCTGGTCAACCCGACCGGGCGGTTCGAGATCGGCGGCCCGATGGGCGATGCGGGCCTGACCGGACGGAAGATCATCGTGGACACGTACGGCGGGTACGCTCGGCACGGCGGCGGCGCCTTCTCCGGCAAGGATCCGTCCAAAGTGGACCGTTCGGCCGCGTACGCGATGCGCTGGGTGGCCAAGAACGTGGTCGCGGCCGGGCTGGCCGAGCGGTGCGAGGCGCAGGTCGCGTACGCCATCGGCAAGGCCCACCCGGTGAGCCTGTTCGTGGAGACCTTCGGCACCGAGACGGTCCCGGTGGAGCGGATCGAGAAGGCCATCTCGCTGGTGTTCGACCTGCGCCCGGCGGCCATCATCCGCGACCTCGACCTGCTGCGCCCGATCTACCAGGACACCGCCGCGTACGGGCACTTCGGCCGCGAGCTGCCCGGCTTCACCTGGGAGCGGACCGACCGCGTGGCCGACCTCAAGTCCGCCGCGGGGGCGTAGGTTCCGCCGCCCACCCGTACGGGTACCGCCCCGGGTCACCGGAGCGCCGACGAGCTGCCGGTGGCCCGGGTCTGTGTCGATGTCGGCCTGGCGCACCTGGACCGGCTGTTCGACTACCAGGTGCCGGCCACGGTCACGGCGGCGGCCGTACCGGGGGTCCGGGTCCGGGTCCGGTTCGCCGGCCAGCTCGTCGACGGGTACCTGATCGAGCGGTGCGCCGGGTCCAGCCACGGCCGGGCGCTGCGGTACCTCGACCGGGTGGTGTCGCCGGAGCCGGTGCTGCGGCCCGAGGTGGTACGGCTGGCCCGCGCGGTCGCGGACCGGTACGCCGGCACGCTGGCCGACGTGCTGCGCCTGGCGGTACCGCCGCGGCACGCCCGGACCGAGGCGCAGCCGGTACCGGAGCCGCCCGCGGCCGCCGCACCGGTACCCGACCCCGGGCCGGGCGGCTGGGCCGGGTACCCCACCGGCGCCGGGTACCTGCGGGCCCTGGCCAGCGGCGGCGCGCCCCGGGCGGTGTGGTCGGCGCTGCCGGGCGAGGACTGGCCGGCCCGGTACGCCGAGGCCGCCGCCGCGACCGTCCACAGTGGACGTGGCGTGCTGCTGGTGGTGGCCGACGGGCGCGACCTCGACCGGCTCGACGCGGCCCTGGCCACCGCGCTGGGCCCCGGGCGGCACGTGGCACTGTCCGCGGCACTCGGGCCGGCCCAGCGGTACCGGCGGTTCCTGCGCGCCAGCCGCGGGCAGGTACCGGTGGTCGCCGGCACCCGGGCGGCCATGTTCGCCCCGGTCGCCCGGCCTGGCCTGGTGGCGATCTGGGACGACGGCGACGACCTGCACGCCGAGCCGCGCGCGCCGTACCCGCACGCGCGGGAGGTGCTGCTCACCCGGGCCGAGCAGGCCGGTACCGGGGTCCTGCTCGGCGGGTACGCGCGCAGCGTCGAGGCGCAGCGGCTGGTCGAGTCCGGCTGGGCCCGGCCGGTCGCGGCCGGCCGGGACACGGTACGCCGGCACGCCCCGGCGGTGCAGCCCACCGGGGACGACCCGCGCGGCGCGGCCCCGGCCCGGCTGCCCACGCTGGCCTGGAAGGCGGCCCGGTCCGCGCTGGCCGCCGGCGCGCCGGTGCTGGTCCAGGTGCCCCGGCGCGGGTACCTGCCGGCGGTGTCCTGTGCGGCCTGCCGTACCCCGGCCCGCTGCCCGCACTGCCACGGCCCGCTGGCACTGTCCACAGCGGACGGTACCGCCACCTGCCGCTGGTGTGCCCGGGCCGCGGCCGGGTACGCCTGCCCGGCCTGCGGCGCCCGGGCACTGCGCGCGGCCGTGGTGGGCGCCCGCCGTACCGCCGAGGAACTGGGCCGGGCCTTCCCCGGGGTACCCGTGCGTACCTCAGGCCGCGACGGCGTGCTGGCGACGGTACCGGCCGAGCCGGCCGTGGTGGTGTGCACGCCCGGCGCCGAGCCGGTGGCCGCGGGCGGCGGGTACGGCGCGGTCCTGCTACTGGACACCTGGGCCCTGCTGACCCGGGCGGACCTGCGCGCCGAGGAGGAGGCGCTGCGCCGCTGGCTCGGCGCGGCGGCGCTGGCCCGCCCGGCCGCGCAGGGCGGCACCGTGGTCGTGGTGGCCGACGGCGCGCTGGCCCCGGTCCAGGCGCTGCTGCGGTTCGACCCCGGCTGGCTGGCCGGGCGCGACCTGGCCGGCCGGCGGGAACTGGGCTTCCCGCCGGCGGTACGGATGGCGTCGCTGACCGGTACCGCCGCCGCCGTGGCGGACCTGCTGGGCGCGGCCCGGCTGCCGGCCGGTACCGACGTGCTCGGGCCGGTACAGCTGCCCGGCGGGCAGGAGCGGATGCTGGTGCGTACCCCGCGCCGGGACGGTCCGGCGCTGGCCGCCGCGCTGCGGGACGCGGCCGGGGTACGCAGCGCGCGCAAGGCGACCGAGCCGGTACGGGTCCAGCTCGACCCGCTGGAACTGCTGTGACCCGCGCCCGGCGGGGGTGATCCGCGCCCGGGCGGGGGTGATCCGCGCCCGGGCCGGGCCGGTCCACCGCGGCCGGCGGCCTAGACTGGTGCGGGTGAGCGTCACTCCCATCCGCCTGCTCGGCGATCCCATCCTGCGCAGCCCGGCCGATCCCGTGGTCGACTTCGACAAGGAACTGCGCCAGCTGGTGCGGAACCTGACCGACACGCTGCTCGACGCCGACGGCGCCGGGCTGGCCGCGCCCCAGATCGGGGTGGCCCTGCGGGTGTTCGCGTTCGCCGTGGACGACGTCGTGGGCCACCTGGTCAACCCGGTACTGGAGTTCCCGGACTCCCAGGAGCAGGACGGCCCCGAGGGCTGCCTGTCCATCCCCGGCATCTACGTCGACACCAAACGCCGGCTCAACGTGGTGGCCAGGGGATTCACCGAGTACGGCGACCCGGTACAGATCGTCGGTACCGGCATGATGGCGCGCTGCGCCCAGCACGAGACCGACCACCTCGACGGGGTGGTGTTCCTGGACCGGCTGGACAAGGAGCGCCGGCGCCAGGCGATGAAGGAGATCCGGGCCAGTGACTGGTACCGCGAGGGCATGACCATCAAGCTCAGCCAGCACGGCGGCTGAGCCGGCGATGCGGCTGCTGTTCGCCGGTACCCCGCAGGTGGCGCTGCCGGCGCTGGACGCGCTGGCCGGCTCCGGGCACGAGGTGGTGGCCGTCCTGACCCGCCCGGACGCGCCGGCCGGGCGCGGGCGTACCGTGCTGCGCTCCCCGGTGGCGCAGTGGGCGCACGCACGCGGCCTGCCCGTGCTGGCCCCGGCCCGCCCGCGCGAGCCGGAGTTCCTGGACCGGCTGCGCGTGCTGGCGCCGGACTGCGTACCCGTGGTGGCGTACGGCGCGCTGGTGCCGCGGGAGGCCCTGGACATCCCCCGGTACGGCTGGGTGAACCTGCACTTCTCGCTGCTGCCCGCGTGGCGGGGCGCGGCACCGGTGCAGCACGCGCTGCTGCACGGCGACGAGGTCACCGGGGCCAGCGTGTTCGCGCTGGCCGACGGCCTGGACACCGGCCCGGTGTACGGGACGCTGACCGAGCCGGTACGCCCCGGCGACACCGCCGGCGACCTGCTGGCCCGGCTGTCGGTCGGCGGCGCGGCGCTGCTGGTACGGGTGCTGGACGGGATCGCCGCCGGTAGGCTGGCGCCGGTACCGCAGAGCGCCGACGGGGTCAGCCTGGCGCCGAAGCTGACCGTGGCCGACGCCCGGGTGCGCTGGGCCGAGCCCGGGTTCGCGGTGGACCGCCGGATCCGGGCCACCACCCCGGATCCAGGCGCCTGGACCGAACTGCGCGGGCAGCGGGTCAAGCTCGGCCCGGTACGCCCGGCGCCGCCGGCCGGTACCGCGCCGGTACCCGACCTCAAGCCCGGCGAGCTGGCCGCCGGCCCGGCCGGGGTGTACGCCGGTACCGGTACCGTCCCGGTCCTGCTCGGTGAGGTCCGGGCCGCGGGCCGGCGCCCGATGCCGGCCGCGGACTGGGCCCGCGGCCTGCGGCTCGCGCCGGGGGAGTGTTTCGCCTGACCGGACCACAGACAGGGGCGCCAGCATGACCGGACCACAGGGACCACACCGCGGCGTCGGGCGGCGCGAGCCGCAGGCCCGGCGCGAACCCCGGGACCGGCACGAGCACGGCACCCGGCCGCCGCGCGGCGGGCGCCCGCTGGTCGACCCGGCCCGCCAGGCCGCGTACGAGGCGCTGGCCGCGGTACAGCGCGACGGCGCGTACGCCAACCTCACCCTGCCCCGGGTGCTGCGCGAGTACGGGCTGTCCGGCCGGGACGCCGCGTTCGCCACCGAACTGTGCTACGGCACGCTGCGCGCCACCGGTACCCTCGACCTGGTCATCGCCGCCGCGGCCGGCCGGGACGTGGCCCGGATCGACCCGCCGGCCCGCGACGCCCTGCGGCTGGGCGCGTACCAGCTGCTGTACCTGCGGGTACCCGACCACGCCGCGGTGTCGTCCACAGTGGACCTGGTGCGGATGGTCGGCGGTGCCGCGGCGACCGGGTTCGCCAACGCCGTCCTGCGCCAGATCGCGGTACGCGACCGGGAGTCCTGGCTCGCCGAGCTGGCCCCGGCGGCGGACACCGACCCGGTGGGCAACCTGTCCGTGCGGTACCACCATCCACAGTGGATCGTCCGGGCGTTCGCCGAGGCGCTGGGCGGCGACCTGGCCCAGACCGAGGAGCTGCTGGCCGAGGACAACGAGCCGGCCGGGGTGCACCTGTGCGCCCGGCCCGGCCGGATCGACCCGGCCGAACTGGCCGACCAGGCCGGCGGCGCGCCGGGGGCGTTCTCGCCGTACGCGGTGTACCTGCCCGCGGGCGCGCCCGGCGACCTGCCGGCGATCGCCACCGGCCGGGCGCACGTGCAGGACGAGGGCTCGCAGCTGGTGGCCCTGGCGCTGGCCGGGGCACCGCTACCGGACGGCCCGGACCGGCGCTGGCTGGACCTCTGCGCCGGCCCCGGCGGCAAGGCGGCGCTGCTGGGCGGGCTGGCCGGGCAGCGCGGCGCCACGCTGACCGCGGTGGAGATCGCGCCGCACCGGGCCGAGCTGCTGCGCTCGGCGGTACGGGGGATGCCGGTGGACGTGCTGTGCGAGGACGGCCGCTCGGTCGGCGGGGCGATCCCGGTTGACGCGTTCGACCGGGTTCTCGTGGACGCGCCCTGTACCGGGCTGGGCTCGCTGCGCCGCCGGCCCGAGGCGCGCTGGCGCAAGGTACCCGGGGACCTGCCGCCGCTGACCCGGCTGCAGCGCGAGCTGCTCGGCGCCGCGATCCAGGCGGCCCGGCCGGGTGGCCTGATCGCCTACGTCACCTGCTCCCCGCACATCGTGGAGACCC
>Ga0209069_10000177_pt1 | contig 26001 bp, 27 predicted proteins | sample Str013_2_FD_187202 | JGI IMG/M metagenome (GOLD analysis project Ga0209069, IMG submission 187202) | Freshwater sediment microbial communities in response to fracking from Pennsylvania, USA - Straight Creek_MetaG_SC_2013 (SPAdes) (version 2) | ecosystem: Environmental > Aquatic > Freshwater >...
CCCTTCTCCTGTCAGAGACGGAGCGAGCAATGCGACGAAGATCGGCTGCATCGACGACACCAATGCGACAGTCCCGGCCGACGCGCCCGCCCTCAAGGCGGCGTAGCAAAAGCAAAAATATCCGCCCTGGATCAGAATGCCGACGGCCAAGAGATGAACCCAGTCCATCCGGCGGCGTGGAAGCGGCGGCCTCAATATAGCAAAAACGGGAAGGAGAATTGCCAGGACCAACGCATATCGCAGCGTTAGGAGGGTGAACGGCTCCGCGTAACGCACGCCGATCTTGCCGACAATAAATCCGCCCGACCACAAAAGCAGAAAGATTGCCGGGGCGAGCCGCAGCCAAACAGGCTCAGCCGCGGCAACGCCATGTTGCATGGCCGGGGCCGAAGCCGCCGCATTCATCATTGGTTACTCCCGCGAGATAGCCGCCAACACGGCAGACCCATGTTCCGCCGTGTCAGACCATGACCTTACCGGCGTCCGATATCTCGAAAGAAATGTCTTCATTCGAACTCTCGTCGCCGAGGATCATGTTGTTATGCGCCTCGCCCGATGGAATCATCGGGAAGCAGTTAGCGAGCTTGGACACGCGGCAATCGAAAATAACCGGGCGCGGCGTCTCGATCATTTCAAGAATGAGATCATCGAGTTCATCCGGCTTCTCTGCACGAAGGCCCACGCAGTGAAACGCCTCCGCCATCTTCACAAAGTCCGGAAGGGCTTCTGAATAAGAGTGAGAATAGCGCCCGCCATGCAGCAGCTCCTGCCACTGGCGGACCATGCCCATATATTCATTATTCAGGATGAAAATCTTGATCGGCAGGTCGTATTGGAGCGCCGTGGACATCTCCTGCATGGTCATCTGCACCGAAGCCTCGCCGGCGATATCGATGACGAGACTTTCAGGATGCGCGACTTGCACGCCGACCGCCGCCGGCAGTCCATAACCCATGGTGCCGAGGCCGCCGCTTGTCATCCAGCGGTTCGGTTCCTCGAACCGGTAAAATTGCGCTGCCCACATCTGGTGCTGACCGACTTCGGTCGTGATGTAGGTGTCGCGATTCTTCGTCAGTTCGTAGAGCCGCTGGATGGCATATTGCGGCATGATGACGTCTTTGCGCTGCTTGTATTTAAAGCTGTCGCGGCTGCGCCACTGGCCAATCTGGCCCCACCAAGCTTTAAGCGCGCGCTTGTCTATCTGCGGCGAGCGCGCATTCCAGACACGAAGCATTTCTTCAAGCACATAGCCGCAATCGCCGACGATCGGCAGATCGGCCCGCACCGTTTTCGAGATGGAAGACGGGTCGATGTCGATATGGATCTTTTTCGACCGTGGGGAGAAGCCGCTAAGCTTCCCAGTGATGCGGTCGTCGAAGCGCGCGCCGATGCAGATCATGACATCGCAATCGTACATGGCCATATTGGCTTCATAGGCGCCATGCATGCCGAGCATTCCGAGCCAATTCTTCGATGCAGCCGGATACGCCCCGAGGCCCATGAGGGTCGATGTTATAGGATAACCGGTCAAATCGACGAATTCGCGCAGAAGCTTGGACGCGTTCGGGCCTGAATTGATGACGCCGCCGCCGGTATAGAATACCGGGCGTTTGGCGCCCGCGATCAAGTCTACCGCATCGCGGATCGCCTGCGGATTGCCCTTAAGCTGTGGACGATAGGTTCTGTGCGTGACCTTGCTCGGGCTGACATATGTTCCGCGAGCAAATTGCACATCTTTCGGTATATCGACGACTACGGGGCCGGGACGGCCGCTTTTTGCGACGTAGAAGGCTTCGTGAAGAACGCGCGCCAAGTCGTTCACGTCTTTCACGAGATAATTGTGCTTGGTGCAGGGACGCGTAATGCCGACGGTATCGCATTCCTGGAAAGCGTCCGAGCCGATAACGTGCGTTGGAACCTGCCCCGTGATGCAAACCATCGGGATGGAATCCATCAGGGCGTCCGTTAAGCCGGTCACGGCGTTGGTCGCGCCTGGGCCGGAGGTGACTAGAACGACGCCGACTTTGCCCGTGGACCGCGCATAGCCTTCGGCGGCGTGGGTGGCGCCCTGTTCGTGACGAACGAGGATATGCTTGACTGCCGCTTGCTTGAAAATTTCGTCGTAAATTGGAAGGACGGCGCCTCCGGGATAGCCGAAAATATGTTCGACGTTCTGGTCCGCTAGGGCTTGGAGAACGATTTCGGCTCCGGTCATCGCGCGGGGCATGGTACACTCCGAAAAAAATCAGCGGCCAACGCGGCCGCCGTTAGTTCAACGATATATGCTTATATGAAATTTGGCTAGGGCCCAATCACGTTCACGTCAAGCTAATTCGTATAAAAATATTGAGTTCATGTTTTATTCTTTTCTTATATTCCAATTTCTCGTGTTTCCAGTTCTGAAAATTGTTTTTTACCCAAGTCTGCTGTCTTTTTGCATATTGTCTTGTCGCGGCTTTGGCTTGGCTGACAGCATCGCTCAGGGAAATCGTTCCGGACGCAAAACTCATGAGGGGTGGCAGTCCAACGGCTCGCATCGCGGGCAGATTTGGATCGAGATGAAGCGCGGCCATGGCTCGAGCTTCATCTATGGCCCCTAGGCTCAGCAGGGTGTCGAACCGCTCATCGCACCGGCGATAGAGTTCAGCGCGCTCTACCTCGACGGCAATGGGATAGGTATCGCTGAGCTTCAAAAGTGGCGCCGCCCGTTTGGCTTGCCAAGTTGCAAGCGGGGATCCCGTGGCTTCCAGCACCTCCAAGGCTCTCGCGATACGCTGTGGGTCGCTCGGCCGCAATTTCGATGCCGTAAGCGGATCGCGGCGCGAAAGCTCGCTGTGCAACTCCTCCGGCGAGATTGTCTCTGCTTGTCTTCTGATGCGTTCCCGGATTGCGGGTGGAATTGCTGGGATTTCCGAAAGTCCTTCGGTCAAAGCTTTGAAATAAAGGCCGGTCCCTCCCACGATGATTGGCAACTTTGACTGCGATGCCGCCTTCGCTAGCGCGTCTCGAACGCCGTCAAGCCAAAGCGCCGCCGAATAAGGCTGTTTTGCCGGGCGCGTGCCGTAAAGCCAGTGAGGGACGCAGGTCTCTTCCTCCGGCGAAGGCCGGTTTGTAATGATCCGAAGCTCGCGATAAACCTGCATCGAGTCGGCGTTGATGATGACGCCGCCAAACTCCTCAGCGAGTTCGAGCGCGAGCGTGGACTTGCCGCTAGCGGTTGGGCCTGTAATAAGAACGGCGCCCTGAAGTTGCTTTTCAATGCTGTCGGTCATTTTTGCGGCGGAGCGCCCACCTTATGGAAATCGCAATTACACTAGCGGCATCGCCCGGCTCAGGCGACATCCTGCCGGATCTTGCAAAGGAAGCGCAATCGAACCTCGGAAGCGAACTTCGACTTAAGTGGCTCGCGCCGGGAGAAGCGCTAGACCTCCAGCTGCATAGTACAAGCGAAACTCTCTTATCTGCGCGACGGCTTGTCGCCAGCATTATTGCAGACTCTCCCGTAGATTTTTGCGTTCAAGCCGCTGCGGGCCGCCGCAAACGCATGCTGATCGCCGATATGGACTCGACGATCATCGCCGAGGAATGCCTTGACGAGATGGCGGCGCTCAAAGGCATCAAGGCTGAGATTGCCGCGCTGACCGAGCGCGCGATGCGAGGCGAACTCGACTTCGAAGCCGCGCTAGACGAGCGCATCGAGCTTCTTCGAGGGATGAGCGAGGCGGATTTACAGGCCGTCCTCGATGAGCGCATCACGCTTAATCCGGGCGCACGCGCCCTCGTGCAAACCATGCAGGCCCACGGTGCGCATACCGTCCTCGTCTCGGGTGGGTTTACATTCTTCACGGGCGCTGTCGCGGAACGCACCGGCTTTGCGATCAATCGCGGGAATGTCTTTTTGTGGGAGGATGGACGGCTAGCGAGCGTGAAAAAGCCAATCCTCGGACGTGAAGCCAAGCTTGCCGTTCTTAACGAGGAGTGCAAGGGCCATAAAATTTTACCCTCCGAGGTATTGGCTGTGGGCGACGGCGCGAACGACCTCGCTATGCTGAAAGCCGCTGGACTGGGCGTCGCTTTCCATGCGAAGCCGGTTGTCGCGGCGGAAGCGGACGCACAGATCGAGCACACCGGCCTGACATCGTTGCTTTATTTTCAAGGCTATTCGCGCAGCGAGTTTCGTTCGGACGAAACCGCTTAGCCCGGCGTGGCCGCTCCCTTCGCCCATTCCTCCATCTCCGGCATTTCGAGAATGCTCTGCGCATAAGCGGCCGCGGCGCCGCAATCGCCAAACTCCTCGAGATTGAGGCCATAGGTTTGAAACCGCGTTGCGACCGGAGCGAACATGGCGTCGGCGATTGAGAACGTCCCGAACAGGAATGGCCCGGACTCCCCGTGGCTTGTCCTTGTGCCACTCCAGATTTCCACGATGCGTGCGATATCGGCGCGGGCCTGCGCCGAAGGAACGGCGCCGGCAATCCTAGCGTGATAATCCATTGGGAATTCGCTGCGGAGCGCCTGAAAGCCGGAATGCATTTCACACGCAATCGCCCGGGCCGTTGCGCGCAGTTTCTCGTCGTGAGGCCATAACGCGGCCTCAGGCTTCAGCTCGGCAATATACTCGCAAATCGCCAAGCTATCCCAAACGGTAAGGCCGCCATGTATCAGAGCGGGGACGCGCCCTGACGGGGAGAAGCGCGCGATGTGCTGCGCCGTGTTCGGCTGTCTGAGGCGGATTTCCTCTTCTCGAAAAGAAAGCTTGGCAACCTTGGCCGCAAGCCAGGGCCGAAGGCTCCACGAAGACCAAGCCTTGTCGCCGATGACGAGAACAATCTCATCTTTCATGATTTTCTCCCAGACACGTATCGCCCCCGTCATCCCATGTTGTCGCCGGACGCGCGAACCGGCATATTAGGGAGATGAGCGCGCTCGCGAAACAGAAGATGACGGTCGATGAATTTCTGGTCTGGGCCGAAGCTCAGGACGGCCGTCATGAACTGGTCGACGGCGAAGTTTTTGCGATGTCGCCTCAACGCATGTCGCATGCCATGGTAAAGCACAACGCCGTCAATGCGCTCAGAGCGTCCATCGCGCAAGCCGGAATATCGTGCCGCGCGGTGCCGGACGGATTGACCGTCCGTATAAATAAAACCACTGCATTTGAGCCCGATGCCCTTGTCTATTGCGGGGCGCCGCTTCCCGGCAACGTTATTGAGGTTCCAAATCCGATCGTTGTCGTGGAGGTCGTCTCGCCCGGCTCTCAATACATCGATACGGGAGTGAAGCTTCGCGGGTATTTTCAGGTTCCCAGCGTTATGCACTACCTTATTATCGATCCCGAACGGAACTTGCTGATCCATCATCAGCGTGGCGCGGGTGAGTTGCTTGCGACCCGGATCGCCTCCGAGGGCGAGTTGCGCCTTGACCCGCCGGGCATAACGCTCAAGCTTTCCGGTATCTTCACGCTAGACTGACATCGCCTTGCTCCAGCGCGCGCCATTGGCTAAGACTGCGGATTGCGTGGCACAGAGGGACGCATCCGTGAATATCTGCATGATTGGGGCCGGTTATGTCGGCCTGGTATCCGCCGCATGTTTTTCCGATTTTGGCTGGAACGTCACTTGCGTCGAGAAGGAGGCGCATAAGGTCGATCGCCTGAATCGGGGCGAAATACCGATATTCGAGCCGGGCCTCGACGATCTCGTCGCGAAAAATTCGCGAGCGGGACGCCTTCACTTCACGACCGATCTCGCGCCGGCGGTCCGGCAAGCCGGTCTCATCTTTCTTGCCGTCGGAACGCCGATGCGCCGCGGCGACGGCTATGCCGATCTGTCCTACGTGTTCCAGGCAGTGGAAGAGATCGCGCCACACATCGGAGACTTCACGGTGATCACGACGAAATCCACCGTGCCGGTCGGGACAAGCCGCGAGATCGAGCGCCGCATTCGCCGCATCTGCCCGGAAGTCGATGTCGCCGTGTGCTCAAATCCAGAATTCTTGCGCGAAGGATCCGCGATCCAGGATTTCAAGCATCCCGACAGGGTTCTCGTCGGCGTGGACGATAGCCGCGCGCGCGACGTCATGGAGCGGGTTTACGAGCCGCTGCGTCTCCGCAACGCTCCTGTGATCTTCGTCAGCCGGGAATCGGCCGAGCTCGCCAAATACGCCGCTAACGCCTTTCTCGCGATGAAAATCAGCTTCATCAATGAGATCTCCGATCTCTGCGAGGAAGTTGGCGCGAACGTCCAGCAGGTCGCGCACGCCATCGGATCGGATCGCCGCATCGGCGACAAGTTTCTGCACCCCGGCCCCGGCTATGGCGGTTCGTGCTTCCCAAAAGACGTGGCGGCCCTTGCCCGCACCGCGCGAGAGGCGCGCTCGCCGGTTACGCTTATCGAGCAGGTCGAGAAGGTCAACAATGAGCGCAAGATCGCCATGGCGCATCGCGTCATCCGGGCGGCTGGCGGCGATGTGGCAGGAAAGACCATCGCGGTCCTCGGCGTCACCTTCAAGAACAACACCGACGATATGCGCGATGCGCCAAGCCTCGTGATCGTACCGATGCTGCAAGAGCGCGGCGCAATTCTAAAAGCCTACGATCCAGTGGGCAGAGAACAGGCGGCGCCGCTTCTTCCGGGCTTGACATGGTGCGATAGCGTTCTCGAAGCCGCTCAAGACGCCGATCTTGCGGTCGTTCTCACCGAATGGAACGAGTTCCGCGCGGTAAGCCTGCGCGCGATGAAGGAGAAAATGCGCGGCGATATTCTTGTGGATCTCAGAAACATCTACCGTCCCGAATTGGCGAAGGAAGCCGGACTGAATTATTTCAGCCTCGGCCGTCCCGGTAAGAAGGCGAATGGCGAAGGCGGCCACGGAAGCTTTCAAGCCGCCGATTTTGGATATGATAGCGCCGCCGAGATGCTGGGCATTCCCGCTACTACACCCTCTTGAGCGGGCGTTTTATCATAGCAGCTAGGCCGCTCACACAATACCGAAGGCCGCGCGAAGAAAGAGTGTGGCTGCCGCCAAGCCTTGCGGATCGATGCCGTGGCCGATGCCCGGCCGCACCTGCCATTGGTTCGGCACGCCAACGGCGTCAAGCGCGGCATGGGCGTGGTGAATGGCTTGAACCGGGATCACCTCGTCATATTGGCCGTGGATAAGAAGGACCGGCGGTTTCGATTTGATTTCAGCCGGCAATCTATCGGCCCCGATGAGATGCCCTGAAAAGCCGACAATGGCAGCAAGCGGCGCCGCGAGTCGCAAGCCAGTATAAAGCGCCATCATCGTGCCCTGGCTAAATCCGACAAGCGCCATGGACGAGAGCGGCAATCCGGTGCGGACGGCTTCCGCAAGGATGAAAGCTTCGAGAATGGGCTGCGCGGATTGGACGCCCTTCAGAAGCTCTTCCTCGGAGTGGCTATCGAGCGGAAACCATTGTCTGCCGCCCATAAAACCGGCCGGCATCGAATGCGGAGCGTTGGGCGATACGAATGCGGCATCCGGCAGATTACGCCCCATCTCGTGCCCAAGACCGATGAGATCGTTGCCATCCGCGCCATAGCCGTGAAGTAATATCATGCTTTGTTTCGCGGTCCCGCCAGATGCGGGTGGTAAGCGTGGTCCATCGATCTCTACAGGCATGTCTACGTTCCGCGTTCTGTGGGCTTGAGCCAGTTTGAAGAAATGTGAGATTACAGCGCTTCGTCAGGAGCCAAGGCTTTTATCGCGAGAGCGTGAACTGGCCCCGCGAGTTCCTCGTGCAGCGCGCCATTGACGCTGCGATGGCGATCCACCCTGCTTTTGCCTGAAAATTTCTCCGAGACGATGACAACCCTGAAATGAGTTTCGCCCGTGACGGCGCCGGTGTGGCTCATAGCGCCGGCATGGCCCGCATGTTTCGCCGACTCGTTTTCGACAACGAGAAAGGACGGCTCGAAAGCCCTTGACAATTTTTCGCGTATGGCAATCTCGACCAGCATCCGGCCTCGCTCGTATCTCTCGCCGCTTGCAATTTATCGGGCCTTGTTTTGCGTCTTTGTCAAGGGCTTGTATCTGGGGTTCAGGGACAGCATACTCACTTCAGCGAGCGCACTGCCCGCATCCATCTCAACCGCATTCACGCCCCGGAATATGAAACTCGACTCGAAATATTTTGATAGTATCCGCGTGACCAAGGGGCGCGCACGCACGGCCAAGGTCGAGCGCGTGAGCGAGGCGCCGCAATGCCAATGGCGCGGCTGCGTGAAGCGCGGGCCGCACAAAGCGCCGAAAGGCCGGTCTTCCGAAGGCGAATATTACAATTTTTGCCGCGATCACGTGACCGAATATAATAAGTCTTACAATTACTTCGCCGGTATGAACGATGGCGAAGTGGCGGATTATCAGAAGTCCGCGACGACAGGGCACCGGCCTACATGGTCGATGGGAGTAAACGGCTCTGCGCCGGGCGCGTCGGGCTTTCCGGGTGGGGCGCCGGGAGAAGAGGCGCCGGAAGACCCGCTCGAAGTTCTAAAAGCCATGCGGGGACGCAGGCGTTACGCGGAAAGACCGAAAAGCTCTCCGCGCAGGAAGATGGTGCAGAAGGGGGCGAGTAAGCATCTCTTGTCTTTGAATCTCGACGACAACGCAACGCCCGAGGAAATACGCACGCAATTTAAAGCTCTCGCCAAACTCCACCATCCCGATCATAACGGCGGTGACCGAGGGTCCGAAGAGCGTTTTCGCGAAATCCTCGCAGCTTACAATTATCTGAAACAGGCCGGCCTCTGCTAGTGGAGGGTTTTCCCCGCGCCGTGAACAAACGACAACGAAAATATCCAGAGGGAGTAATGGTTAAGGCTGAAGCGCGTGAAGCAACGCTCCCGGATATGAAGGTGTCCGTCCGGCAGGTTTTCGGCATCGACAGCGCCATGGACGTACCTGCTTTTTCGCAGACGAGCGAATATGTGCCCGATCTCGATCCCGATTATCTGTTCAATCGCGAGACGACTTTGGCGATCCTGGCGGGCTTTGCATATAATCGCCGCGTGATGATTCAGGGTTATCACGGGACGGGCAAATCGACGCATATCGAGCAGGTCGCCGCCCGCCTGAACTGGCCTTGCGTCCGGATCAATCTCGACAGCCACATCAGCCGCATCGATCTCGTCGGCAAAGACGCGATCGTGATCCGCGACGGGCAGCAGATCACAGAGTTTCGCGAGGGGATTTTACCCTGGGCGCTGCAATCCAATACGGCGCTGGTCTTTGACGAATACGACGCGGGCCGTCCCGATGTGATGTTCGTCATTCAACGTGTGCTTGAAGTGCAAGGCAAATTGACGCTTCTCGATCAGAGCCGCGTTATCAAGCCTCATCCGTCCTTCCGGCTGTTCTCGACCACGAACACTATCGGTCTCGGCGACACCTCCGGGCTTTATCATGGCACGCAGCAGATCAATCAGGGGCAGATGGACCGGTGGTCCATCGTCGTGACATTGAACTATTTGTCGCATCAGGATGAATCCGCCATCGTGCTGGCGAAGGTAAAAGGATATCAAACCGATGCCGGCCGCAGGACCGTCGGAAATATGGTTCGCGTCGCCGAGCTGACCCGAAATGCGTTCATGAATGGCGACCTCTCGACAGTCATGAGCCCGCGGACCGTGATCACCTGGGCCGAGAACGCGATTATTTTTGGCGAGGTCGGTTTCGCCTTCACCCTGAGTTTCCTGAACAAATGCGACGAGCTTGAGCGCGGCGTGGTTGCCGAGTTCTATCAACGCTGCTTTGGCGAAGAACTCCCTGAGTCGACGGCCAACATCGCTCTGAGTTAAGCGCGCGGAAGCCTCAGCCTATGGCAAGCAACATCAAAAAGAAAGCCGACCCTTTGGGGCCGTTTAAGCGCGCGGTGACTCTCGCAACGAGAACGCTTGCCGCTAACAAATCGATGAATGTGGTCTTCGGCTCCGATGCGCCGGGCTATGACGGGAAGACCGTCCGGCTGCCCCAGCCAAGCCGCGCGGTGTCCCGCAAGGAAATAGCCATCATTCGCGGGCATGCCGATGCGATCGCTTTGATGGTCTCCGCTCACGACGCAAAACTTCACGCGTCGCTGACCCCGCCATCGGGCGCGGCCAAGTCCGCCTTCGACGCGGTCGAGCGCGCGCGGGTCGAGGCTATAGGCGCGCTGCGCATGGGTGGCGTCGCCAAGAATCTAACGGCGAGGCTGGCAAATCGCTATGAGCGGCTTCCTGACCGCGATATCGACCGGCAGGACGCGCCGCTGGAAGATGCGCTCGCCTTGATCGTCCGCGAGCGGCTTACCGGCGCTAAGCCGCCGCGGGGGGCCAACGGCATTGTCGACATTTGGCGTCAGTGGGTGGAGGATCGCGCTTCACCCATTCTCGACCGGCTAGATGGCGCCATCGACGACCAGGCGGCCTTCGCCAAGTTGATGCGCGATATGCTTGTCGCGCTGGAACTCATGGAAGGCCCCGTCGAAAACGCACAGGACGACGAAGAAAGCCAATCGAAAGAGGATCAAGATACATCCGCACGCGGCAATGAAGAGCAGGCGGAGGAAAATGCACAACCCCAAAGCGCCGAAGCCGACGATACCGAACTCTCGGACGGGGCAGAGGACGCCGATCGGGGGCAGATTGCCGATAAGGAATATCAGCCTGGAGACCAGGACGGCGACGAGCGGCCCCAGGCTCCGCCGCGCCGTCCCAATACCTCCGTTCTCGACGCCCCGGAGAATTTTGGCTATCAGCTTTTCACGCGCCAATTCGACGAGGTCGTCAGCGCGGAAAATCTGTGCGACGCGGATGAGCTCGAGCGCCTGCGGAGCTTTCTGGATAAGCAGTTATCCGCGCTTCAAGTTGCCGTCAGCCGCCTCGCGAACCGGTTGCAGCGCCGCCTTCTTGCTCAGCAAAATCGTGCCTGGGATTTCGATCTGGAAGAAGGAATGCTCGACACGGCGCGCCTCTCTCGCGTCGTCACCGACCCGTTCCAGCCGCTTTCTTTCAAACGCGAGCGGGACACCACCTTCCGCGATACGGTCGTGACGCTGCTCCTCGACAATTCCGGTTCGATGCGCGGCCGGCCGATCATGGTCGCGGCTTGCTGCGCGGACATCCTCGCTCGCACGCTTGAGCGTTGCGGTGTGAAGGTCGAGATACTTGGCTTTACGACGCGTCAATGGAAAGGCGGACAAGCGCGCGAGCAATGGCTTGCCGCCGGTAAACCCGTCAATCCCGGACGGCTGAACGATCTCAGGCACATCATCTATAAGGCTGCCGATACGCCCTGGCGGCGCTCTCGCAAAAATCTCGGCCTCATGATGCGCGAGGGGCTGCTGAAGGAGAATATCGACGGCGAGGCGCTTGCTTGGGCGCATGCACGAATGCTTGCGCGGCCTGAACAGCGCCGGATCATCATGATGATTTCCGATGGCGCGCCAGTTGACGATTCGACGCTATCGGTGAATTCCGGCACCTATCTTGAGCGGCATCTGCGCCAAGTGATTAATGAAATCGAAACCTATTCCCCGGTGGAACTCATAGCTATCGGAATTGGGCACGACGTTACCCGTTATTACCGCCGCGCCGTCACCATCACCGACGCCGAAGAGCTTGCCGGCGCGATGACCGAGAAGCTGGCCGAGCTCTTCAACGATGACGTGCGGGGAGCAGGCGGCGGAGCTGGTATGCGGCCGGGTAAGTCGCACAGGCTTCATTAAGGCCTGCTTTCCAGCTTCCGCAACTGGAATGGCGCTGTTTTCTAACGTTCTTCGGTCTCCTCGTGACCGATGCCCGCGAAGGCGCCCATGACATCCGCCATGGACTCGAATTCTTCCTCGGGCATCTCTTGCATGAATTCGATAACGTCTTCCTCCGCTCCGCTTTCGCGCGCATAGTCCAAAAGCTCGTCTTTGTCGGCTGGGAAAGTTACCCCCTTAAGCGATTTAGTAACTTCCGTGACTGAAATCCTAGTCATTATCCACCTGCATTGTTTATACAAGTTAGAAACAATGCGCGGCAATTTTCCGTTCCCGCGAGTCTGCGCGAACTAACGAAAAAACGGATTCTTGTGTATGAGATGAATGTGTGAAGCCAGCCCACACGGTTCTTCAACTTTCGTACCTTCCAAGCTGAATTGACAGCCTTCGGCATGTGGCTTATCGCACATTGGCCTCTATTGCCGCTATAGATGCTGTTTCGATCCCGGCGCAGCAAATTATTGCGGTGACTTCAGAAATTGAGTGGTCGGCAAACAAAATGTCGCGTGTATCGGCAGGTGTAAATCAACCATATCTTGTATCTCGATCCGAAGAACGGCGTGTGATCGTTGCGTCATCGGTGGGCACCGTTTTCGAGTGGTACGATTTCTTCCTTTACGCTGTACTTGCGCCGTTTTTTGCAAGGCTATTCTTTCCTTCCGACAATGAAACAGCAGGACTGTTGGCGGCATTCGCCACTTATGCCGCCGGGTTCGTCACCCGTCCGTTCGGGGCGGTCATTCTTGGCCGCCTCGGCGATCTGACCGGGCGCAAATACACCTTTCTCATCTCCATCGTGTTCATGGGCTTTGCGACATTCACGGTGGGCTTGCTCCCGACGTTCCAGCAGGTTGGCTGGATCGCCCCGATACTCCTTGTATTTCTGCGGTTGCTTCAAGGTCTGGCGGTCGGCGGCGAGTATGGGGGCGCCGCCACCTATGTCGCGGAATATACCGAAGCCTATAAACGGGGCTATGCGACGAGCTGGATTCAGACGACAGCGACCATGGGATTGCTGCTCGCTCTGATTGTCATCGGCTTTTCGCGGTGGGCGATCGATGCGCGGAACTTCGAAAATTGGGGCTGGCGGCTGCCCTTTCTCGTCTCAATCGTGCTGCTAGCCCTTTCGGTTTATATCCGGGTGTCGTTGCGGGAAACTCCGGTTTATCTCAACATGATAGCGGAGGGACGCCGTTCGAAAAGCCCAGTCTATGAGAGCTTTTTCCGGAGCCCGAATAACAGATATGTCTTGCTCTCGTTGCTTGGCGCTACGGCCGGGCAAGGCGTCGTTTGGTACACCGGCCAATTCTATGCGATGTTCTTTCTAACCATTGTCCTGCATCTCGACTATCTAAGCACCTATATCCTGGTGGGCTCGGTGCTGGCGTTAGGAATGCCTTTCTTTGTTCTTTTTGGCTGGGTATCGGACAAAATCGGCCGTTTGCGCATTATCATGGTTGGATGCCTCCTCGCGGCGCTCACATATTTTCCGCTTTTCCACCTGCTCTCCAATGCCGTAAATCCGGCTCTTGTCGAATTTTCCGCCGCAAACCCGGTGTCGCTGAGGGTTGACAGCAGCACCTGCAATTTCCGGGTCTTCACCGGATATTGGTCGCGATTCACCACCTGCGACGACGTCACGGATTATCTCACCCGCTCAGGGCTATCGTTCAAAAAGTCCAACGCGCCCGGATTGGAGGGAGTCGTCGTTTCCATCGGTTCTCAGACGGCGGAGATAACCGGGACAACCAAGGCCGAGACCACGGGCGCTATTCAGCGCATGCTCTTCAGCTCGGGATATCCAGGAATTGTGTGGAAATATGTGAATGGCGACGCGAAGGTCGACGCGAGAGGCAACCCTGTCTTCGAGACCATAGGAGCCGATCTGAGCCGCGTTAACTATGTGATGGCTGGCGGTGTGCTGTTCGTGCTTATGATCTATGTGACGATGGTTTATGGCCCGATGGCTGCATTTCTGGTCGAGCTGTTTCCCGCGAATATCCGCTACACGTCGCTCTCATTTCCCTATCACATCGGCAATGGAATATTCGGCGGCATTCTTCCGCTATTGGCCACGTCCATAGCGGCCGCCACCGGAAATGTGTATGCGGGTCTGTGGTATCCGGTTGCAGTGGCGGCAATGACTTGCGTTATCGGCACGCTCTTCCTGAAAGATCAAAGGCAGCGGCCGATCTATCTTTGATGCGGCCTACGGCTTCGCGTTGGCTGCGAGCTTTTCGACCATCGACGATACCGCCTTGATCTGCGGCGCTTCCTTCGAGAGGAAATCGAGGCCGGTATATCCCCACCAGTCCCAACAGGAGCGCGAGTTCAAATCGGAGCTCTTTATCTGCGGAAACAAGACGATAATTCTATTGCTATCCGCCCAGCCCGCAAAACCCGACTCGCGGATGAAAGTATCGCCGACGTCGGACGCCGACTGCCTGCAGCCATGGAAAACGACGTGGATCTTGCATCCCCGATGGGACCTGCAGTCCGATGGGATGTAGACGGTTCCGTTGTCTGCCAGAGTGGCGTCGGACGATGCGAAAGCAGTCTGGCCGAAGCTTAGGAAATTTTCCGCACCCGGTTCGCGCTTCGGTTCGAGCGCGCCATAGATAAATTTAAGTATCTCGCCTGCTTGGTCGTAACCGCATTTATTGATGTAGGGCGGTTCCGTCGCCGAACAGGATATGCCCTCCGTTTGCGTTAGGAAACCATGGCCGCCGGGCTGCCCGGATATGAATTGAATATTGGCGGCGGGAACACCCGCTTTCACATAGAAGTCCCGCGCGGTTTGAACGACATCCTTCGAGACGGTTTCGTCGTCCTTCCCCGTAAACAAATAGACCTTTTCTCGCTGAAGGCCCTGAATCGGATCGATCTTGCCTTGGCTCGCCAGATCGTTAGCTTGGCCAAGCAAGCGATCCGGATCGAGGACGTTGAGATAGGAAAGTCGATTGGCCATGCAGCCAGTCAGGGCTTGGGTCTCGTTGGCGATAAGCGCCGTGGCGAACCAAGGAAAAATCTTGGCGGCTTCGCTTTCGGCGCAGCCATAAGGGCCAGCCGCTACAATCCCGGCGCCCACAACCCATTTGGAATGGGCAACCTGAAACTGACCCGCCATATAGCCGCCCGAGGATAGACCGGAAACAGAAGTGGCGGATATATCGGCGCCGACCGACGGCAGTTCGGCGCTGTCGCCTGCGCCGGCCCCAGCCGAGGTTGCTAAGGCAGTTGAAAGGGCGATGTAAAGCCAGCGCATTCCGAATTTATTTCTCACTGAAAGAGCCAACCGAAAATGCCCCCTCGCCGATGCTCGCGTCCGCCCCGCGATGAGGATCTGCCAAAAATGTTGAAGGGATCGTCATTCGCGATCCGTGGCTGATCGACGGGCTTCGGCTTTCTGAGCTCATAGGTGCTGGCGAGTCCTTCTGCATCCGTTACTGTGACGGCATTCTGCGTCCAATCCCATCGGGCTTTCGTGTCGCCAAGAATGTAAGGCTCGATCGTTACGACCTGGTTCCTGTTCAAATCGACGATGGCGACGTTTTCGAAGGTCTTTCCCTTCTTTTGTCCCGCCTTGTAGCGCAGCAGGCCGACGCCGGAGAGCCAATCTTTGAGAGGAGTCCACTCCTGGATTTCAGCGGTTCCCTCGCCCTGCATTTCAAGTAGCACATTGAGCTTTGGGTAGCGCTCGTTGACGGCGACGAATCGTCCAGACGCCGGGCTGTACACCTCCCAGCCTGTGACCGCCGGGGCAAGCGGCTTCACGACGCTATCGGCGGTATCGCCGCTCGCGGCCTTGTAGGCGTCACGCGCTTCCTTCGAAAAAGGATCGAGTTCGAGCGCCTTCCGATAATCCGCAATGGCCGCATCCCGCTGGACGGTGGCGTCCCTGAACGAACCCCGGACCCGGTAGGCTTCCGAATATTTCGGATCGAGTTCAATGGCCTTGTTTATGTCCTTTTCGGCGGCATCGGCCACGCCAAGAGCTTGCTGCACTTTCGCCCGCCAGAAGTAAGCCTCGGCGTTTTGCGGGTCGAGGGTTATCGCTTCGTTCAGATCTTCAAGCGCGAGATCGGTTCGCTTCCTGTCGATATTTTGTGCGCCCCGGCCGATAAGCGCCGCCACATTCTCTCCATCGAGTTCAAGCGCCTGGGAGAAGTCCTTGAAGGCTGGCGCGCCCCTGTTGTCCCGGGCATAGGCTTGACCGCGCCTCACATAGGATTCAGCTTTGTCGGGCGATAAAGCGATGACTTTGTCGAAGTCCTGGATAGCGTCTCCATAACGTTCGAGGTGGACGAGTATTAAAGCGCGGTTCTCATAGGCGGGTCCGTACTGCCCGTTCAATCCGATGGCCCGGTTGAGATAGCGGAGCGCGGTATAATGCCGTCCAAGGGCGCCGCAAACCTTTCCGCGGCCATTATATGGCACAGCGCTGCCCGGCATGAGTTCGATGGCTTTCCTGAAATCTTCCTCGGCGGCATCTAGCCGCTTGAGCTGCTGATTTGCGTTTGCCCTGTTGCTGTATGCGGGTCCGAAGCCGGCCGATAATGCTATCGCTTTGTCGAAGTCCTTATACGCTTCTTCAACGCGATCGAGCTGCATAAGCACATTGCCGCGATTATTATAGGCGGGCGCATAGTCGGTGTTGAGGGTTGCGGCTTTCGTAAAATCGGAGAGCGCGGCATCGAGCTGTTTCAGCCTCCATTTGGCGACGCCTCGGTCGCTATAGAGGCTCGCCTGGCGGGCGGGCGGCATATTTCCGTCTTTCAATGCGTCGTCATAAGCGGCTACAGCCAGATCGAATCTGCCGCGCAGCAACGCCGAGGCGCCCTCTTGCGATTTCGCAAGCGACTTATCGGCCGCAGCCTGCAACTGTACCGGCGTCAGGAGCAGCAACGTCAGCGTGCATAGTTTGAAATTTTTTATTCTGCGCCGAAGCGGCCTCACGAAAGCCTCCCTTTTGACTGCATAGTCTAGACTTAGCGTAGACAACCGGTCCATCTATTATAAGAGACCGGATATCGTATCCGCTTTACGCTTCGCCGCCGTTCCGTTAAACACATCGCCAACCGATACCACTTTCCACATATGTTTGATAATCGAACTTCTCGCCTCGCACAGGTGGTTTTCAGTCTTGTGGTAGCCTGCGGAGTGAGCGTCAGCGCACAGCAGACGGATCCATACGGCTCGAACTATAGTCCGCCCTACGATACTGGGCCAGCCCCTCAGCGCGACCGGAGGTTGAGGGTTCCTTTAGACGACCAGGATAGTTATGAGCGAAGCCCCGATAGGGCAGGCTTCGACGATCCGGATGCGCCACGCACAAATTCGCGCGCGCGGCTCGAGGAAGAGTTGAGGCGTATTCGCAGGCCCGGCTCCGAACAAGCCCAAACGGCGTTCAACCCCCCTTTGCCCGTAAGAAGGAAGCCCGGCGCGCCCGAAGCTGTGGCCGTTGAAAATAAGCCCGCGCCCTTGCCGCAAAATCCGATACCCGCCGCGCCACCGATTCCGCGCGAGTTGGAGCAGCTTCTCAGTCAGCGCTTTATTATTCAGTTTGCCGGGACGCAGCCGGGCGATGCGGGGGTGAAGGCGGCGCGGTCTCTCATTCAATCGGGCTCGATCGCGGGCGTCGTTCTCGACAAGAACAATGTGGTTTCTAAGGCCCAGCTCCGTGAACTCTTAAGGTTTTTTGCGCAAGCCGGCGGACGGCAGAAGCCATTTCTTGCGGCGCGCGAGATTGGCGGCAGTTCGACGTCCTTTACCTTCGAGAAGGGGTTCGAGCCATGGCCATCGCAGCAGGCGGTCGCGGCCAAGCGAGATCCTCAATATTCGTATTCGACCTATCAAACGCTATCGGCGAATCTCGAATATCTCGGCTTCAATATGAATTTCGGCCCCAGGATCGCGTTGCCTGACGGCCCCTCCGGCCCTGCCGATAGCTTTGCCAACGACCCGCTTCAGATCGCTGTTTACGCGAAGACGTTCATTCTGGGGCATGTCGAGGCGGGCGTCATCCCGGTGCCAATTCTCGACGCGGGAGACAAGCCGATCCAGTCTCTCAAAGCGTTGCTCGTCTCTTATCCCGATACGCCGGTCGCCGCGGGACAAAGTCCGGAATCGACGACATTTCACAATTATGGCTCCCTGATCAGAGGGGCGCGCTTCTGCTTCGTCTCCGGGAAACCGGAGGCCGTGGCGGCTGAAGTGCCGGAGAGTTTTCGCCGCGGATGCGATATTCTCGTCCTCACAACGGTAAGCGAGCCTCCACCGGTCGTGCTTCAACGTGCAATGCAGACGGTCGCGGCTGCGGTCAGAAAGGGGGAATTGACGCTCGCACTGCTGTCTGCATCGTCTCCGCGGATCGACGCGCTAAGAGGTACGCTCGCCACACATTGACGGGTTCTCGGGAGTGGAAGACATGAGAACGCTCGGCCTGATCGGTGGAATGAGTTGGGAAAGCACGGCGGTATATTATCGGCTGCTCAATGAAAATGTGCGGGCGCGGCTCGGCGGCCTTTCCTCTGCTCAGCTTCTTCTTTATTCCGTGGATTTTGCTCCCATAGCGAAATTGCAGGCGGAAGATGACTGGCCGGCGCTGACCTCGACCATGGTAGACGCTGCGCGCCGCTTGGAAAGCGCTGGGGCCGATGCGATCATGATTTGCGCGAATACGATGCATCGGATGGCGGATGACGTCGAAGCCGCGATTTCGGTTCCCTTGATCCACATTGCGGACGCAACTGCGGAAGCGATAAAGCGAAGCGGAACCAAGCGGCCATTGCTTCTGGCGACGCGATTTGCGATGGAGCAGGAGTTCTACACGCGCAGGCTGAGCGGCCGGCATGGAATCGGCGCGATAATCCCGCCTGCGGGCGAAAGGGCGATCCTCCATAGCCTGATTTTCGATGAACTATGCCGTGGCATCGTCAAGCCTGAGTCGAAGGCGAGGTTTTTAGCCATCGTTGAACGCGCCCGCAAAGAAGACGGCATCGACGGCGTCATATTAGGCTGCACCGAATTCGGCATGCTGGCTGGCCAAGACGATCTCGACATCCCGGTGTTCGATACCGCGCTGATTCATTCGAATGCCGGTGTGGACTTTGCGCTCGGTTCAGCGGGCGCTGTCGATGAATAGGGCGCTTGTGATTGCGCTTCAACTTGGCGTAGGGGTGCTTGGCCTCGCGGCTTGGCATTTTCTTACGACAATTCCGGCGCCGAAAGAGCCTCTCCTAAGCCAGTTCTTCTTCTCGACCCCAGCCGATGTTCTAAGCCGCACTTGGAGCGATATCGCCAGCGGCGTGCTTTGGAAGCATCTTTGGATCACGGGGATCGAAACGGTGCTCGCCTTCACAATCGGCGCGCTGAGCGGATTAGCAGCGGGCTTTTGGTTCGCGCGGCGCGCGTTGCTTGCCGCGGTTTTCGATCCCTACATCAAGGCCGCGAACGCGTTGCCGCGCGTGGTGCTTGCGCCGATTTTCGCATTGTGGTTCGGGCTCGGCATCTGGTCGAAAGTCGCGCTTGGGGTGACGCTCGTCTTCTTCATCGTATTCTTCAACGTTTATCAAGGCGTGAAAGAGGTTAGCCCGCAAATTCTGGCGAACGCCCGCATGCTCGGCATGAATGAGCGGCAGCTTCTGCGGCACGTCTACCTGCCGTCGGCATTGTCATGGGTCTTTTCCTCGCTGCACACGAGCGTCGGCTTCGCGCTCGTCGGCGCCGTGGTCGGCGAATATCTCGGCTCGGCGGCGGGGCTTGGCTATCGCATCTCGCAGGCCGAGGGCGTGCTCGACGTGACGGGCGTGTTCTCGGGAATGCTCGTTCTCGCCGTTTTCGTCGTCGTCATCGACATTTTCGTGACGCTGATCGAGCGTCGGCTTTTGGCTTGGAAGGGGTAGAGCGACTGCGATTTCAGTGATTTTTGCGCATACCTAATTTTAATATTCGCGGCATTCCCCGCGCTTGCTAACATCTTTGAAAGCGTTGAAATATCTGTCCTGTATCTCTTAAAATCGGATTTATAATCATATGTCGCAAAAAAATTTAGAGATTCTAAACCTTAGCGATATTCATCCAGGCGTAAGTCCGGGTATTGCATCAGCCTATGATGAAGCTGTTAGGGTCTGTCTTGATCGGCATCACATATCACCTCAGGGCTTTGCGATAAATAGCCCTACAGATGAATGTGTTGTCCACGTCTCCTGGGAAAAGGCGGATGAAGTTACGCGAAAGGCATGGGCTAATAACGACGACGCGACGGAACAGGCTGCCTATGGCGTTGCGCTGGCAGTGATCCAAGTGACCAGAGGATTGGTGGCGGTACGAAGAGCGGAAACCCGCACGGGCGCAGATTACTATTTGGCTCCATCGGCTTCCGTCGACCACTTTGAGGCTACTTATCGACTTGAAGTGTCTGGCACAGACAAAGGTGATACATATGTAATTAGAACGCGTGTTCGACAGAAAATTGAGCAAGTTAAGCGTGGAAGCAATAATTTGCCTGCGATAGTAAGTGTAGTTGGCTTCTCCGCACTTAAGATAATAAGCGATGACGTAGACTAATTATGAGTTGGATTAGTTTTCATAAATTAAGTGAAGATTTAGCTTCAAGGGCGCACGTCGCCATGCGGTTTGGCGAATTGCAGCAAGCGTACAATCTCTTTCGTGAAGCTGCCAAAGCGGAAGAAAATGCCTTGCGAGCCATTGATCCAAATAAAACCCGCACGCTTGGAATTACGGCCGTAAGCGCCGTCGCGCTATGGTACAAAAGTGGTGAGCTAAGTAAGGCGGAAAACGTAGCTCATCGCTGCTTTGCGCTCGAAGGTCTCCCTTCATTTGCAGAAGAGCAGCTAAAAATAATGCTTCAAACTATTTGGAATGAAAAAGCACAAAAATTAGCAGGCGTTTCTTTCGTCGCGGGGCAAGTTGTTGTATCGGTAAGAGGAGGATGTATAGTAACTGGAGGCGCTCCTCTTGACTTGATAGTAGAAAAGGTACAGGCTGTTCAAAGTCTATTTTACAGAACAGCTGAGTTTATTCAGGGCAAAGCATTTCGAAAAAAGGGGCCTCCTACAAGAGACCTACAGGAGCGTTGCCGGCCATGGCTTTTTCAGAGTGTGCCTGGAAGTTATCAGTTTGCAGTGGCAATACAGAAGCCAGCTCAAGAAGAAATGTTTTTAGACATTGATCTCCAGCCAAAATCTTTAACCGACACTTTCCTTTCCATTCTTAAAGCCGCGAGTGAGGACCCTGACGAGAAAATGAAATCAGTAGTGCCTGAAGAAGATTATAGAAAAACTTTTCTAAAATTAACAAGAAATCTGGCGCCTACTGGAAAAACATTTTCAGAGATTGAAATTAGAAGCACGAAACCTGACGAATACGTTATTTTTTCTTCTATTTCTAGAAAGAAAATTTCGGACACGCTGCGAAATTCTTTGTCAGATGCATCCGAGGTGCGGGAAGAAGTTTCCCTGAAGGGAGTGTTGCGTGCTCTGCACCTCGATAGCGACTGGCTGGAGCTTTCGGTCGGTGGAAATAAGGTCTCGGTTATAGGCGTCGGAGAGGCGGTCGATGACGTTATAGGTCCGATGGTAAATCATGATGTGATCGTGCGCGCTGTCAAAGATAAAGCTGGCCGATTTAGGTTTATTGATATCGAACAGGACGAATAAGAAGTTTGGCGCTAGGAATAAACGGACGTTCCCTTTCTAAACCAAAGCCTCGTGGACGAAACACCAGCGCCGATTCTCGCCCCGCTCGAATGACTGGACGATAGGGCGCTGAGTGGCGTGGAAATGCTTCCGCGCGTGGCGGTGGGGAGAGGAATCGCAGCATCCCGCATGGCTGACAATTGCGGGTCCGGCATTTCCAGTTAGATTGATTTTGAACTATCCGGGGCTGGCCGGAGGACGCATAGACGCCCTCCAAACGACCCAAGCGCTGGCCCTACTCCGCCGCCTGCAAATGCACCGGCGCCGGCGCAACCTTCGGCGTGCGCGAGGTCTTGCGCATGTCGGTTTTCACATAATCTGTGCTATAGCCGTTGAACAAATGCCCGAGAAGGCCGCGATTGAGATCCGAGGTTCCGAACACCCAATCCATCACGGGGAAGGTCAAATTCATATTCCGCTCCATCATAATCGACTGATTATGATGCGCCGTGTGATGGCGCCGGATGGTGTTGACGAACGGCACGTTGCGGACGAACCAGCTTTCGTCGATGTGACAGCAAAAATGCATGAACTCATAGATGAGATACATGGACGTTGTGGTCGTTATAAACAGCCACCCTGCATTCGGCGATAGCAGCAATCCCAGCGCGAAAGCAGCCGGAATCGACATCAGCGTGAAGACCACAAGCGCATATGGCGGGAAAAATGTGACGCGCCAATCGTGATGCCCTGCAAACCGCATCTCGTGCTCGGTGAAGAATTGGTGATGGGTTAATGTGTGGCGGCTGTAAACGGCCCGGAAAAGCTTAATTTTAGACGGCCGGTGCATGAGATAGCGATGCACGGCCCATTCGAAAAAGTTACATAAGAGAAAAGTCGCGGGCACTATAAGCCATTCCCACGTCTTAATATTTCGCATGTTAGAAATATAGATATAAAGACCGGTAAATCCGATTGTATAGATTACGGCAATATGCAACCAACCGTTATACCATCCCGCTACTCGCGTTCTATAGTCGGCGCGATAATTACGCTGCCGCTCACTCATCGAGGTTGCTGCTAATTCCACCGTCGCCTCCACACTTCACACGCCCAGTATATTCGGCCAATCCTAATATATCAGCCGTTCCTTAACCATGCAATGTGACATAACTCAATTTACTAAAACTTTAAGGTTTTCGTCGATATCCTCGCTGGTCAACTCCCACTCGTTACTGAAATTTGCTACGACTTCACGCATGAAACGGTCGTATAACTTCAACGAAAGTTCATCGTCGCCCGTGTGATCGGCGAGGATCGCCAGGGCAAGCTGCGCGGGAGCATCCCCTTCATAGCTCCATTCGAAGCCGTCCTCTGAAATGGCCTTGAGGTCCCGGCGCTCAGGTAAGGGATGCCCATCGACGTCGACAACGATGCCGTCGATCGTGCGGTCGCCTCGATAAACTTTCATGAGTGTCGTTCCCAATTCATCTGATATACCAGATATAACAAACAGAATGCCGGCAGGTAACCGTAGATGTCCAATATTGAACCCAATTTGACTTCGCTCATCGTTTTTGCGGTTGCGTGGGCGAGTTTTTGCTTCGGCGTCTTTATGATTGCTGGAATGCTTCCCATCGAGGCGGCATTACCGAATGTGAGAAGCCGGACGGGCGTCTTGCTGCTTTTCCTGGATATCGTGCTGCTTGCGGCGATTTTGCTGCAGGCCGGTTTGCTCGCTCATCGCGACCTCCGCTGGACTTCAGTCGTGATCGCGGGTGGCTTGGTATTTTTGAGCGCACCCTTTTTAGTTCAGGATCTGCCTGTTTCTATCAAGGATGGGCGGACAGGTCTTCTCTTTTTGCTTATACTTACCGCTACCGTGACCCTCGGAGTTTGGTATTACGGGTAAATCCGCTAATTGTGCTGCTGTGATGCATGCGTGTAACACGCGAAGGGAGGAACGATGCCAAAACGGATCAAATTCTATCTTTCGATCATCGTGGCGATAGTCGCCCTCGGAGGCTATTTTTTCCAGCGCTATCTGGGCATGGATACGCAAAGTTATGCGGCTCTTTTTTTGGGGGCCACATCCATTATCTCGATGTGGATTTTCCCTGAAGTGACGACGAAGAAATCGCCGTCGTCGCAAGCGGGCAGCCAGTAGTCATTATGCCGTTCCCGGCATGAGGCGCATGATTTCCGCGTAGGGAACGGTGTCCGCCACGAAGTTCACTGTACCTTGGTCCTTGATCTCCCGGACTGCTCGAAGGAACGCTCCGAGTGCAGCACGATTTAGCGCCGACCCGAGGCTGATGCGCTTGGCGCCGGCCTCCGCAAGCACCTGAATGGAGAAGGTTTGCCTGGCGCCGGCGAGGATGTTGACCGGCTTTTTTATGGTCGAGCACACCGTTTCGATCGCTTCGATGCCAGGGAGCGCCGGTGCATAGAGGACATCTGCTCCCGCCTTTTCAAAGGCTTGAAGCCGCTTCAGCGTATCGTCCAGATCGTTCCTACCATAGAGGAAATTTTCGGCGCGGGCTGTCAGCGTGAACGGAAATGGCAGACGCCGCGCGGCTTCCACGGCTGCCGCAACCCGTTCCACAGAAAGGGTAAAGTCGTAAATCGGCTTGCCGGGATTGCCGGTCGCATCCTCGATCGAACCGCCGACGGCCCCCGCCTCGGCTGCGAGAGCGAGCGTTTTGGCGGCTTCCTCCGGTTCGTCCGCATAGCAATTTTCAAGATCGGCCGAAACGGGGAGAGGTGTTGCATCTGCAATGGCGCGAACATTATCGAGCACCTGCTGGCGGTTCATGCCGCCGGCATCGCGTAGACCGAGGGAAAAGGCTAGGCCGGCGCTGGTGGTCGCTAAGGCTTCGAACCCGGCGCCCGTCAAAAGAACCGCGGTTCCCGCATCCCATGGGTTGGGGATTACAAATGCGCCGGGCTGCTCATGGAGGGCCTTGAAGCGCCGCGCCTTTTCCTCTTGGCTCACTTTCGCATTGCTGGACGGGTGTGACATCGCTTACCCTATTCTACTCGTATTTGCGGAAATTGTCGCAATTTGTAGCATTGGACGGTTTTCGCCGTCCGTTGCGCTTAACAATATGAAAGAAAAGCCGCGCTGAGCGCAAGGCGTGTCACCTGGAATGCTTGATCCCTTGCCACAGCGTCTGTAATTCTGATTGCTAGGCGGGATCGATATTCGCCGTTCATCTCAAGTTCAGGTCGAAGCTCCAGACACTAAATTCTAGTTCTTTCGACATGCGGGCCATGAAACTTTTTTTAAAAATAATGATTGCTGGATATCTTTCCATTGCGTCCGTGCAGGCTGGAAGCAAGGACGGCTGCACTCACACATGGGGCAAGGGGGATTACAGAAGCTTCCGGCAAATCGAGGCCGAACTGCACACGAAATTTGGAAATGTAAAGATCCTCCGGATGGCGCTTTGCGGAGTTGGCGGTCAGCCTTATTTTCAGGTTACAGTTCTGCAGCCGTCGGGGACCGTAAACAATCTTCAGGTTCCGGCGCATTAACCTCGCGAATCCGGCACACATCATGCGCATTCTTATTGTTGAAGATGACAAAGACCTCAATCGCCAGCTTGTTACGGCGCTCACCGATGCCGGTTATGCGGTCGATTCCGCATTCGATGGCGAGGAGGGATGTCATTTCGGCGAAACCGAGCCCTATGACGCGATCGTTCTCGATCTCGGGCTCCCGAAGCTGGACGGCCTCAGCATCGTCGAACGCTGGCGCCGGAACGAAATCAAGACGCCTGTGCTCATCCTCACCGCACGCGACAGGTGGAGTGAAAAAGTCTCCGGTATAAATGCTGGAGCGGACGATTACGTGGCCAAGCCATTCCAGATGGAAGAAGTGATTGCGCGCGTCCGCGCCCTTCTCCGGCGAGGGGCGGGAGTAGCAAAGCCCGAGCTTGAATGCGGCCCATTGCGTCTCGATACGCGCTCGGCGCGAGTTACGTTCAACGGCTCTCAGATAAAGCTGACAGGTCTCGAATTCCGGCTACTTTCCTATCTCATGCATCATCAGTCGCGCGTGGTGTCGAGGACAGAGCTTGTGGAGCACCTGTATCAGCAGGATTTCGATAGAGACTCCAACACGATCGAAGTGTTCGTCGGCCGGCTTCGGCGCAAAATCCCGGCGGATCTCATACATACCGTTCGCGGGTTAGGTTATTGCGTGTCTCCAGTAGAAGCATCCGGCGACAAACCTAAATCGTAAGATGAAAGCGAATTCGCTCGCCTTTCGACTCGTGCTCTCTTCCGCCGCATGGACGCTGTTGATTCTGTCCATCACGGCTGCCGTCCTAATCTCCCTATGCCGCGATCTCATCGAAGAGAGCTTCGATCAGAGGCTGAATCAATATCTTGAATATTTGATCGCCAGAAGCGCTCCCCAAAGCGGAGCAGAGATCAAGCGGCCGGACAATCTGGGAGAACCTCTCTTCTCGACGCCGCTTTCGGGCTCATACTGGCAGATCAAACCGGCGGGCAAGAACACGGAGCCGATTTACAAGTCGGACTCGCTTGTCGGAGAGATCTTTAAGACTCCCAGCG
>Ga0209069_10000178_pt1 | contig 25941 bp, 20 predicted proteins | sample Str013_2_FD_187202 | JGI IMG/M metagenome (GOLD analysis project Ga0209069, IMG submission 187202) | Freshwater sediment microbial communities in response to fracking from Pennsylvania, USA - Straight Creek_MetaG_SC_2013 (SPAdes) (version 2) | ecosystem: Environmental > Aquatic > Freshwater >...
GCTGGACGCTGGATCCTCGGGACGAGCCCGAGGATGACAAATTGGGAATCGTTTGAATGTTCCAGAATACTAGACCCGAGGGCGACCTAACGACAAGGGCTCCATCCGCGGCTGTTGGGTCGCGCGGTCGTGCCGGAGGCGACGGCGTCGGTATCGCCATATGCGTGAGGCGTAGGTTGGGTCAAGCGGAGCGCGACCCAACGGCCATCGAGCGCAAGGAGTTGCTTGAGTGGCGAGGCCCGCGCCGTGCGCCACCGCTCTGCGCCCGGACTGCTGGGTCGCGAGGCGGGGCTGCGCGCCGCCTCTTGAGCCAGCCTGCAGGTGGGGCGCTTCTGGAGTGTTGAGTTGCCCGCTCAGGCGGCCTACGCGGCAGGTTTGTCGCCGGCCTTGGCCTTGGCGATCTCGCGCTTCAGCCGTTGCGCTTTGACCGACAGCTCGTCGCTGCTCGCCTTGGTCAGGAACGCGTCGAGGCCGCCGCGATGCTCGACGGATTTCAGCCCGTGCGCGCTGACCTTGAGGCGGACCTTACGGCCCAGCGTATCGCTGATCAGCGTGACCTGGCACAGATTCGGGCGGAACGTGCGCCGGGTCTTGTTCTCGGCGTGGCTGCGGATATTGCCGGACATCGGCAGCTTGCCGGTCAGTTCGCAACGGCGGGTCATTGCAGGCGCTCCAGGTGATGATGGCGCGTGGCAGAGCGCCGGGCCGGCGCTCCCGTGTCGATCGGGATGCGGCCGTCGTCGCGTCACGCTGCCACAAAAACTGAACGCCCGCGGGATCTACCCGCGGGGTCTCGGCGTTCTATATCCGTCGCGCGTCCGCCGCGTCAAGCCGTTCTGCAGTCCATTGTCGGTCGATTGCCGTATCATGCTGCGCCACTCAACAGCACTTTGTTTACGGTTGCGTGCCAGCATGTCCGAGCCAAACTATTGACTTAAACCCCGACTAGGCGTCGAGATCGGTGACACCGATGTCGGCCCGGCCATGCGGAGCGGCTGTCGCATTGCTGCCGGTCCCGCTGTCGGACGAGGTGCCGTGCCTGTCGCGTGCGAAAGACGTGGGTCAGATGATGCCAGTGCGGTTGCGGTGTTTGCGAGCCATTGTCGCGGGGATGCTTGGCGTGATGGCCGGCGCCATTGCCGCGTTCGGCGGGGCCGCGGCGGCCGAAATCCAGACGCAGCCCTGGCCATCCCGGGTGCAGGCGGTCTACGCGGTCAGCTTCGCCGGTCTCAACATCGGGACATTCGAGTTCAATTCCGTCGTGACCGGAACCGGGTATCACCTGACCGGCCGCGCGCATCTGTCGGCGCTGCTCGGCGCATTCGAGTGGCAAGGCAACACGCGCGCCCAGGGTATGCTGGCAAGCGGAATGCCGAGGCCAAACAGCTACGCCTTCGATTTTCGCAGCAACACGAAGGCCGGCCAGATCAAAATGAGTTTCGCCGACAACAAGGTGACCGGCGTGCTCGCGCAGCCGCCGATGCCGACGAGTGCGTCGGCGGTTCCCCTCAAGGACAGCCATTTGCAGGACGTGCTGGACCCGCTGTCCGCGATCATGGCGCTCGCGGGAGCCCAGGGCGGCCGCGCCAGAGGCGTCAACGCGTGCGGCCGGCGGCTGTCGGTGTTCGACGGCAAGCAGCGGTTCGATCTCGTCATGTCGTACAAGGGGCAGAGCAAGGTCAGCGAGGCGCAGCCGAGCGGGCAGCCCAACATCGTCTACGTTTGTCGCGTTCGCTATGTGCCGCTCGCCGGCCACGTCGCCAACGAGGAGTCGAAGGCCATGGCACAGGAGCTGGGCATCGAAATCTGGCTGCGGCCGGTGCCGAACGCCGGGCTGCTGGTGCCGTATCAGGTGGTCATCCCGACGGCCATGGGGCCGGCGACGCTGACCTCGCAGAAGGTCGAGATCACGACGCAGGGCCAGGGCCAGATCGCATTCATCTATTGACCGGCCGCTGATCACGCGAAGCGGCCACGGGCTCTGCGCCGGGCAGGGGCCCGCCGCGCCATGCCAGCCGCCTTCCCAGCCCTGTATTCGGGCCACTCCAAATCCGGCAAACCGTGCTAAATGCACGCGCCGCACTTGATATTCGCAGCGGCCTCTGCAACGACTGCCGTCTCGAACCCCCTCTGGAGGCTCGCCTATGGGCATCGACCACGGGTCGCGTTATTCCGACGTTTCCCGCTCCCGCTCCGTCACCGCCGTCCTCGGTCCCACCAACACCGGCAAGACCCACCTCGCCATCGAGCGCATGCTCGGCCACGAGAGCGGTCTCATCGGTCTGCCGCTGCGGCTGCTGGCGCGGGAGGTTTATGACCGGCTGGTGGCCCGTGTCGGCGCGGGCAGCGTCGCGCTGATCACGGGCGAGGAAAAGATCAAGCCCGAGCGGCCGCGTTACTGGGTGTGCACGGTCGAGGCCATGCCGCGCGACACCGACGTCGATTTCTTGGCGATCGACGAGGTGCAGCTGGCCGCCGATCCCGAGCGCGGCCACGTGTTCACCGACCGTCTGCTGCATTCGCGTGGGCGTTCCGAGACGCTGCTGCTGGGCGCGCAGACCATCGGCGGCGCCATCAACGACCTCATTCCCGGTGCCAATTTCATTTCGCGCCCGCGCCTGTCGAAGCTGACCTATTCCGGCCAGAAGAAGATCACCCGTCTGCCGTCGCGCACCGCCATCGTCGCGTTCGGCGCGAGCGAGGTCTACGCCATCGCCGAGCTGATCCGCCGCCAGCGGGGCGGGGCCGCCGTGGTGCTGGGCGCGCTTTCGCCGCGCACCCGCAACGCGCAGGTGGCGCTGTATCAGTCCGGCGACGTCGACTACATGGTGGCGACCGATGCGATCGGCATGGGGCTCAATCTGGATGTCGATCATGTCGCGTTCGCCGGCACCCGCAAGTTCGACGGGCACACGCATCGCGATCTGACGCCGGCCGAGCTCGCCCAGGTCGCCGGCCGCGCCGGCCGCCATATGAACGACGGCACGTTCGGGGTCACCGGCGATGTCGAGCCGTTCGCGCAGGAGATCATCGATCGGCTGGAGAACCACAACTTCGATCCGGTGAAGGTGCTGCAGTGGCGCTCGCGGGAGCTGGACTTCGGCTCGCTCGAACGCTTGCGCGAGAGCCTGCGCCGGTTCCCCGAGGAAAAGCGGCTGACCCGGGCGCGTTCGGCCGACGACGTGACCGCGCTGGAAACCGTCGGCGGCATCGATGAGATCGCGCGTCTCGCCTCCTCGCCGGCCGCCGTCGCCAAGCTGTGGGATGTCTGCCAGGTTCCCGACTACCGGAAAATCTCCCCCGGCAATCATTCGGAGATGGTCGAGCGGCTGTTCAAATTTATTGCGACAGGCGATGAGAGGATCCCCGAGGACTGGTTCGCCGGGCAGGTGGAGCTCGCCAACCGCACCGACGGCGACATCGATACCCTCGCCAATCGCATCGCGCACATCCGTACCTGGACGTTCGTCTCGAACCGGGCGGACTGGCTCAAGGACCCGGTCCACTGGCAGGAGCGCACGCGCGCGATCGAGGACAGTCTGTCGGACGCGCTGCACGAGCAGCTGACGCAGCGCTTCGTCGACAAGCGCACCAGCGCGCTGATGCGAGGCCTGCGCGACAAGGAGGAAATGGTCACCGACATTGCCGCCGACGGCAACATCAGCGTCGAGAGCCATCACGTCGGCCGCATCCAGGGTTTCCGCTTCTTCCCCGACGCGGTCGGCGACGGCATTCATGGCAAGGCCGCGCGCAATGCCGCCACCACCGTGCTGGCGAAGGAATACGCCATGCGGGCGCGGCGGGTATCGTCGGCGCTGCCGGCGGTGTTCAAGCTGAACCGGCATGGGCGCATCACCTGGCAGGGCGAGGAGATCGCCTGGCTGGAGGCCTCCGACAATCCGCTGAAGCCGCAGATCAAGATCGCCTGCGATGAGCATCTGCAAGCCGCCGACAAGGAGAAAGTCCAGACGCGGCTCGATCGCTGGCTCTCCGATATGATCGAGGAGCGCCTGAAGCCGCTGGTCGAGATTGCCAACGCCCAGGATATCGAGGGCCTGGCGCGCGGCATCGCATTCCGCCTGGTCGAGAATTTCGGCTGCCTGAAGCGCGAAGGGGTTGCGGAGGAAATCCGCTCGCTCGATCAGAACGCGCGCGCACAGCTGCGCAAGTATGGCGTCAGGTTCGGGGCGTTCAACATCTACTTCCCGCCGCTGCTGAAGCCCGCTGCCGCCGAGCTGCTGCTCAACCTGTGGTCGCTCAAGCATGCCGGAACTCACGGCTACACCCCCGAGACACTGCCCGAGCCGCCGAAAGCCGGGCTCACCTCGCTGAAAACCGACAAGGCGATCCCGGAAGCCTTCTACCGCAGCCTCGGATTCCATCTGTGCGGGCCGCGGGCGGTGCGTGTCGACATGCTGGAGCGGTTGGCGGATCTGATCCGGCCCCTGATGGCCTGGCGCGCTCGAATTGGCGAGACCCCCGCTGCCGAGCCGGGCGGCGCCACGCCGCCGCAGCCCCCCAGGGGCGCGACCGGCGATGGCGGGTTTACCGTCATTCCGGAGATGATGTCGATTCTCGGCTGCGGTGCGGGCGAGCTGGGCGAGGTGTTGAAGGCGCTCGGATTCCGCCTGGAGCGCAAAGAGGTGAAGCCGCAGCCGGTCGTCGTTGCGGCGGTGGCGGTCGAGCAAACGGTGGCCGCTGCGGTCGAAGCGGTGGCGAGCGAAACCATTGCCGACGCGTCGGCAACGGCAGGCGACACGTCCCCCGGGCAGCTCGTCGTGCCAGCCGACGGGTCCGACCTGATGCCCGTGACGCCATCGGTGCATGCGGCCAATGACGCGGCTCCGGCGCCGGAGGCAGTCTTGCCGCCGCCCGCCACCGCCGACACCGCGTCCGCAGCCCTTGCCGATGTCCCCATTGCCGCAGCCGCTGCGTCGCCGGCGGTGACTGAGCCCGAATTCATCGATATCTGGCGGCCCCGTCGGCGCAATGCCGAGCCGCGGCGGGAGCGTTTCCACGGCCGCCGCGGCGCCGCGGCGCAGGCAACGAGTGAGGCTTCGGCGCCGGCGTCCGCGCCTTCCGGCGATCCGGCCGTCGCCGCGGGCGCACAAGCCTCGGCCGAGGCTGGACAACGGCGCGAACAGCGCGGCCGCGATCGCAACCGCAGCGACGATCGCCCGCGTGGCAATCCCCAGCCCGCGCGCGGCGCCGGTGAGGCCAACCGCGGCAACGAGCGCCGCGACAGTCGGCCGGACGGGCGCAGAGACGGCCGCCCGGACCGCGGCAATGATGGCCGCAAAGGCGGCGGCTGGCGGGGTGATCGCGAGCCGGCACGGGGCGGTCCGCGCGTGACCGAGGCGCGGCCGCAGGGCCACGGCAAGTCGGGCGCGGTCGATCCGGACAGCCCGTTTGCGGCGCTTTCCAAGCTCAAGAAGGAGCTGGAAGAGCGCTCGCAGAACCGCTCGTGACCCTTTGAGCGGCGCGCAGGACAGCCGCGGCGACAAGCCCCCGGGCATCAGCCAGCGGCTCGACAAGTGGCTGTGGTACGCGCGCCTGATCAAGTCGCGCACGCTGGCGGCGAGGCTGGTCGAGGACGGCAAGATCCGCGTCAATCGCGAGCGCGTGGATAAGCCCGCGCATCAGGTGAAGCCCGGCGACGTGCTGACCGCAAGCGTGCACGAGCGGGTGCGCATCCTGAAGGTGCTGGCGCCCGGGGTGCGGCGCGGTCCTGCAGCGGAGGCCGCGTGCCTCTACGAGGATTTGACGCCGCCGCCCGCGGTCGATGCGATCAAGCCATCGGACCAGCGCATGGCACGCCGGGAGCCCGGCAGCGGCCGGCCGACCAAGCGCGAGCGCCGGCAAACCGATCGGCTGAAGCGCGGCGAGTAGCCGCCTGTCGCGGTTCGGGGTTACCGGAAGCCCTGAAGCTTTTGCACGGGGGCATGACAGCAGGGTGGGTGTGTCGGCATGACCGCGGGGAACGGCGGGCAGGCTCGTGCAGCGGCATCCTCACACGCCTGTAGTTCTGATTTGCCACCGCCGGTGGCGGCGCTAGACTTGGGCCTCCTGCATGCATCGGGGAGCGGTCATGGCGACATCATCACGCTGGAAGCACCGGCCGGAGGGCTCCACCTGGGGCGACTACGGACCCGACGATGAGCTCGGCCGCCTCAACCTGCTGACGCCGGAGAAAGTTCGGCAGGGGCTGGCGGAGGCGCGCGAGGGGCTCGCCTTCTGTCTCAGCCTGCCGCTCGACTATCCGGGCGGCAACGTGCTCAACCCGCGCCGGTTTCCCCCGATCGTGCGGCCGACCGTGCGCAACGGCAAACCGGGCTTCCTTTACCGGGTCGATCAGGAGGTGCCGGGCGCGATCGATGTCGGCAACGACGACCTGGTGGTGATGCACCTGCAATATTCGACACAATGGGACGGCCTCTCGCATTTCGGCGCGATGTTCGATGCCGACGGCGACGGCAAGCCCGAGCCGGTGTTCTACAACGGCTTTCGCGCGGGCGTGGACATCGTCGGGCCCAGCGACGTCAAGGACGCCGGCCCGATCGGCACCGTCGATGCTCGCTCGACCTCCAGCGCCCGGCGGCTCGGCGTCGACAAGATGGCCGAGAAATGCATGCAGGGCCGCGGCGTGATGATCGATTTCGAGGCGCACTTCGGCCGTGACCGCAAGCTGATCGGCTATGACGAGCTGATGCGCGTGATGGACAAGGACAAGGTGGAGGTGACGGCGGGCGACATGGTCTGCTTCCACACCGGCTTTGCCCAGGCGATCCTGGAGATGGGCCGCAACCCCGACAAGCAGAAGCTGGACAATTCCTGCGCGGGGCTCGATGGCCGCGACGACCGGCTGCTCAAATGGATCACCGACAGCGGCGTCGTCGCCCTCATCGCCGACAACTACGCGGTCGAGGCGTTTCCGGCGCGGCCGGGCAGCGGGGCGCACGCGTTCCTGCCGTTGCATGTGCATTGCCTGGTCAAGCTCGGCGTCAATCTCGGCGAGATCTGGCAGCTGTCGCCGCTGGCGCAATGGCTGCGCCGGCATGGCCGCAACCGCTTCCTGCTGACGGCGCCGCCGTTGCGGCTGCCCGGCGCGGTCGGTTCGCCGGCAACTCCGATCGCAACGGTGTGAACGCAAAAACGCTCCGGACGACATCCGGAGCGTTTTCAGTCGCGGAAAGCCACGGTGACGATCGCCTACCGCTTGACCAGCGCGTCGCGGATTTCCTGCAGCAGCACCTCGCTGCGCGATGGCGGCGGCGGCGGAGCGGTCGACTTGGCAGGTGCTGCCGCCATTCTTGCGCGCGCATGGTTCACCGCCTTGACCAGCATGAAGATGGCCAACGTCAGAATGACGAAGCTGATGATGACATTGATGAAATTGCCGTAGTTGACGGAGACCACGTCTTCGGGCTTCACCGCCGACTTCAAGACGATCTTGAGATTGGAGAAGTCGACGCCGCCCATCGCGAGGCCGATCGGTGGCATGATGATGTCCTTGACCAGCGACATCACCACCGGCGTGAACGCGCCGCCCATGATGAAGGCGATGGCAGTGTCGATCAGATTGCCCTTGATGGCGAATTCCTTGAATTCCGAAATCATGCTCATGCAGATGTCCTCCCCTGTTGAACCCTGGCGCCGCCCCCGCAGCCGACCGCATACTACACCCGGACCCTCGGCTGACCGCGATCAGCCCTGCAACATGGTTACGCCGCGGGCCGGATCATCCGACGCCGAATCATCCAGATCGAGCTTAATCCTTCCGTCCAAGCCCTACAATGCAGGCCGGTAGTCGTCCCGGACGTCCTGGCGGAGGCATGCTGCGCATGGACGCGCGTGCGCCGGTCCGGGATCGTCGTGCCGTTGGTTGATTTCGGGGTCGCCTCATCGGCGGTTCTGCGGCAGCTCGATGCTGAGGCCGAGTACGAGGTAGCTCCACGATTTGCCATGGCTGTCGAGATTGAGCGAGGTGTTGACGCCGCCCTCCAGCGCATCCTGCATGACGAAATTCAGGCCGGCGAGATGCGGCAGCTCGTAGCGGACGACGGTGCCCTGGATGAGATCGGGGAACGCCGCCTTGATCCGCTCGGCGGTCAGCTGCTGCTTGATGAGGGTGTAATCGCCCTCGTCCCACGCCCACACCGAGACGTTGGACGTGTTGCCTTTGTCGCCTGCACGGGCGTGCGCGATCTCGCGCAGCAGCACGCGGCGGGTCGGAGTGGTCGGTTCGCTCCGGTCATCACTCATGTCACGCCACCAGCAGCCGGACGGAGGGAGTGACCGCGGCGCGGTCGATCAAGGTGGAATGAGTCACCACGCTCGGCGTGATCTGGCCGCGATAGCCGCCGCCACCGGCCGGACCGCAGCAGAGCAGCGACTCCACCTCCCACAGCATCCACTCGCACACGTCACGCTGCATCGAGCGCAAGGCGACGCGGACGCGCACGTCCTCGCTCAGCTCGGCATTGAGGCCGGCGGTCTGATAGAGCGAGTTGAGGCCGATGAGGTCGATCCTGAGGGTATTCGCGGGCAGGTGCTTGCGCGTCAGCCGCTCGGCGAGGATTTCGGCGGCGAGCCGCGCCCGGCCGGCGGCGCCCGGACCCGCATAGCTGATGCCGGCTTCGCCCAGGAAGCCGCCGTCGAACCCGACAGTAACCTTCAGCTGCTCGGGTCTTGGCCGGCCGCCCGCGCCTTCGACACGGACGCGGTCGCGACCGGTTTCTGCCATGCGCACCGCGGAGAAATCGGCGGTCACGTCCGGCGTCAGGTAGGCGGCGGGGTCGTGCACCTCGTAGAGCAGCTGCTCCTTCACCGTGCGGGATGTCACGCAGCCGCCGGCCTCGGCCAGCTTGGTGATCGTGGCGGTGCCGTCGCCGGCCACCTCGGCGATCGGAAAGCCGCAGTCGGCAAGGCACGGCACGTCCTTGCGGCCGTCCCCTGGATCGGCAAAGTAGCCGCCGGTGATCTGCATGCCGCATTCCATCAGATGGCCGACCAGCGTGCCCTGTCCCAATCGCGCCCAGTCGTCCTGGTGCCAGCCGAACCGGTGCACGATCGGGGCGAGGAACAGCGAGGGATCGGCGACGCGGCCGGTGATGACGACATCGGCACCGGACGCCAGCGCCGGCAGGATCGCATCGACGCCGAGGTAGGCGTTGGCGCCGGCGAGCGGCCGGCCGACAGCGGCGATCGGCCGGTCATGGTTGTCGAACAGCGGTGTGGCGGGCGTCATCAGGTGCGTGACCTCGTCGCCCTCCACGCACGCGACCTTGAGGCCCTCGAGCCCGAGTTCGCGCGCCACGGCAATCACCACCTCGCCCGCCGCCGGCACGTTGGCGACGCCCATGTTGGTGACGATCCGCGTGCCGTTCGCGCGCGCCGGACCGAGCACAGCGCGCATGCGCGCCGCCAGCTGCGGGTTATAGCCCTTGCTGGGATCGAGCTTGCGGTCGCGGTGGCCGAACGCCAGCGTGCGCTCGCCGACGCATTCGAATACCAGGAAATCGAGCCGCCCGCGCTCGGCAAGGTCGACCGCGGGCTCGAGCCGATCGGAGGAAAAGCCCGCGCCGCAACCGATACGCAACATATCACGCTCCATCAGTATCTTTCACCCTCCATCCTGACTCTCCCCCGCGACCCCTCATCCGCCCTTCGGGCACCTTCTCCCCAGGGGGAGAAGGAAGAAAGGCGGGGCTCTTTCTTCTCCTCTCCCCCCGGGGAGAGGATGTCGCGGAAGCGACAGGTGAGGGGGAGTTTACAGTTGCGCCGGATGAATTGAATCGCCCTGCCCCTGGAGAAAGGGGGTAGAGGAAAGGATGAGAAGCTTGCGATTCACGTCAAGTCGAGACCGCTCCACTCAGTCGCCGTTGAAGCTGTGCGCCTCGCTGAAGAACAGATCCTTCCAGGAGGCCGGCTTGGACTTCACCGAGCCGATGCGGCTCATGAACTCGACGGTCTTGAACACCTTGTGCGGCGTGCGGGTGTATTCGAAGCCGGGCACGTTGATGCCGGCCAGCGTCTCCTCGACCGTCGATTTCCTGTCGCCGGTCATCTGCAGATAGAGCGCGGCGGCGCGCGGCTTGTCGGCGTAGATCCACTGGATCGCCTCGTCGAGCGCGGCGAGCACGGATTCGTGCGTCTTCGGATTCTCGGTGCGGAACTTGTCGGCGGTCATCAGCACCAGCGCCGTCGCCTGCCCGCCGAGGATGTCGTAGGAGGTGATCAGCGGCCTGAGGCCGGCCTTCAGCTCGATCTCGGTGAAGGGAGACGTAGCGAAATGCGCGTTCACCTCGCCGGCCGGATTGAGCACGGCGGCCATCGCGTCGGGATGCGCGAGTCCGACCGTGAGCGGATCGAGCTTGTAGTGCTGGCCGGGGCCGAACTCCCGCTCGGCCAGCATCTGCAGCATGATGGCCTGGGTGGAGACCTTGACCGAGGGCACCGCGATCCTGTCCTTGTCGGTGAGGTCCTTGACCGATTTGGCGTCCTTGTTGCGGGTCATCAGTGTCAATGGATAATCGCAGATGCCCGAGACGCCTTTGATCTGGCCCTTGGTCTTGTCCCACAAGAGGCCGACCGACGGAGCGCCCTGGGCACTGTATTGCAGGCTGCCGGAGAGCAGCGCGTCGGTCATCACGCTCGGCCCGGCCATCTTGGTCCAGTTGGCCTTGAGGTCGGCGATGCCGCGGCTGGCCGCCTGCTTCTCGATCAGCTTCTGGTTCTCCATCACCATCAGCGGCAGGAACGAGACGCCGAACTGCTGCGAAAGATTGACCTCTTTCACCTCGGCGCGGAGCGGGGCAGGCAGGGTGAACCCGGCCAGCACCCCGGCGGCGAGAAGGAAATGACGGATCGACCGCGTCATGAGTGTTCTCCCGGTAGCCGATTGGGTTCCGAATGATGCTCAGGCCAACCTCCCACTCACCCGTCATGGCCGCGTCATGGCGAAGCCGTGCTCCACACGGACGGCGGCCACCCACGACACCTATCGGGTAGGGAACAGAGCTGGCTGTGTGAGCCCATTGAAACGGGGCCATTTTTACTTCGGACCACACCTTTGTTGAAAAGTGTCGTGGGTGGCCGCCTTCGCGGCCCATGACGAAGAATTAAGAGTAACAAGCGGCCGAGTCCTGGGTTCGAAAGTGAAGCACCGATTTTTCGAAGAACCCTTAGTGTACTCTTGCAACCGGTTGGGGGACTTGTCGAGAGCGTTGTGATGCCGCCCGGCTTCAATGCATAGTGTCAGGGCCAAGCTCGGAGGATGTGCGCCATGCGGTTGAAGGACAGAGTCGCATTGGTGTTCGGTGCCGGCTCGGTCGGGCCCGGCTGGGGCAACGGCAAGGCCTCGGCGGTCGCCTATGCAAAGGAGGGAGCCCGCGTCGCCTGCGTCGACCGGAACCTGGCCGCCGCCGAGGAAACCGCGGGCCTCATCGGCGAGGCGGGCGGCAGCGCGCTGGCGCTCACCTGCGATGTGACGCAGGAGGCGCAGATCATCGACGTCGTCTCGCGGGCCGTGGCCGAATTCGGCCGGCTCGACATCCTGCACAACAATGTCGGCCATGCCCACATCGGCGGACCGCTGAATTTTCCGCAAACCGAATGGCAGCGCCAGCTCGACCTCAACGTCACCGGCGTGTTCCTGGCCTGCAAGCATGCACTGCCGATCATGCTCGCGGCCAAGCGCGGCGTGATCACCAATATCTCCTCGATCGCGGCGATCCGCTATACCGGCTATGACTATCCGAGCTATTACGCCGCGAAAGGGGCGGTCAATCAGTTCACAGTCGGGCTCGCCTTGCAGTACGCCCGCCAAGGCATCCGCGCCAACGCCATCATGCCAGGGCTAATGGACACTCCGCTGATCTATCAGCAGATCACCGCCGCCTATGTCAGCCGCGAGGAGATGGTGGCCAAGCGCACCGAGGCGACGCCGATGGGGCGCATGGGCACAGGCTGGGATGTCGCCAATGCTGCCGTGTTCCTCGCCAGCGACGAGGCGCAGTACATTACCGCGGTGTGCCTGCCGGTCGATGGCGGCCTGTCGGCGCGGGCCGCATGAGTGTTAACGTGGCATACCGGCGAGCAGTCCGTGCTTCTACGGTCTGCTCGCGGTATGAGTCTTTGCTTGCGCGTCGTGTGGAGACACGCACTTCGTGCTATGGCGCCACACCAACCCTGCGCGCGTGATACCGTCGAGCGAAAGGTCGTGTGAAGAGTCAAGTCTTTCGCTCGACGGTATCATTTATCGGACGGCTGGGGCAGTTCACCGGATTTTAGTGTTACACCCCTAAAACCTCAACGACGCCGCGCCGCCAATGTCTCGGCGCGCTCGGGCGTCGTTTGGGGGCACCACACCTAACCCTGTGAGCGTTGTCGGCGGCGTGCTGAGCGCACGCCCGGCGGCGCGGCAATCCCACGCGAGACCGGTCGTGCACAAGGGGTTCCGTTTGTGTTTGTCCTCGACCATATAGCTGCCGCCGGCGCGACGTTCGTCCATGAGCTGCTGGCGCCGGGCTCGGCCTATTCGATCTTTTCGCTGCTGTCTGCCGCAATCATCATCGTGATCTCGCTGGTGTTCAAGAACGGACCGAAAGGGCGGTCGATTCCGCTCGGCTCGATGGTGCGCCGGATCCTGCCCCGGCACATCATCCTGCATCAGTCGACGCTGATGGATCTGAAATGCTTTGCCGTGACCCTGTTCGTCCTGAACGGGATCATGCAGTACGCATTCCTGTCCTACCCCTTGGTCAAGGATCTGGTGCAATCCGCGCTCACCGCCGGTTTCGGCGCAGTCGGCCCGTCGACACTGTCGGTGGTGACGTTGAACACCCTGCTGACGCTCGGGCTGTTCCTTGCCACCGAGTTCGCCTACTGGATCGACCACGTCCTCAGCCACCGCATTCCGCTGCTGTGGGAGTTCCACAAGACCCATCACACCGCCGAGGTGTTGACGCCATTGACCAACTGGCGGGTGCATCCGGTCGACAGCTTCGTGTTCGGCAATATCACGGTGCTGTGCTGCGCAACCACGCACGCGGTGGTGGACTTCCTGTCCGGCAGGGAGGTCGGATTTTATGCGATCTCCTCGCACAATCTCATTATTGTCGGCTTCGTGCTGACGCTGCAGCACCTGCAGCACACCCACCTGTGGCTGTCGTTCCGCGGCGTGCTCGGCCGGCTCGTGTCAAGTCCCGCGCATCATCAGGTGCACCACTCCAAGCTGCCGCAGCATCTCGGCAAGAATTTCGGCGGCAACCTGGCGCTGTGGGACTGGGTGTTCGGCACCCTCTATATTCCCGCGAAAACCCGCGAGAAGCTGGAATTCGGCGTCGATGGCCCCTACCCCCATGCGCATCAGATCGGCAAGGGCTTCATGCTGCCGTTTGCCGATGCGGCCGCGACCTTGACCCGGCAGGAGGCCGGGCGTCCGGTGCCCGGCCCCGCCCTGCAAAGCGAGGCGGCCCGAGCGATGCTCGGCGCGCCCGGCTAAACCGAACGCCCCGCGGCCGCGGCAAGCTCGGCGAGGTTGAACGTGTTGGCGGGGTCGAGCTTGCCGTCGAACGCATCGAGGATGTTCTGCGCGGTGTCGACCGCCATGCGCCGGCCTGCCTCCGCGCTCGAGCCGGCGCTGTGCGGGGACAGCCACACGTTGGGCGCCGCCAACAACGGGTGATCCCTGGCCAGCGGCTCCTCGTCGAACACATCGAGGGCGGCCGCGGCCAGCTTGCCCGATTGCAAGGCCGCGACGAGCGGCGCCTCCGCCACGATCCCCCCGCGTGCGCAATTGATGATCACCGCGCCCCGCTTCATGGCGTCAATCTCGCCCGCGCCAATGAAGCCGGCGGTCACGGGTGTTTTTGGAACATGCACGGTGAGCACGTCCGTTTCGGCCAGGTGGGCGCGGAAATCCTCCACCACGATGCAGCCGAGTGCCTTTGCAGCGGCGTGGTCGATGGCGATGTCCGAGACCAGCACGCGCATGCCGAACGCGCGGGCGCGCACCGCGACCTCCCGGCCGATCCGGCCGAAGCCGATGATCAGCATTGTCCGCCCGTCGAGCTCGTAGGCCTTGAGGCTGGTGCGGAACGCCCAATCGCCCGCGCGGGCGGCACGGTCGTAGGCGAGCGGATCCTTGGCGATCATCAGCAGGAACGCCAGCACCTGCTCGGCCACCGCCACCTTGTTGGCGCTCGCGGTGATGGCGACCGGAATGCCGCGCCCGCTCAAGTGCGCGATATCGATGTTGTCGCAGCCGACGCCGTGCTTGGCCACCACCGCCAGCCGGTTGGAGCGCGCGAGGGTCGCCGCGTCCAGCTTGAAGGTCCGCACGGCCACCGCATCCGCCCGCATCAGCGCCTGCGCCAGCGCTTCGGCACCGAGCCTCCGTCCCTCGATCAGCTCGACGTCCTCGCGCCGTTTCAGCACGGCGATGCCGGCTTCGTGGATCGGCTCGGTCACAACAACCGTTTTCATTGGCTTGTCCCGTTTGATTGACGAAGGCACCGGACTTGGGAGCCGGCCCTCTCCGATATCTCAAATACGCCGAACAATAAACACGGTGTTGCCTTGCTCGCATCCCACATGCCGGGCGCGGGCGGGTTCCAACCCCCCTTTTCCAGGAGCAAAACCAGATGACGCAAAAGGTTCATGTCTGCATTGTTCTCGACCGCTCCGGCTCGATGGAGGATTGCCGCACCGATGCGATCGGCGCCGTCAACAGCTATCTGCGGCAGGTCAAGGACGACACGGCCATGGCGGCACGGGTCAGCCTGATCATTTTCGACAGCCAATCGATCGACACGATCCGCGACCGGGCGCCGGTCGCCAGCTGCGCCGAGCTCACGGCGGCGGAATATCAGCCACGCGGATCGACGCCGCTGCTGGATGCCGTGGGCCATGCCGTCGGCGTGCTCGATGCGGGTTCGGAGGCGGGCGAGCGGCGCATCTTGAGCATCATGACCGACGGCCTCGAGAACGCGTCGCGCGAGTACACCAAGGAGCGGCTGAAAAGCCTGCTCGACCGCAAGCAGAAGGAGGAAGGCTGGCTGGTGCTCTATCTGGGCGCCGGGCACGACAGCTGGGCCCAGGCCAATGCCATCGGAATCTATGCCGGCAATACCGCCGACTTCGCCAAGGCGAGCATCGCCAGCGCCTCGCGTGCCATGGCCAGCCGCGCGTCGCGCTACGCGTCGGCCCCGAGCGCCGTGGAGGAAGTGGCGGAAGGCGGCTTCATGCTGGAAGAGCGCGCCGGCATGATGCCGACCCCGAAGGACGGGCAACCACGCTGAGGCTCCCCCGCGCCGATGGTGTCATGGTGTCAGACCCTCAGGGTCTGACACCGGCCTCCCGCAGTTCCTCGCTTAGCCAAGCAGCCAGCGCGGCACGCGCCGCTGATACTCCTCGAAATCGCGGCCGAAGGTGCTGCGCATGGCACGCTCCTCGTCGCGGATGACGAGATGCGTCATCACCAGCACGTACATCAGCACGGCGAGGGCAGCGGCCGGCACCGAGCAGCCGCCGATGGCCGCCAGCGGCAGGATGAACGACAGCGCCAGCGGGTTGCGGGAATGGGCAAAGGGGCCGGCCGTGCACAGCCGGCGTCCACCCGCGACCGCGGCGGGGGCCGAGCCCCGCGCCCGGCCGACGGCAGCAGCGGTCACCAGGAAGCCGGCAACCGAACCGGCCAGCAGCCCGTGGCGCACGTCCAGCGCGCTGGCCCCCAGCAACCCGCTGAGCATACCGGGCTGCAGCAGCTCGGCGACCAAGAGCCCGGCAACGAGGCTCGATGCGCCGATCAGAATCGCGAGCAGGCGGCCGCTCGAATCCCCGCGGCTGCGGCGCAGCAGCACGAGCACGCCGCCGCGGCGGGGTCTCATTGCGAGCGGGAAAACGGGGCCGGCAAATGTGCCGAGCCAGGAAACCGACGGGGAGGTCATCAGCAAAGCCTTGATCAGAGCCTGGACGACGCAGCACAGCAGATTTCGACCGGGGAACGCTACGGCACGGTAATTGAGCAAACCTTAACGCCCGCAGTCTGCCAGCGACTCAGCGGGATTTGTCGATCGCGCGACCGATTCTCCACACCTCTTCCTGCACGCGGATATCGGCCAGCATGCGGTCGAGCAGCAGGCAGGTGCGCTTGAACAGCTCGCTGCCCCGCTGATAGTCGGCGGCGGCGAAGTAATCGATCCTGCCGGCCTTGAACAGATCGACGCACTTGGCGCGCGACTTGCCCGGCGGATACACGGCGATCGCGTGCCCGCCGCTCTTGCGCATCAGTGCCATCGACGGCACATCGGTGTCGCCGTCGCCGAAATAGATCATGTTGGCGAACGGGATCGGCCTGAGGTGCTCGGGCATGTGGTGGTTGATCGACTGGCCGAGGTCCTCGATGCCCTTGTTGATGCGGAACAGATACTGCGTCTTGCCGGTGTCGGTGATCACGCGCTTGGGGTAGGGAAGGTCGTAGGCCTCGAAAAAGTATTCCGAGGCGAACACATTGTGGAAGTGCGGGAAAATGCTGGTGCCTTCGATGATCTCCTTGAGGCCCGAGGAAATCATGTAATGGCGCAGCGTGACGCCGGTCTCGGCCCGCAGCTTCACATAGCCTTCGATCTCGCCGAACCATTCGGGAACACCCGGGAACAGTTCTACATTGCGGCCGAGCTCGACCAGCTCCTCGCGGTCGATGCGCACACCGGCGGCCTTCGCCTTCTTGTACATGAGGTGCATGTAGGTGATCAGCGGGTCGGCCTGCTGCGCGCGGGCGGTGCGGTTGCACTCCTCCCAGAACGCGGCCGGATCCTCGCCGATCTTCGGCAGGAACGTGTACTCCTGCATCGGCTTGGGGCTCAGCGTGCCGTCGAAGTCATACACCAGGGCGATGGTCTTCTTATCGTAACCGGCCTTGGGTTTGACGGCGGCGTCCGCCCGCTGCGGCTTGCTGCTGCGCCTGTCGGACATGCTGCCCTCTCGAATGTACCGCTTCCACGGCCGACCATCGAGTGATTCGGGTGGCGGAAGGAAGGCCGCCGCGGGTCGGGGCCGGTATTGCCTCAGAGGAATTGCGTGCTTGGTGTCCGACTTCACACCGGCAACGTGCGATCCTGTGGGAATTCCACCGTCACTATCGTGCCTCGACCGGGCTCGCTCACAATCTTCATCCGCCCCCCATTGCCTTCGACGAGCGATTTGGTGATGGCAAGGCCGAGGCCGGCGCCCTCCCCGCTGCCCGCGTGCCCGCCGACCTGCTCGAACGGCTCGAGCGCCCGCACGATCTCCGCCGCGGTCATGCCCGTCCCGTTGTCCGTTACGCCGAGCCGTACCGATCCCGCCACGTCGAACGTGCTTTGCACCCGCACCTCGCCGCCAGCCGCCGTGAACTTGATGGCGTTCGAGATCAGATTGAGCAGAATTTGACGCAGCGCGCGGCGGTCCGCGATCAGCAAGGGCGGGCTGGTCGCGAGCTCTGCGGTGAGCTTTATGTTGCCCCGATCGGCAAGCGGCCGCATCGCAGCAAGGCATTGCTGCGCCACCTCGTTGGCGTCCAGCGCCACGAAGCGCATCGGCAGCGACGCCGCCGAAGTCCGCGATAATTCCAGCAGGTCATTGATCAGGCTCAGCGCATGGCGGGCACTGTCCTCGATGTCGGCGGCATATTCGAGGTATTTCGCATGTCCGAGCGGACCGTAGCTCTGCGCCCGGAGGATCTCGGCGAAGCCGAGGATCGAGGTCAACGGTGTGCGGACCTCGTGGCTGATCTTGGCCGCCACCGCGGGCACGATCGTGGGCCGCGCTGGAGCGGCCGCCGCTGTGCTCAACGCGATCTCAAGCAGCCCAGGACCCGGCCCGGCCCAGGCAATGCGGCAGCTGAACCGCTCGGCTCCCCGCGGCGTCCAGAAGGTCAGAGCCTGTGACAGGGGGCCGGGCGCGGGGCATTCCGCAATCCTGGCGAGCGCCGCCATGGCCGGCATGGCCCGGTCGAGCGGCAGTCCGGCGAGCCCGGTGGTGGCATCGCCGCTCCATAGGGCCGCAGCCAGGGCATTGCCGCTGACAATCCGGCAATGGGGTACGTCCACCACGAACACGCAGCCGTCGCTCCCCGCTGTCGGCTCGGGTCCGGTCGAAACGTGTGGCGGTTGCGCTGTCACGAACTGAGGTGTCCCGGATCGGTGGCTTCCCGCAACCTACCCGGCTTGCATGATTTTTGCATTTGGTGATTGCGGGCCAACACCCGGATTGCCACCCGCTACAGGCGGCCCAGCCATTCCGCCCGCACGAAATTGCCGAGCCGTTTGCCGCGGTTGCGCAGGTGGCGCAGCAGACCGGCATCGACGAAGTAGGTCAGCAGGATCGAATCGCGGGTTTCCACCTCCGGTCCGACCGGATCGGCCGAGTGCCAGGTGTCCGTGTCGACCGCGAACGCGTAGCCGGTATTGGGCAGGAACTGCATCTTCGAATGAAATTTCAGGGAATTGTCCGGGTTCTTCGCGTGGAAAATCGTGCCGATGTGCGGCGTGGAGGCATCGCGGGGCAGGTAGAGTTGCACCGTGATCCCCTTCCAGTGCGTGTCGGGATGCGGCGGGATCGTGTAGCCGGGAATATCGCGGGTCAGGATCGGCATCGGATAGAAGCCGACGTCGGCAAAATTGGCGCCGAACCGTTTGCGGAGACCGGGCGCCAGACGCCGCACGAACGCCTCGGTGACGGTGCGCGAGCACAGCGCCCGCCCGACCCGATCCCAGACCTCGCGTTTTTTCGGGGGCAATCCGCGAATCTGCTCGGGAAACAGGTCGATTTTCACGCGGGTCGATTTGCCGTCGTCGCGCACGTTGGTGCTGCGTCCCGACATCGGCCGGTAGTCCGCATAGGTCGGCATGGCGTCGAGCATGGCGGCATAGACGTCCGCCGGAAACACGCGGTCGAACACGAGATGAAGGAACGGCTCGTCATGGGCCGCAGCCTGATCCACCGCGGTCGCGATCGCGGCGCTGAGATCGGCAACCTCGTATCTGTCGCGGGTCGCAAGCATGAGATGAGGATCCTTTCAACAGACCTGCGGCAGCTGCCGCTGGAATCGGCAAAATCCTACCTACAGATTGCGGGCAGCGCCCGCAAGACTTGCGGCATGGGCGCCGGCGGTGACGGGTGATTAGTGTGGTGGTGTCAGCCTTTGCTGATTCGGGGGTGTGGCGCGGCAACAGATTGTGAGGGATGGAAAACTGCGGTTGCACAAGCTGCCGCCCCTCACCCTAGCCCTATCCCCGTGAAGGACGGGGAGAGGGAAGTCATCTCCCTCTCCCCGTCGTTCTTCACGAATGGGGAGAGGGTCAGGGGTGAGGGGCGGACGCTTGCACGCATCGTGGCTGCCGCCGCCCCTCACCCGCCCTCCGGGCACCCTCTCCCCGCAAGCGGGGAGAGGGAAAAACGGGTGCAACCGGAACCAATGGAATTTGCGTGCCGCTCAGGCTGGTGAGCTCGCATCCGCCGGGCGGGGCGCGGGGGCGCGATCGGCCGCGTGCCGGCCGCGCCGGTCGGTCGCCAGATAGGTGTACACCGCCGGCGTGACGAACAGCGTGAACAGGGTCCCGACCGTCATCCCCGCCGCGATCACAAGGCCGATGCAGAACCGGCTCGATGCGCCGGCCCCGCTCGCGATCAGCAGCGGCACCATGCCGACCACCATCGCAGCCGTGGTCATCAGGATCGGCCGCAGCCGCACCGCCGCCGCCTCCTCGATCGCATCGCGTGGGCTGAGGCCGTCGCGCTCCTGCAGCAGGTTGGCGAACTCGGTCATCAGGATGCCGTGCTTGGAGATCAGCCCGATCAGCGTGACGAGGCCGACCTGGCTGTAGATGTTGATGGTGGCAAGGCCGAGATTCAGCGGCAGCAGCGCCCCGAACATCGACGTCGGCAGCGCGATCAGGATGATGAGCGGATCACGGAAGCTCTCGAATTGCGCGGCGAGCACCAGGAAAATGATCACCAGCGCGAACACGAACGTCACGACCAGCGTGCTGCCCTCCTGCACGTATTGCCGGCTCTCACCCTGATAATCGTAGGAGAAGCCCTCGGGGAACGTTTCCTTGGCCTTCTGCTGCAACATGGCGACCGCATCGCCGATGGTGCGGCCGGGAAACGGCACGCCCGACAGCGTCGCCGAATTGAGCTGCTGGAAGCTGGTCAACGCGGTCGGCTGTACCGATTGTGAAACGTTGGCGACGGTCGACAGCGGCACCAAGGTGCCGGAGCTGGTGCGCATCTGGTAGCGGGTCAGCCAGTCCTTGGTCAGGCGGAAATCGCGCGGCACCTGCGGGATCACCTGATAGCTGCGCCCGTACAGGTTGAACCGATTGACGAAGTTGCCGCCGAGCAGGGTTGCGAGCGAGCCGCCGATGTCCTGCATGGAAATGCCGAGGCGGTTGGCCTTGTCGTGATCGATGTTGAATTCGAGCTGCGGCGTATCGAACTTCAGATCGGTATCGGTGAACAGGAACAGGCCGCTCGCCCGCGCGGCGTTCTGCAGATCCTCCACGACCTGGGCCAGCTGCTGGAAATCCGCCGTGGTGGTGACCACGAACTGCATCGGCGGGCCGTTGCTGTTGGTGGGCAGGGAGGGCCGCGCGAACGATATGACCTGGGCGCTGGGGATACCGGCGAGCTTGGGCTGCAGCGACTGCAGCACCTGTTTTTGCGTGCGCGGGCGCTCGTCCCAGGGTTTCAGCAGCATGCCGGCAAAGCCCTGGTGCACGTTCGGGAAGCCGTTGATGGCGAACACGTGCGCCTTCTCCGGAACGCCATCGAATACCTTGTTGAGCGCGGCCGTGCTCTGCTCGAGGTAGTCGAGATTGGCGCTCTGCGGCGTCTTGACGATGTTGAACAGGATGCCCTGGTCCTCCTCCGGCGCCAGCTCGTTCTGCGTCGTCACATACATGAGACCGGTTCCAGCCACCGTGCCGAGCAGCAGCAGCAGCGTCACCGAGCGGTAGGCGAGCGTGCGGTGCAGGCGCCTTTGATAGCGCTGTTTCAATCGCTCGAAGCGGGTGTTGAGCCAGACCACGAACCGCCCTTCGTTCACACTGGGCTTCAGCAACTTCGAGCACATCATCGGCGACAGGGTGAGCGCGATCACGCCGGAGACGAGCACGGCGCCGGCCAGGGTGAAGGCGAATTCGCGGAACAGCGCACCGGTCAGCCCCGAGACGAAACCGATCGGCGCATAAACGGCGGCGAGCGTGATGGTCATCGAGATCACCGGCAGCGCGATCTCGCGCGCGCCTTCGAGCGCGGCGTTGTGCGGCGTCGCCCCCTCCTCCATGTGCCGGGAGATGTTCTCGACGACCACGATCGCGTCATCCACCACCAGGCCGATCGCGAGCACCAGCGCCAGCAGCGTCAGCAGGTTGATCGAGTAGCCGAGCGCCAGCAGCACGATCATCACGCCGATCAGCGATAGCGGGATGGTGACGATCGGGATGATGGTCGAACGCAGATTGCCGAGGAACAGGAAGATCACCACGATGACGATCAGCGCCGCCTCGCCGAGCGTCTTCGCCACCTCGTAGATGGAGGCGCGGATGAAGTTGGTGGCATCGTAGGCGATGGCCATTTTGAGGCCCGGGGGCAGCTGCCGCTCGATCGAGGGCACCGCGGCGCGCACCGCGTTGATGACGGTCAGCGGGTTGGCGGTCGGGGTGGCGTAGACGCCGATGAACACGGCCTTCAGCCCGTCGAACACCGACGAGGAATCGGCGCTCTGCGGGCCGAGTTCGATCTTGGCGATATCGGCCAGCCGGATCAGCGCATCGCCGCGGGCGACCACCACCAGCTCGCCGAACGCCTGCGGCTTGTCGAGCGAGGTCTGCGCATTGATGCTGGTCTGCACGAAATCACCCTTCACCTGCCCCGCGGCGGTGGTGAAGTTGTTGATGGTGAGCGCATTGCGCACATCGAGCGGGGTGACGCCGAGCGCGGTCATGCGGTCGGGGTCGAGCCAGACGCGCATGGCGAACGGCTGGCTGCCGAGAATCTGCGCGTTGGCCACGCCGTCGATGGTCTGCAGGCGCGGCTGCACGACGCGGGTCAGGTAGTCGGCGATCTGCGAGCCGCTCAGCACCGCGCTGTTGAAGGACAGATACATGAGGGCGGTGGAATCGCCGGTCTGCTTCACCACCACCGGATCGACGGCCTCCTTCGGCAGCACATTCTTCACCTGCTGGATCTTCGACAGCACGTCGGTCATGGCGCGGTCGGCATCGGCGTCGATGCGCAGATTGAGCGTGATCGTGCTGGTGTTCTGCGAGGAGGAGGACACCAGCGTATCGATGCCCTCGGTGCTGGCCACGGCCTGCTCGAGGGGTACGGTTATGAAACCCTTGATGATATCGGCATTGGCGCCCGGATAGGCGGTGGTGATGGTGAGGGTGGTGTTGGACAGCTTGGGATACTGGCGGATCTGCAGCTTGATGGCGGCCTGCAGCCCGATCAGCAGGATCAGCAGACTGACCACCGATGCGAGCACCGGCCGGCGAATGAAAATGTCGGTGAAGCGGGACATCGGGGGTTACAGCCTCGGCCGCTCGGAGGGCGCGTTGAGAGGAGCGGAATTGTCGATCAGCACGCGATTGCCATTCTGCAGCTTGAGCTGCCCGGAGGTGACCACCAGATCGCCCGCATTCAGTCCCTCGCGGATCTCCACCCGATCGTCCCGGGCATCGCCGGCGCGCACGAACCGGCGCTCGACGACGAGGGCGGGAGGTGCCGCGGCCGTGCCACCGCTGGCCGGGGGCGGAGGATTGCCCGGAGTCTGCGAAGAAGTCCCAGCCGCCGGCTTCACCACATAGACGCTGTCGCCATACAGGCTGTAGCTGACCGCGGTGCGCGGCACGGTCACCACGTTCTTGGGATCGCCTAGCAGGACGCTGACGTTGGCATACATGCCCGGCAGCAGCTGGCGCTCGGGGTTGTGCAGCAGCGCGCGGACCAGCAGGGTGCGCGTGTCCTGGCTGACGCGGGCATCGAGCGACTGGATTTCGCCCTTGAACACCTTGCCCGCGAACGCGTCCACGGTGGTCTCCACCGACTGGCCGATCTTCAGCCGGGCGAGCTCCTGCTCGGGGACCGGAAAGTCCACGCGGATCGGATCGAGCGCCTGCAGCGTGACCAGCGACATGCCGGCAGACACGTACTGCCCGACCTCCACCTTCCGTATGCCGAGCCGCCCGGCAAACGGCGCCTTGAGCAGCTTTTGGGCAATCAGCGACTTGACGCGCAGCACCGCCGCAGCGGCGCTGTCCCGCTTGGCCTGGGCCGCCTGCTGCGTCGCCTCGGAGGCATAGGCGCGGCGCGCCAGATCGTTCTGGCGCGCGAGATCGAGCTCGGCCTGTCGCAGCGCCGCCTCGTTGCTGGCCAGATCCGCCTGCTCGACCGAATCGTCGAGCCGCACGAGCTCCGCGCCCGCTGCCACCTCCTGACCGCTTTCGAACGAGATCCGGCTGACCACTCCGACCACCTGGAACGCGACATCGATCCCCGTCACCGGCGTCAGCGTGCCCACGGAAGGGATCCGTCCGATCCAACTGGCGGTCTCGGCCTTGGCGGCGGAGACGGTTGCGGGCGGCGGCACCGCCTTCGACAGGAAGCTCTTGATCATCGCCGGCTTGACGAGGAGCTGAAACACCGCGAGCCCACCGAGCAGGATCACGATCGTGACGAGCGCAATGTAAAACGGCTTGCGCGAGCGAACGGGCTCGGCCGCCGAAGCGTGGGACTCGCCCGGGGCACGCGCAGCCTTGTCCCGCAGCTTGCTCTGCTCGTCCAGTTTCTGGCTCACGCACTCTCCCCAAATTGCTCGCAAACGCCGGACACCAGGCGTGTCTAGCACGCCTGGTGCGCGATCGAACATGGATTGGCATCTGCGGAACCGGGGAGCGAGGCTCAAAGTTCCGTGAGCCGGGCCGGCATCGGCCCGGTCCGCATCACGAAACGATCGCGTAAACCACGCCGATCAGCGTTGCCGCGACCGCCATGGACAGGGGTATCAGCAGGATCTGCAGCATGGCCTGAGGCGCCGAAAGCCGGCCCGAGGCCGTCTCGACGCGGGAGTGCCAGAACTCGTCCCAGCTGCGCGAGCGGCGGTGATCGTGTCGTGCACGCTACGGCAACCGATGCGCGGCCCCCAACAGCCGCACCTCTGCGAGCAGCGCGCCGTCGACCGCGATCCCCTCGCGCGCTGCCCGTTGCCGCAGCTCCGCGCGCCGTGAACCCGGCAGCCGGGCGCCGTCCTGTCCGATTTCCAGCGCCACGGCCTCGATCCGGGTTGCGAAGACATCGGGACCGGCAAACGCCGCCGGATCGATACAGAGCAGGAATTGCCCGACCGCCGGCGGCGGCCCCTTGTCATCGAGAAACGAGCTCGCCTCGAACCCGAATTGCGCACCGGTCAACGCCACCGCCAGCAGCTCGACCATCAGCGCCAGCGCCGAACCCTTGGCGCCGCCGATCGGCAGCAGCGTGCCGGCCAGCGCCGCCCTGGCGTCGGTGGTGGGCCGTCCATCGGCGTCGACCGCCCAGCCCTCCGGGATCGGCTCGCCCTTGTTCGCCGCGGCCACGATCTTGGCCCGCGCGGCGTGGGTCAGCGCGAAGTCCATCACCAGCGGCAATTGCCCCCGGCGCGGCGCCGCGAACGCCAACGGGTTGGTGCCGAAGATCGGCTTGCGGCCGCCGTAGGCCGCCATGGTCTTGGGCGTATTGCCGCAGGCGAGCGCCAGCAACCCCGCCGCGGCCAGCTTCTCGACATGATGGCCGGCGACGCCGAAATGGTGCGAGCGGACGAAGCCGGCGGCGGCAATGCCATTGGCGCGCGCCATTTCGGTCAGCGCGGGGATGGCCAGATCGAATGCCGGAAAGGCAAAGCCGTGCGCGACGTCGACGAGCAGCGTGCCGGGCCGCGGGCGCTGCAGCACCGGCTCGGCACGGCCATCCACCTTGCCGGCGCGGACCTGCGCGGCATAGCTCGGCACCCGCCACAACCCGTGCCCCTTCTGGCCGTCGATCTCCGCCGCGGTCAGCGCGCGGGCAACGGACCTGGCATGGGCGGGAGCCACGTCGGCGCCGGTCAACGCGGCCTCGATCAGGACCTCCAGCTCGGCGACCTGGAGTATCACGGTTTGGCTCATCTGGATCTCCCGACGCTCTGGGTTATGGGCTGCGTCCCAGCCTGCTGGGGAACCCGCATATGTGAGCGCCAAATAAAAAGCCCGTAGCCGGGGGAAGGCTACGGGCTAAGTTTTGTGACGCCAAACGGGGGGGGAAGGTGGGACGGCGTCACTTTCGGACGAATTGAGTAAACCAGACTTTAGTAGGGTACGCAAGTGTTTTTTAATGTTTTTGCTTGCGTGTGGCTTTTTATTCCATTCGATTCGAAAAAATTCTCGGCGCCCGCGCGTCCCCCGCCAAGCCATAACTCTCTGGACTTATTGCTTTTTCTGCAGAACCGGATCGACCTATCGCGGCCGCTCCTCCGGCGTAATGTCCACGTGAACCGGCTCGGTGTGCCGCAGCAGCACGAGCTGCAAGCGGCGGCCGATCCTGGTTACATCCAGCAGCCGAGTGATATCGTCGACGCCGGTCACCGGCTCGCCGTCGATCTCCACGATCACATCGCCCCGCTGCAATCCGGCGCGGTCGGCGGGGCTGCCCGAGGCGATCTCGATCACCCGCACCCCGCTCGCCTGCTCGACGCCCGAGCGATGGCGGATGCGTGCCGGCAGCGCCATCTGCTGGCCGGCGATGCCGATGATCGCCCGCCGCACCCGGCCATGCTGCAGGATCTGGCTCAAGACGACCTGGGCGGTGTTGGCGGCAACCGAGAAACAAATCCCCTGGGCGCCCATGATCATGGCCGTGTTGATACCGATCTGGCCATCC
>Ga0209069_10000179_pt1 | contig 25851 bp, 20 predicted proteins | sample Str013_2_FD_187202 | JGI IMG/M metagenome (GOLD analysis project Ga0209069, IMG submission 187202) | Freshwater sediment microbial communities in response to fracking from Pennsylvania, USA - Straight Creek_MetaG_SC_2013 (SPAdes) (version 2) | ecosystem: Environmental > Aquatic > Freshwater >...
TCCTAAAACGAAATGGCGAGTTTACGGTCAATATCGCGCTCATTACGGATCTGGCGCCTGTCTTCGGCCTTGTTTATGCTCCAGCATTCGGCGATTGCTACGTCACGATGACGGCGTCGCAGGTTATGCGATTTCAGCTGCCGCCGGCGAAAACTCCAACCGCATTTGAAGATCTCGCCGCTGAGACGGTGAACCCGCCAAGTAGCGGCGGACAAGGACTTATCGCCATGGTCAGCAGGAGCCACCAAAACGCGGCGGCCAGGGAGTTTTTAAGCCGCTTGCCGATCGCCGGCCTGCGCGAGATGGGATCATCCCTCAAATTCTGCGCGCTAGCACGCGGAGAAGCCGATATTTATCCTCGTTTTACACCGACGAACGAATGGGATATCGCCGCAGGGCACGCTATTTTAAATGCGACTGGTGGTTGCGTCCGCAGCGAACGTGGCGAGCCCCTAACTTACGGAAAAAAAGAGGAAAATTTCCTCAACCCTCCCTTTTTGGCCTGGCGGCGCGTAAGCGATGCGGAATCGGTACTGACGTGATGATTGCAGCACGCTCGCCAGCAAATCGCATAAGCGTTCCCTAAGCCCCAATTTAGCCCTCATTTCGCAAGCAACTGAATTCTGGCTGTACTTGCCTCATTCTGCTCTGACGAATCACGTCATCCTGAATAATATGCAAAAGACCCTGGAGGCTTTAGTGGCACGATCGAAATACGGACGCATCCAGCGCCTTCTCGCCCTGGCGCTTGCCGTACCGGCGGTCCTTATCGGCGTCGAGATGGCTGTGCTTGCGCAAGATCGCGGATATCAGCCTCAAGATGACGGAGGATATCGGCCCGATAACTCCGGACCTCGGCCGATTTCTCCGCCGCGCGATTACGACCGCAGGTCGAATGACGGAGACCCAGGATACGGTCAGCCCTATACACCGCCATCCGCGGACGTTTATCGCAGTGCGAACGATCCCCGCGATGCCGGGCCGCCTCCAGATGACCGCTCATATTCGTCGAACGAGATCCTGGATGCCGGGCGGCATTTTTTTGGCGACGTATCCGAAGGGATGGCGCGCGTCGTTGAATATGCCTTTCGCAGACAGGGCCGTCCGAACGGCTATATTCTTGGCGAAGAGGCAGGCGGAGCAGTTGTAGCCGGTCTTCGTTATGGCGAAGGCGTTCTTCATACGAAGGGCTTCCGAACGGAGAAGGTATATTGGCAAGGCCCGTCCGTCGGTTACGATTTTGGCGCCAATGGTTCGAAGACCCTTACACTGGTGTATAATCTTCGCGATCCCAGAGAAATTTTCGATCGTTACGGCGGCGTAGAAGGTTCCGCTTATTTCGTCGGCGGAGTCGGTATCACATTTCAGAGGCACGACGATGTGGTTCTGGCGCCGATCAGAGCAGGCGTGGGGTTGCGTTTGGGAGCCAATGTCGGGTATTTGAAGTACACACCGTCGCCAACTTGGAACCCGTTTTGACGATTCTAAGTGGCGCTATGCGATATTATGCGCCCGGAACGGCAGCGCAACCCTAGGCTGACATTGGAAACCATCGGCTCTGTGGGCGAATGGTTCAATTATAGGCGAGGCGGTGGCTTCTGTTCATCAGACAGGCTATGATTGCGGCGTGGATTAAGAGGGGGTCCAGATTTTATGATCCAAGCCGTAATGCTGATCACGCTGGGCTTCCTGGTAGCAAGCTTGATCGGTGTCCTGGTGGCGCCGTCGCTTTGGAGCCGGGCATATCGGCTGTCGCGAAAGCGCCTGGAAAGGACGCTGCCTCTATCGATTTCCGAAATCGAAGCAACCCAAGATCAGCTACGCGCATCGTATGCGGTCAGGCTGAGGCGGCTTGAAACCGCGCTGGCAAACGCAAAACAAAAAGCTGCCCTGCAATTGGTGGACAATAGCCGGCTGCAGATGCAAATCGCTGCATCGAAAGAAACGCTCGCCGATCTCGACCTAAAACTATCGGAGCGGACGAACGCGGCCACGGTCTTAGAGCAAACGATAACGCGCCGCTTTCCCGAGATGGAGCGCGAAATTACGGGGCTAAGATCTCAGCTTTTGGAGCGTTCGCAGGAACTGCAGGATCTCACAAACAGACTTTCCCGCAAAGATGAAAACATAGAGATCGCCCAACGGGCCGTGGCGGTTCACGAGGCCGAGCTGCTGAAGTTGCGGCAAGCCTTTGAAAAGACTGGCGGCGACAAAGGCGGCAGGCTTTTGCGGCGACCCTCGCAATGGAACCTGGACGACTATCGCGCCGAATATGACCGCCTCCACCTGGAGCAATCGAAACTGCGCCAGCAACTCACGCAGTTGCAGGATCGCGATGCACAACAGGTTGGCCTCATAAAAGGGGAATTGCAGCGGATAGCGGAGCTGGTTCTTGCCTCGGCAAAGGCAAGGCCGGAGCCGGCGCCACGGCCGTCGGACTTGCCGCCTGCCGCTCCAAAACGAGCTGCCACGCCTGACCGGCGCCGCGATAGGCCAGTTGCGTGGATGCAAGGCGCGGGTCCCGCAAGCTCCAGCTCTGAAAGAGTCCCCCCCAATAATGCGGGAACGGCAGCCGCCACCAACGAATCTGCGTCAAGGACAGAGGACAAAGATCAGCCTGAGAGACCTGCATTCGCCGATGCGAAGTCCCAGGCGCAGGAGACTACACAGAAACCTCAGCTTCAGTCAGCTCAACCGTTCCTGAACGCCGCGCGGACGGAGATGCAGGCCGCGGCAGCGCCGGAAAGCGTGCCGAGTTCTTCGAACGGGAAGCCCAAGATACTTAGAGACGTCACTCACGACGAACCGGATGAAAAATTGCCTCTGGTTCAAAGTGACGGCGCGCAAGGTACGGCAAACCAGAAAGCGGTTGCGCAGTCGAACGTGAGCGATGACGCGTCGCTTCAGTCTCTTGAGAACAAATTGGCGGTTGCTCATGTCGCCGTTGAAGCTCTTGCGACGTTATACGATCGCAAGAGCGAGCGTCCTGGGCCGGCTGCAGGAAGTCAAAGGAGACCAGAAGAGCGGCCCACCCCCCAAGCGTCTTCATCGACCGCTTCCCCATCTCAAGAATCAGAACGGAAAGTTGATAAAGAAGAGATTTTGCCCAATCGCAACGGGCAATCGGGAACGCAGGGATTCGACAGCCCCACCGCCAGCCGGACACTTAGCCCGGTTTCGCAGGAGCCAGCTCCATCTCAGGAACCTACGCGCATTTCTCATAAGGCCTTTACCGACGCGAAAGAACTTGAAACCCTGTCTGAGCTCTTGGCTCTTAGCCCGGGCGCCAACGGCAATGGAGCTTCGAACCGCGACGGCTCTATATCGGCCATTGCGAAAGAAGCGCGCAATGGGGAGATACTGGATCTTGAAGCGGGGCCCGCAATTTCCACCCCGGATTCGCCGCGAGTTAATGGCCATGCTCCAGGCCGGAACCTTCTCGATCGCCTTAAGGGGCTTGGCGATCAGTCTACTGACGCAGAGAAATAGCTTAGCGCGGTCTGAGCAGGCAGATTTTTGCCGAAGCTGCGCGAGATGCTAGGTTGAGATGAACCAGCGGTCTGCGCCTTCTAAACCTACGGCGGTGAGCATGCCGCTTTGCCAGGCAAGCGTGTCGATACCGATGCGATTCTCCAAGTTTTCCGGACTTTCAACGGGCGAGTGACCGTGCACCACGACGGCGCCGTAATCTCCCTCCCAATTCAAGAACTCGTCTCTGATCCAGAGCCTATCCTCTTTCGACTGTTCTTCCAGTTCGACTCTTGGCCTTACCCCGGCGTGAACGAAGAAGTAGTCTCCCTGCCTGAGCGATAGAGCGAGCGAATTGAAGAATGTCCGGTGCCGGTCAGGGAGCAGCTTTCTGAGCTCCGTCGCCGCATCTTGTAATCCGCTTGGCCTCATGGACATCGCCTGTCTTAGCGCCCGCGAAGAGACGCCATAGGAGAATAGGGTGGCGTCCCCGCCATTATACAGCCAGCTTCCAGCTTCCAGCGGGTTTTGGAGAAAATTCAGAAGCATATCCTCGTGATTGCCTTTGAGAAAAAAGCGCCCGAAGCCTTTCGGCGTTCCGTCGATAAGACGTTCGACGACGCCCTTCGAGTCCGGTCCGCGATCGACATAGTCGCCCAGAAAAATGAGAAGCGTGGGCACGTCCTGCCGCCGCGCGAAATCACGCCGGATGCAAGCGAATAGTTCGTCCAAGAGATCGAGGCGGCCGTGAATGTCCCCGACCGCATAAATCCTGCGGCCAATCGGAGCGTTCGCATTCGTCCATTGGCTTTGCGGCGTGTTCAATGAAAGTGTTTCCCTAGCTGTGGCATGACGCTGATGCAGTGAACCAAGATATCTTGCCCGTTACTAATTAGATTTGTTCCCTCGCGCCAGGGATGCAACCCCCGCGTGAAGCCGATTCCAAAAAAGGAGGCGCCCACTTGGATGTACGGATAGCCGGCATGTCACGAAATTGAGTCGCTACGAGGCAGATCGAACTTCCGGCACAGTTTCGCCCTTTTTCTCGAACAGTCATCCACGGAGTGAAGATTTCGGCGCGTGATTGCCATCGTGCCAAAAAGGCATTATTCCAATGACGTCTGGGGATCGTTGCAGCGCCGCGCCTTTGTGGCTTGCTATATCAATTCGAGGTTCTGGAATGGCGTTCAGGCTTCTTGCGGCAAGCCTCTTCCTGTTTATTTTAACGACACAAATGACCTGGGCGCAGGCGGCGGGCGCACATGCAAAAGTCGTCGCGCCGGCGAAACCTGTTCCTCCTCCTTCGGTTGGGACGGTCGGGATCGTAACCGGGGATCTGGATAGCACCGGAATAAAAATTGCGAGCGACCTCGCACGTCTTCTCGACGACGGAAATAATCTGCGCATAATTCCGATGATCGGGAAGGGCTCGTTTCAGAATATCAACGACCTGTTGACGATGCGCGCGGTCGACGTCGCGATCATTCAGTCGGATGTCTTGGCCCGCTTCCTGAAGACGAACCGTCAGCCCGGCGTCGAAACCCGGATGCAATACATATCCAAGCTCTATTCGGAAGAATTTCACGTTCTGTCCCGCATGCAATTTCTCTGTCTTCAAGATCTAACCGGAAGACGTGTCAGCTTTGGCCCAAAAGACAGCGGGATGGCGATCACAGCAGAGGCGGTGTTCGAGGCCCATAACGTTTCCGTCGACCCGCTTTACCTCGATCATGAGGACGCGCTCGACAGGCTGAAACGCGGCGATATCGATGCTCTCGTTTATATCGGCGGAAAGCCGTCCCGGGCATTCGACAGGATCGCTTATAAAGATCGCGTCCATTTTCTGGATGTCGATTATCTCTCCGCCCTTCAGGGGACATATTTACCGGCGATCATCACCTCCGAAGATTATCCTAATCTTGTCGCACCTAATGAGAGCGTGGCGACGATTGGCGTATCCTCTGTCATGGCTGTCCACAATTGGAACCCGCAGACCGAGCGCTTTAGGGTAGTGTCACGGTTTACCGAGAAATTTTTTACCGAGTTCGATAAGCTTAAAAGTGGAACATACAGTGCCAAATGGCGTGAAGTTAACATTAGGGCGCCCGTCAAAGGTTGGCAGCGTTTTCAAGCGGCGGACAAATGGCTGATAGCGAACGCGCAGGCGAAAACTCCTGCAATTCCCCAACAGGCAGCTCAGCAACTTAAAACGATGTTGCAAAAATTTGTCGAAAGCCAGCGTGGAAGCTCGGCGGACAAGGAAGAGCTATTCAACCAATTCGTACGCTGGTATCAGACCCAGGGCGCGCGACAGCAATAGCGCGCCCGAAAGCCGCTTTGTGTAAGCGCTGGCGCGGAATCCCGATATGGAGCAGGCGATGGCGGACCAAGAAAAATCCGATGAGCGGCACGAGGACGTGACTTCGGAATCGGACGCGGAAAAGAAGGCGCCTAATCGGGGAGTTGAACCGGGAGAAGACTTTCCCGGCGCGCACTTTAACGGCCATGAAGGCCCGCTCGCCGATGTTACGGCGCCCGAAGACGCGATCCTTCCTCCCGAAGAGTCGGAAACGATTCAGGATTTTGCCGAAACAGTGATGTTTGGGCTGGAAAATGCCGGACTCGATAAGGCGCCGGAACAAGAACGCCCCAGCGAATATGCTCAAGCGGAGGTGAAATTCTCAGCGACCGAATCCGAAATCGTTAGTGCTGAAGATACGTTCTTTGCCGGTTGGGATGGACTTGACCCAGACAGCGAAGCCAGGGACATCGCCAGCGCTTTAGACTTTCCAATTCATGAGGAAGCCCTGGTCTTGGGCCAAGGCGACAGGCAGCCTACGCTTGAGTCGCTTGGATCTCTCGAACGGGACACAGCGACCAAGCACGATGCTCTCGCCGATGCGGTGCAATCCGCGCTTCAGAGCGTTTACGGCGACACGCCTCCACCGCCTCAACCCAATGCAATTACGGAGCCCGAGGTGCGCAAGCCCGAGGCGTCTCTATTTCCGTCGAGCGCGTCGGCGGTCATCGACGACGGTCTTTCGCCCCAAGACGTTATTCTCAATTATTTCAGCTATAAATCCGGCAGCGAAGCCGATCCCATCCCATTCGATGCCGAAGAGGAAGAACCTGCGCCGGTACGGCAGGCTAGCTCAGATGTTGGCGCGCGTTTCGGTTCGTTTCCGCGCGACAACGCGGCCCCTCGCGAAAGCATCGTCGCGAACGACCAAGCCCCGCGAACCTTCTCGCAATTTGGCGCCGCCGCGGCCGCGTCACGGTCTTCGCCCCAACCTGCGATGCGCTATGAAGGGCCACCGTCCTTCCCGGTTCCGGCGGCCACAGCCAGGTCTCAAAAGACGGGACAAACGGCGGCAAGAGATAACGGCCGGTTGTTGGGGGCGGCAGGTATCGGTTTGGTCGGAGGCATCGGTATTGCCGCCACGCTCGCCGTGTTCGTCATCAACTCATACGGACCGCAATCGCAAAAACTCGTAAGTCAAACCGATCAGGGATATGGGACGGGCGAACGCGCCCCCTCAACCGCAATGGCAATGGGCAATCAGCGCGTCGATGGCGCCGCATTGGATGAAGCCGATATCCGCGCGGACGATGTCTCGGGAGCGAGCGGCCAGCCGGTCGGGCTTCGTATATCGGTCAATACAGGTCACCCGGCGGAGCAGACGCTTGTGAGCATAACCGGCATTCCCGCTGGAGGCAGGCTTAACAGCGGCATCGACGCAGGAAACGGCAATTGGCTGCTTCCAAGAAGGCGGCTCGCGGGCCTTTCGTTGACCGTGCCATATGAAATCAGAGACGCTGTGCCGCTCGAAGTGCAACTCCTCGACAGTAATCTTCGCACGCCTCTCTCCGGCAAGAAGCAGTTTCTTGTCAGTATCGCTCCGCCTGCACCGGCCGCCACGCAGGGAGAACAGCCGCGTGGGGCGAGTACGCCTGCGACGCTAAGGCAAGCGGCCGCTTTGTCCCCATCTTCGCCCAATCAGGCGGTTCCCGCATTCAATACCCAAACCATGGCGGCAGGCGCTGAGCCGATTAAACCAGCAGCACAGCCCGCCCAGCAGCCGAAGGAAACAACGTTCAAAACACAGACCGTCCGGACGCCGCCGCCACGTACCGCTCCATCGGGACCGGCGATTGCCGCACTCGTCCCGGCCCCTGCGGGCGCGCGAATTCCTCAGGATAACGACGCCGCCAAGAGACGTGCTGCTCTCCAGCCTGAGATTGAGGATCTTATTCGCGAGGGCAACAAGCACATGCGGGAGGGCGATATCAAACAGGCGCGTGAATTCTATGCGAAAGCGGTGACGATGGGCGATCCTGAGGCGGCGCTCGCCATGGGCCGGTCTTTCGACCCGATTTATTTCGAACGCCTGGACAAAAAGAATGCAGATCCCGACCCGGCAAAGGCTTTCGACTGGTACAAGACCGCGATGGATAGCGGCGCCAATCAGACGGCAAAAGTGCGGATCGATAACCTTAAGCAATATTTAAATCGATGATAGCGGCTCCCGGGAAGAGGTTGCCCGGAAATGGCAGTCTCTCCAATTAATGCGGCGCGCCCTGGAAAATTGTAGCAAAATCGATATAGCCATAAAGATTAAGCCCATAAGTAACGGCTAAGATAACGAAGACGATCACGATTAATCGTTGCATGGTCGTTGAGTAAACCACAAACCAAAACATTATAAATGTAACTAAAGAGACGCCAAGCCATATCGCGAGCTCGGTATGATTATAAACAAAATCATGCCAGACGCCGTAGACATCGGCCCATGTCAATTTGTCCATCGATTCATCCTTCGATTTCTTGGGAGAAGTTCACACGATACTTCAGCCGCAAGGAATTTTGGCCTTTATGTTTGCATGAACGCCTACGCCCGTAAACCAACTCTCCAATTCGGGATTGGCATTGCAGCACGATAATTGCAAGCTGTGTCTTATGTGCGTGTCTGAGCCAGTTCGCTAATTCGTAAGGATGTAGGATCACATGACATCCATCGAAATTTAGCTTAGGCTTAGCACAGCCATAGTGGCCTGTATCCAGTTTAGAAGGATGTGTGTTTGGAATGAAGAAGCATAGAAAGTTGGGTTGCGCCACCTCTAGACCGGCGCAAGGAATTACCGCTCTCATAATCCTTCTTCAATTTTCGACCACTACCGCATTTCCAGCGCAAGACATTTCAAATCGCCAAAAACCAACCGGGCCCTACTCTTACTCCCTTTCTTATGACTATACCGTCAGACCTGGAAATCTCGTCGACGCGGTGGAGACCGCGGAGATCGACGTCGAAAACAAACCGAGCGCGGAAAAGCTCGGTCAGCAGCACATTTCCGTCAACGAGCACTATGATGAACTTCTCATCGTGGAGGCCGCGACGCTTAAGGCCGATGGGCGACGGCTCGATGTTCCCGCCGACAAAATCTTGGTTCAATCCGCAAGCTCGGGCGGCGAAGCGAGATACGAAGCCGACAAGAAAATCCGGACGTTGATTTTTCCAGATGTCGAACCGGGAGACCGCCTGCGCTATGTGGCCAAATATAAGGCGAAAGCAGAACGGCTGCCAGACTATTTCGACATCCCGATCGCCATCAATTCCTCGCAGAGGCTGGCGTCCTTCAAGATTACGCTCGATGCCCCTGCCGGCATGAAAATCAACGAATCGTTCAAAGGGTTCAAGCATAGCGAGGAGACAGTTGGCGGCCGCATTAAGCATCGCTGGGAGCTGCTTCCACTGCCTTATCGTGCGGCCGAACCAGACGCGGTCGCGGCGGACGATTCGGGCCCTTATGTCAGAATCTCCACGTTTCCCGACTGGCAAGCAGCCGGTGAAGCTTTTTGCGGACGCGCGGAGCCCAAATCCGAAGTTACGCCGGTCGTAAGACAGCTTGCCGCCGAGTTAACGAAAGGCATTTCAGATCGAAAGGCCCAGGCGCACGCGATCTATGACTGGGTGACGGCGAACATACGATATGTCGCCGTAAACCTCGGCGCGGGCGGCATGGTTCCCCATGACGCCGAGTCGATCCTCGTAAATCGCTACGGCGATTGCAAGGACTACGCAACTCTAATGCGGGCCTTGCTTGGAGCGCTTGGGATCAAGTCCGAATATGCGTCAATCAATACCGATCCCGTGTACAAACAGTACGATATCCCGCTGCAAGACTTCAATCACGTCATCCTGTACATGCCTGAGTTCGACCGGTATGTCGATCCGACGGCGACTCATTCGACGTTCCAGTCGCTGCCTGGGTCGCTGCGGAACAAGCCTGTACTTAGATGCGGCTATGGAAAAACGACGGTGGCGCGAACGCCGCCCTCGTCGGCCGATGCCGATACGATCGGTCTGGAAGCGCAGGTTAAGGTTGACGAAGATGGCAAAGTCCATGGCCAAGCAAGCTACACCGGCACCGGTACGCGGGCGACCGAACTGCGCCTCTTGATGGTGACCATCGAAAGGTATGGCTCGGAGGACGTCACGAAGCCCCTGTTCGACGATATGAACTTGAACGGCAGCGCGGAGATTGAGGCAAGAGCCTCGACCGACCGGAGCGACCCCTATAATTTCAAGGTTTCATTCAACATCGACGACAGCATTCTTGGAGCGGACAACGCCATCGAAGCGATGATGGGGCCGCGGCTCGTTTCAAGGCCCTTCGCCGATCTGCGCCCTGCCCTTCGCGTCGGCCGTGTCAGCAATTTCACCTGTGCGCCCGTCTCCTATCGTGAAGATGTAGTCTATGCATTGCCGGATGGATGGATTCCGCAAAAGCTTCCCGCCGACGTTACGGAAGAGCGGGGACCTGCGAAATACTCGGCTCGATATGCCTATCGCGACGGAGTCATGGAGGTGCATCGCAGCTATGCCCTGCGTGTGAGCGGCGTATGTGAGGCGACGCTTGCAGGTGAGATCGCGCCGGTGATTAAGGCGGCGGTACGCGATGCTAGCGAACGGCTTGCTTTTGTGCCGTCCACACGGCGCTCAGCTTCGCAATAGGTTTGCGCTTGCCCGCAGGTGGGGTGGCCCACGCAAGCGGCTCACGGTCGCGAATCCAGGTTAACGGCTAATTTTTGAATGAGACTTTGAAGGTAATCGGAGTTCCAGCCGGCGAGTTTTCTTCGCAGCCTAGAGCAACCTGCGTCCAAGTGGATGCAGGTTGCTCTAGGCTTGTCTTCCCCGATTAGGTGCGGTTCATTGAATGACCCTGGACGAAAAGCGAGGCATTTACCTCCGCTTTAAGCCGTGTTAACGCTTCGATCATGAGATCGCAAATCAAGATGCCATCAGGCGGCAATAAGCTTGTATCGTTGCGACGACGCTTTCGCGATTAAGCGGCGCCGTCCCGGTTTTATGATTTGGAAAATCAGTTCGCGCCCAACTCCACCCTTTTCTTACTATTCTAGGGGTTCGCGCGATGATCTCCCAAGCACACACCATCCGGCTGCAGACAGAAGACGACCTCCCGGTTTTGACGGCTTTGCACGAAACGGCATTTGGCCCGGGCCGCTTTACGCGGACGGCCTACCGCATTCGGGAAGGCTGCATCACCGAGCCTCAGCTTAATTTATGCATCGACGGATGCGGCGGGGAAATGATCGGGGCTGTACAATTTACGCCGATTTCAATTGGGACGAGGCAGGGCGCGTTGCTTCTCGGTCCCTTGGTTATCGAGCCCCGGTTTAAGAATAAGGGCTTCGGCTTGAGGCTTATGCTCGACGCTTTGCGAAGGGGGCGGGATTTGGGCTATGAGCTTGTGATCTTGGTCGGCGATTTGCCTTATTATGCGAGGGCGGGATTTACCGTCGCTCCGCTGGGCCGCATTATCATGCCAGGACCGGTCGATCCCACGCGGCTACTCTATGCCGAACTTTCGCCTGAAGCGCTTATGTGCTTTCGCGGCGAAGTTAGCGGCATTCCGCCCGCCGCTGAAGGGCCAGCGAAGGGCGGCGCCTCTATTGGCCTTCGCGATACCAAGTCAAAGCCAGTAGTCCTAGAGCAACCCCAAGCGCGGCAAACCCAGCAATCAGCGGTGTGAAGGTGACCGCCTTGACTTCGAACGCATCGCGCGCCTTCAGGCCAAGCCAAGTCGAGCCATAATAGCGATGCCCCGACCGCACGAGAGAGATGCCTGGAACGTCTTCCTTTGGCGCGCCCGCCGTGCCTCCAAGGAAGAAGGAGCCGCCGCCTGTCGCGTCGAGAAGCGGTTTCACCGGCTCGTCGGTTGCAACCACGCGCCGGAACTCCGGGGAATTCATTTCCCCGGCCACGGTTAGCGCCGTAAGCCCGTCCATGGTTATGCGGTGGACGCCGGGCTCGTCCGTTCCTACGGTTTTGGAGAAGCGGCCAGGGCTTTGAGGATCGAGTTTTACCTTAATTTCCCGCCCTGAGGGGGTCGTGATCGTGGCTTCTCCGACCTCGTCCTTTACGGTGCGCCTCTCGACCGTGATCTGATTGCGGCCCGCGCTTGCGCTTAAAGCTTCCTCTTCAAGGTCAGGCTCCTTCATCAGCCAATGAGCAAGCCTGCGCAGCAAATCCACATGCGGCCCGCCGCCCTCATAGCCCCGCGCCCAAAGCCACGCGTGATCCGAAAGCAAAAGCGCCACGCGGCCCTTGCCGCGCCGGTCGAGAATGAGGAGCGGTTTCTCTTCCGCGCCGCTCATAACGACTTCGCCGCTTTCGGGCTGAGTATCGACGACACGAAACCAGCGTCCCCAATGCGGTGGTTGACCGGCTATCGAGGACGCCCCCGGCAATCCGGCGGTGACCGGGTGCTTTTCACCGGCCTTCGTCACGGCGGGCTTGAACGGCGCCTCCAAAACGCGGCCAGTTGGCTGCGCCGGGAGGACGGCCTTCAGGGGCGTTCGCGCCAAACTCGATCCGGAGGCATAGTCGGCGCCTGCGGCAACGAGCACCGCGCCGCCTTGCTCGACATAGCGCGCGACATTATCGAGATAGATCGAAGGCAGCACGGCGCGGCGCTGATAGCGGTCGAAAATGATGAGGTCGAACTGATTGAGCTTCTCCGAGAAGAGTTCCCGCGTCGGAAAGGCGATTAGCGATAGCTGGTCGATCGGCGTCCCATCGTGTTTTTCGGGTGGCCGAAGAATCGTAAAGTGAACGAGATCGACGGCGGCGTCGGAGCGGAGAAGGTTGCGCCATGTGCGCTCACCGGCATGCGGCTCGCCCGAAACAAGGAGCACACGCAGATTTTCGCGGATGCCCTGAGCCTGGATAACGGCCTTATTGTTGATTGCCGTCAACTCGCCCGGTTCGGGCTTAAGCTCGATTTCCATAATATTCGGACCCGCATGCTCGAATTTGAGCGGGATCTGCACGGCTTGCCCGAATGGCGCTTGAAATTTCTCCACATCGCCGGAAGCGCGGCGGACTTCGAAGTTCGCGAAGCTGGAAGGGCCAGGCAAACCGCTCCGTTCCGCCTTGATCTCCACCGTCTGCTGCGATCCCACCAAACCGAAGCGCGGAGCTGAGACGACTTCGAGGCGATTGTCTTTCTCGCCCCGGCTGCCCGTAATAAGTTCGTGCAATGGCGCATCGAAGCCGAGCCGTCCTGCGTCGGCGGGAACATCATGGACCTGACCATCGGTAACGAAAAGCGCGCCTGCAATCCGCCCTGGCGGGATGTCCGCCACGGCCGTATTAAGCGCGTTGAAGAGGTTCGTCGCTTCACCGCCCGGCTGCTCCGCGCCTTTGGCGCGCACCCAGCGGACTTCTAGGTTCGGAATTTTCAAAAGCTGGTCTTTGAGCGCAGCCTCGATTTCACGCGCTCTTGCGCCCCGGCCTGCAAGCTGCATACTCGAACTCTCGTCGAGAACAACGACCGCAATGTTCGAGAGAGGCTGGCGATCTTCGTTTTTGAGGCTGGGATTTGTCAGGGCGATGAGCAGGCAGACGACGCTCAGCGCACGCAGGAAAGCTCCGCGAGGCCGCCTCCACAGCGACAGCAGCAAGAGCGCCAAAGCCGCCGCCCCGAGAGCGATCAGGATCGCGACGGGAAAAAATGGGAAAAACTCAATGGACAGGTTCATGAGCTGCTATTCGCGCCTCTACCGGCGTCTTGCGCGATCAATGTCCTAGCCTTTCCAGAATTGCCGGAACATGAACTTGATCGGCCTTGTAGTTGCCCGTCAGCGCATACATGACGATGTTCACGCCGACACGATACGACATCTCCCTTTGATCCTCGCCTCCCGGAACGGCGGCATATAAGGGCCGGTCGCTTTCGTCGAGCGCCCAGGCCGCGGCCAGATCGTTCGAAGTCACGATGATGGAGCTAACCCCATCCGAGCGCACGCCTTTGCGGGCGGCGCCGGTGGTGTCGGCCCGCGCCTCGACCCAGGTATCCGGATTATCCCAGCGTCCTGGAAAGGATTGCAAAAGGTAGAAAGCTTTGGTCAGCACATGGTCGTCCGGTATGCGCTGAAGCGGCGGCAGGTCGAGCTTGCCTAGAAGCTGCGATAGCGCCGTATTTCCCGCCCCGCGCTGCAATCCACCTTGAAATGCTTCTTCGTTCTTCGTATCGAAGACGATCAGGCCGCCCTGTTTCATATAAGCGTCTATCTTGGCCAGCACGCTATCGGGCAGCGGTTCCGCATTGGCCAGCACAGGCCAATAGATCAGCGGAAAAAATACAAGCTCATCGCGAGCGGGGTCGATGCCCATCGGCGTCCCCGGCTCTACCGCCGTGCGCGTGGCCAGAACTTTCGACAGTCCCGACAAGCCCGTTTGGCTGACGCGGTCGGCTTCGGCGTCGCCGGTCAGCACATAGGCAAGTTTCGTCTCAAGCGACGCTTCGAGCGCGAAGCGTGTCGCTTCGTCCTGCGCCGCCCCAGACGCCGGCTCAGCGCGCGCATCATGCGCAGGCGTCAGGATTATGCCCGCGATCAAGGCGGCGGCAAAGCCGGCCTTTGCAGACCGCCGCCGAATTCCGGTTTGCATAAGCAGCGTCAAGACGCCGTCGAGCAGGAATAAAATGAGAGCGGTCAGAAACAGCCACGGCGTAAGCGCCAAAGTTTTCGCTTCGGCGAATACGGTCTTTCGGCCATTCGAAGGGAGGAGTAGCGGCGAAAGGCGATCCTTTTCACCGACGATGTTGATCGCGCGCGTTCCGGATGGCGGTCCATACAAACCTGCGGGACTTGCGCGGCTTGGCGTTTGGCTCGCAATTTTTGCGGTGGGTATGGCCTGAACTCCATCCGTTGCGTCAGCCAATCTGCCGAAACCGTTCAAAATTCGCCATGGCTTTAGAAATGCGTATTGATTGGCATCCCGGCGCTCGCCGTCCGCTCCCGAAGCCAATTCGTTTTCAGTAACCTGCAAAGGCGACAGTTCGACCGTCTTTCGTATCATATCGACAAACAAACCGGATAAAGGAAGGTTAGACCAATCCGGATTTGCTGTAACGTGATAAAACACAACCATGCCCAGGCCGCGCCTTGCGGCCGTCACGAGGGGCGTCCCATCCGCGAGACGCGCCCATACCAAAATACCGTGCGACATCCCGGCCGGATCGGTCAGCACTTGCCTCGAAACCGTAACCTCGGAGGGGATTTGTATGCCTTCGAAGGGAGAGCCCGCCTCGAAAGGCGCAGGGCTTTGCGGTGTGGCCCAACTCATAGCTCCTCCTAGCATTCTGCCGCCTTCGCGCAGCGGCGCCGGGAGAAGATCGTCGCCACCCTGTTCCAGCCGTGATCCCGCAAAACGGATCAGCATCCCGCCTTTCTCCACGAAGGATTGAAGGCGAGCGCGCGGAGCGCCTGTCAAACGTCCGACATCGCTCAAGATTATGACGGAAGGAGAACGCGCGACCAAGTCTTCGGTTGCCTTATCCAGGTTCACCGTATGAGGCGATATCACATCCGCGAAGGGCGCAAGCGCCTTTTCCAGATAGTGGGCAGGCGATAAGAGCGGCTGCGCCTCTTCAGCCTCTTCGCTGGCGATGACGCCAACGCGCCTGCGCTGAGAGCGGCTATCGAGAAGAAAGACGGCGCCCGCCGATTCCTCTCCAGCGATTTCAAGGCGCGCGACTTGATTTCTGAGATCGAGCGGCAATTCGATCGCGGCAGTTGTAGCCGGCCCCGCCGCCGGAATTTCGAAAGGCGTGAGCGTCAGCTTTTCTCCACGCGCGGTGACAGCGGCCACGCTTCCAGAGCGCGTCACGGGATCGCTCTTTAAGATGCGCGCCAGGATTTTGCCCGAACTGTCGGTGCCTACGTGGAAGACCGCCAACGGCCCCGCGTTAGCGGCATCCGCGAGAATTTCCACCCTGTCTCCGCTTCCGAGTGAGGCGAGCGCTTTTCTCAGCGCTTCCGCCCCTCGATCCTCGACGCCGTCACTGAGCCAAACGACGCGGACATTGCCTGCCAGCGCGGTCATATCCTTTTCAATTCGCTGCGCAAGCGCTTGGCGGTCGCCAGGATAGGCCTGGGGCGAAAGTGCGGTAAACTGTTGCCGGAACTCGGCAGGGCTAAGCGGCCGAATCTCGTTCGATGGCCCCGCCGTTGCCGCCAAATAAAGCGTTTGACCGCTCTCTTCCGCGGCTGCCGCGAGTTGATCGGCAGCCGATTGCCGCGCGGTCCAGCGGCTGCCCGAAGTCCATCCATTGTCGGCGACCACGAAAATCGGCTTCCCACCGGATGCGATCTGGCTTGTGGACGGCTTGATAAGCGGCCCCGCAAGCGCAAGGATGATCGCGGCGACAACGAATATTCGAAGCAGAGTAAGCCACCACGGGCTTTTAATCGGCGTTTTTTCCTTGGCCTTCAGGCCCAAGAACAGCCGCGTTGGCGGAAATGCGACGGTCTGCGGCCTCGGGGGCGTCAGCCGCAGCAGCCACCAAATAATGGGAAGGGAGGCAAGACCGGCGAGCATCCACGGCGACAGAAAGCTGATTGCGCCAAGCGCTCCAAGCGTCATTGCGGCCCCGCCTGTTCGTAGCTTTGGCCTTTCAATATGCCCTTCGAACGGAAAGCCTTCTCAAGCCCGGAGAGATGCATATGGAGCGCCAGCAACGCCTCCACCGCGGGGCGATCGGTATGGTGGATAAAAGGGGTCCAACCGAGTGCGCTCGCCCGCTGAGCGATGTCGGCTTTGTGAGCAGTCAGTCTGGCGGTGTACTCTTCCTTGAAAGTCTCGGCGCGTTCCGCCGTAAAGCGCGTTCCCTTCTCCTCGTCGACGAATTCGACGCGGCCCCGATAGGGCAGGCTTTCTTCGGCTGGGTCGAGGATCTGCATGACATGACCGCGAACGCTTTGACGAGCAAGGCCGTTAAAAATGCGCCCAAGTTCTTCCCCTGGCTCCAGAAAGTCGCTGAAAATAACGATTTCGGAATGATTGCTCAGGCGCGTGCTCGCGGAGGGCAGCCCGCTAAAGCCGAGAATGGCTCTTGCGAACGTCTCAAGCATCAAAGCCGTGATGTTGCGCCGCGATTTCGGCTCGATGTGACCGGGAAGGCCGACCCGCTCTCCAGCGTCCGATAACAGCGAAGCCAGGGCCAGCGCCAATATGATGGCGCGCTCAGCCTTTGAACTCGATGAAAGATTCGAGCGAAAATTCATCGAGGGTGAAAGATCGACCCAAATCCACACAGTGTGGGCGGCTTCCCACTCACGCTCCCGAACGTAAAGGGTGTCCGATCCGGCAGAACGCCGCCAGTCGATCACGCCCGCGGAATCTCCGGCGGCGAAGTTCCGGAACTGCCAGAATGTTTCCCCCGGGCCCGCCCGCCGCCGTCCATGCACGCCCTGCGCGACGGTCATTGCAACGCGCCTTGCTTCCATGAGCAGTGCGGGAAGTTTATCCGCCAGCTCCTGAGCTGCTTCTTCCGGGCTTTGGCTTTGCGAACGCGATAGGAAACGTGGGATCATTTAAACTGAGATGCCTCAGCGTAAGGGGACAAGAAGTTCGTCGATAATTTGGTCGACCGTCAAATTCTCCGTGCGAGCAGAAAATGTCAGCGCCATGCGATGGCGAAGAACGGGCTTGGCCAGCGCGATCACGTCATCGGCGGAGGGGGCAAATCGTCCATCGAGAAGCGCACGGGCGCGAACTGAAAGCATAAGCGCCTGGCTTGCGCGCGGGCCCGGCCCCCAAGCGACGAGTTCGTTCACGCGCTGGCTCGCCTCAGCGGTTTGCGGCCTTGCCGACCGTACTAGCTTCAAGATGGCGTCGACAACGCTGTCTCCCACCGGAATCTGGCGGACAAGACGTTGCGCGATCTTAACTTCCTCGGCGCTCAGCACGGGTATTACCCGGCGATCCTCGGTTCCGGTTGTCGAAAACAACATGCGCCGTTCCGCCGCCGCATCCGGATAGGTCACATCTATCTGAAGAAGAAAGCGGTCGAGCTGAGCTTCTGGAAGGGGGTACGTGCCTTCCTGTTCCAGCGGATTTTGCGTGGCCAATACGAAGAAGGGCTCCGGCAACTCGTAGGTTTGCCCCGCATAGGTTACCTGATGTTCCTGCATCGCCTGCAGGAGCGCGGATTGCGTTTTCGGGCTCGCGCGATTGATTTCATCCGCCATGAGCAATTGAGCGAACACCGGTCCCTTCACGAAGCGGAAAGAGCGGATGCCGGATTTTTCTTCCAGAACTTCCGTGCCCACGATGTCCGATGGCATGAGGTCCGGCGTAAATTGAATTCGCTTTGCATTCAGGCCGAGCGCTCCGCCTAAAGCTTCGACGAGACTCGTCTTTGCAAGCCCAGGAACTCCGATCAAAAGAGCGTGGCCGCCGGAAAGAATGTTGACAAGGACGAGCTCGATGACGGTGTCTTGACCGAAGATAACGCGCGAAATCGAGTCCTTGACGCGGGTGATTTTCGACCGAATGTCGCCGACGCGCGTTACGATATCTGCTTCAGGGGTGTGTAGCATACGTGGGAGTCATCCACCTTTTTAAAACGGCCAATGGGATAAACACGGCATCCTTTATGGCAGTATATGCCGATGTATCTGCGCTATACAACGCCAGATGGGGAAACAGCCATCCCGCTATTGCGGCCTTCCAGAGAAAGCTTTCAAGTTAACAAACTGAAATAATGTAAGGAGTAACGGGCGTGGGAGAGCTTACGAATTGACCAAGTCGAACCGCCAACTCTCTAAATCCGGCGCCGGTCCGTTTTCCGCCGCGGGCTTCGCCGAGCGCGCATTACAGCGTGGAATAGCGCTCGACAAGGCTAGCTGGATGTCCGGGCAGCCGATCTCTTACGGCCTCGACGCCGGGAGGTTGGTTGACGATCTGGGTGAAGTTATCGGCGGCTCGCGCTGGGAGCATACCGTGCCATCGCCAACCTGGCGGACAGCCGCTGTGCTTGTCCCGGTGATCGCGCGCGAGCCTGAAGTCACCGTTCTCCTCACCCTTCGCACGTCGCATTTGAGTTCACATGGCGGACAAATAGCCTTTCCAGGAGGAAAGGTCGACGAAGAGGACAAGACGCCGGTCGACGCGGCGCTTCGCGAGGCCGAAGAAGAGGTGGGGCTTCCGAGGAGCCTGGCAACGCCGCTCAGCCTGCTCGACCTGCACAAGACTGGAACCGGCTATCGCATCGTGCCGGTGCTCTCGCTGATCGATCCGGCTTTCAAACCGCAGCCTGCGCCGGATGAGGTGGCCGACATTTTCGAGGTTCCATTGTCATTTTTGATGACAGAGCAAAATCATGTCGAACATTTCCGGGAATGGCGGTCGAGGCGTATACTTTTCCACGCGATCGCATATGAAGAGAGGTTAATTTGGGGAGCGACGGCGGCGATGATCCGAAATCTGTTTGAACGGCTATATGCGTCATGATCCGCGTTATTGCTCTGAACGTAATCTTGCTCTTTCTGCCGGCGTTTCTCTATCTCGCGTTCCGCCAATTGAGCGGGATTCGCGCGCCTCTCAGGCCCGGCGTATTCGCCGCCTTTCTGATGGCTGGGTTCGTTCTGATGGTCGTTTCGCTCGGCATCTTGACGGAATTCAGCGGCGAAAAGAACCGCGGCACGTTTATACCTCCGCGCCTTAAAAATGGGGTGATCGAGCGGGGCCACGTCGAGTGAGGAAGAATGCAACCTTAATAACTCCAAGATTGCATTTAATCGCTTGACGCAACCTTCGTTTGTAAAATATTGCCTTACAATCAAATATCGGCTGGTTGTTGCAAATGATTTCCCCGAACGATTTTAATGCGTCGCATAACTTTTCTCGCAGCCTTCGAATTCCACGAAAGCTACATATAATTTGGGTTGGTCACGATAATCCCAAGCCTGAGCGTTGCATTCAGTCGTGGCGAGACAATCATCCCGATTGGGAATTCAAGCTTTGGACGGACAGCGATATCGGCCGTACGTCATGGATTACCGGGCATCACCTTGAGGAGTTTGTGAGACGCCGCAAATGGCCGGCGGTCGCCGACCTCATGCGATATGAAATTCTTTATCGCGAAGGTGGCGTTTACGCCGATGCGGATTCGCGCTCCGTCAGGCCGCTGCAAGATTGGCTTCTCGAAAGCGAAATGTTCGCCTCCTGGGAAAATACGTTGGGCCGGGCAAGGCTCGTTAATAACGCGTTTCTGGGGAGCGCGCCGAGTATCCCATTCTTACGATTCGTCATCGATAGCATTAAAGAGCGCAAACAGCTCTTTACCCGGTGGAGCTGGAGCCGGATGCGATATGTGCGTATGGGGGCGTGGCGCTCGGTCGGTCCGCATCACCTCACGAAATGCATTCATTCATTTGGCGGCGCCGGGTATCACGGCATAACGATATTACCCTCCCAGATGTTCAGTCCGCATCATTATAGGGATATAACTGAAGGGTCCCGGAGTGGCGTCATCTTTGCGGACCATGCTTGGGCTTCGACAAGAAAGTTGTATGGCAAACTTTCGACGCAGAGCGGCCAAAACCCGGAAGCCCTAAGGCGGTCATTCGTCAAAACTTGACGGCTATTTTCAACCCCTCAGCGGGAGTCAAAACATAGATTGGAGTTCGAGGGGCATTGGCTTGATGCGAGCCGGGGCGATGTGTAAAACCATTTCCTGACACATCGCGTAAGGGCATCCCATGGCTGGGCATTCACAATTCAAAAACATTATGTATCGCAAGGGCGCGCAGGATAAGAAGCGCTCCAAGATGTTCTCGAAACTTGCGCGCGAGATCACGGCCGCCGCGAAAGTCGGACTTCCGGACCCGGCGATGAACCCCAGGCTCCGCTCGGCGGTATTGGCTGCCCGGGCACAGAACATGCCCAAGGACAATATCGAGCGGGCCATCAAAAAGAGCCAGGAAGCAGGCGGGGCGGAATATACCGAGGTCCGCTACGAGGGCTTTGGCCCTGGGGGCGTGGGCGTTATCGTCGAAGCGCTGACGGATAATCGAAACCGCGCCGCAGGCGATATAAGGGCCATCTTCTCCAAGCATGGCGGCAATCTGGGCGAGACGGGCGCCGTCTCCTTTATGTTCGATCGCGCCGGAAAGATCGAATATCCGCTTAGTGTAGCCAACGCCGAAGATATGTTCGAAGCCGCCAGCGAGGCGGGAGCCGACGATTGCGAGACGGATAAGGAAGCGCATTGGCTTACAGCCAGCGTAGACTCTTTTCATGAGGTGGCGGCGGCGCTTGAAAAGAAATTCGGTCCCGCGAAGTCCGCGTCGATTGTATGGCGGCCTCAGAACTCGATCGACGTCGACGAAGAAAAGGGCGAAAAGCTTCTGAAACTGATCGACTCCCTCGAAGACTCCGACGACGTTCAGAACGTCTACGCCAATTTTGAAATGAGCGAAAAGGTCATGGAAAAATTGAGCGCTTAGGCTCAGAGAATTTTAGGCTTTTCGGACTAAGTTTCGCCTCATGACCTTGGCCATATGAGTGTTGGGTTTATCAGTTCTTCCGGAGACAGGGGCGTCGTGGCCTTCGCCCCTGTCATTTCGCGGAATTGGCCTGCGCCGTTAGCCGCCGCGCCGACTCATAAAATACGATGGCCGCGGCATTGGAGACGTTAAGGCTTTTTATCAAGCCTGGGGCCGATAACGCACATACGGCATCGCAGCCTTCGCGCACGAGGCGCCGCAAGCCTTTGTCTTCCGAGCCGAAGACGAACGCGATGCGTTGCTCGCCAGCGATTACCGCAGGCTGAAACTGGGTTTCTCCTTCGGAATCGAACCCGACGCAGCGGAATCCGCGATCCTTCAACTCTTCCAGCGTGCGGGCAAGATTCACCGCCTCTATAACCGGAACATGCTCAAGCGCGCCGGAAGCGGCTTTTGCCAAAGCTCCCGAAAGCGGCGGACTATGCCGGGATTGTACGATAAGCGCATCGACATTGAACGCCGCCGCGGATCGGACAACCGCCCCGATATTATGCGGGTCCGTGACCTGATCGAGCATGACCAGCGAAATGGCCGCGGAATCCCCCTTGCTGTCAAGAAACTGCCGGAGATCGGGTTGCTCCAACGCAGAGACGTGAAGCACGACGCCCTGATGCACCGTGCCTGCGCCCGCGAGATTATCCAATTCGGATGGCAGAGATCGCACGGGGGAAGCGCCCCGCGCCCGCAAGGCTTCCTCCAATCGGGCTTCCGCATTTTCAGTGAGATATGCCGCTAGGATTTTTCTTTCCGGATTGGCAAGCGCCGCCGCCGCCGCGTGCATCCCAAAAACCAGCCGATCCGAGGGCAGCGCATTATTTGCGGTTGCCGCTTCCCCGCGGTCCGGACCGCCTGAGAATTTGCGGCGGGGCCAGAGCGACGCGGATTTTTTTCTGTTCATGCAATTACAAGAGACCGAGCTGACGTGGAAGCCAAAGCGAAATTTCCGGGATGAACGTTACCAGAAGCAAAAATCCCAGCATTGTTATAAGCCACGGCAGAACGGCAATTGTGAGTTCGCCGATTCCCATCTTCGTAATGCCAGAAGTTACGTAAAGATTGAGGCCCACCGGCGGATGGCAAAGGCCAACTTCCATATTCACCGCCATGAGAATGCCGAGATGCACGGGATGCACCCCGAGCTGCGCCGTGACCGGAAACAGGATCGGAGCCATGATGAGCGTGATAGCCGCCGGATCCATGAAGTTGCCGGCCGCAAGCAATATGAGGTTAACGAGCAAGAGAAAGGCGACCAAGCCAAGTCCAGCGGTCGTCATCCAACTCGCCATTTGCTGCGGAATTTGCTCGGACGTCATCAGGAATGAGAACAGCACGGCGTTCGTGATGATGTAGAGCAGCATCGCGCTCATGGCGGAGGCCGTGAGCAAGACCCTTGGAACGTCGGACAGCTTCAAATCGCCGTAAACGAAAACCGCAACGATAAACGAGTACACGGCAGCCATCGCTGCCGCTTCCGTCGGCGTGAATTTGCCGGAATAGATGCCGCCAAGCACAAAGGCGATAAGGAACAAGCCCCAAAAGCTCTCGCGAAAGGCCTTGAAGCGTTGGCCCCAACTCGCCGGCTCCATGCGCGGATAATCGTTGCGATAGGCGCGATACCACGTGACCGTGCCGAGCAATGTCGCGAGGATCAGCCCCGGCACGACGCCCGCCATGAAGAGCTGTCCGACCGAAGCGGAGCCCACAGGCGCCCCATCTGGGCCGATCGGGTTCATACCGCTCGTCGCCACCGCGTAGATCACAAGATTGACCGACGGCGGAAACAGAATGCCAAGCGCGCCCGATGTCGCGATGACGCCCGCGCCAAATCGTTTCGGATAGCCCTGTTCCACCATGGCGGGCAAAATGATCGTTCCGACCGCGACCACTGTCGCAACGGAAGAGCCCGAGATCGAAGCGAATAGGGCGCAAGCCACCACGCCGGCAAGCCCGAGGCCGCCATACCAGTGGCCGACCATCGCCGTTGCAAAGTTGATCATGCGCTTTGCGACGCCGCCATGGGTCAGGAAATTGCCCGCAAGGATAAAAAACGGGATCGCCATGATCTCGAATTTCTCGATCCCGGTGAAAAGCTTGAGCGCAACGGCCTGAGGATCGACATCGGTGAGCGTGAAGAGGAACGTCAGCACGGTCAGGCCAAGGGCGATCGAGATCGGCATGCCCGTCGCCATCATGGCAAGCAGAAGCGCGAAAATCAGCCACGAGCGCGCGGCATGACTGAGGTCCAGAACGCCGAATTTCGATAGGAAGCAGACCGTAACAAGAGTGAGCGGCAAGAGGATAAGGATCGCGGCCAAGCCACGCCCGGCATCGGGATGTCTTTCGACGGGTTCTATGGCTATCGTCATCGCATCGCTCCCTCAGGCACAACGGCAAGGCCGGGAATTCCCTCGTCGCCAGCGATGCCAATACCTGGAACGGTCGGTAGTGCGTGCGCATGCCCCACGATCTCTCCTGTCCGGAGGTAGTGCCATGTAACTTGCAAAAAGCGGAAACACATCAGATAGGAGCCCAACGGAATGGCGAGATAGACGAACCACATCGGCAATTCGAGATCGGGAGAAATTTGATCCGTCCCCGCCATGTTATAGACGAACACCGAACCGAGCGTGCCTATCGTCAGCGTGAAGAATGCGCCCGACAGAAGTGCGAAGACGATGACCGGCCTGCGCGCGTTTTCTCCGATGCGATTGACGAGAACGTCCACGCCGACGTGGATGCCCTGCCTCACCCCGTAAGCCGCGCCGAATTTCGCCATCCAGATGAAGAAATAGATGCACAATTCCTGCGCCCACGTCAGGTTGAGCTGCTTGAGAAACAGGAATACCGCCCGGCCGCCTTGCTGCAGCCAGACCACGCCATGCGCGCGTCCCCAATTTGAAAGGTCGATCGCCGTCGTCATGCTGTAGCGCTGAACAACGGCCACGAAGATCAAAATCGTGGCGGCGCCGATGAGGATGCCGATTAAGATTTCTTCAAGCCGGTCTAAGATTCGTAGCAAGATCCGGATCATAGCCGCTTGCCTTTCTGCATTTTGTTTCCAATCGGAGACGATACGGGATGAGCGGCCTAACTGCGCCTTCCTGCCTTGGCCTCTCAAGGGTCAGTTCATTGCTGTCCCGGTGGCCGCGTAAATGCTTTCGAGCAGCTCTTTGCCGATCCGGGCTTCCATTTCCTTGTAGACCGGCTTCATCGCGGCGATCCAAGCCTGCATTTCCTTATCGGTCGGCGTATGAAACTCCGTTTTGCCGGACTTTTTCATCGCCTCGAGCGCTTCGTCGTTTTCCTTTTGTGAGATCCGGTTTGCATATTCCGTCGCCTCCGCCATGGCCTTGTCGAGGGCGGTGCGAATGTCGGGCGGCAGGCCTTCCCAGAATTTCTTATTCACGATGACGGCATAGCCGAGATAACCGTGATTGGTGATCGTCGCGTATTTCTGAACTTCGTGCATTTTCTGTGTGTACATGTTCGACGGCGGATTTTCCGTGCCGTCGACGACTCCGGTTTGCAGAGCTTGGTAAACTTCCGCGAACGCCATGACTTGCGGCACCGAGCCGAGCGCTTTCATCTGCGCTTCGAGCACTTTCGACGATTGAATCCTCATCTTCAGGCCAAGCACATCGTCTGGCGAAATGAGCGGCTTATTCGCCGACATGATCTTGAAGCCGTTATCCCAGAATGCGAGACCGAGGATGCCTTTGCTATCGAGCTTCTGCATCAGAAGCTTACCGACCGGCCCTTCGGTGATTTTGCGCAACGCATCCCTATCGCGGAATAGATAGGGAAGATCGAAGGCCTCGAACTCCTTCACGCCCAAAGGGCCGAACTTGGCCGCGGAAGGCGCCAGCATCTGCACCGCTCCAAGCTGCAGGGCTTCGACCTCTTCCTTGTCCTTATAGAGCTGGGAGTTCGGATAGACTTCGACTTTGACTTTTCCCGCGGTGTATTTTTCAGCGAGTTCCTTGAACTTTTCGGCGCCTTTTCCTTTTGGCGTGTCGGGAGCCACCACGTGGCTGAATTTGATCAGGATCGGCGCCTGTGCCGCCGTGTGGGTGCTCCCAAGGGCAAGCGTCAGCGCAAATGCCGCCGCCAAACTCAAAACTCGCATGAAATTCGTTCTCTCTTCGCTCTCTAGAGCAACCTGCGTCCGCTTGGACGCGGATTACTCTAACACTATAGAACCGATCGACTTTTCCGCCTTTAATCGAGTACGATTAAAGGCGGGTCGATCTGGCGTATCGCTAGTGAGCTAAACAGAAATCCCATACGAAGACTATTAGACGCCCGTAGCCCTTAATTGCCCCGCTTAAGCCTGGCCCGGCTCAGCTGACCGAATCGCCGGCGCCGCGCCTTGACGCGGTCTTAGCCTGCGAGCCGCTTCTCGCAAAAACCTTGGATACCGGCCAGGGCCACCGCATAGATTCTTAATGAAAAGTAAATTTCGCCTTTAGGCCGCAAAGGGCGGTCGCATCTACGATGTCATCACC
>Ga0209069_10000180_pt1 | contig 25839 bp, 23 predicted proteins | sample Str013_2_FD_187202 | JGI IMG/M metagenome (GOLD analysis project Ga0209069, IMG submission 187202) | Freshwater sediment microbial communities in response to fracking from Pennsylvania, USA - Straight Creek_MetaG_SC_2013 (SPAdes) (version 2) | ecosystem: Environmental > Aquatic > Freshwater >...
TTGATTGAGACGCCGGGTTTCATCTTTCGGTTGCCACGCGCGCATCGATCCGCCAGCATCCTCGGCGCAACTGCTCCGAGGTTTCCATGACGGTCATCAGCGCATCCAGCCGGCTTGTCCCGTCCACCATCGAAACGGTGACCGCCGACACCGATCTGATCGAGCTGTATTACGAGCGGGGCTGGACCGATGGCCTGCCGGTGGTGCCGCCGACGCGCGAGAAGGTCGACGCCGTGGTGGCGGCGCTCGGCGGCGATCCGCAATTCGTCGAATGCAAGGTGGCGCCACGCTGGGGCGTGCTGACGCGCGAGGTGCTCGCCGTCAACATGGTGATGGCCGGCTGCAAGGCCGAGTATGCGCCGGTGGTCCGCGCCGCCATGCTGGCGCTCACCGACCGCGCCTTCAATCTCAATGGCGTGCAGGCGACCACCCACATGGCCGCTCCGCTGCTGATCGTCAACGGTCCGGTCGCGGCCGCGATCGGCATGAACGGCGGCGCCAACGCGTTCGGCTCGGGCAATCGCGCCAACGCCACCATCGGCCGGGCGGTGCGCCTGATCATGCTCAACGTCGGCGGCGGCATTCCCCCCGATCTCGACAAGAGCACGCTCGGCAACCCGGCGAAATACACCTACTGCGTCGCGGAGAACGAGGCCGACAGCCCGCTCGCGCCCTACCACGTCGAGCACGGCTACAAACCCGAGCAGTCGACCGTCTTCGCCATCGCTGCCGAGGCCCCCCACAGCGTCACCGACCATCAGTGCAACGACCCCGAGGGCATCCTCGACACGATGTGCTCGGCGATGAGCACGATCGCCTCCAACACCGCGGTTCTGAGTGGCCACTGTGCCGTCGTGATCGGCCTCGAGCACGCGCGCACCATCGCCAAGCACGGCTGGACCCGCAACGACATCAAGAGCTACCTGTGGATGCATTCGGGCAATCCGTTCGCGGCGCATTCCCGGGGCCACCGCTACGGCAAGGTCTACAATCGCAATTTGCCGAAGTGGTACAAGCGCGAGCCCGACAGCCGCATCCCGATCGTGGAGGGCCCCGAGCGGATTCACCTGTTCGTGATCGGCGGCCATGCCGGCCGGTTCTCGGCGTTCATCCCCGGCTGGGGTCTGATGAGCACGCCGCTGTTGCGACCGATCGATGGAGTTGCCGGCGGCGTGGATTGTGTCGACGGGTCATGCAAGCTTTGATGTTGGGAGGCGAGACATGCAGCAGAAAGTAACGAGAGGCAGCAAGCTGGTGTTCGATCCGCGGGGCGTCGTGGAGACCGCAAGCACACCCCTGTCGCCCCGCAAAGCCGCGCTGGACGGCCTGCGCCTCGCCATCCTCGACAACTCGAAGTGGAATGCCAACAAGCTGCTGCGCGGCGCCGCCAAGGCGCTCGGCGAGCAGGTCCAGTTCGCCAGCATCAATTATTACGTCAAAAAGCATGGCTTCTCGAGCGATGCGCCGGCCGAGCTGATCGCCGAGATCGCCCGCGACAACGACATCGTGCTCACCGCCATCGGCGACTGCGGGTCGTGCTGCTCCTGCTGCCTGCGCGATGCAGTGGCGCTGGAGAAACTCGGCATTCCGGCCGCCCCGATCATCACCACCGAGTTCGTCAACGAGACGAAGCTGACCCGCATCGCCGTCGGCATGCCGCAATTGCGCCCCGTTGTCATCGATCATCCGGTCAGCTCGATCACCGACGCGGAGGTCGCCGCCCGCGTTGCCGTGATCGCAATCGAGGCGCAGCAGATCTGGAGGGGCGAGCGCGCGGACATCTGATCCCAGGCATTGTGGCCAGGTTGGCGCACGGGCAATTCAATTCAGCGTCTCACCCGTCGGCGACAGACCCCTCATCCGCCCCTCCGGGGCACCCCGGATCAAAGTCCGGAGCAAGCTCTTCTCCCGAGGGAGAAGGAAGAAAACGAGGGCGCATCGCGCATGGTCGCCCTCTTCCTTTCCTCTCCCGTCCAAGCGGAGCTTGGCTGCGCCAAGACGGAGACGATGTCGCGGCAGCGACAGGTGAGGGGAGCTTACAGTTGCCACGGTTGAATTGAATTGCCCGTGCGCCGGGCCCGCCTGGATGATAGTATCCTAAGAACCGAATCGAGATTTCCCCAAAACCTGCCTGCGAAGGGCTCGTCAATGGGTCGTGAACCGACTGGCGCCAAACCAACCGGCTCTGAACTGACGAGCCCCCGCAACACCGCCGAAGCGAACCGCCGGGTGCGTTCGCCGCTGGCGCGGACATTGGCGGCGCTATCGGCCGGCCTGTCCGTGACGACGCTTGCCGCTGCCGGCGCGCTGTTCGCAACTCCTTTGCTGATGTCGGTGCTTCCAACCGACCATGCCGTCATCGACGACTTGCCGGTCAATCCGGCTCCCCCGTCCAAGGTCAAGACGATCGACGTACCCCGCCGGACGGCCGCTGCAGAACCCGCCGAGCCGGCGCCGCCGGCCATCATGCGTCCCTCCGCCGAACTCCCAAAGCCCCCGGCGCCGGAGATCGACGACAAGCCCCGCGCCGCCAGCAGTCCCGTTGAGCCATCGCCCCCCGACAGCATGGCGCCGCCGCCCTTGCCGCCGGCCCCCTCGGCGGCGGAGCCGGCCGTACCCCCGCTATCGGGTACGGCCGAAAGCGAGCCGCAGGGGCCGATCGCTCCGCCGGCACAGGCGCCGGCCGGCAAGAAGCCGGCTGCCCCCCCAGTTGCCGCCAAAGTTCTGTTCGGCGCGGTCAAGGCGCCGGCCCAGATGATCACCAGGGCGATCGGGTACTATGCCAAGGGCTGCCTCGCCGGCGCCAAGCCGCTGCCGGTCAACGGCCCGGAATGGCAGGCGATGCGGCTCTCCCGCAACCGCAATTGGGGCCACCCCTCGCTGGTGAGCTTCATCGAGCAGCTCGCCGCCGATGCCAAAGCCATCGACAGCTGGCCGGGGCTGCTGGTCGGCGACATGTCGCAACCGCGCGGCGGGCCGATGGCGTCGGGGCATGCCAGCCACCAGGTCGGTCTCGACGTCGATATCTGGTACAAGCCCATGCCCGATCATCAGCTGACGGCGGAGGAGCGCGAGCAGATCCCGCTCGCCAGCGTGCTGAAGGACCCGAGCCACGTCGATCCCGAGGCGTTTACGGTCGAGCATCAGAAGCTCGTACGCCGTGCCGCCGCCTACCCGAGCGTCGAGCGGGTGTTCGTCCATCCCGCGATCAAGAAGCACTTGTGCGAGGAGACGCTGGAGGATCGTCAGCTGCTGCGCAAGATCCGCCCGATCTGGGGCCATGACGACCATTTCCACGTCCGTCTCATCTGCCCTGCGGACAGCGGCTCGTGCCAGCACCAGCCACCTCCAGCCAACGACGAGGGATGCGGCCAGGAGATCGACCATTGGCTGGCGATCATGGCGCGCCGCACCCCGGCTGCAGCCCAGGTCGCACCCGCACCCGCCGAGGCCCTGGCGCCCACGGCACCCGCAGCGGAGGCCCAGCCCCAGGCGAGCCCTGCGCCGGCGGCGGCGGTGCCGGCCAAGCAACCGGCTGTCAAAGCCGCGGCTCCCGCTGCCCAGGCGGCGGCCAAGCCGGCCCCAGTCATACATGGTGTCACGCTCGAGCAGCTGCCGGCCGAATGCAAAGCGGTGCTGGCCGCGGCCCCGGCCAGCGTGGTGCAGCAGCAGGCCGGCAGATAGTGATCACGGATCGTCGCCGCGCTCCGTTTTGACCATACCAGCCCTAAGGCACACAAAACCGGCGCTGTCCTGACTGGACGGCGCCGGCTTATGATCTTGTCAACTATGGCTGTCAACGCGTCAGGATGACGAAATCCGTGCCGCGGCCGGTTTCATGGCTGATGCCGTGGTCCGAGATGATCAGGGAGGATCCCGCCGACAGCACCGCCGCGATCTTCGCAACCGATTCGTCCGGCATTTCGATCCGATCGAGCACGGCATGCGCCGCAGCGGCCGACCGGCTTACCGGAGCCTCGTCTTCCTGGCCTCGGCGGCCCTTGCCTTTGCGCGGCTCTGGTGCCGGCTCGGGTCCTGTTGCCGAGGTCGCGGTCCATCGCATCCTGGCGCCATCCTCACTGAGGCCGGTCGCGGTATAGACGTGGGTGCCGATCGGCCGCTCGGTGTCGCGGATTGTGACCGGCACGTCGAACACCGGCTCGAAGCCCTGACGCACGTACATCCGGCCGGTCTTGCGGCTGATGAACACCGTCACCGGCTCGAGCCGCCGCGCCGCCTCGCGGGCCGCTGCCACCGCTGCCGTGCGCGCCGCCTCCGCCGTCTTCGCTTCCGCCACCGCCACAACGGCCTCGGCACGCTTCGCCTCGGCCTCCGCGATCAGCGCCTCGCCGCCCTGCAACGCGGTCGCGAATTTGGCTTCGAGCCCCGCCTTCGCCTCCTCCGCGCGCTGTCGGGCCTCAGGGGTCGTCGCGGTCTCGATCGCCCTTGTCGCCATTTCGATGCGCGACATCGCCTGCTGTTTCAGACTGTCCGCACCGCGCGCCATCCGCGACGCTTTGGCAGCGTCGGCGGATTTCGTGGCAGCCAGCTTGCGGGCTGAATCGGCCGCCTTGGTTGCCTCGTCCGCCTTTGCCTGCGTCGATCGGCGCAGCGCCTCGGCCTTCCGCACCGCCTCCGCCGCCGACACGGCGACGGCATTCTTCTCCGCTTCGCTGGCAACACCCGCCTCCGGGCCGCTCGAAACCAGCTCCGGCCGCGCGCCGAGCCGCATGGGCGCCCCGCCGACGGCACTGCTATTGACCTGGCTCACCGCCACGGGGGCAGCGGGCTTGGCAGGCTTGGGCATGAACAGATTGGGGTGGGAAATCTCGACCGGACCCGTATCCGCGCGGCTGATGATCACGCGGGTGCCGATCTTAGTCATGCCATACAACTTCTGCGCGAAATCGTAGGGCATGCGGATGCAACCGTGCGACGCCGCATAGCCGGGCAGATTGCCGGCATGCAGGGCGACCCCCGACCAGGTGATCCGCTCCATGTACGGCATCTCGGCGTCGTCATACAGATTGGAGCGGTGGTCGACTTCCTTCTGGATGATGCTGAACACGCCCTTGGGCGTATCGCGGCCGGGTTGTCCGGTGGACACGGGCGCGCTGGCGATTTTCGCGGTGCCATCGTAGATCGAGACGCGCTGATTGCGGATCGATACCACGGCCACCAGCGGGCCGGACGTGCGGCGCCCGCTGATCTGGGAGGCATCGTCGTCCTTGGCCTTGCGTGCCGCGGCCGGCTCCGCGCAGCTGATCGCCGCCAGCGTCATGACCCCGGCCAGCACCGCCTTGCCGAAGCATCCATCCGAACCGCTGAAAACCGCCACTCGGCTCGTTCCGAGCCTGGATTTCAATTTGTGCACGCGCCGTTACTCCGACCTTTTGGCCTGGCCCCATCGCCGGTGGGTGAGAATAGTCCGACAGGAATAATCAGTGGTTACGATTGCGGTCAACACATACCTCGTGTTTCGTTCTGCCGGATGGTTAATCCCTGGCGATTTATCGTCACCGCAGTCGATCGCGCCGATAGGATTGCCGGCATCACGGCCCGCGGGAATTGCTCCGTGCGAGACCTAAAGACCAATGTGCTTCACAAGGCAGTAGAATTGCAAGCAGGAACACGTTGCCTCGGTTCATTTTTCCATAGCGATTCAACGACAGTCGCAACCGGGAGTTCCCTCCTGTCGCTGCCTGATATCCTCTGCCTTGAAAGGAGCAGCCGTCGTGTCTTCCTCGCGTCAGTGAAGCCCACCCTGGCCCTCCCTCGGCGTCCTGGTCTCCATATGGCGCCCCGCCTCCTTTCGAGGAAGGGCAGGGGCGGGAACGGCAATCCGTTTCAAATGGAAATCGCTCGCACAATGTCGCATTTGTTCAAGGTTCTCTCCAATAGCCTTGCAAACGATCCGTTCTTGTTGCGCCATCGTATGCAAAGCGAGGTGACGAACGGAACCCTGCCAGATGCACGAAACCCTCAATATCGCCGTTGTCGGCTCGGGCATTTCCGGGCTGAGCGCGGCTTGGCTGCTGTGCCGCAAGCATGCCGTCACGCTGTATGAGAAGGAGACGTGGCTCGGCGGGCACAGCAACACCATCGACGTGGCCGTGTGCGATGAGGGGGCCACCACGCGCCCCGTCGATACCGGCTTCATCGTCTACAATACGCAGAGCTATCCCAATCTCATCGCGCTGTTCGATCACCTCGGCGTCGAAACGGCGCCGACCGAGATGTCGTTCTCGGTTTCCCTCGGTGCCGGTCATTACGAATATTCCGGCACCGGTATCGGCGGCCTATTCGGGCAACCGCGCAATGCCGTTCGCCTCCACCACCTGCAAATGCTGGCGGACATCGCGCGGTTTTTCCGCGAAGCGCCCCGCGATCTCGCGAACGGGTTCGCCAAGGACCTTTCACTGGCGGACTACCTGACTGAACGCGGCTTTTCGCGCGCCTTCATCGACCACCATATCCTGCCGATGGCCGCCGCCATCTGGTCGACGCCGACGGCGGACGTGCTCGGCTATCCCGCTGCCTCGTTCATCCGGTTCTTCGCCAATCACGGACTGCTGCAGATCCGCCGGCGACCGCAATGGCGGACCGTGACCGGCGGCAGCCGCGAATATGTGCGGCGGCTGCGCAATTCCTTCCGCGGCAGGATCTACCAGAACGTGGCCGTGCGTCGGGTCACGCGGAGCCAGAGCGCCGCATCCATTGTCGACAGTCTCGGCCGGATCGAGCATTTCGATGCGGTCGTGCTGGCAACCCATGCCGACCAGGCGCTGGCCCTGCTGGGCGATGCCGATGACCCCGAGCGGGCGATGCTCGGCGCCTTCCGCTATGCCCGCAACGAGGCCGTGGTGCACTCCGATCCGGCGTGGATGCCGAGGCGGCGGCGGCTGTGGTCGGCCTGGAACTTCATCGGACCCGCGGACACCGATGCCGGGCGCCTGACCGTCAGCTACTGGATGAACCGGCTGCAACCCCTGCAGTCGCGCACGGATATTTTCGTGACGCTCAATCCCGGCCATGGTTTGACGCAGCGAGCCGCAGCGTTTCAATACGAGCATCCGATGTTCGACGCCGCAGCGCTGCGGGCCCAGCGCGGCCTGTGGCGCTTGCAAGGGCGCAACCGCACATGGTTCGCCGGCAGCTATTTCGGCTACGGCTTCCATGAGGACGGCCTTGAGGCCGGATTGGCGGTTGCCGAGGAGTTGGGCGGCATAGCCCGTCCCTGGAAGGTCCGCAGTCCCATCGAAACGGCTCCGAGGCAAGCAGCGTCGGCGTTGGAGCCCGTGCCATGACCCGAGCAGCGTCCGGCATCTATCCCGGCACCGTCGTGCACAAGCGGCTGTCGCCCAGGCCGCATGCGTTCCGATACAGCGTTTGCGCCCTGCTGCTCGACGTCGACGAGATCGACCGCCTCGCCACCGACCTCAAATTGTTCTCCCGCAACCGCTTCAATCTGGTCAGCTTCCACGATCGCGATCACGGCCGGGGTGACGGCACGCCGGTGGACGTTCACGCGCGAGGCCTGCTGGCCGCGGGCGGCCTCGACGCCTGCGGACACAGCGTCCGCCTGCTCTGCTACCCGCGCCTCATCGGATACGTGTTCAACCCGCTCAGCGTTTACTTCTGCAGCCGCCGGGACGGCACGCTCGGCGCGGTCATCTACGAGGTGACCAACACGTTCCGCGAGCGCACCAGCTACATCATTCCGGCCATGCCGGCGGTGAACGGGACCGTTTCTCAGGCCTGCGCCAAGGCGATGTACGTATCCCCGTTCGCCAGCCGTGCCGGATGCTACAGCTTCCGCATCCGCGCGCCTGCCGCCGATGTGATGGTGGCGGTCAATTTCCGCGACCAGACCGGCTGCCCGGTGCTGAAGACCCGTTTCAGCGGCGCACGCCAGCCGCTCGACGACACCGCCCTGGCCCGGCTCATGGCCCGCCATCCGATGATGACGCTGAAGGTGATCGGCGCGATCCATTTCGAGGCCGCGCGATTGTGGGCGAAGCGCATCCCCCTCGTCCGGCATGATGCCGCGCCGCGTTACTCCTGGCAGCTGGTCTCTCCCGTTTCGCAAGGGCCGGCCCATGCCTGACAGCCGCTTGGTCGCCGCCGGCGCGGATCACTCGGGAGGCGGCGTGTCGCGGAGGGCGGGGCGCAAGCTCGACGAGTTGATTTTGAAGGCCACCGCCGCCGCCCTTCGACACGTGACGCGCGGACGCCTGCGCTTGACCATGCCGTCCGGCCTCAGCCGCACGATCGGCTGCGGGGCGGCAGGTGGAGAGGCCGAGCTCACGCTCGCCAACTACCGGGTGTTCTGGAAATCCATCCGGCGCGGCTCGGTCGGCTTTGCCGAGAGCGTGCTCGACGGCGATTGCGCGAGCGGCGATTTGTGCGCGCTATTCCGCTATTTTCTCGCCAACAAGCCTGCGCTCGATCTTGCCGGCCGCGGCCATTTCCGTGTCCGCCTGCCGCTGCGTTTGCAGCATTTGCGCAACGCCAACACGCGCCGCGGCAGCCGCCGCAACATCTCCGCCCATTATGATCTGGGCAACCCGTTCTATCGCCTCTGGCTCGATCCCGGCATGACCTATTCGAGCGGCTGTTTTGGCGAGGAAGCCGCCGATCTCGAAGCCGCCCAGCAGGCGAAGTACGATCTCGTGTTGCGGGCGCTCGATTGCCGCGCGGGGCACTCGCTGCTGGAGATCGGATGCGGTTGGGGCGGATTGCTGGAGGCGGCCGCGCGGCGCGGGCTGCGTGCCACCGGCATCACCATTTCCGTGGAGCAGCTGGCCTACGCCCGCGCCCGCACCGCCGGCTTTGACGATCCGGTTGTGCCGCAGCTGCGGTTCGAGGATTATCGCGACAGCACCGGCCGCTTCGATCGCCTCGCCTCGATCGAGATGATCGAAGCGGTCGGCGAGGAAAACTGGCCGGTGTTTTTCGATGTCGTGGCGGACCGGCTCGAGCCCGGCGGCATCGCCGTGCTGCAGGCCATCACCGTCCGTGAGGACCTGTTCGCCGCCTACCGGCGCAAGGCCGATTTCATCCAGCGCTATATTTTTCCCGGCGGCATGCTGCCGACGCGCTCGGCGATGGCGGGAGAGGCGCGGCGCGCGGGACTTTCGTTCGAGACGGTGACGACGTTCGCCGACAGCTATGTGCGCACGCTGGCCGCGTGGCGCCAGCGCTTCCACGACGCCTGGCCGCAGATCGAAGCCCTCGGTTTCGACGACCGTTTCCGCCGCATGTGGGACTACTATCTGGCCTATTGCCAGGTCGGCTTCGAGCAGGGCTCGATCGACGTCGGTCTGTATCGGTTGCGCAAGCCGTGATGACTTGGAGCGACACGACCTGATCCATCTGCCAATGGTAGGGGTCAAGCTTTCGCGGGGCCTAATACTTAAGGGCTCCATCTGTGGCTGTTGGGTCGCGCTGCGCTTGACCCAACCTACATCAACCGTTCATCGGAAATCACCATATCCGCTTCAGCGCTTTTTGAGCATGCGCCGCGTGAGCCAGAAATACAGCCCGTAGGGCAGGATGCGTCCGAGCTTGAGAGGCCAGACCAGCTGCCAGGGAAACGCGATCTCGAACCTGCCGGCGTCGAGCCCCTTGACGATGCGCCGCGCCGCGTCGTCGGCCTTCACCATGAACGGCATCGGGAATTTGTTCACCGCGGTCATGGGCGTCTCGACGAAGCCGGGGTTGATCAGACTGACGCTCACCCCCTGCGATTCCAGGTGCGGTCTCAGCACCTCGGCGAGGCTGATCACGGCGGCCTTGCTCGGCGCATAGGCGGCAGCCTTGGGCAGCCCGCGATAGCCCGCCACCGAGGCGACCAGGGCGATATGCCCGCCGCTCCGCGCGATCATCGGCGGGATCAGCAGCTCCAGGCAGTTCGCGATGCCGAGATAGTTGACCGACATCGAATGCGCGGCCCGCGCGGCCGAGAAGTCCTGCGCCCCCATCACCTCCCAGATTCCGGCGTTGAGAATGGCGAGGTCGATGGCGCCGAGCTGACCGATGGCCCGATCATACGCGGTCTTGAGCGATCCCCGATCCGCCACGTCGGCGCTCACCGCAATGATGCTGGGCTCGATCGCGCGCAGCTCATCGAGCCTGTCGGCGCCGCGTGCGGTCGCCACCACGCGCACGCCGTTCCTGGCCAACGCGAGCGCCAGCTCCCGGCCGATGCCCGTGCTCGCCCCGGTGATCCAGGCGGTTTTCCAGCGCAATGCCATGGGCCGCTCCGCTTCGAGTTCTGTGGGTCCGATCCGTGCGTCTCAGGCTATACGCCGCGTTCGCCCGCGCGGATCGGATCCCGCCGCCTCACTCGATCTCGATCTCGAGCAGCGATCGCGGCTGGCTCTGCTTGGCGAGGAACCCACCTGATTGGCGTGCCCACAGATCGGCATAGAGGCCGCCGCGCGTCAACAATTCGCCGTGCGATCCTTCCTCGACGATCCGCCCGTCATCCATGATCACCAGCCGGTCCATCGCGGCGATGGTCGACAGCCGATGGGCGATCGCGATCACGGTCTTGCCGGCCATCAAATTGGCGAACTGCTCCTGGATCGCCGCCTCCACCTCGCTGTCGAGCGCGGAGGTGGCCTCGTCGAGGATCAGGATCGGCGCGTTCTTGAGCAGCACGCGGGCGATGGCGACGCGCTGCCGCTGGCCGCCCGACAGCTTGACGCCCCGCTCGCCGACGTGGGCCGCATAGCCGCGCCGTCCCTTCAGGTCCTCCAGGCCCACGATGAAATCGTGTGCCTGCGCGCGCTTGGCCGCCGCGATCGCCGCCGCTTCGCCCGCATCGGGCCGCCCGTAGAGGATGTTGTCCATCACCGAGCGGTGCATCAGCGAGGTGTCCTGCGTGACGAGCCCGATCTGCGCCCGCAAGCTGTCCTGCGTGACCCGTGAGATATCCTGTCCGTCGATCAGGATCCGGCCGCGTTCGAGGTCGTAGAACCGCAACAGCAGGCTGACCAGCGTCGACTTGCCTGCGCCCGAGCGGCCGACCAGGCCGACCTTCTCGCCCGGCTTGATCGCAAGCGACAGATCGTCGATCACGCCGCGCGCCTTGCCGTAGTGGAAACGGATCGCCTGGTAATCGATTCGGCCCGCCGTCACGGCGAGCGGCGCCGCGCCTGGCGCGTCGGTCACCTCGTGCGGCTTGCTGATCGCCAGCATGCTCTCCTGCACCGTGCCGATGTTCTCGAAGATGCCGGCCAGCGTCCACATGAACCAGCCGGACATGTTCATCAGCCGGATGACGAGACCGCTGACCACGGCAATGGCGCCGATGGTGACGAGGCCCTGGCTCCACAGCAGCAGCGCCAGCGCCATGGTGCCGACCAGCACCGCCCCGTTCAGCGTCCACAGCACCACCTCCATCAGCGTGTTGAGCCGGAGCTGCTGCTGGTATTTGACGAGGTGCTCATCGAGCGCCGCCCGGGCATAGCCGTCCTCGCGCTCGGTATGGGCGAACAGCTTCACCGTCGCCATGTTGGTGTAGCTGTCGACGATCCGCCCCGTGAGCATCGAGCGCGCCTCGGACATCTCGCTCGACAGCTTCTCGATGCGCGGCACGAAGTAGCGGAGCGAGATGGCGTAGCCCACCAGCCAGAGCGCCAGCGGCAGCACCAGCCGCCAGTCGGCGGCGAAGAACAGGATGAACGCCCCGAGCCAGTGCACGCACACCCACACGACCACGTCGCAGCCGTTGGCCGCCACGTCCCGTACCGCCGGGCCGACCTGGATCACGCGCGTCGCCACCCGTCCCGCGAAATCGTTCTGGAAGAAGCTCAGCGACTGGCGCAGCACGTAGCCATGCGCCTGCCAGCGGATGCGGGCGCTGACCGGCCCCATGATCATCTGCTGCTTCAACAGGTCGGCGATGGCCGAGAAGATCGGCCGCAGGATGAGCGCGATGAACGTCATCACGGCGAGCTCGCCCGCATGGTCGTGGAAGAACGTCGCCGGCGTTTCAGACGCGCGCATCAGATCGACGATGCGGCCGATGAACGCCATCACCGACACCTCCAGGGCGGCGAGCACCAGGGTCGTCAGCGTCAGCGCCGCGAACGCCCAGGCCACCGGCCGCAGGTAGTGCCAGAAGAATGCCAACAGCTCCTTCGGCGGCTGGCGGATTTCCGGCCGCTCGAACGCATCGATGCGCGTCTCCCACCAGCGGAACGTCGCCTCCAGCCGGCCAGCGGCCTTCGATCGGACCGGCAGCAGCATCGCGCCGGCGCGCGCTATGACCGCAGCGGCCAGCGATTTCATGGCCGAGCCCCAGGCATCGGGCACGCGGGGATCCTTCTGAAATTTGCCGAGCATGACGCAAAACTCCAGCATCGCGCGGATGCGGTCAAATCGGAACACTGACGGTTCGTGAGCCTGAACGGCCGGACCACCGATCGCCTGTCGGCCACCGGCATGCAGATCGGCCGCCACTGCAATCCCGATGGCGCCCGCGGCATCGGCACCGCATCAGCCATGATCGCTCGCCGGGGCTTGGAATGCGCTGGCTTGAACGGGTTTCGCAAGGCTTCCGCTGTGCGCCGGAACCTGCGCACCGGACCGACTGGCCGCGGCATGGGTCCGCCCCATATCTGCATGACAATTGTGGAACTGCAAGGGCAAGGCAATAGCGATGGCTGAGGTGGGAGCCATGTTTTTCCAGCGTTGTCATGAGTGGTATCATCCGCCGCTGTCCAGCACTGGCGCGCCAGCGTCCGGGGCATCCAGTAACCCGACCCATCCAGGCCTACTGGATCCCCCGGACGCGCTGTCGTGCAAGCGGCAAGCGTTCGCCGCGCGCCGGGGGATGACAGGCCTTTGGGTTGTCCGCAAGGGCCCGACCTCAGCCCGTTGGCCGCCCCTCACCCCGGCCCTCTCCCCGTTCGTGAAGAACGACGGGGAGAGGGAGGTGACTTCCCTCTCCCCACTCTTCCGTAGGGAGAGGGTTAGGGTGAGGGGCGGCGGCAGGCACCACCACAGCAGCATCTCTCGCCACGTCCACCCCCCGCTGTCATCCCCCGGACGCTGTTTCGCGAACGGCATGCGGTTTGACGCGGCTGCCGCGTGTCGGCACATTTTCCCCTGGTCCGCCCCCGTTACGCCGATGCTAGAGTGCCCGCACCTTGCACGGTCCACAGAGCCTCGCGCATGTCACACCCGCCGCATCCGATCCTGAACCCGCTGAAGCGCTCCCATATCGAGGGCGATTTCCGCCGGGAGGAGGTCGTGCTCGCCAACCGCAACAGCGGGTTGCTGCTGGAGGCGCTGCACCACGACATCACACCGGCCGGCCTGCACTACCTGCTCAATCATTTCGATGTTCCGTATGTCCCCGGCGACGCCTGGACGCTGCACATCACCGGCCACGTTCGCCGGCCCTCGAGCGTCGACCTGGCGGCGATCAAACGGTTGCCCGCCCGCACGATTCCCGTGACGCTCGAATGCGCCGGCAGCGGCCGCGGCGACGTCACGCCGCGCTGGCAGAGCATGCCCTGGCAGCACACCGCCGTCGGCACCGCGGCCTGGACGGGAACGCCGTTGAGCACCGTATTGCAACAGGCCGGCCTGCGGGACGACGCCGTCGAGGTGGCCTTCTATGGCGCCGACCGGGGCTTTGACTCGGGCGTCGAGCACAACTTTGCCCGCAGCCTGCAAACCCAGGTCGCGCTGGCGGACGACGTGCTGCTGGTTTGGGCCATGAACGGCATGCCGCTGTTGCCCCAGCACGGCTATCCGCTCCGCCTGATCGTGCCCGGCTGGTACGGCATGGCCAGCGTCAAATGGCTCGACCGGATCGAGGTGCTGGACCGCCCGTTCGACGGCTATCAGCAGGTCCGCACCTATATGTATCGCCAGCAATCGGGCGTGCCGGGCATTCCGATCACGCACATGCGGGTCAAATCGCTGATGGCGCCGCCCGGCATTCCGGACTGGTATACGCGCCGGCGTCTGTGCGAGCGTGGCGGCGTCAGCCTGTCGGGCCGCGCCTGGTCGGGCGGGGGCGTCGGCATCGCCCGTGTCGAGGTGGCGGTCGATGGCGACTGGCGCGACGCCAGGCTCGACCCGTCCGTCGCGACCGCCGAAGCGGAGACGCGCTTTGCCTGGCGCGGTTGGCGATACCATTGGCAGGCCGAGCCGGGTGACCATGTCCTGCTGTGCCGCGCCACGGATCTGAACGGCAACACGCAACCGATCGATCCGCCCTGGGACACCGGCGGATTCGGCAACAACGCGGTCCACCGCATCGAGGTCACCGTCCGATGAGCACCCCATGAGTGCCGGTACATTGCAGGTCTCGGTTTGGCGCGGCAAGACCGAGGGTCGTTTCGAGAGCTATCGGGTGCCATCCCGCGCGAGCCAGACCGTGCTCGACGTCGTCACCTACGTGCAGCGCCATCTGGACCCGTCGCTGGCTTACCGTTTCGCCTGTCGCGTCGGCATGTGCGGCTCCTGCGCCATGACGGTGAACGGCCGCCCGCGCTGGACCTGCCGCACGCATGTTGCGAAGGTATCGGAGCAGGGAAAGCTGCAGATCGGCCCGCTCGAGAATCTGCCGGTGATCAAGGACCTCGCCACCGACATGACGGTGTTCTTCGAGAAGTGGCAGGCTGCGAAGGGCCGCTTCGTGCCGACCAAATCGCGCGCCGATCCGATGCCGCGGATCAGTCCAGCCTCGCCCGAGCGGCGCGCGGCGGATGCGGGGATCGAATGCATCAATTGCGGGGTCTGCTACGCGGCGTGTGATTCGGTGCGCTGGAATGCGGACTATCTCGGCCCCGCCGCGCTCAACCGCGCCTGGACGCTCATCAACGACGCGCGCGATGGCGGCAATCCGGAACGCCTCGCGGCCATCGCCGCCAAGGGCGGCTGCCATTCCTGCCACACGCATCAAAGTTGCGCGCAGCATTGCCCGAACGACCTCAACCCGACCGCCTCGATCGCCGGCCTCAAGCGGCGGACGTTGCAGGCCTATATCAAAGGGGAGATCGTGTGACGATTGCTTGGCTTGAATGCATCGACACCCGTAGGTCGGGTCGAGGAACGAGACCCGACGCCGCCGTTGCGACATGCGGCGTCGGGTATCGCTGGCTCGACCCGACCTACACGAGCGATCGAACGGATTCGCTATGACCGCGCTCCGTCTCTACATTCTCCAGCGGCTGACGGCAGCGCTGATGGTGCCGATGATCGTGTTGCATCTGGTCGTGATTTTCTACGCGACCCGCCACGGGCTGTCGGCGGCGGATGTTCTCGGCCGCACCCGCGGCAGCCTCTGGTGGGCGCTGTTCTACGGCGTGTTCGTGCTGGCCGCCGCCGTGCACGCGGCGATCGGTGTGCGCACCGTGCTGATCGAATGGACCCCGCTGCAAGGCCGCGGGCCGGACCTCGCATCCATCGGCGTGCTTGTGCTTTTGGCGGCGCTCGGCTTTCGCGCGGTGGCCACCGTGGTGCTGCCATGACTGCAAATCGCAAGGCCTACCGCCACGACACGCTTTGGATCGCCGCCCTTGTGCACCGTATCTCGGGCCTGCTGCTGGCGCTGTTCCTGCCGTTGCATTTTCTCGCCCTCGGCACGGCCATTCGTGGCGAGCGCAACCTCGAAGGCTTCCTGCGCTGGACCGACCAGCCGATCGTCAAGCTCGCCGAAGCCGGCCTCGTGTTTCTGCTTGGTGTGCACCTCTTGGGCGGCCTGCGCGTGCTGATCATAGAGACGCTGCCCTGGCGGGACGGGCAGAAGCAGCTGGCGATGCTGGCGGCGGCAGCCGCCGCAGCGCTGGCGTTCCTGTTCCTCGTCCGCGTGTTATAGGTCCCGTCATGCTCGAGCGCCTCACCACCGACATTCTGATCCTCGGCTCGGGCGGGGCGGGGCTGTTCGCCGCGCTGCATGCGCACGCCGCTGATCCCGCGCTGAAAATCACCGTCGCCACCAAGGGCCTCATCGGCAAATGCGGCTGCACGCGCATGGTGCAGGGCGGCTACAACGTCGCGCTCAATCCCGGCGACTCGGTCGAGCGGCATTTCATGGACACCATCGACGGCGGCAAATGGCTGCCGCACCAGGACCTCGCCTGGACGCTGGTGTCCCGCGCCGTCGAGCGCATTCACGAGTTGGAGAACGAGATCGGCTGCTTCTTCGACCGTAACCCAGACGGCACGCTGCACGGCAAGGCGTTCGCCGGCCAGACCTTCGACCGTACCGTGCACAAGGGCGATCTCACCGGCATCGAGATCATCAACCGCCTGATGGAGCAGGTGTGGGCCAGGCCCGGCATCGCGCGGCTGGAGGAGCACCGCGCGCTGGCGCTGATCCCGGACAAGGATGGCGCCTCGCTCTCCGGCGTGCTGCTGGTCGACATCCGTACCGGGAGCATGAAGTTCATCGAGGCCAAGGCCGTGCTGCTGGCAACCGGCGGCGGTCCGACCATGTACCGCTATCACACGCCGTCGGGCGACAAATCCATGGATGGCCTTGCCATGGCGCTGCGCCTCGGCCTGCCGCTGCGTGACATGGAGATGGTGCAGTTCCATCCGACCGGCCTGCTCGCCGGCCCGGACACGCGCATGACCGGCACCGTGCTGGAGGAAGGCCTGCGCGGCTCGGGCGGCCATCTGCTGAACAGCCTCCGTGAACGCTTCATGGGCAGCTACGACCCGAAACTCGAGCGCGCCACCCGCGACGTCGTCAGCCGCGCCATCTATGCCGAGATGAAGGCCGGCCGCACCACACCCAACGGCGGCGTCTGGATCAAGATGAGCCACTTGGGGCCGGAGCGCGTCGCCAAGGAGTTCAAGGGCATGGTCGACCGCTGCCGAGATTGCGGCTTCGATCTTGCCGGCGGCCTCGTCGAGGTGGTGCCGACCGCGCACTATTTCATGGGAGGGCTCGTCTGCAATGTCGACACCTCGACCGAGTTGCCCGGCCTGTTCGTGGCGGGCGAGGATGCGGGCGGCGTGCACGGCGCCAACCGGCTCGGCGGCAACGGCGTTGCCAATTCCACGGTCTATGGCGGCATCGCCGGCGACACCATGCCCGGCTGGATCAAGGCCAACCCACAATTTCGCGCTCCCGATGAGGACATGCTGAAGGACGAGGTGGCGCGTGCCGCGCATCCGTTCGCCAGGCCGCCCGGCGACCTCAATGCCCTGCGCGAGCGTCTGCTCGATACCATGTGGGACGATGTGGGCGTGATCCGCGATGCGGCGAGTTTAGCCCGCGGCATGGCCAAGCTGGATGCGATCGAGGCCGAGCTGCTCGAAACCGGCATCCACGACGGCGAGGCCGCATTCAACATGACCTGGCACGACTGGCTCAACTTGCGCAGCCTCGTGGAGTCCTCCAAAGCGATCACGACCGCCGCGCTGCGCCGCGAGAATTCCCGGGGCGCGCATTTCCGCGCCGATTTTCCCGATCCGGGCGAGCTTGCAACCTCGACCTTCACGGTGGTCCGCCAGCGGTCCGGCAAGCTCGCCGTCAGCGATGAAGCGGTGGTATTCTCGATCATCAGGCCGGGTGAGAGCCTGCTCAAGGACGAGGCCAAGGCGGCGGAGTGAGGGTTGCGCTTGCAAGGCATATTTTGTTCTGTTAATGTTCTTATCAGCGGGCATGGCGGCCGTGGGGAGCAGTTGCACATGGCGGACATGGATGTTGAAACCGAAATCCGTGACTTGAAGCGCCGTGTCGGTGAGCTGGAAGGCTCGTTCAGTTTTCTGACCTCGCAAGTGCGTGGCGTGCATCGCGACCTGATTGGCTTTCAGGAGGAGACGAGGACGTTCCAGGAAAGTACCAAGGGTTATCAGGTGAGAACCGAAAAGCGCCTCGATCGGCTGGAACCAGTTGTCACGGAACTGAAGACGGATCTGAAACAGCTGCGTGCGGAGCTGCCCGGCATCGTCGGCGACGTGATGCGCGAGGTGTTGCGGGAGACGCGGCGGTGAGAAGCTGCCGAAATGCTATGGATTGGCCAAGGTCTGGGGAAGGAGCGCGCCATGGCGGACATGGACGTTGAAACTGAGATTCGAGACCTCAAGCGCCGCGTCGGCGAGCTGGAAGGCTCGTTCGGTTTTCTAACCTCGCAAGTGCGTGGCGTGCATCGCGACCTCATCGGCTTTCAGGAGGAGACGAGGACACGCTTCGACCGACTTGAAACCGACGTCGCGATATTGAAGACCGACGTCGCGGAATTAAAGACCGACGTCGCGATATTGAAGATCGACGTCGCGGGGTTGAAGACGGATCTGAAACAGCTGCGCGAGGACCTGCCCAGCATCGTCGGCGACGTGATGCGCGAGGTGTTGCGGGAGACGCGGCGATGAGACTTGGCCGCTGCTGAGAGCATGAGCAGTAGAGTGGTGCGGATTGTTTTATCGAGAGAATGACCATGATTCCCCTCGCCGTCCTGCAATCCACCGCCGAAACCCTGATGGCCAAGGCCGCCATCGAGATCCCCGATGACTACCTTGCCGGCTTGCGCCGCTGCGCCGATACCGAAAAGGGCGATCTCTCCGCGTTCGTGATCCAGGCGATGCTGGAGAACTACGAGGCGGCAAAGCAGGATCGCCGCGCCATGTGCGGAGATACCGGCGTGCCGCGCTGGTACGTCAAATACGGCAACCAGGCGCGCATCGAGGGCGGTCCTGTCGCGCTCGAGGCTGCACTCCGGCGCGCCACCGCCAACGCGACCAAGAGCGTGCCGCTGCGCCCCAACCGCGTGCATCCGTTGTGGCGCACCGACCACGACAACAACGTCGGCATCAATGCGCCCGAGATCGAGTACGCCTTCCACCCCGATGCCGACTGGGTCGAGCTCACTACCGTCCACAAAGGCGGCCTGTTCGGCTCCGACTACCGCATGCTGTTCCCGGCCGACGGTCTCGACGGCATCAGGCGCTTCTACCTCGACACGTTGATCGGCTTCGGCAAGCGCGGCCTCGCCTGCCAGCCGGCCATCGTCGGCGTCGGTCTCGGCGGTTCCAAGGATACCTCGATGGTGCTCGGCAAACAGGCGTCGTGCCTCCGAACCGTCGGCTCCCGCAATCCCGACCCCAAGATCGCGGCCATGGAGGAGGAGCTGAAAACGCTCGGCAACTCGATCGGCATGGGCGCCATGGGCTTCATGGGCTCGTCCATGGTGGTCGATTGCCACATCGAGGTCGGCTATTGCCACACCGGCGCCATGCCGATGAGCGTGCACATGTTCTGCCTGTCCTCGCGCCGCGCTACGGCCCGCATACATGCGGATGGACGCGCCCAGTTCCGCACCGATCCGATGTGGTTTACCGACTACTCGCGCCGCCATACAGTCGCCTGGGAGCCTGCTGAAAACCGGCAGGCGGCCGAATAAAACGCCATACGAGGAAACCGCCGATGCGTGCCGCCGTTCTGACCGCTGCCCACAAGCCACTGCAAATTCTCGACCTCGAGCAGGAGCCACCCAAGGCCGGCGAGGTCCGCGTCAAGGTCAAGGCGGCCGGCGTCTGCATGAGCGACTGGCACATCATGAACGGCGACTGGCCGCTGCCGTTGCCGATGGTGCTCGGCCACGAGGCCGCCGGCGAGGTGGTGGAGCTCGGCGCCGGCGTCGGCAACGTCAAGCAGGGCGATCACGTCATTTTCTCGTTCCGCTCCCACTGCGGCCACTGCCATTACTGCGCCAGGGGGCGCACCGTGCTGTGCACCGGCTTCGACGACACGCCGCGCTGGGTCATGCACGACGGCACCGCGCGCGTGCGGCTCAACGGCGAGCCGATGAACGTGATGGCGCGGATCGGCACGTTCTCCGAATACGTGGTGTGCCCGTCCGATCAGCTGGTGCCGGTGCGCAAGGACCTGCCGTGGACGCACGCGGCGATCATCGGCTGCTCGGTGGCGACCGGCGTCGGCGCCGCCATCCGCCATGCCAGGGTCGAGGCCGGCTCCAGCGTGCTCGTGATCGGCTGCGGCGGCGTCGGCCTCAACATCGTGCAGGGCGCACGGTTGGCGGGCGCCAGGACCATCATCGCCGCCGACCTCATCGACAAGAAACTCGAGTTCGCCAGGCAGTTCGGCGCAACGCACACCATCAACGGCAAGCGCGAGGACGTGGTCAAGCAAACCCGCGAGATTACCGGTCTCGGTGTCGATTACGCCTTCGATGCGATCGGCACCGAGCCGACCGTGCTGCAGATCGTCAGCGCGCTCGCCCCCGCCGGCCACGCCGTCATCGTCGGCATCCCCTCGTTCGCGACCCGCGCCCCGATCGCGCCGCACCTGATGGTCTACGGCGAGAAAACATTGTCCGGCAGCTATTACGGCTCGGTCAGGCCGAGCGTCGACTTCGGCATGCTGGCCGATCTCAGCATGGAAAAGCGCATCAATCTCGACGATCTCATCAGCCGCACCTACAAGTTCGATGAAATCAACGAGGGTTTCAAACAGATGATGGCCGGCACCGTCGCGCGCGGCGTCATAGTGTTCGATTGATCGCCGAGCCACCCACCCGCCGCAAGGAGCTGATCCGCAGCATGTCGACGCCAGGCAGCAAACTCAGAACCGCGCACCTGCAGCTGCCCGTCTCCCGCGCCGATCTGGCGCGCCTCGAGATCGGCACCGTGGCCTACCTCAGCGGCCGGCTGCACACCGCGCGGGAAGGCGTCTACAAGCAGGTGGTCGAGGACGGCCGCCCGCTCCCTCTCGACATCGGCACCGCGAGCTTCCACTGCTCCCCCGCCGCCAGCGTCAATGCCGACGGCAGCTTCACCGTCGGCGCCGTCACCGCCACCGCTTCGTTCCGCTTTGCCAAGTACATCGGCGGCTGGCTGAAAACCTCGCAGTGCAATCTGATCCTCGGCAAGGGCGGCATGTCGAGTGAGATCTACAAGACCCATTTCGTACCCAACGGCGCGGTCTATCTCACCACCGTCGGTTATGGCACCGGCGCGCTGCTCGGCCGCGGTATCAAGCAGGTGGTTGCCGCGCACTGGATCGAGGAGCTCGGCATCGCGCAGGCGATCTGGGTGATGGACGTGCAAAATTTCGGGCCGTTCCTGGTCGAGAGCGACCTCGCCGGCAATTCCTTGTTCGAACGCGAGAACGCCAAGATCGCACCCGGCCTCGAAAAGCTTTACGACGGCACCCGGCCCGCCACCCTGCACCGGTTCGGCGAGACCGATCGGCACGAGGACGAGCTGATCTGACGCGCGACCGCAGCCACCCACCCCCGCAGCAGCCTCCTCAGGAAATGGTGAACACACCCAACAGCGGCAGCAAATCAAGGGTGCGCAGGCGCCTGCTGGTGATCGCCGCCGCCTGTGTTGTGGCTGCCGTCGCCGTGCGAACGCACGCTTACATCAAGGCCATGCAATCGGGCGAGGCGTCGCTCCCCGGCGCCATCACCATCGGCGGTCCGTTCAATGCCACCGATGCCGACGGCAAGCCGTTCTTCAGCACCGAACTCGCGGGCCATCCTTATGCGATCTTCTTCGGCTACACCCATTGCCCCGACGTCTGCCCGACCACGCTCACCGAGATGACCAATCACCTTGCCAAGCTCGGGTCCTCGGGAGACCGGCTGAAAATCGTGTTCGTCACGGTCGATCCGGCCCGTGACACCGCGCCCTATCTCAAGACCTATCTCACCGCCTTCGATCCGCGCATTATCGGCCTCACCGGCAGTGACGCGCAGGTCGCCCAGATCGCCAGGGCGTACCGCATCTTCTACCAGAAGGAGCCGGGCAAGGACGGCGAGTACAGCATGAACCATTCGGCGACGATGTTCCTGATGGACAGCAACGGCCGCTTCGCCGGCACGCTGAACTATCAGGAGGACGAGCCCGTCCAGTTCGCCAAGCTGAAACGCCTCGCCGAGCGGTAGATTTGGGCCGCTGCGGGCAATTGCCAGTATTTCATGTGGGAGACCCGAGCATGTCGTTCGACGCCAGCAGGCAGGATCTGACCATCGGTGTGGTGGGCACCGGATTGATGGGGCGCGGCATCGTGCAGGTGGCGGCGCAGGGCGGCATGCGCGTCATCGCGTTCGATGCGCAGGCCGGCGCGGCGGAGAAAGCGAAAGACTATATCGCCGGCATGCTCGCGCGGCTCAGCGGGAAGGGCAGTTTGTCCCAAGCGGATGCCGACGCCGCGCTCGCCCGTATCGCAATCGCCGGCTCCCTGGACGACCTCGCTCGCGCCGATCTGATCATCGAGGCGGTGATCGAGCGGCTCGATGTCAAGCAGGAGCTGTTCGCCAGGCTCGATGCATTGGCCGGCCCGGACACCATCCTCGCCTCCAACACCTCCTCGATCCCGGTCACCGCGATTGCCGCAAGATCGGCGCGCCAGGACCGCATCGCCGGCATGCACTTCTTCAATCCCGTCCCGCTGATGCGGCTGGTCGAGGTGATCGGCGGCCTGAAAACCGCGCCGTGGGTGCTCGATGCGTTGATGACGATCGGCCGTCGCATGACCCGCGAGCCGGTGCTGTGCGCCGACAGCCCCGGCTTCATCGTCAACCACGTTGGTCGTGCCTACAGCCCCGAGGCGCTGCGCATTCTGTCGGAGTCGATCGCCAGCCACGCCGAGATCGACCGCATCATGACCGGCGCGCCGGGTTTCCGCATGGGCCCGTTCTCCCTGATGGACCTCGTCGGCCACGACACGGCGCACGCGGTGATGGAATCGATCTACGGCCAGTTCTACAACGAGCCCACCTATGCACCCTCCCCGCTGATGGCGCTACGCGTCGCCGGCGGCCTCTATGGCCAGAAGACCGGCCAGGGCTGGTACACCTACCAGGACGGCAGGAAGCAGGAGCCGGTCGTCCCTGCCATGCCTGCTGCGGCCAAACCGCTCCGCATGCTCAACGTCAAGCCGAGCGAGTCCAATCCCCGCTTCACCGCCGAGCTGAGCGAGCTTTTGTCGAAGGCCGGCGCCGAGGTGCAGACCGCCTCCCGTCCTGAGCACGGCGTGCCCACGGTGCTGGCTCCGGTCGGCTGGGACCTGACCACCGCCATCGTCGATCTGCGGCTCGATGCCCCGGTGACCGTGGCGGTCGATATGATGTTCGGTTTGAAAGGCCCGCGCACGCTGATGGTTACGCCGGCGACCGATCCGGCGGTTCGCGATGGGGTGCACGCCGCGCTCGCCGCCGACGGCCAGCAGGTGGTCGTGATCAACGACAGCCCGGGCTTCGTCGCCCAGCGCCTGGTGGCGCAGATCATCAATGTCGGCTGCAACATCGCCCAGCGCGGCATCGCCAGCCCGGCCGACATCGACAAGGGCGCCAAGCTCGGCCTCGGCTATCCGTTCGGCCCGCTCGAATGGGGCGACCGCATCGGCCCGCGCCGCATCCTGCATGTGCTGGAGCGGCTGCAGGCCTTCTTCGGCGATCCGCGCTACCGCCCCTCGCCCTGGCTGAAGCGGCGCGCCATGCTCGGTCTGCCGCTGTCGGCACCCGAGCGGGCCCGCTGAGCCCGGCGGAACGAGATTTTGTGTCGCTCCTCGGAAGGGCGCGGAATAATTGCGCGATATCATTCCGGATCAAAAGCGCGCTAGGCTCCGTCGCCGCCGATCCGATCCGTGCGGCAGCCAAGCAACCTCGGAGGAGACGACACCATGAAACGTCTAGTTTTGAGCGCCGCGATTGCGGGCTCGGTGCTGGCATTTGCCGGCCATGCCAACGCCCAGACCGCCGCCGCACCGGCCAATCCGCTCGACGCGATCCCAGACAAGATGCCGTTCGCTCAGCTCTACGGCGCACCCATTCCCCTCGCCAAGGCGCAGGCGGCGATCGCGGCGGCGATCGCGGAGGCCACCAAGAAGGGCTGGCCGCTCAACATCGCGGTCTATGATTCCGGCGCCAACCTCGTCACCATGGCCCGCATGGACGGGGCCCAGCTCGGCTCGATCGCCATCGCCGAGCACAAGGCGCGGGCAGCGGTCAAGTTCCGGCGCGAGACGAAGCTGGTCGAGGACGCCGTGCAGCTCAGGGACTTCAAATACCTGATGACGCTCGACGACTTCATCGCCTCGCGCGGCGGCATTCCGCTGGTCGAGGACGGCAAGATCATCGGCGCCATCGGCTGCTCCGGTGGCACCGGCTCGCAGGACGAGGCGGTGTGCAAGGTCGGCGCTGCCACCATCAACAAGTAAGCGCCAGGGCGCTTGCGGCGTCGGGTTACGCGCGGGATGGCGGGGCAGCTGTTGGCACCCGCCCGAGCCGCGCTAACCCGACCTACCGGGTGTCGTTCATGAACGGACCTGCTCCAACCCCGGCGTCGTGGCCGCGAGCGAGGTGTAGGCGGAGCCGTACCGAGCGAGCCAAGGAAAAGACTCTCAAAATTTCTCCACCCACGGGCGCAGCTCCAGCTCGAACGACCAGGCGCTGCGCGGCTGTTTCAGGACCGCCATGTAGCTGGCCGCGATCGCGTCGGGATCGAGCAGGCTGTCGGGAGCATCCCCGGGGACCACGCGCGCCGCGCTCGCCACACCGCCGTCGATGACGAAATGCGCGACGTGGATGCCCTTGGGCTGCAGCTCGCGCGCCATCGATTGCGCGAGGCCGCGCAGTGCGAACTTGCCCATCGCGAACGGCGCCGATTGCGCGTAGCCCTTCACGCTCGCCGAGGCACCGGTGAAAAGGATCGCGCCTTCGCCCCGTTTCACCATGCGGGCCGCCGCCGCCTGCGCCACCAGGAACCCGCCGTAGGCCGTGACCAGCAGGCTCTTCCTGACGTCCTCGGCGTCGAGCTCGGTCAGCGGACCCCGCGACCGGCGGCTGGCGTTGTACAAGACCACATCGAGCGGGCCCATTTCGGCATCGAGCTTGGCGAACAGCGCCGCGACCTCGGCGGGCTCGACCGCGTTGCAGGCCACCGTCAACGCACCGATATCCGCCGCGAGACTGCCGATCTTGTCGGGGTGCCGCGCGGCGAGGGCCACCTTGTACCCGTCCCTGGCCAGCGCCCGGGCGAAGGACGCACTGATGCCCGCTCCCGCGCCGACGATCAGGGCATTGCGGCTCATGGCTTTCTCCGCGGCTGTGTCACAGTGCCGTTGCAGCCGTCATACTTGCGCTTCTCTGGCCTCGACGCAATAGATGCCGATGCCGACGCAGGGTGGTGGCAGATTGACCACCAGCCCCCGCATTCCCGCGCCGCCGTCTGTGCGGAATCTACGATGCCAGACAACGGACGTGCCAATTCTCCCCTACTCGACCGCCGTCACGCTGTAGCCCATGCCGCGCAACAGCGCGACGAGACCTTCCACGCCGACCAGGTGCAGGGCGCCGACGCCGATGAACGCGCCCCCTTGTTTCAATAACGGTTCTGCCCGCTCCGCCATGCGATGATTGCGGCGCGTGACCAGCTCCCGCTCGATCGCCGCATTGGTCCCGGCATCATATTCGGGCGTGTCGGCGAGCGCGGTCGACAACGCGAACACGCCGCCGATCTGCCGGTTCAGATAGAGCCGCAGCATGGTCTCCATCATGTCCTCGCTGCGGTCGTAAAGCTTGACGCTGGCCTTCAGCCAGGCGATCTGCTCCGCCTCGGGAATTTGCGCGATGGAGCGCAGCTGCTCGGTGCCGGTCTCCAGGCCGACCACCTTGACGCCGCGCGCCTCCGCCGCGTCGAACAGGTGCACGTCGAGCGGCTTCTTGCCGGATTTGCCGCGCTCCGCCTCGCAGGGCGAGATGGCGAGGAACAGCGCCGCCGTCCAGGGCTTCACCATGCCCGCCAGCGCCTCGGGAAAGCCCTGCGTGCCGAGCGCCTTGGCGGTGCGTGCGAACTCCTCCGCCGACAGCAGCTGATCGAGGCTGCGACCATCGG
>Ga0209069_10000182_pt1 | contig 25689 bp, 22 predicted proteins | sample Str013_2_FD_187202 | JGI IMG/M metagenome (GOLD analysis project Ga0209069, IMG submission 187202) | Freshwater sediment microbial communities in response to fracking from Pennsylvania, USA - Straight Creek_MetaG_SC_2013 (SPAdes) (version 2) | ecosystem: Environmental > Aquatic > Freshwater >...
GCATCATCCACTGTGTTTACCATTGGGCAGATCACACCCTGAAAACCTGCATCGAGACACTTCATCAAAATGCCGGGCTCGTTCCATGGCACGCGCACCATCACGGGTGCCGGCAGGCCTTGCAGAACTTGGCACATGGTGAGCGCCATTTGATAATCGATCAGTCCGTGTTGCAGATCGACCGTCATCAAATCAAATCCTTGCCGGCCCATGATCTCGGCAGTGATGGGCGATGGCATGGCGCACCAGCCATTCACGGCTTTGTGGCTTGCTGCAAAATGGGCATGAATATCATTGATCATGATGGTCTTATTCAGGCGTTGAAAGCCAGGTGTGCAAATAACCGAATGTCGATTGCGGATTTTCCAAGGGTGAAAGATGGCCTGCATGCGGGATGATCGCGAGTGTCGATTGCGGCATCAGCGCATGCATCAGTTCATGGCGATCACGCGGGCACAATTTGTCTTCTTCTCCCATCAGGACCAAAGCGGGGCCTTTGAAACTGGCTAATGTTTCAGTTTGATCAGGGCGATCTCGCAGGGCTTCTGATTGGCGGACAAAAACATTGGGCCCAAGTGTCATTGCCATATCCATGCAGAGATCGAGGATTGCTTTTTTGTTCGGCCCCGCTGCCAGATAATTGGGTTTCATTTCCTCGCGCACAACCTTTGCAAGTTGCCCGCTCCGTGCCTTGGCGATCTGCAAGTTGCGGCGCGCTTTTGTCAAAACGTTTTCAGCCAGTGGATTGGTGTCTAACAGGGCTAAACGCTCGACGCGTTGTGGCGCTTGCTTCAAAATTTCCATCGCCACGATGCCACCCATCGACAATCCGGCTAAAGCAAAGCGCTCAGGTGCGCCCTTTAGAATGGCAGCAGCCAAACCCTGCATGGAGTCGCATGTCGTCGGCAACGCATGGATCAGATGACGTGGAGGCGCGTTAAAACCTGCCCACATGCGTTGATCGCACATCATTCCGGGGATCAGGATAAGCGGCGTCATTTCACGCGCCGTGCGCCCTCTTTCAAAGTTGCCAATTTGGCCCAGGCGATCTCAGGATCAACCGCGCCATAGCCTGCAAATGTGCCAAAGCCACAATCTGATCCGGCGATTACGCGACCTTTGCCGAGGATATTGGTGAAGCGCTCCAAGCGCTGGGCCACCAGATCAGGATGCTCGACAAAATTCGTGGTGGTATCGACGGCACCAGGGATCAGAATTTTGTCATCCGGTATCTCGCGCGCGCGGTCACGGAACACCGTCCACTCATGACCGTGGCGCGGGTTGGCAGTTTCAAACAGGATATAGGTGGCGGGCACTTTCATGAGCAATGGAAACACCTTGGCCATATCAATATCGCACACATGCGGGCCTTCATAGTTGCCCCAGCAGATGTGCAGGCGAATGTGCTCACGCGGCAGGCCGTGGAGAGCTTGATTTAAAGCTTCGACATGTGTCGCTGCAATTTTCAAAAACTCTTCATCAGACAAATTGGCAAACAACATATGGCGCGACAAGGCGAGATCAGGGCAATCCAATTGCAAGTCCAGCCCCGCATCCAGAATGGTTTTATATTCCTCACGCATCGCATCGGCCAGTGCTGACAGATATTCTTCACGCGTGGCATAATGGGCATTCTGTAAGAACAGGCTGATCACACCGGGGGACGCCGCATTCATGAAGCCGCGATCCACGCCATGGGCCGCCATGCCTGATTTCAGATTCGCAATATCCTTTTGCAGTTCGCCTTGGCCTTTGGACTTCACAGGCCCCACGCATTGTGGCCTGGCATATTGCGGGGTGCCGCCCTCTTTCGACAGGCGTTCGAGGAAGGTAGGGAACAATTTCAGATCCGCTGGCGCATTGCGCGGGCTGTCTCCATCAAAGCCTGTGTAGCGGTCTTTCACATAGGTGGCATAGCTGATCTTCGAGGCCTCACCATCCGACACGATATCAATGCCCGCGAGCTTTTGGCGGCGTACATTTTCATGCACAGCTGCTGTCATGCAGGCATCGAACGCAGCAGCATCAAAAGGCAATTTCTTTTCACGCGCGAAGAGAAAATCTACAACCTCTTGGGAGCGAGGCAATGAACCCACATGAGTGGCGAGAAGTGTCATGTTATACGTCCTTACAAAAGGCGGCCAGTTGCGCCAGCGGGATCAGTGGTGTTCATGATGCGGTAAAGCGAGGCTTCGCCTGTGACAGCAGGTGCGAGGCTGTGGGACAGTCCCGGCGGAATGGCCACTGTATCACCAGGGTTCAGCACAGTGGTGCCGCCGCCCCACGTGAGGCGCCAATAGCCGCGCATCGGCATCAGGATTTCATGCTTGTCCATCGAATACATCGTGTCAGGAATCGAGTTGCGCGACAGCAGCTCCACTTCAAAGCCGGGGCGATCACGCAGTTTGCCATGTGCACCAATCACCTTGGCAGGTTGCTTGTCGCTCAGCGCCATCAGATCCCAATAGCGGGCGACGCAGTTTGGTATCACATCAGCTGTGGTGGGCTCGGGGAAGGCTTTCAATTCTTCATCGGTGAGCAGCGGCATGGGCGGCACACCATCTGGCAAATTCTGGCCCTTCTTGGTGTCATAGAGTTTGCCGTTCTTGCCCAGCACCAAACCATAATCCTTGGCATCAGTGATCACTTGCGGTGCCCACACCACGCCGCCGCCTGCGTTGTCGCCGCCCAGCACCGCCATGATCATTCCATAATCGCTACCGACATTTTCAAAAGCGCGGAAAATGCCTGTGGGGATATTGAAGATATCGCCTTCTTCCGCAATGAATTCACCTGCCGTGCCCCAACGGCCCCAGAAAAAACGCCAGCGGCCTTTAAGCACGAAGAACACTTCTGCGGTCCGGTGCACGTGAAGGCTGTTGCGGCAGCCTGGAGGTTGGCCCGCAGCACCAATGTTGAAGCCCGGGGTTTCCCGAATATGCACATGCTGATCCGGCGATTCCGAAACGCCACCGCCGATAATGGTGAAGTTCTCTTTGCGGTTTGAGCCCGGCGTGTGCGCATCGATGAAGGCGGTCTTGCACGGTTTCAATTCACCATAGCGAACAATGCGGGTATCCATTTCTGCAGGGGTCATAATGCGTCCTTTCAGTCAGCGGTCCAACCGCCATCCACGATGAGTGAGGTTCCAGTGATCAGGCTTGCGGCATCTGAAGCGAGAAACGCCACAGCGCCCATAATGTCTTCCACCTCGCCCACGCGGCCCAATTTGATCTTGGAAGTGATCCAAGCCACGCGTTCCGGGTTGGCAAAGGTCACAGCAGTCAAGGCCGTGCGGATAAAAGTGGGGGCAATGGTGTTCACGCGAATGCCATGTGGGCCCCATTCAATCGCCATGCTTTTGGTCATGCCTTCAAGCGCGTGTTTGCTGGCCGAATAAACTGCGCGGTCAACACCACCCACATGTGCCATTTGCGATGAAATGTTGATCAGGCTGCCGGGTTTGCCTTCTTCGATCAGGCGCTTGGCAACGGCGCGGGTTAAGAAATATGCGGCACGGAAATTGAGGTTCACTGCGAAATCAAAATCTTCGAGTTTGGTTTCCGTGGCAGGCGCGTGACGCGCACCACCTGCGGAATTCACCAACACATCAAAGGCTGGAAGCGCGGCGATGATCACTTCTGTGGCAGACACATCGGTTACATCAAGTGGAAGCGCATGGGCTTTGATACCTGCGGCGCTCATCTCTGCTGCTAGCGATTGCAGCTCGGCCTCACGCCGCGCCGCAAGCCACACTTCCGCTCCCTGCTCGGCCAGTGCCACCGCTGCCGCCATACCAATGCCCGACGATGCGCCTGTCACCAAAGCGCGGCGACCATCCAGCCGGAATGAGGGCGTGCGTGGCAGTGTCATTCGGCAGCGGCTCCATAGGGTACATTCTTGCCGCCATAACGGCGCACCCGCACATTGCATTGCTCGGCATGGCCCACAAAACCTTCGAGCATGCAGAGGCGCGAACCATAGGCGCCCACCATGGCGGCAGCCTCATCGGTGAGGATGCGTTGATAGCTATGGGTCTTCAAAAATTTGCCAACCCACAACCCGCCAGTATAGCGACCAGCCTTTTTCGTGGGCAGCGTGTGATTGGTGCCGATCACCTTATCGCCATTGGCCACATTGGTGCGTGCGCCTAAGAACAGCGCACCATAGCTGTGCATGTTGGCCAGATACCAATCATCGCGGTCGGTCATTACCTGCACATGCTCAGACGCAATATCGTTGGCAACGCTCAGCATCTCATCATGGGTGTCGCACAGAATGATTTCGCCATAGTCAGCCCAGCTGACGCCCGCCGTTCCCGCCGTGGGCAGGATTTCAAGAAGGCGTTTCACTTCACGCAGCGTGCCCTCGGCGAGCTTCTTAGAATTGGTGATCAAAATGGCTGGTGAATTATAACCGTGCTCCGCCTGTCCCAAAAGATCCGTGGCGCAGAGTTCAGCATCCACGGTGTCATCAGCGATCAGCATTGTCTCAGTAGGCCCGGCAAACAGATCGATGCCAACACGGCCATAAAGCTGGCGCTTGGCTTCGGCCACAAAGGCATTGCCAGGGCCAACAAGCATATCGACTGGCTTGATGGTTTCAGTGCCTAACGCCATCGCCCCCACGGCCTGCATGCCGCCCAGCACATAGATTTCATGCGCCCCTGCCAGCTGCATGGCCGCAACAATGGCAGGGTGCGGCTCGCCATTCACCGGTGGAGCTGATGCCACAATGCGCGGCACACCCGCTACACTCGCCGTCAGCACCGACATATGAGCAGATGCCACCATCGGGAATTTTCCACCTGGCACATAGCAGCCCACCGACTGCACGGGAATATTACGATGACCCAAAATCACACCCGGCAACGTTTCGATTTCAATATCGCGCATCGAGGCCTTTTGGGCCTCCGCGAAATTGCGAATCTGGGTTTGTGCAAAGCGAATATCTTCCATATCGCGCGCCGAAACCTTTTGCATCGCCGCTTCAATTTCTGATGGCGTAAGTCGGAAAGACGGGCGATCAAATTTATCGAATTTCACAGAAAGGCCGCGCACGGCGGCATCGCCACCCTTTTCAATCTGGGCCAAAGTGTCTTCAACAACGGCTCGCGTGCGCGCATCATCATCGGCCCGTTCGCTTGCCGGTTTGCCGCGCTTCAGCCAGGTCACCGCCATGTTGATCTCCAGAATGAATACGTTTGCAAACTTCTTATCGACAATGCCTAAATCACGCAAGAGCATTGTTCATATTGGGGTGAACAAGTGTTTGCAAACGTATTCAAGTGTGTTTAGAAATGCACTTAATGTCACATTGGCCGTTGCGCCCTGAAAGGAGCACTCATGTCTCACCAATCCCTGCCCTATCCTGCCGATAAAGTGAGCTGGGTCAAGGCCCCCACCCGCAGTGCTGAAGGCGACAACAAGCCTGTGGCAGAGACGGTGGCCAAGGTTCTGGCTGATGTCAAAGCCAGGGGCGATGCAGCGGTGCGGCATTACTCAAAAGAGTTCGACAAATCTGAGCGCGAGGTTTTTGAAGTATCGATGGCTGAGCGCGAAGCTGCCGTTGCACGGCTTGATCCGCAAACCCGCAAGGACACCGAATTTGCCATCGCCAATGTACGCCGCTTTGCCGAGGCGCAGCTGGCCACGATCCTGCCTTTGGACATTGAGCCCCTGCCCGGTGTCTATATGGGCCACCGTGTGATCCCCATTGAACGCGTGGGCTGCTATGTGCCGGGCGGGCGCTTCCCGCTGCTGTCAGCACCGATCATGACCATTGTTCCGGCCAAGGTTGCGGGCGTGGATGAAGTGATTGCCTGCCTGCCGCCCAATGCGCATGAGGCGATGGTGGCGGGCTGTCACTTGTCAGGGGCAGACCGCATTTTCCGCATCGGTGGTGCCCAAGCCATTGCCGCTTTGGCCTATGGTACTGAAACGGTTCCTGCCGTGATGAAGATCATGGGACCGGGCAATGCCTTTGTGAATGAAGCCAAGAAGCAAGTGTTCGGCACCGTAGGCATTGACCAGTTGGCTGGGCCCTCAGAAATCTACACCGTGGCAGATGCCACGGGTGATGCCGAAATGATTGCCACCGATATGTTGGCGCAGGCCGAACATGACGTGCGCACCCGCGTGGGCCTCATCACCACGCACCGCCCCCTAGCCGAAGCCGTGCAGATTGAAATCGAAAAACAATTGAAGGGTCTCTCAACCGCGCATGTCGCCGCTCCCGCGTGGGCTGACTATGGCGAGATTGCGGTGTGTGCGGATGAGGAAGCGATGATTGCCTATTCCGATTTTATCGCGGCTGAACATCTGCAAGTTCACACTATGGATCCTCATGCCTTTGCCAAACGTTTGCGCAATTACGGTTCGCTGTTCATCGGGGAGTTGGCCAGCGTGGTCTATTCCGACAAATGCTCGGGCACCAATCATACTCTGCCCACCATGGCTGCTGGCCGTTATACTGGCGGGCTTTGGGTCGGCGCTTATGTGAAGATCGCTACGCATCAATGGCTGGATGAGCGCGGTGTCAAAGCCGTTGCTCCACCTGCGGCGCGTCAGGCTGCGAGCGAAGGTCTGGAAGGCCATCGCCGTGCAGCGCAGCTGCGCTTGGACCGGATGCAAAAAGCTTAAGTCCTAAAAGAGCGGGCGTTGGACGGCGTGGTCTGTCGCCTGCTCGAAGGCATGGCCCACTTGGCAAAGCAGATCTTCGGAACCGATGCTTGCCACCAATTGCGCACCCAGCGGCAGGCCATTTTCAAATCCGCAAGGCAGGGACAGCGCGGGCTGGCCTGTGAGATTGAATGCGATGGTGCGCATGGGCGTCCAAACGGCTTTCTCACCATCAAAGGCCGAGAAGGGCAAGGCGGGGCTCAAGGTGGTGGCTGTCAACATCACATCAACGTTCGCCATGGCATCCATCATTTCGAGGGTGAGCGGCGTCACAGCGCGGCGCGCCATGGCTAGATCATCATCAGTAATCACGGCACCAAAGGCGAGGCATTGCAAAGTGGGGCGGCCATAAGCGCTCTGTTTTTTGGCTATGAGCGCAGCATGTTCAGCCAGCGCTTCTGCATGCAATATGACAGAGGCCGCAGCTTGATAGGGCGCATAATCGGGCAGTTCGATCAGCGACACCCGCGCACCCAACATTGAGAACGTGGCCGCCGCTTCATCCATGGCGCGGATCAGTTCTGGGCTGGCCTTTGGATCATCCGCAAACCAGCTGCGCGCCAAGCCAATGCGCAAACCTTCAATTGATTGACCGACCAATGCCGATGCAGGCCGCCAGTTTCCACCTTCGGTTATTGTATCCAGCGCCAGCGCAGCCTCGGCTACGGTTGTGGCCAGTGGCCCCACGTGATCCAGCGATGGCGACAAAGGAAAAGCGCCGCTGCGTGACACGCGCTCATAACTTGGCTTCAGGCCCACACAGCCACAATAGGCAGCAGGTGAGCGAATGGAACCGCCTGTGTCCGTGCCAATTGCCAAACGGACCAGCCCGCCAGCTACAGCCGCAGCTGCACCCGACGATGAGCCTCCGGTGATATGCGCAAGGTTCCATGGGTTGCGCGCTGGAGGTTCGGCCAAATTCATATCCGGCCCCACCATGGCAAATTCATAGGTGGCAAGTTTGCCAATGAGCACAGCGCCTTGGTTACGCAGCCGCGCAATGACATCGGCATCGCCAGTGGCAATGCGCCCTGCCAATGCCCGAGAGCCTGAAGTAGCAGGCTGCCCCGCCACATCAATCAAATCTTTCACCGCAATGGGTATTCCGCACAATTGCCCTGGGTCTTCACCCCGCTTCAGCCACGCATCAGCAGCATCGGCCTGTGCCAGCGCATCAGCTGCGACATGGGTGAAAGCATGAAGTCGTTGGCGAGCGGCTATGCGTTGCAGCACCGCCTCCACCAAGCCACGTGATGTGAGTGCACCAGACCGCATTGCCGCTGCTGCCTCAGAAAGAGAAAGGTCTGCGGCCGAACTCATGATTTTTTGTCCGCATGAGCTTTATGACAAGCTGCCACGCGCGCCACTTCAGCCTTCAAATTTCGGGCACCCTGTAAAGCTGCCGCAAACCCACTCTCATCCAGTGTCAGGCCCTTGGCCGCCAGCAGGCGCTTGAATTCTGTCTCGTCAAGCTCCGTCACGTGGCACTCCCATGCTTTCGTGTCGAGCCGCGAATGATCAAGGCTGAATCAAGCACAACATTTTTGGCAATGCCTGTTCCTTCCGAAATGGAGGTAAGCAACATCTGCACGGTTTCTGCCACCATCTGGTCCACATGCTGGCGTACTGTGGTAAGATTATAGGCAGGCCATGCCGCAGGCGGCACATCATCAAAGCCCACCACGGAAACATCCTGTGGAACTTTCAGCCCCAGCTCAAAGCGCAACACATCCATGACGGCAAAGGCCATATGGTCATTGGCCACGAACACGGCGTCAGGCCGGATTGGCGTGGCGAACAATTCGCGCGCGGCACGTTGGGCATCGGCATAAGAAAAGTTGCCTTCGGCCCTCGCGTAAAGTTCCTTGCCCGCTGCGGCAAGTCCGGCGCAGAAACCCGCTTCGCGATCTATCTGCGTCGAAGCACCTGCTGATCCTGCAATATAGGCAATTTTCTCATGGCCCAGCGAGATCAGATAATCTGCCAACACGCGGCCACCGCGCAAATTATCAGAGGTGACAGAAGACAATTTGGGATCGCGCAGCGCGCGGTTGAACAACACAACCGGAATGCCCGTCGCATGGCAGCGCGCGGCCAAATCTGATGACATGGAAACCGAAGCCATGACGATGCCATCCACCTGATAGTCCATCAACTCATGCACCACCTGATCGACATTGACAGTGGAGAGCGGAGCCAAAAACACCAGCACGTGATAGCCCACTTTTTGCAGCTCGGTGGAAAGTCGCTCCACCACTTCGGGATAGAAATAATTTTCAAGATAGGCCACCAAAAGGCCAATGATACGACTCTTGCCGGATTTGAGCGACCGCGCCAGCACATTGGGACGATAGCCCAATTTCTCAGCTGCGGCCCGCACCTTTTCTGCTGTCTTGGGGCTGACCGATGATCCAAAAGTGAACACACGGCTGACAGCGGATTGGCTGACTCCTGCCAGTGCAGCCACTTCCAGTGACGTTACTTTTTCATTCGCCATTTTTAAGTCATTCCCATGCTTCGACGCCGTTTTTTCAGATGTCGGGCGTTCCGGCAAGTCCGTTACCTTTTATCTAGCAAGCGCGCCCCAGTCGATTTATCAAACAGATGCACGACGTTCGACGAAATGGCAATCGCCAAAGGTGCGCCAATCTCGATTCGGAAATCCTTGGGCGCCTTGGTGGCGACCAATGCGCCACCCACACGCACCGTCACCAAAGTTGCATCGCCCAGAAGTTCGATGGAATAGACGGGCGCGTTGATCTGTCCTCTTACACCAGGTTTGGCAATGCTTGCGTCTTCAGCGCGGAAACCCAGCGTGATCGCTCCATCGGCTGCGTGCAACCCCGAAACCTCCATGCCCTCGGCGCGGAAGAAGCCCTTGCTGATGTCGCCCGCAATCAGGTTCATGGCGGGCGATCCAATGAAGCCCGCCACAAATGTGTTGGCGGGGCGATCATAAATATCCGTGGGCGTGCCCACTTGCTGCATCTTGCCCTGGCTCATCACCACCACACGATCCGCCAGCGTCATCGCCTCGATCTGATCGTGGGTTACATAGATGGTGGTGGTTTTCAGTGTGTGATGTAAGTTCTTGATTTGCGCACGCGTTGAAACGCGCAGTTTAGCATCAAGGTTGGAGAGAGGCTCATCCATCAGAAAGGCGTTAGGTTCCCGCACGATAGACCGCGCAAGCGCCACACGCTGACGCTGGCCGCCAGACAAAGCCGCCGGACGACGATCAAGATAATCCCCCAGCTCCACCATGGCAGCAGCACGCATCACGCGCTCATGATGCTCAGCCTTGGGCACGCGCCGCACCCGCAAGGGAAAGCGGATGTTTTCATAGACTGTGAGATTCGGATAAAGCCCGTAGCTTTGAAACACCATCGAGATGTCCCGGTCTTTGGGTTCCAGCTTGTTGACCATGCGGTCACCAATCCAAATCTCGCCCTCTGTCACGGTTTCAAGCCCTGCGATCATGCGCATGGTCGTGGTTTTGCCGCAGCCGGAAGGGCCCAGGAAAACCACGAACTCACCATCGGCAATATCGAGGTTCACATCAGCAACACCGGTGACAGTTCCCCAGCGTTTGGCAATGTTGATGAGGCGAATTCCGGCCATGGCTTAACCCTTCACGGCACCAGCCGTCAGACCCGATACAATCTGACGCTGGAAAAAGAGGACGAGGATGAAAAGTGGCACGGTGGCCGAAACCACTGCCGCCACAGCGAACATGACATTGCTTGAGTTCTCAATCGAACCCAGGAATGACGCGACTTTGGGAATCATGGTTTGGTTTTCCTGGGAGAGCAACATTGAGGTGACGGCAAAATCATTATAGCCCAACAAAAAGCTGAACAGGCCGGTGGTGACAACGCCCGGCCACATGACGGGGATGATGACCATGCGAAATGCTTGAAAGCGCGTGCAGCCATCGACCAACGCACTCTCGTCCAGATCCTTGGGGATCGACAGGAAGAACGAATGCAGCATCCACAGGGTGAAAGGCTGGTTGATGGCAACAAGTACGATTATAGTGGTTGGCAGCACGCCCCAGATGTTCAACTGGAAAAACGGCAACAGATATCCGGATACCAGCGTGATGTGCGGCATGGCGCGAAACACCAACGCTGCGATCAACACCCAGAAGGCATAACGATGGCCTGAACGCGCCAGCGCATAGCCACCCAATGTTCCCACAAACAGAGATATGAAAGTGACAGACACCGTGACGATGATTGTGTTGATGGCCGAACGCCAGAATTCATTCGTGATCCAGGCGCCTTCATAACCTCCCAGCGTGAAGGCGCTGCCTGTTTGCATGATTGTGCGCTTGCCCTCAATGGCATTCCAGAAGCTGACACGCGAAAAGAAATCAGGTTCAACCTTGAAACTGCCCCACACTGTCCACGCAAAAGGAAACAGCGCCATTACAAGCCACAGGGCAAGAAAAGCCGTCGTCAAAATTTTCAAGCTGGCAGGGCGACCACGGATCAGATCCATCGTGTCACACAACCTTGCGCGAGAATTCGCGCCACGTGCGGATCAACACTGGTGTCAGTAGAATGATCACTCCAATAATGGTCATCATAGATGTTGCTGCGGCTGAACCAAATTGCTGCGCGTCTTGGCCCACCAGATCATTGTAAACGAGCCACGAAAGCGACGTGGCATTGGCTGCGGCCTGAAAGCCCACAATCGGTTCAAAAACGCGGAAATTATCCATCAGCTGCACCAGCGCCACGAATGTGGCCAGCGGCATCAAATGCGGAATGATCACGAAGCGCACTGCTTCCCAGCGGCTGGCACCGTCGATCCGCGCACTTTCGAGTGTGTCGAGTGGCACAGTTTGCAAGCCCGCATAAAACACCACAAATGAAAACGGCCCATTGGTCCAGATGCCGTAGGTGATCAGCACTGTCCAAGTCAGCACTGCTGAAGCGCGCATCGACAAGGTGGGATCACCCGAAAGGTTCTGCAGCGTTGCCCCCAATATGCCTGCCGGGTTGAACATCCATGACAAGATCAGCGAACCCACCAATGGCGTGATGATCATGGGCAGGATCGAGATGAAAATAGCAGGGCCCTTGAAAAAGGGAGGCATGGTGTTCACAGCAAGTGCGATTGAAAAGCCCAGTGCCATTGCTAGCGGTGTCACCACAAAACAATAAGCCAACGTGAAAGCAAGCGCGCGATAGAATGGCAGGTTCATGATGCCATCCAGGACTTTGGCCCAACTATTGGTGGGAGCAAATATCTGGCCTATGTCCTGAAACGCTAGGTGGTTGTGATCGATGTAATTCGAGAGACCGGCATAGCGCCCCAGTGGCTGCTCTTTCTTCAGCATCTGCATGGCCTCAACATCCACTTTGGATTGCTTTTCGCAGCCAAAGGGGCCGCAGCTTTCCACCGTGGTCATCACGGCTTCATGCTCATGAAACAGGGATTGCACCGCAACCGACACAATGGGGAGTGTGATGAACAGCAGCATCGCCAGCAGAGACGGGAAAATGAAAGCAAAGAATGTGCGATGCGGCATCAACTTTGTCCCAGCAAAGAACTCAAGGGAGGGCTCAAACGCACCCAGCCAAGCCCAAACTAGTGCCTATTCGTCAGCTTGCGCAACGGCGATTAAAAGGGGCCCGGCAGCAAAACTGCCACCGGACCGCCAGAAAAATGTCTCTTATTTCAGGAAGCCGCCAGCCTTCGCGGCGGTATCATAAGCGGCCTTCACCTTGGCCAATGCTGCGGCGGCATCTTGCTTGCCAGCGATAAAATCAGCGAGTTCGGTTGACAGAGCTGTGTGCAACAAGCCCATATAAGGCTGCATGGGGTAAGCGCGAGCCCCACCCGTGGCATTGCCGATCACACCAATAGCGGCGGGCCCAGGCTTATAGCCTTCCACCAGCCATGTGGCCGCATCAGGGTGGGCCGCCACAGTTTCAGGGCTGATGGCATGCACCATCGCCTGGAAGGAGACAGCGGCATCATCATCCGAAATATTCTTGGCAACGCTGAAGCCATCCCACCACAAGGCAGCCGCCGGAACTTTGCCGCCGCCAATGGTTGGCGCTGCGGCAAAGCCTGTGTTCTTGGCCACGTCAGGGTTGGCCTTCTTGTCATCAATTGCAGCGCCGGCCAATGAACCCCATTGGTTCATGAAGGCAACGGAGCCTGAATCCCAAACCTTATTGATCTCGGTTGCATCATAGGTCAGATATTCGGGCTTCATGAACTTGGTCATGGCCAGCATGGTTTCCAAAACCTTTTTGCCATTGCCATTGTCAATGGCGAGTTCAGCCGACCCATTGGCGAAGAATTCTCCGCCAGTGCCCAGATACATGTTCACGAATTCAGCGGCCAAATCCCAGCCCGGCTTGTCTGATGCCGCCAATGGGAATTCCAACAGCTTCTTGTCATGGATAATCTTGGCATCAGCCAAAATTTCTTCATAGGTCTTGGGAACCGGCAGGCCTGCCTTGTCCAGAATATCCTTGCGATAGAACAGATGTTGACCATTGCCCATAAAGGCAACCGCCATCACCTTGCCATCGATCTTGATCAACTGATTGGGCTTCAATGATGCGCCATACTTCGCAACAAGCTCGTCCAGCGGACGGATCAAGCCGCCATTCAAAAGCGGCACGATGGAGTTATTGGCCACCATGGCCACGGTATATTCAGCAGGTTTGGCGGTGAGAGCCGGGCCTTGGATGTTCTTGTGTTCAGCTGTGGCATTGGCCTTCACCGTCACTTTGTCAGTGGCGCATTTGGCAGCGGCATCATTAACCACACGCAGCGCTTCAAAGTCATTGGACAGGATGCGGACCGAGCCTGCACCCAGAATTCCACAATCTGCCATCGCGAAATTTGCACTCAAGGCAATTGCCATCAGGCTGATCGCGCCGCCTGCAAGGGTCCGTGTAACGTTCATATTCATTGCATTTCCTCTCTGCTGGTTTTTGGCTTTGCGCCGAATTCTTGTCCACGGCTCCCCGTGGCTGGTATTAACTAAGCATTTCTTGCATACGATTGCAAATACTATGTGGAGAGAAACTGGCGGTGAAGTTTGAATAACAAAACGCCCGGTCTCAAGTTTGAAACCGGGCGTTTTTCGAAATCTTAGTGTCACTTATGGAGCAAGCGTGGCGGCCTTCACATCGGCCATCTGGGCCAGCTTCACCTGAACCAGAGCTGAGGCCTCATCAAACACGCGCCATTCATCGACGATCTTGCCGTCCTTATAATGGAAATGGCTGATACCCATGATTTGCACGCGCTTGCCCGTGGGCGCTCCCAGATGGCTCAATGTGCCATAGCCCAAATGATGGCCTTCCAAGATCCAGCGCACGGCCACTTTTTCACCGCCCTCTTCACAAGGCGTAGAGCAAATATGCTGTGGCGCAAAGACGGCATCAGGCAAAGTGCCGATGAGCCCAAGGGTCTGGTGGATCACCGAGGCGTGGCCATAGAGCTCTGCCATCAGTGGGCCATGATATTGCACGGTGGGCGCATAGACCTTGGCGATGGCGCCCAGCATCTTGCGGTTATACACTTCATGCAACCAACGCAGGGTGTGGCGCTCCAACTCATTTGAAGCAATTGATGTATCGGCTTCAACTTCAGGTGGATACTGGCCAATCATGTGGCGGTTTTCACCAATATCCAGTGAAACAACGCCCTTTTCAAAGGCTGCTTTGGCAATGCGTTCCGCATAGGCTTGCACATCCAGGCCCAGTTGCTGCAAAATCGCAGTGGTATCTGCCACCACCCATTCGCGGTAGATCTTGTTTTCATAGATCATGCAGTCAGCCACGGTGCGCGATGTAAACATGCGGCCTGTGGGGGCTCCCAGATGACCATGTTGGCTGTGGCGACCAGTGCCAGTCACCAGGTGCGAGGTGTAAAACCCTTCGCGATCATTGCCCTTCCAGACCACATGCGTGGCCATGCCGCGCCGTTCGGGAAATGACACCAGACGCTGGATCGTGTCGCGCACGATTTCTTCGCGGGTGTAGATCGTGCCAGTGGTGCCGTAAAGCACGCAGTTGTGGGTGTAATGCGTATAGATCAGACCTATGTCGCGTTCATCCCAGATGCGATGAGTGCAGCGCACAATGTAGTCAACAATGTCGGTATAGATGTCATCGAAACCACGCAGAGATTGTGAACGCGGCGCATCTTGTGGTGCAAGATCGGGGTAATCGTGCCGTTCAACTTGCTTCACATGCTCTGTCTTGAGCAAAACCGGATCATTCCCAGCCTTGGCTGCATCACCCTTCACTGCCATTTTCATTCTCCTAATTTGCACGCCGCGCCTTCTAGCTGCGCCCTGTCAGTCCGCTCAATACCAAATGAGTGCCTCTTTTAGCATACGTATGCAAGAAAAATCAGCAGCATTTTTTGATCGACATCGTTATACCACAGGATTGCCGAGAAGAGCATAAACTGATGACTTTTGGCAAATTTGCTCAATCATTTTGCCACAAGTTGTTTTGGGAATTGGCTTACGTCAAATCCCGCCAGCCAATGTCTGGTGCAAAGCTTCGCGATATCTTGTCGGCGACTTGAAGCCCGGTCGTTGCGGCAAGAAGGACTTAGCAACAGACCGCATTGCTGTTGCAGCAGAACCTCGAACACAGCATGAGCCGCAGAAACGACACGAGGCAAGACGTATTCGACCACATCGAGATGTTCTATAGTCCGCAACGCAAGCACCCTAAGAATGGTATGCTGTCATCGGTAGAGTTTGATAAATTGCAAAAACTGATCCAGCAAGGTGGCTAGTATACGCGGGGCAATTCACATCGACATAGGCCAACGGAACTCATCGGCATTCGGGTTCCGTCATGGAAAATCATTGGGCAAAGCTGGCGCCAGTCAATTGGACGGTGGTTAAGCACTAGCCAATTGGGTTGCGGCTGGCGCTCTGCGCTTGGGAATCGCTGGTGATTTCAAACGCCGAAAAGCAGTTCCGTCAGCAGCGAATAAATGGCAATCCTCTGCTTCAAAGCTAAGGCCAAGCTTTTCGCCCAGCGCCAAACTGCTCATGCCATCAAAAATCACTGCACAAGTTTCATGTGCGGCTGTTTCGCATTCAATATAGGTTTGGTGCCCCAGCATTTCGATAAGCGAAACTTCGGCGGCAATGCCCTGGCCTGCGCGCGCGCTGCGCTTTACATGTTCGGGCCTTATCCCCAAAGTTGCCTTGTCGCCAACCTTGCAGTTGGCAGGCTCCACCGGAAGCTCAATAGGTTTCACGGAAGGGCCTTCAACCACGATGCTGTGGGGCCTCAGCGCCTTTACTTCAACTTTCAGGAAATTCATTTTCGGCGAACCGATAAACCCGGCCACAAACTGATTATGCGGCATGTGGTAAAGCTCCAGCGGCGTACCAAATTGCCGTACTTCTCCGGCCTCCAACACCACAATGCGGTCAGCCAGCGTCATGGCTTCCACTTGGTCATGTGTCACATAAATCATCGTTGCACCCAGATCACGGTGCAGCTTGGAAATCTCAGCGCGCGTGCCGACGCGCAAGGCGGCATCGAGATTGGACAAGGGTTCATCAAAGAGAAACACTTCAGGGCGCCTAACAATGGCACGGCCAATGGCAACGCGCTGGCGCTGGCCGCCCGAAAGCTGGGCGGGCTTGCGGTGCAGCAGTGCTTCAAGCTTCAGCATCCGCGCGGCTTCAGCGACTTTGGCATCAATTTCAGCTTTTGGCGCGCCAGCAATCTTGAGGCCGAAAGCCACGTTGTCACGCACAGTCATATGCGGGAACAGCGCATAGGATTGGAAAACCATCGCCACTGACCGATCTTTCGGCGGCAGGTCATTCACCACTTTTCCGGCGATGTTCAATTCACCCGCGCTGATTTCTTCCAGCCCCGCAATCAACCGCAACAGCGTTGATTTTCCACAGCCCGAAGGGCCGACGAAGACGACGAACTCACCATGCCGGATATCGAGATCAACGCCCTTGATGATTTCAACAGCGCCGAAGCTCTTGCGGATTTTTGATAATTTGACATCAGCCACCGTGATCACTCCTCAACATGCAACAAGCCGTCTGCATCCACGCGCAAGGGCACGGGATCACTGACGCTGCCAATAAATTCCCCGTTCGCATCATCATGCAGGAACCCCATGATGAAGAGCTTGCCCTTCACCTCAACAATCTTGGCGGCATAGCGCAGGCAAGGGTTGGCACCGTCCAGAAATGGCTTGGGCGCAGACCACGGGCCAAGGTGGCTGTCGGCGATCAAATAGTGGCTTCCAGTGACTGGTTCTTGCGGATTGAATTTGCGGTAGGCCTCTGACCAATGTTGGCCCGAGGTGCAAAAGGTCATGTACCATTTGTTGCCATGCTTGAAGACCTGCGGCACTTCAAGTTGCCCAAAGGCACCGCCATCATAAATGGGCTTTTGCAATTCCCAATGATTGAGATCTTTGGACGTTGCAAAGCCGATTGCGCCACCAGCGTTGGGCTCGGCACGCCCCGGCACGCGGGCGGTGAAATACATCAGCCAGCCTTCACCTTCTGGGTTCTTCATCACCCAAGGGTCGCGCATGGCGCGGTCATGCCAGTGACCCGGCGTGTATTCCTCATAAAACTTGGCCATTGGGCCGGTGCGGTCCAGGCATAGGCCGTCGCCTACGCGCTGCCAGCTGTGCATATCGTTGGAGGTTGCGTGGCCAATGCGCTGGTGCATGCCTTCGAGATCATGCATCGTTCCGGTATAAAACAGGTGCCAATGGCCTTGCGGCTCTTGCAGCACGCTGCCTGTCCAGGTGGTCCAGTCATCCCAAGCTTTGGTGTCAGAAGGCTTGAAACAGGTGCCTAGATGCGTCCAGTTCTTCAAGTCTTTGGAAACCGCATGGCCTTGCGTTACATTGCGGTGCCGATCATCCGGGTGGGGCAGGTTCTTGTCAGCCTGCAGAAAATAGATGTGCCAATCATCTACATTCCGGGCCAGCCAGAAATCCCAGATCCATTTGTCTTTGAGTGCGAGAACCATGTCAGCCCTTGATACCTGTTGAAGCGATGGAAGCAATGAAGGCACGCTGCAGCAGCAAATAAAATGCCAGCACGGGAACGGTGATCAGCGTGAGATAGGCCATGATTTCGCCCCAGGCGATGTTGAGCTGGAAGAAATATTGCAAGCCCACCATCACGGGGCGATATTGTTCTGCCTGCACCGACATCAGCGGCCACATGAATTGATTGTACATCGCCAGAAATTTCAAGATCGCCGCAGTGGCCAATACTGGCCCTGAAAGCGGCATGATCACTTTGAGGTAAATCTGCCACCAGTTTGCGCCTTCCATGCGTGCGGCCTCAACCAGTTCACGCGGAAGATCCTTGAAATATTGCACGAAGAGATAAACTGACAACGCATCAGCGCTGAACGGAATGATTTGGACGTGATAGGAGTTCAGCCAGCCAAAGGTGACACCGTTCAGGCCGACCCATGGCAGGTTGTTGACCAGCAACAGAAGTGGCACGGCAATGATTTCGATGGGAATGATCAGCGTTGTCAACAGCACCGTCAACACCGTGTTGCGGCCGCGCCATTCGAGAAAGACAAATGAAAATGCGGCCATGGAACAGAGCAGCAGCGACATCACCAGCGTGCAGCTCGTGATGAAGATGGAATTGAACACAAACAGTGCCACGGGCGCGCGTTTGAAGGCGTCAAAATAATTCTGGAATGACAAATCACCCACCGGCAAAAAGGCCCGGAAAGAATTGGTGTCTGTCAACAGTTGTTGGCCCGGCTTGAAAGATGACATAATCATGAATTCGAGCGGGAAGATGAAAATGATCGCCACCAATACCAGTGGAACATAGCGCCACTTGGAAATGCGCAGTGCGGTTGATGTGCTCATGCTGTTTTCTCCCGGGTGAGATAGCGTTGCAGCAGCGAAACGCTGATCACGATGATGAACAGGATTACCGATATGGCAGAGCCCGCTGAAATATCCTGCTTGGCATAGCCATGGTCCAGGGCCTGGAACACAATGGTTTGGGTGGCATCAAGCGGGCCGCCTGCTGTCATCACTTGAACCTGCGAAAACAGCGTGAAGGCCTGCATGGTGATCACCACCAAAACCAGCACCGCCGTATTGCGCAAGCCGGGCCAGGTGACAAAGCGGAACTTCTGCCAATTGGAAGCGCCTTCAATGTCGGCTGCCTCATAGAGCGAGACAGGGATGGTCTGCAGGCCGGAAAGCCAGATCACCATATGAAATCCCACCGCCTGCCAGATGGACATCACCATGATGGCGGGAAGTGCGGTCAATGGGTTGCCCAGCCAATCCACTGGCTTGAATGTGCCGAAGGATAAGAACGAGAGCATACCGTTCAGCAGGCCATTGTCTCCGCTGTAGATAAAGCGCCAGAGCAGAGACACCACAACAATTGAAACCACCACGGGCATGAAAAAGATGGTGCGGAAAATATTGATGCCTGCCAATTTCTGATTGATCATCAGCGCCAGAAGCAAGGCAAGGCCGCCCTGCACCGGCGCAACAATAAACACAAACTCAAACGTGTTCAGCATGGCCTTCATGAACACCACATCCTTGGCCACCACCACTTCACGCGTGGTGCCAGAGGTCCAGGAAAACCATTCCTTCATGCCATTATATTGCGGAAAATCCGGATTGTTGCGGGTGATGCTGCGCACACTCGGGTAAGTCAGCGAACCGTCTGCCTCTTTCACAATTTCGTTGGTGGCGGGGTCACGCTGCGGCTGCAGCGACAAAACGCTCACATCCAACAATTGATGAAAGTTTGAGGTGCCGACCCATTCAGCCGGATTTGGCGAAATCAGCCGCTGATTTGTAAAGCTAAAGTAGAAACCCAGCAAAAATGGCACAATGATAAACATGAAAATCACCGCCGTGGCCGGAAAAGCCATCAGCCAGCCGGTTGTGGGTGAATTCATCAATCTGTTGGAACGCTGGGTGGCCATCAATGCAATCCTCGCCGTTTGGGGTTCCCTCCCCTGACATCAGGGAAGGGAACTTCGTGTGGCGTTACTTGGTGTAGCCTTTGTTCTTTTCGATATCCTTGGTGATTTCATCCGCAGCAGCGTCCAGCGTGCCTTGCACGTCAGAGCCGTTGGAAAGATCAGCCAAAGCCTTTTCAAATACCTTGGCGGCAACTGCATAGCCCGGATAAACCGGACGCACGACGGCCTGCGCCTTGGAGAGACCAAAGAATACCGCCATCGGTCCACCCTGCTTGTAGTTGATGGAAGCGGCAGCAGATTCTGGCGTCGGCGGAATCAGGCCAATGCCATCCGAGAAGGCGGTCAGATATTTGTCTTGCAGCGCAAACTGGATGAACTTGTTAGCGCCATCCTGGTTCTTGGAAGAGCCAGAAACACCAAACTGCCAAGAGGCAGCGCCGATCTTGGGGCCTTTGCCGAAATCAGGCGCAGGCAGGAAGACCACGTCGTCATGGTCTTTGAGCGCACCCAAGGCGGCCCAATTACCATTCCAAGACAGAGCATATTTGCCGCTGGTAAACCCGCTGTCACGATCAGCTGGGCTTTGTGATGTGCCGGGGGCCAACTTGTCCTTGAACAGATGTTGCCACCATTTGCCGAACTTGACGCCAGCTTCACCGTTCAAAACCTTGTCGGCTGTCTTGTAACCATTGCGATCAACCATGTCGCCGCCGAAGCTCTGCAGGAATGGCGAGAAGGCATAAGGATACCATTCGCCCGTCCAAGCCATGCCAAGGTCCAAAGGATATTCGAACTTGCCTGAGGCCTTCAACTTTTGAAGCACAGCTTCAAATTCATCACCGGTCCATGGCTTGTCAACGGTTGGAATGCGAATGCCATTGGCGTCCAGAACAGATTTGCGGGCCACCATGGCAACAGCAGCGTCCCACAGGCCAACGGAATAGACTTGGCCGTTATACTTGCCGATCGGGCCTGGCAGGAACTTGGCATAAGAAGCAGCATCAATCTTGAGCGGGGCCATATAGCCTGCCCAAGCCCAGCCTGGCATCACCGGGCCATCAACGTCGATGATGTCTGGCAGTTTGCCAGCAGCAGCAGCGGCAGTGACCGAGTCGTTGTAAGCCTTCTGCGGAAACTGTTCGAGGCTGACCGCGAAATCACCTTGTGACTTGTTGAAGTCATCAATGATCCCGGTCAGGATTTTCTTTTCAACTTCATTGCCAGCGCCGTGATACCACATGGTCAACGGCGTGGTCGCGAAGACCGCGGCTGAAGACAGCAGGCTTGCGAGAAGCGTGCCGCCAAATATCATTTTCTTCATTGTCTTTCTCCCAAAAATTCTTGTTTTATATTCTATCCGGCGAACCGGGGTTCTCCACGCCACGCGCTCATGCGAGCACACGGCAGGATTGGCGTTCAACCAGCGGACAGGGCACAAGGATGCGCGGGGCCCATCCTTCAACCTGTTCGCGGGCAGAATTGGTGAGTTCAACAGCCTGACGGCCGATTTCAAAATAGGGCAAGGCCACAGTGGTCAGCTGCGGGCGCAGAGTTTCCGAGATCAATTTGAGATCATCAAAGCCCATCACCGACACATCTTGCGGGATGGACAATCCCAAGCTCGCCGCAGCCGCAAAAACCTGCAGCGCGATTTGATCATTGCCGCAAATAACAGCCGTGGGTCTGCGCTTTTGTTGTAGCAATTCACGGGTGACATCGTAGGCAATGATCGTCTCATTACGCACCTGCCCTGCCATGCCGCGCCGTTCCAGCATTTCATCAAACTCGACGCCCGCCTCTGCGAAGGCGCGGCGCATGCCTTTCGCCCGAAGACGTGTGGCTTCAATTTCTGGAATGAGGGTGACCATCGCAATGCGGCGATGGCCGCGCTGCAACAGATATTGGGCTTGGGTGTAACCGCCGCCTTCATCATCGGGGATAATCGACGGCCTGTCATTTGCGGGGGCAAAGCAATTGGCCAGCACGATGGATTGCTGAAAATCTGGATTGCCGATTTCGTGGGGTTGGTGGAACATGGCCGCATAGATCACGCCTGTCACGCGGTGCGAGCGGAAGGTTTGCCACAGCTCATGTTCACGCTGCGGATCGCCGTCCGTGCTGACGATGAGTAGGGTCTGATGCTTTTCATTCAGCGCGGATTGCGCCCCGCGAACCAGATCAACCGAATAAGGTGTGGTAGCAACCACGTCGGTCATCAAGCCATAGAGCGAAGATTCCACACCACGCATCATCCGCGCGGCCTGGTTAGGAACGTAATTGGATGAAGAGATATGCTTCAAAACATCGGCGCGCGTTTTGGCGCTGACTGCCGCATCGTTGTTCACGATGCGCGAAACAGTCTTGATTGAAACGCCCGCGCGTTTGGCCACTTCCCGAAGGGTAACCAAGATAACCTCCCAAAAATCGCTGTTCTATTGACAACGTTGTCAGGGAACCTAGGGAGTTTTTGACAACGTTGTCAAGACCTGACGTGGTCGGGGGCAGTTCTGCGCTGAATGTCGAGGAGGTCTCATCGATTGCGGTTGCACAAAAGCTTCGATGAGAAATCAAAATTTCTTCGGTAATTCAGGCGCGATCGGCATACCTCAGCCAAACTTCGTCTCGTTTCAAAACTTTGGAAGCATATGGTTGACCAGGTTACGTAGATGTTCAGCGGCGAGAACAAGTAATCCAGATTGGCGATCAATTCGGATGCAACAGAGCCGCAAGTAAATTTGGACAGCCGGCGCATTCTATCAACGAGTTCAAAGGCCCATTTTGTTGGGTTGGACAGATTAAGTATTGGGCTTCCTTAGATAGGCGTGACCCTTTCGGGCGCGCCAGTTCATCCACAATGTATCGCAATTATACTGGTCATTTTGTGCCTTTGGCCAGCCTTTTGAAAAGGGAATAGCCACGCTTGTCCTGTTCTCAATCTCGCCGTTTGGAGCGCACGGCGGCCATCGTCTGGGCCAGGTTTTCTTCTGCTGATTTATAGCCTTTTTGCGCGACCGCCATAAACACTGCGTCCATGATGTTCAGTTGGGCGATGCGGGCAGCTGCATTTTCACTGGTGAGCGGAGAGCCCAAGGCGGTCGAACACAGAACCACATCCGACAACTCTGCCAGTGGCGATGAGTTGTAGTTTGAAATGGCAATCACCTTTGCGCCATTGCTTCGCGCGATCTGTACAGCTTCGAGCACACCCGTCGTACGGCCCGAGTGGGAGAAGGCAAGAACCAAATCATCGGGCTTTAAAATAGAGGCAGACATGGCCATCATATGCGTATCATCATAGACGGGTGCGCGCACGCCGATGCGCAGAAACTTATGAGCGACATCCCGGGCAATTTGCGCCGACCCGCCGAGGCCATAAAATTCACGATGTTTGGCCCCATGAATAAGGGTGGCCGCGCGTTTAAAGCCTTCCATATCAAGAATGGCCAAGGTTTCTTCCAGCGCATGGATCGCCGTGCGGAAGACCTTTTGCACGATGACCTCAGCACTGTCGTCTGGCCCCAAATCTTCATGCAGGTCAACATTCGGCAACTGTTTGTAGGCATTCAAAGCGGAACGCAATTCGCGAAAACCGGCAAAGCCCAAACGCTTGGCTGTCTTCACCACCATCGCTTCAGAGATGCTGGCATCAGCGGCCACGCGCTTAAGCTGCAAACCATCGTCGGCGGCACTGCGCAACATGATTTCCGTCACCCGCATTTCGCTGGGTGTCAACTCCGGCATGAGCATGCGGATGCGCGGGCCGACCGTTCTCACATCAAGCATAAGACTTTATCCTCTACCGCGCGCGAGGCGATCAACCACCATTGCCAGAATGATGATGATGCCCGTGGCAAGCAGTTGATAAAACGCCTGAACGTTGAGCAGAGTCAAGCCATTGCGCATGGCGCCCAGCACCACAGCACCTAATATTGTGCCAAAAATAGAACCTTTGCCACCCATGAGCGATGCACCACCAATGGCTGCTGCGGCGATGGCCTCCAGTTCCCAAAGATTACCCAATGTTGGTTCAGCCGCACCGAGGCGGGCGATGAGAATGACAGCTGCCAAGGAAGCAAGACCGCCAGAGATCATATAAGTGATCACCTTGGTGCGCTCGATGGGAACGCCGCTGACACGGGCCGCCTCTTCATTGCCGCCCACGGCCAAAATATATTCGCCCAGCGGCGTTTTCTTGAGCAACACCGTTGCCGCAACCGCCAACACCCCAACGAGGATCACCGGCACTGGCAATCCAATAACGTAAGATGAGAAGATTTGACGAAATTCATTGGGCAAACCAAGCACGGGGTTGCCGCCTGTATAGATCAGGGCCACGGCGCGAAACATGCTGAGCGTGCCAAGCGTGACGATAAAGGGCTGCAAACCAACATAGGCGATCAACGATCCATTGATCATGCCACAAGCGAGACCGATGGCGAGAGCCAGCGCAATCACCACCAGCACGGGATACCCCGCCATCAAAAGTGGCGCGCTCAGCACGGCGGCCAGCGCTGCTACTGGCCCCACTGACAAATCAATGCCACCGCTGATGATCACCAAGGTCATGCCGATGGCGATGCAGGCGTTGATGCTGGACTGCTGAAGAATGTTGACGAGGTTGCGTTGTGTCAAAAACACATCAGTCATGCTCGCGAACACGATCACCATGAGCACGAGGCCGATAACCGTGCCCATATCACGCCAGCTGATGTTCAATCCTTCAGACCAAGCCTTTAGTTTGCCGTTCATTTAAAATTTTCTCTTTCCTCACTCATGCGGCGCGCTTGCCAGTGATGGCGAGGCCCATGATATTTTCTTCGCTCAATTCCTTGCGGGTGAGACTGCCGGCCATTTCACCAGCGCGCATCACCACAACATTGTCACACAGACGCAAAACTTCGGGCAATTCAGATGACACAACAATGATGCTGCGCCCCTGCTCTGCTAGAATCTCGATCAGTCTATAGATTTCACCCTTGGCACCCACATCAATGCCGCGCGTTGGTTCATCAAAAACGAGGATCTCAGATCCAGCCATCAGCCAGCGGCAGAGAATGGCTTTTTGTTGGTTGCCGCCGCTGAACAATCTGATCGCGCGCTCAATATTGGGCGGGCGCAAGTTCACGCTCTTGGCTTGTATCGTCACTTGCTTCTTGAGTTCTGCTGCATTGATCACACCGAAACGGGTGAGCTTGTTCAACGATGGCAGGCCCGTGTTGGAAGCAACTGACCGCAGCGGAATGATGCCTTCCTTCTTGCGGTCTTCGGGCAAGAGCGCGATGCCCTGTGCAATGGCCGCTTGCGGGCCAGAGAAGGTCACAGGCTTGCCATGCAGTTTTATTTCACCGTCAGTCGGGCGATCAACGCCTGCGATGAGCCGGGCCAATTCTGTGCGGCCAGAGCCCACCAGACCAGCAATACCCAGCACCTCGCCCCGCCGCAGATTGAAGGTTACATTGCGCACCGCGCTGTCACGGCCCAAGCCGCTCAGCGATAGAACTGTTTCATCTTTCACATGACTGGTGTGCGGCGGAATATCCAAAGCGCGGCCCACCATGAGGCCCACAAGTGCGGCTTCGCTGGTCTTAGCCAGATCAACATCTGCAACTTTCTTGCCATCACGCAAAATGGTGGCGTGTGAAGCCACACGAAAAACTTCGTTGAGTTTATGCGAAACGTAAATCACAGCAACACCCTGCGCCTTCAAACTCTCGATCACGCTCACCAGTTTTTCAAACTCAATCGGCGTAAGACTCGAAGTCGGCTCATCCATGGCAATAACTTTGGCTTTTGCCAGCAGCGCCTTGGCAATTTCGACAATCTGCCTTTGCGCCACACGCAAATTCTTGATTTTGGCGCGGACGTCAATGGTGGGATCAAGTTCAGCCAATAGTTCTTTGGCTTTCGCGCGCATTTTTGCGTGTTTCAGCTTACTCCTTCTCAATGCTTGGTCCGTGCTTCGAACAGCCCTCGGATTTAATATCGCCCAGCAGGAGCCGACGGTAACCTTTTGACGAGCGGTGACGTTA
>Ga0209069_10000183_pt1 | contig 25674 bp, 24 predicted proteins | sample Str013_2_FD_187202 | JGI IMG/M metagenome (GOLD analysis project Ga0209069, IMG submission 187202) | Freshwater sediment microbial communities in response to fracking from Pennsylvania, USA - Straight Creek_MetaG_SC_2013 (SPAdes) (version 2) | ecosystem: Environmental > Aquatic > Freshwater >...
AACTTTAACAGATTGGCATGCCCGTAAATGGCAATAACAAACCAGGTATGTCGTTGAGAAGGATCATCATTATTTATTTTATCTGGCCGGAATAAAACCACGAACTATTGTCAGCAGAATGGATAGATAAAAATGTGCTGGAAGGTTGCATCAAAAACGACCGCAAGGCCCAGGAATTGTTTTACAAACAGTTCTATGGCCCCATGATTGGTATTTGTATGCGGTATACCAGGAATGAAGAAGATGCGCTGGAAGTATTGCACAATGGTTTTTTGAAAGTCTTTAAACACCTGGCTACTTATGATGCCGCCAAAGCATCGCTGTATACCTGGATAAAAACAATTATGGTAAACAGTGCCATTGATTTTATCCGTGCACGGCAGAAATTTAAAAACCAGGTAGCGCTGAAAGAGACACACGATACCGGCAGTACCGACAACGAAGCCATACAAAGAATGAGTTCTGCAGAAGTGCTGCAACTGGTACAAAAACTACCCATGGCCACGCAAACCGTTTTTAATTTATACGTGATTGAGGGCTACAATCACCGCGAAATAGGCGACATACTGGGCATCAGCGATGGTACCAGCAAATGGCACCTGAGCGAAGCCCGCAGACAATTAAAACAATTATTACTAACCATGCACGCAGTAAGATGAACCTGAGACAACCTTATGAGCAATTAATTGCCGGCAAATTACGGCAGCTTCGCGCACCGGATGCAGATGCTTCCTGGCAGCAGATGAAGCAACTGCTGGATGATGATGAAGACACCCGCGTTGGTGGACGCAAACGCCCGCCCGGCGGAAATGGCTGGTGGCGCATTGGCATTTTAGCCATTGTGCTTTCGGCAAGCTTCTGGCTCTATGTTGAGAAGACACCGGCATCCAGCCATTCTTTGTCAAAAAACAGTCCGGCCCTATCACCGCAATCCGCCAACAAAACAGCCGGAACAGTCAACACAAATCATTCAAACAATCATCAAACAAACGCTATCGATAACAGCACTACACTTAGCAGTTCAAATACAACAAACAGTTCTGTAACCAACGCTGCAGGCAGCAATACCGCCGTTGAAAAAAACAACACGATGGCCGCTGCCGCTAATCATACATCAAACAGCAACAAAACAACTGCTGCAGACAATGCAGCTATCCCTTCTATAACAACTTCAAACAACCCTGCAATAAATGCTGCTGTACCGCTAAACAATAAAAAGATTGAAAGCCATACCAGCTATACCGTTGCAAAAACAGGCGCTGAAAAACAAAACAACCCATACCGCCAGGTTCATACCGCCCAAAACGGTACAAATAATGCAAACAACGCCAGCAATGTTGCAGCCTTCGCGGAATTGAATACCAATGAAGGCATTGCCAGCAACGGAACAGCAGCAGGTAAGCGCACCGGCAAAATAAAAAACCAGCATGAAAAAAACAATGACCGCAAGCTGGCAGAAAACGATGGTGCAGCCGCTGAAAATTCAAACGGCGCAACAACTGGCTATCAAACAACTGGCTATCATTTAAACCCTTCTCTACAACCGGCTCCTTCTGCCGAAAAATCATGGTTTGAAAAACTTACAGATGTAAGAGTAGCAATGCCTGCACCTTCTTTCAATACCTCACTGGCCGCATCAGACAGCCTTGCAAAAGGAAGAGACGCCAGCAGCCTTCTGAACAATGAAACCAAAAAGGGAGTGGCAAAAGCACAGCGTGACAATGAAATTGCCCTGCTCGACAAAAAAGATAAAAAAGGATTGCACCTTAACCTCAGCAATGTATTTAAACCATTCAGCCTCCATATGGATGCGGAACCCTGGTGGGCTGCCGGTATTGCTGCCAATGCCAATATTACTGTTCATGCGCAGAACCGGTATAACTATAACATGAATGCAAAATCCAGTTTACTGAGCGACTATATCCCTTCTCCTTACCTGCAGTTTCACCTGAACAATTATGTGTACCTGCAAACAGAACTCAATTTCATCGCCCCGCAATACACGCCGCAATTACTGGCCTATCGCCAGAGCAGCGATATAGTGGCACAACAGGGCATGAGCCAGGAAAAATCCATCTACATTCAGAAGATGTATTACTTCAACTGGCCGGTGAGCCTGCATTATAGTCCCATAAATAATTTGTACCTCTCCGCTGGGTTGCAGTTCTCTTCTTTCCAGAGTGGCATTGCATCTATACAAGAGAAACAATTTGTAACAACCTCGGGACCCGATCATGCAAGCAGTGTAACAACCAATGTGCTCAAATTTAAAGACGATTCAATTGCTGCAAAAATTGCTCCCAATGAATGGCGCTGGCAGGCAGGTGCAGAATATTATATCGATCGCTTTTCTATTGGTGTACGTTACAACCAGTCTTTTAAGAATGCTGTAAACAGTACTGTATCGTCTGCAGTGGCGCCTACTGTATACAGAAATGAATCGCTGCTATTTTTTGTACGCTATAATTTATTTGAAAGCAGGAGCAAAAACACGGTTCCAAAGAATCAGTAGTTATTTTAATTGATAGGTTTTGAATTTTATTCAGAAGCCTGTATTCATTCAACCGGATACAGGCTTTTTTATTTTTGCTGCACCTTCAAAATCCAAAATACCAATATCAGCCTCTTCCAAACAACTTCTCGAGGTAGTCATTTTTAAATTCAATATAGGTAGGATTTCCTGCAGCGGTAATATTGGGTTGCGCACAGGCAAACAAATCACTGATCAGCGACTCCATTTCTTTATTGGCCAGCGGTTTTCCGGTCTTTACAGCCTGCTGGTAGGCCATGGCACGTACCAGTTTTTCTCTTTTTGAAAATTTCACTTCGCTGCTGAAATGTTTGTATTGTTCCAGTAAATTTTCAATGGCCTTTTTTTCATCGCCGGTTTCCATATCCGCGGGAGTGCCCTGTACCACAAATGCATCTTTGCCAAATGGTTCTACCTGGTAACCGAGTAAATTCAATTCATCCAGCAGTTCATTCAGCAAAATGGCATCGGGCGTTGCAAATTGCAACGTGACCGGAAACAAACTCCGCTGTGTGGCCATGGCTTTTCCTCTAAAAGCATCATTGAAACGCTCATACAAAACACGTTCATGCGCCAGTTGCTGTTGTACCAAAATATAGCCCCTTGTTGTGGGCACTACAATATAAGCCTGGTGCAATTGCAATAGCGGTGCACCGGTCAGTATTTCAAAACGAAAGCCATTGTTTACAGCCGGTGCGTTTTGCAAAGCATCGTTACCGGCTTCCGGACTTTTAATGCTGTCGAGCAGCGATTCAAATTTTTGCGCTTGTCCTTCTGTGCCGGCAGGTTCATAAAAATCGCGCCAGTGTTTTAGTTCAGCTTTATTGGTGGGTGCAATAAAATGCGCCTGGTTTTTTTGGGTAAAATTTTTATAGAGTTCAGAAGAAGTGGCCGCCGCCTGTTTATCGGCCGTAAAAGGTTTAGAGACCGCATCCAGTTGCTGGATATTGATATCAAGATCAAATTCAAGTGTGGGTGTTATGCTAAACTGTGCCAGCGCATGTTTGATGGCGGCATGCACAAATGCATACACAATCTTTTCGTCTTCAAATTTAATCTCCTGCTTGGTAGGATGTACGTTGATGTCTATTTGCGCCGGATCCAAATCAATAAACAAAACATAGGCGGGGAAACTGTCTGCCGTAATGATTTCCTGGAAAGCGTTCATTACGGCGTGATTGAGGTACGCACTTTTAATGAAGCGGTTGTTTACAAAGAAGTACTGATCGCCACGTGTTCTCTTGGCGGTTTCGGGTTTGCCCACAAAACCATAGATGTTCAGGTAATCCGTTTGTTCCTGCACCGCAACCAGTTTTGAATTATAGCTATTGCCCATCACTTGTACAATGCGTTGTTTCAGGCTGCCTTTCTCCAGGTGAAATACCTCCTGCCCGTTGCTGGTGAGCGAAAAAAATATTTCGGGAAAAGCCATCGACACACGGATAAACTCATCTACAATGTGCCTGGTTTCTGAAGCATTGCTTTTTAAAAAATTACGGCGGGCCGGTACATTGAAAAAAACATTTTTCATGGCAATGCTGGTACCTGTGGTGGCAGCAATGGGTTCCTGTTTGGTAACCGCACTGTTCTCAATGGCGATAAAAGTACCGGCTTCATCTTCCGCCCTTTTTGTCTTTAGCTCCACCTGGGCCACGGCTGCTATGGAAGCCAGCGCTTCGCCCCTGAAACCCATGGTTCGGATGCGGAACAGGTCTTCAATATTTGAAATTTTAGAAGTTGCATGCCGTTCAAAAGCCATGCGGGCATCGGTTTCGCTCATGCCCTTGCCATTGTCTATCACCTGTATCAACGCCTTGCCGGCATCGTTGATAATCAGCCTGATTTCGGTAGCGCCGGCGTCCACGGCATTTTCCATCAACTCTTTTACCGCACTGGCGGGGCGCTGAATGACCTCACCTGCCGCTATCTGGTTGGCAATATTATCGGGCAATAATTGAATGATATCGGGCAAAATTTCTCCTTGTTTTGAAGGGCGAAAATAAGACTAATAAATTTGATTGAAATTGTTTGAATCATGGCCAGGTACCATCAAAATTCAGCGAAAAACGACAATCATCTTCCAGGCTGAACTGAAACTGTTCTGGCGCCGCGTTTACAAGCCCGTACTTCCTGTTTGTACAACTGAAATTTTTCATGCCGATCCTTAAACGCAGTAGACTGCGATAAAATTTCTACAATAAGTGAAGCGGTAAAATCAAGGTATTTCTTTTCTACTTTTTTTACAGACTATTAGCAAATCTGGCTGCACAACTGTCGTTTCGCTGATTTTCCAATCTATCGGAATATAAACTTTACATTTATCGCAACGTTCTTTTAAAGCCGTCTTAAAAAGGATACCAAGATTTTGATTGATATCCTGACGTTCGGCTGCAGGAGCCGGACTCATTGCATAAGGCATCTCCTCAATTAATTCCCAGCGGCCTTCCCACAAAAGATAATCCTCGTAAGTATAATGGGGGCAATATTTTTCAGCGATAGACATGTATTTAAAATTTACAAACAATTTTCTATCCCTCCTATCTGTCCATTTCTTCTTAATTTGTAAGCCAATTACCTATAAGTTGTTGTTATGAAGAAAAACTTGCTCGTGTTTGCAGTAATGATTCAGTTTTCGGCCATGGCCCAGCATGGCTCGGCCCTGGGTGCGGCACAATGGGTAGACAGTGTGTTAAAAACTTTGAGCAAAGAACAAAAAATTGCGCAATTGATGGTAGTACGCCTGTCTACCGGCAACGCCACTAAAACTGAAGTGGTTTTTCACAACAAAGAAGTAGAAGAGGCCATCCGCAAATACAATATTGGTGGAATCTGCCTTTTCCAGGGCGGCCCCGTAACCCAGGCCAACTACCTCAACTATTTTCAGTCCATTGCCAAAACACCCATCATGGTTTGCATCGACGGAGAAAATGGTGTTGGCATGCGTATGGACAGTGTGGATTTTATGCCGCGGCAGATGATGCTGGGCGCAATGCCAGACGCTGCACTCATTTACCAGTACGGAAAAATTGTGGGCGAACAATGCAAACGAGCCGGCATACAGGTAAATTATGCCCCGGTAGTAGACATCAACAACAATCCGGATAACCCCGTCATCAACGACCGTTCTTTTGGTGAAGACAAATACAAAGTATCTTCTTTTGGCGTTAATTATATGCGCGGCCTGCAGGATGCCGGTGTAATGGCCTGCGCCAAACATTTTCCCGGTCACGGGGATGTGGCTGTAGATTCTCACTTAGACCTGCCCGTTATCAATAAAACAAAAGCACAGCTGGATTCGCTTGAAATATATCCTTTTCACGAAATGATAAAAGCCGGTGTTGGCAGTATGATGGTAGCCCATCTTTCAATCCCTGCTATCGACAATACCCCCAACCGGCCCACTTCCATTTCCTACAACAATGTAACTACCCTGCTGAGAAAAGAACTTGGGTTTACGGGACTTACTTTTACAGATGCACTTGAAATGAAAGGTGTAGCCAAATTTTACCCGGATGGTGAAGCCTCCGCACAATCACTGATTGCCGGCAACGATATGCTTTGCCTGCCGGGCGATATACCCGGCGCTATTGAAAAAATTAAACTCGCCATTAAAAAAAAGCGGCTGGGCTGGGATGATATTGACATGCACCTGAAAAAAGTATTGCTGGCAAAATACCAGTACGGTCTTGCCAATTATAAACCGGTAGACACCTATCACCTCACCGAAGATCTTAACCAGCCCATTGCAGCAGTAAAAAAAATGGTAGCCGAAAATGCGCTTACCCTGCTGCGCAATGATGAGCCCTTTGTTTTTCCCCTGCCGGTGAATACCAAAAAAAGAGTAGCCTATATTGGTTTTGGGCTTACACAAGACAATGCTTTTGCGCAACGCATGCGTACCGACTACAAAGCCCATACTTACTATTTTGATTACAAACTGGACAGCACACAGGCGGCATCATTGCTAAGTTTCATTAAGAACCGGTACGATGTAGTGGTCATCGGCCTGCACAACTATGCCAGGTATCCTGCCAATAATTTCGGCATCAGCCCAACGGCTTTGTCGCTGATCACGCAATTGCAGCAACAGTTCAGCACGGTAACCTTTGCATTTGGCAATCCCTACGCCATTAAAAATTTCTGCGCTGCAAAAACCCTGGTGGCCTGTTATGAAGACGATGAAATGGTACAGCAAACAGCCGCTGACCTGTTAAACGGGCGTTTTGTGGCCAGGGGGCGTTTACCCGTCACCGTTTGTCCTTCTTTTGCCTATGGCGCCGGTATATCCCCGGTTCGGCTGATGCCCGAAGCGGCGCCTTCCATTGCCGGATTAAATGCAGCCAAGCTGAACAGCATTGATTCTATTGCCAACGATGCCATCAAAAAACATGCTTTCCCCGGGTGCGTGGTACTGGTAGCCAGGGATGGAAAAATAGTATTTAACAAAGCCTACGGCTATTTAACCTACGACAGCATACAACCTGTTTACCGCGAAACCATTTATGACATGGCTTCCGTTACCAAAATAATGGCCACCCTGTTGTCTGTGATGAAGCTGTACGACGAAGGAAAACTTGATTTGCAAAAAACGCTGGGCGATTATTTAGCCTGGACCAAAGGAACCAATAAGCAGGATCTGAAACTCTGGGACATTTTGTTGCACCAGGCGGGTTTAAAGGACTTCATACCTTTTTATAAAGAAACAGTTGATACTACCAGGGTTGACCTAATCTCCGGCAAATTCTTTTCTTACAAACCCGATTCGCTGCACCTGGTAAGAGTGGCCGACAATATGTTTATGCGCAACGACTGGACGGATACCATTTATCAGCGCATACTGAACAGTGCCGTGGGACCGAAAGGGAAATATGTATACAGCGACAATGATTTTATATTCCTGGGAAAGATAGTGGAAGCGCTGAGCGGCCAAACGCTTGACCAATATGTAAAAGCAAGTTTCTATGATAAACTTGGCCTGGTGGGTACCGGTTTTAAACCACGCAACCGTTTTCCGCTGAATGATATTGCGCCTACAGAAAGAGAAAAAGGCTTCCGCAACCAATTGTTGTGGGGCGATGTGCATGACCCCGGTGCTGCCATGTTTGGTGGTGTGGCGGGTCATGCAGGCTTGTTCAGCAATGCCTATGATTTGGCCATCTTATGCCAAATGCTGCTCAATGGCGGCAGCTTCAACGGCCAACAGTACCTCAAAAAAGAAACCATTGATTATTTTGCGCAATACCATAGCGAAAACAGCCGCCGTGGTTTGGGATTCGACAAACCGGAGAAAGACAATGCTACCCGTAAAGAACCCTATCCGGCATTGTCAGCATCGCCGCAAACCATTGGCCACACTGGTTATACAGGCACTTGCTTTTGGGTAGACCCAAAATACAATCTCAGTTTTATCTTTTTATCAAACCGCGTAAACCCGGATGGGGGCACCAATGGAAAGATATCGTCCATGAACATTCGCCCAAAGATTTTGGAAGCCATTTATAAAGCAATGGAATAGCTAAGGGCACAAGGCGTAAATAGGATGATAAACGCCGTAAAGTCTGATTAAAAAAGAAACGTTTGGCCGCTTATTCAGCCATTGCGTTGTTCATTTCTTTTTTTGCTGTCAGTATTGCACCCAGTTTTTACTGCTTTGCCCTCTTAGCCTAGTTCTTTATTCCCGGGTAATTGCTTACCAGCTCCAGCTCATACTCTTCATTCAGTTTCAGCAGGCGAATAAAATTGTGCAGTTCTATTGAATCATTTGCATCGGCATACACCTGGTCGTGCGCCAGTAATACCAGGCGTTCCGGCGATCTTGTTTTGTGGTGCGCAAATACGCTGTCAATCTGCCGCATTAAATCGCCGGCCGTATTTTGCAGGCTAAGATCTTTGGGGTTGTAGTGCCATTCAAGATCCCAGCCCATAATGGCAAAACCGGCTTTTTGCAGCGAGTCTACTGCATTCTTGCTTTTTTTGAGATCCGTGTATTGCAATGTATCGATGCGCCAGGTATTGCGGCCGGGTGTGCGGCAGATATTGTTGCTGAGCTGCAAACTATCCTGGCTTCGTTTAAAATCATTGATAACCGAATCGGGCTGGTTGTAATAAGCATCAAAATGGTTGTGCTCCGCATGCGTATAGCTGTGGTTGCACAATTCAATCTGCTTTGCCATTTTAAGACTGTCCCAGGTTTGCTGCTGACCGGTGCTTGCAAACACATGCTCGCCCACAATAAAAAACGTAACCGGCACGGCTTCCTCCTGCATAATGTGCAGTACTTTTTGTGTGCCTTTATTGGGGCCGTCATCAAATGTGAGGTAAATTTTTTTCTTCTTTTTTTTCACCGGTGGCTTTGCAGGCAATACCGCCGCTACGGGCTTTGGTAAAGGAGCCAGTTGGTTAACGCTAAATACTGTTTTACCGGTTTTCTGGTATACGGCAAGGCAAATCAGGAACAATGTTGTTCTGAGAAAAATGGAAGCAGTCTGTGCCGCTCCCTGGCTATCGGGGTCCATAAATGTGGGGGGAATTATTTACATAAATGTAGGAACTGCCATAAAGGTTTACAAGATCTGTTTGGTTAAAGAATCTATAAATCCCTATCGCAACCAAAACGCCACAGAGAACAGCTTGCAGCCCGGCGCTGTACGCTATCAAATATACTTACAGTGTTTCTTCCCTGCTGCCAGCCACTGCGGTTGACAGCAGATTTTATCCCTGCAATACTCATAAAACCGGTTTATATTTATTAAACAAAGCCATTGCAATGGCAAATAAATTAAAACCTGCCCGAGGATAAATTACAAACAATGCAGATGAACGCTTCTTTTTTACAGGTGATGGGTTTCCTGGTTCTGGGCATCGGCGTAATTGTTTTACTAACGGCCAGGTATAAGGTACATGCATTTTTTGCCCTGCTGATTGCCTGTTTTGTAGTGGGGCTTGGCATACAAATGCCGGTTGCCGGTATCATCACAACTGCCAAAGACGGATTTGGCAATATCATGAAATCGCTGGGGTTTATTATTGTGCTGGGCACCACGCTGGGCCTTGTATTGCAATCTACCGGCAGTACCCATGTAATTGCTGCATACATAAGCAAAAAGACGGGAAGGAAGTATGCGGCGCTGGCCATGAGTATTACCGGTTTCATAGCAGGATTGCCGGTTTTCTGCGACTCTGGTTATATGGTACTCAGCGGTCTGAACCTTTCTATGGCAAAACGCACCGGCACACCCGTTATCATCATGAGTGTTTCACTGGCAACAGGATTGTATGCCGTGCACTGTTTAATACCGCCGCACCCCGGCGCAACAGCAGCTGCAGTAACAATGGGTGTGGACTTTGGAAAACTGATACTAACGGGGATGCTTATTGCCATTCCGGCCATGCTGGTTGGTCATTGGTGGGCAAGTTATGCCGGCAAAAAAATACCGGCCCTGGCGCAAATTCCCGAAGAAGCGGAACTATCCGCAGGCAGGCTGCCTTCCCTGTTAAGCGCCGTACTGCCCATACTTGTACCCATTCTTTTAATTGCCATTAAGTCTTTTCTTTCTACGGCGTCAATCCCCGGCGCAACCGGGTTCACCAACTTTTTCATTGCACTGGGCGATCCTGTGATGGCACTTTCCGCCGGCGTTTTGCTTGCCTTTGCCGCCGGCCGTTCCTGGACAAAAGAAAACACAGCCCATTTACTGGGTGAAGCGGCAGAAAAAGCAGGCGGCATCCTGGTGATTATTGGCGCCGGTGGTGCTTTTGGAGCAATTTTGTCTGCCGCAAAAATTGGCCAGCATTTCAGTGAATCGGTTGCGTTGGGCAGTATGGGCATCCTGTTCCCGTTTTTAATCACCGCCATACTAAAAACAGCCCAGGGCTCTTCTACGGTTGCCATTATTACGGCAGCCTCCATTGTACTGCCCCTGTTGCCGGCACTTGGCCTCGATACTTCCAATGGAAGGCTGTTGTGCGTACTGGCTATGGGTGGGGGTTCCATGCTTTTATCGCACGCAAATGATGCCTACTTCTGGGTGATTGCGAAATTCTCCGGAATTGAAATGAAAAACATGCTGGGTATTTATACCGTTGCTTCTGCATTGATGGGTTTGGTAACTTTACTGGCGGTATGGGTGCTGTCTTTGTTTTTATTGTAGATAGGCGCCCGCCGGTACTTTTCGGTAAATTTTTTATTGATAACTGTCTGCAACGTATTAATTAAAGCCTTTTGGAACAGTTGTTTTTACAGCACAATATATTAAGACAGTCTTTTCTTTTAATTTTCATTTATGGAAAACAATACAATCTTGCCATCGCTTACGGCGCTTCGCAGTTATTTTACCAGCGGCGCCACGCGTTCCTATGCATTCCGAAAAACACAATTGGAAAAATTCAAGGAAGTGCTGCTGGCCAACGAAGCCGCCATCAACCAGGCATTGTATACTGATTTAAAGAAAAGCCCGGAAGAAGCCTATGCCAGCGAGCTGGGTTTACTGCTGGCAGAAATTAACCTGGCCATTAAAAAATTGAAGCAATGGATGCGCCCGGTAAAAGCAGGAACGGATCTGGTAAACCTCCCTTCCTCCAGCAAGATTTACAGGGATTCTTTGGGCGTGGTACTGATCATTGCTCCGTGGAATTATCCTTTGCAGCTGTCGCTGATTCCATTGGCAGGGGCCATTGCAGGGGGCAACTGCGCCCTGGTAAAACCCTCCGAAATGGCACCCGCTACCGCCGCCATTGTTGAAAAAATTATCAAAGAAGCTTTTAGCCCCGACCATGTAAAAGTGGTTTTGGGCGATGGCGCTGCCATCATTCCGCAAATGATGAATGCATTCCGGTTCAACCATGTTTTTTACACCGGCAGCATTGCCGTAGGAAAAATAATTTACCAGCTGGCAGCAAAAGATCTGGTACCGGTTACACTTGAACTGGGTGGCAAAAGCCCTGCAATTGTGGAAGCAGATGCCCACCTCGCCGTTGCTGCCCGCAGAATTGTAATGGGTAAATTTTTAAATGTTGGCCAAACCTGTATTGCACCCGATTACCTGCTGGTACATGCATCGGTTAAAAATGACCTGCTCGAAAAAATAAAAAAAGAAATACATAACTTTTATGGTGCAGATGCAGCAGCCAGTTATGACTACGGAAAAATCATCAATGAAAAAAGGTTTGACAAACTGCTCAGCTATTTAACACAGGGGCGTATTGTGTACGGGGGACAAAATGAAAAAAGTAAATTGTTTATTGCGCCAACACTCATGGAAAACGTTTCGCCCGATGCGCCATTGATGACGGAAGAAATTTTTGGACCTTTGCTGCCTGTTTACAGTTTTACCACTACCGCTGAGGCAATGAATATGGTGCAGCGCAATGCCAACCCGCTTGCATTGTATCTTTTTACTTCCTCAAAAAATAAAGAACGTGAGTGGATTGACGCGATCCCTTTTGGCGGTGGCTGTATCAACAATACCGACTGGCATTTTACCAATCACCACCTGCCTTTTGGTGGTGTGGGCAACAGCGGCATGGGCGCCTACCATGGCAAGTTTACGTTTGATACCTTTACGCGGCAGAAACCGGTATTAAAAACACCCACCTGGTTTGATCCTTCCATAAAATTTCCAACATTTAAAGGGAAAATGAAGTTGTTTAAATGGGTGATCAGATAACACACCCTAAACCAGGTATGTATTGGATTGTGTTTTACCGGGCAGATTAAAATTTGCGATAATGCCGCCGGCCGTAAACAATCTGCAAGTTTCTACGTTCTAACGAACAGCATAACTTCCAATCAATACAAGCATGAATTTCCGGCAAAGATTTTTACAAATTGTGTACCCCGCATACGTCAGGCTATCCCGGGTTTCGCCCAATAAGGCCAGGGTCTTGCTGGCCAAAGAGGCAACCGCGCCACCAGTATCTTTCTACAGCCTTTCTGCCGAATTGCGTGATGGCAGCAGGCTCGACTTTGCTGATTTTAAAAACAAAAATGTTTTGCTGGTTAACACGGCTTCCGGTTGTGGCTTTACCGAACAATATGACCAAATGCAGCGGCTGTTCAAAGCATTTAAAGAAGATTTGGTAGTACTGGCTTTTCCAACCAATGATTTTGGTGAAGAAAAAAGCAACGATGAAGAAATTGCCATTTTTTGCCGAGAGAATTTCAGGGTTGGTTTCCCCATTATAAAAAAAGGGGTCGTAAAGAAAGGAAAATTGCAGCACGCTGTGTTCAACTGGCTGACAGACCCCCATAAAAACGGTTGGAACAGCCAGCAACCGCTATGGAATTTTTGCAAATACCTGGTAAATAAAGAAGGCTTGCTGATTGCTTATTTGGGGTCTGCTATAGAACCCACGGGCGATGAAATACAAGAACTGGTTACTGCACACTGATTGCTTTTTTGCGGGGCAGCCATTCACCGGCGGCATTAAATTTCCATATATTGCAGGCCTTTACCATCAGGCAGGGTGTTGATTAATTTCTTTGTACATGTTCAGAAAACTAAAGAACGTTTTTATTGTAATAGCCATGTTGCTCCTGGTGTTTTGGGGCTATGTAATGATTGTAAACAGAAATGCAACCGGTATGACAGGCAGGCAAAAAGTATTAAAAGCAGTTTACCCGCTGGTAACCTGGATGAATAAGCTAACCAATAAAAACAGAACGACATTGTCGCACGAAAAAAAAGTTCCGCCGGTTTCTTTCTATTCATTGAAACTGGTTTTGAATGATGGCAGCTCGCTTGACCTGGCTTCGCTGAAAGGAAAAAAAATCCTGCTGGTCAACACCGCGTCCGATTGCGGCTATACCGGCCAGTATGAACAACTGCAGCATTTGTACAACGACCACAACCAAAAACTGGTCATCATTGGTTTTCCGGCCAACGATTTTAAAGAACAGGAAAAAGGAACCGACCAGGACATTGCGGCATTCTGTAAAAAGAACTATGGCGTCACATTTCCATTGGCGCAAAAAAGCGTGGTAGTAAAAGCACCCGATCAAAACGCAGTTTTTCAATGGCTGACTGACCCTGCAAAAAACGGTTGGAACAGCCAGCAACCTACCTGGAATTTCTGTAAATACCTGCTGAGTGAAGATGGCATACTCATTGATTTTTTTGCATCGGGTGTAGAGCCCACTGGCAAAGAGGTAGTAAGTGCCATTCAATAACATGGCTGTTGAAAACGGCTGATCTGTTTTTGGGCCAACAGCAAGTGGCAGGCATTCGCCCCTCTTCCATTCGGGCGGACCGCCCACCATAAATAATTGTACCTTTCTGCAAATAACTGCACATGTTCAGCAAACAAGACATTGAAAAATATTTTCTGGCCGAAAAACAACTGGGCCTTGTGTTCATTGTTATTGGCATTCTCGCTATTCTGCTGGCCATTGTCTTTTTCCTGCTGCTAAAAACGGCTTTTTACAAGGGCGCCGCCATCCCTTTGCTGGTAATTGGTTTAATTCAGCTGATTGCCGGCAGCACCGTTTACAACAGAAGCGATGCAGATCGCATCCGCAACGTATACGCTTACGATATGAACCCCGGCCAGTTAAAAAACGATGAACTGCCGCGCATGTTAAAAGTCAACAAAAATTTTGCTGTGCTGAAGTGGGTAGAAATTGTGCTGCTGGCGGCCGGCCTTGCCATGGCCATCTATTACCGCGCAAATATCGGAATGTTATTCTGGTGCGGGTTCGGCCTGTTGCTGGCCATGCAGGCCGTCATCATGTTTGTTGCTGATTTTACGGCCGAAAAAAGAGCCATCTCCTATACAAAGGGCATTGAAAGTTTTGTAAAGAAAGCGTAAGTGCTAAAAGTTCGGGGTGTAAAGTTTTGTAGTTTAGCGTTCCCCGGTCTTTAAAGGAAAGCTGAAAATAAGAACCTGAAAATTTTTGTCATTAAACGATGCACTTTCTTAGGCCGGGCATTTCTCGTGGTAATTGATCAGTTCAATGGGCGTTTTTTCAAATTCAAAACCGGCATATACGCTGGCTACTTCATCCAGTACGGCATCAATTTCTGCCACTGTAGGCAACGTAACCAGCCGGTTGCGGTATTCTTTTATATTGGGCAGGCCTTTCAGGTAATTGGCATAATGCCGGCGCATTTCAAAAATACCTACCATCGGTCCTTTCCATTCAAAAGATTTGTACAGGTGTTTGCGGCAAACGGCAATGCGGTCTTCTATGCCAGGCGCTGGTAAATGAGTGCCGGTTTCAACAAAATGTTTTATCTCGTTAAATATCCAGGGATAGCCAATGGCGGCGCGGCCAATCATAATACCGTCTACACCATACCTGTTTTTATATTCCACCGCTTTTTCAGGAGAATCGATATCGCCGTTGCCAAATATGGGAATCTTTATGCGTGGATTGTTTTTTACTTTTCCAATCAGTGTCCAGTCGGCTTCGCCTTTGTACATCTGTGTACGGGTGCGCCCGTGAATGGCCAATGCCTGTATACCCACATCCTGCAGTCGTTCTGCCACTTCTTCAATGTTTCTGGTATGATCGTCCCAGCCAAGCCGGGTTTTTACAGTAACGGGCAAAGAAGTAGATTTTACCACGGCGTTGGTTAAGCGCACCATCAGGTCAATGTCTTTCAGCACACCGGCGCCGGCGCCTTTCAGTGCTACTTTTTTTACCGGGCAGCCAAAATTGATGTCCAGCAAATCGGGATTGGTAACATCAACAATTTTTGCGGCCAGTGAAAGGCTTTCTTCGTCTCCCCCAAAAATCTGGATGCCTACTGGCTTTTCGTAATCAAAAATGTCCAGTTTCTGGCGGCTTTTAATGGCATCGCGTATCAGTCCTTCGGATGAGATAAACTCCGTATACATCAAATCGGCGCCATTGTCTTTGCAAACGGCCCTGAACGGGGGGTCGCTCACATCCTCCATGGGTGCCAGCAGCAATGGAAAGTCCGGAAGTTGTATCTTGCCTATTGTTATCATTGGTTTCAAAAGAACGGCAAATTTAAAAATTTATTCGCAAAGTATATGAGGGAATATGAATCTAAATCCGTCTCTCCGGGGGCAGGCGTTGCTATCTTACTGGGAATGATGGGCGCAGGGCTGATAATTGGCACATTAGCAGGACTGGGTGTTTGGATGGCCATGACTGGCAAGGGCCCGCTTACCCTTGAAAAAGACATGCTGAACCCGCAATTTGCCAATGCCGCCAGGATGATGCAAATTGTATCTGTATTTGTTGCCTTTTTTCTGCCTGCCGTACTGGTTGCCCGTATTATGAACCGTCGGCCATTTAAATGGCTGGGCTTTAAAGAAAGTTTTAATGCCAAACAACTGCTGCTGGTACTGCTGTTACTGGCTGCCTGCATGCCACTGGTGGGGGCTTTGTCTGAACTAAACCAAATCATACCGCTTACAAAAAACCTGGAAAAAATTTTCAAAAAGCTCGAAGACAATTATAACAGTGATGCCGAAGCACTGGCCCTCATCCGTTCGTTTCCGGAACTTATTTTTGCTTTGTTTGTGATGGCGTTGCTGCCGGCCGTTTTTGAAGAAACTTTTTTCCGCGGAGGTATACAGCAACTGCTGATTGCCTGGTTTAAAAAACCCATGGCCGCCATCATCGTTACCAGTATCTTCTTCAGCCTTGTGCATATTTCATGGTATGGTTTTCTGCCCAGGTTTGCATTGGGTTTCGTGCTGGGATTGATCTTTTATTACTCGCGCAGTCTCTGGCTCAATATGCTGCTGCATTTTTTAAACAATGCATTTGCGGTTGGTTATATGTACTATTTGTCTGTCAACAACAAGCCGGTTAAAGAAGCCATGAACGACAGCTCTCCCTTGTGGATGGGCATTCCGGCCATCATTGCCGTTGTATTGCTGTTTCGTGTTTTTGAGAAGACCTCTTTCAAAAGAAACATCAACAAAATACCACCCATGGATGGCCCTTCGCTGGAGTCTACACTTGTATAAATTTCCTGAACCGCATTCAATACAACCATGGCATTAAACATTGCAACATTTAAAACAAGGGCCGCCACAGCTGCTGTGTTTGTAGCCGTTATGCTTACAGGCCTGCTCTGGAACCACTGGAGTTTTTTTATTTTATTTTCCGTCATTCATTTTGGTTGCTGGATAGAATACCAGAAACTGGTTTGCCTGATAGACCCGGGCTATACGCATATCAGTCCTTTTCACAAATACGGCGTAATGCTGGCGGGCTACTGTATCTTTTTGTATTTTACCAGCAATGATTTTATGATGGCAGGCATTCCGCTGCACGCCATTGGCTGGTGGCTGGGCATTATTGCCATTGTGGCCCTGCCCATAATGGAATTGTTGTTTTCAAAACAGCTTGAATTAAAAAACATCGCCTATTCTGCTTTTGGTTTATTGTACATTTCCTTAAGCCTGGGTTTATTGATGGGTATCAGAAGCTTTAGCGAGACCTGGATGACCCAAAACGGCAAAACCTATGAAATGGGCTTAATCATTGCCATCGGTTTAATTTTTTCCATCTGGATAAACGATACCTGTGCCTACCTGGTGGGTTCGTTTATTGGTAAGACACCGTTTTCAAAAATATCTCCAAAAAAAACATGGGAGGGCACCATTGGTGGTGCGCTGCTTTGCGTGTTGCTGATTTCTTTGCTGGCCCATTTCTTACAATTAAGTTGGGCCGACGGTGCCGCCATTGCAGCCCTCGTTGCTATTTTTGGAACCAGCGGAGATCTGCTTGAAAGCAAATTAAAACGGCTGGCCAATGTAAAAGACAGTGGCAGCATTATGCCGGGCCACGGAGGCTTCTTAGACCGCTTTGATTCTTTACTGCTGGCCACACCCTTTGTATGGCTGTATGTGATGTTGTTTATGAAATAGATTTTTTTGAGCCGGGCAGGGAATACAATTGATCATCGTTGCGGCGCTCCGTTCGTCGTCCAATCAATATTGAGCCTTTGTTAGCGGTTACCCGGGTGTTAGCAAAGACTTTGAGTATAACTACAAGCATGCCGGGGCCTGTAATTATACGATGCCACTAAAACCCGCCATTTCCTTATTTTTGCCCTTCAATCCATTATTACCAAAATGTACATACACAAAGAAGGATATAAACCGATTGCCATTGCTGCCATCATTTTTGCCATGCTCAATTTGCTGTCGTTTTATTTTATCAGTTATAGCCTGCCCTGGCTGAGCTGGATTATTTTCATCGGCTTATTTGGGTTGCTGCTTTTTATCATTTCATTTTTCCGCATCCCCAACCGCCAGCTTACCAAAGACGAAAACAAAGTAGTGGCCCCGGCAGATGGTAAAGTGGTGGTGATAGAAGAAATGTTCGACGAAGAATATTTCAAAGAAAAACGCCTGCAGATTTCCATCTTTATGAGCCCTGCCAATGTGCATGTTAACCGCAACCCGCTCAGCGGAGAAGTGATCTATAACCAATACCACAAAGGCAAATACCTGGTGGCCTGGAACCCCAAATCTTCTACTGAAAACGAACGCCATTCTGTGGTAATCCGCCATGCCAAAGGAGAGATACTGGTAAAACAAATTGCCGGTGCTTTGGCCAAACGCATCATCAACTATTTGCAGGTAGGCCAAAAAGTAACACAGACCAATGAACTGGGTTTTATCCGTTTTGGCAGCCGCGTAGACGTGTTACTGCCCATTGGCACCAAAGTAGACGTACAGCTAAACCAGGTGGTGCAGGGCGGCGTTACCGTACTTGCCAGCCTGTAAGACTAGTAAGTGCAAAGAAATAGCGTACGAAAATATCGCCCGGGCGGCTGTTTCGGAACCAAATTTAACAGCCGGTTATTTAGCAATCTGGAAACAGAACATTATATTTGTTTAGTCTAAAATTAAAATCAGTTATATGAAAAAATTATTGATGCTGGCTACAGCCGCTTTTTTAATCTCTGGTGTTGCTTTTGCGCATGGCGATAAAGACAAAAACAAAGAGAAAGCAAAAAAGACCTGTACCAAAGCTGGCAAATGCTGCGGTAAAGGCGAATCAAAGAAAGCTTAATTCATTCTCTACTTACTTTATAAACCTTCTCTCCAATGAGGAGGTTTTTTTGTGCCGCTACCGCTCCTTAAAAAATATGCTCCAGTTCTTTTAAAGAAGTAATGGTATAAGTGGGCTTCCATTCGGGCAATGGTTTGTTTAAATGGTTTACAAATACCTGGTCTATACCGGCCGCCCTGGCGCCGGCAATGTCTGCTTCAATATCATCGCCCAGCATAATACTTTCTTTTGCGGTGGCGTTAGAGCGCCGGAGTGCAAAATCAAAAATGGCCTTTTGCGGTTTTAAACTGTTGCTGCCTTCAGAAGTAATCACTTCTGTAAAAAAGACATCCAGCCCGGCGTTTTTTAGCTTGGCGTGCTGTATTTTTTCAAACCCGTTGGTGATAAGGTGCAGGGTATAACTTTTTTCAGTGAGGTACTTGAGCATTTCAAACGCATGCGGAAACAGGATTTTGCGGGTAGGCAGCAGGTCCAGGAAAACCACGGCCATTTCGCGGGCCAGTTTCTCATCGCCAATTTTAAAATCGAGCAGGCTAAGCCACATGCGTTTCCAGCGCAGCTCTTCCGATTTGATAAATCCTTTGCGGTACCGGTCCCACAGTTTTTCATTGTGCACCTGGTAATTGGCATTGAAGCGTTCAAAATCATCCACGCCCTTTTCTTTTAACTGCATGCTATCATACATTTCGGCAAGGGTCTGGCGGCTATTGGCTTCAAAATCCCATAAAGTATGATCCAGATCGAAAAATAAATGTTTGTACCGCTCCATACTGTAAAAGAACACAATAATTGCCGAAGATCCGCAGCTTACCATCATCAAAACTCCGGCAATTTGAAAAAGGTTGTAACAAAGGTATCAGTACCTTTACTGACCACTTTTTTTTAATCAACACATACCATGAATGTAGTTATTACAGGTGCTTCCAAAGGTTTTGGAAGGGCTATTGCAGAAACTTTTGCAGCACAGGGACATAATTTATTTATCTGCTCCCGCAATGAAATAGCCCTTTACAAAACCATGGAAGATTTGCTGACCCAATACCCCAATGTTAAAATAAAAGCAAAGGCAAGAGACATCAGCAAAAAAGAAGAAGCCAGGGATTTTGGAGAATGGCTGCTGCTCAATGCCATCAATATAGATGTGCTGGTAAACAATGCCGGCCGTTTTATACCGGGTAGTATTTACAATGAAGCAGACGGCTCGCTGGAAGAAATGATGCAAACCAATTTGTACAGCGCTTATCATTTAACCAGGGTATTGCTGCCGGCCATGATGAAGAGAAAGAGTGGTCATATTTTTAATATCTGTTCCATTGCGTCCTTGAATGCCTATGCCAACGGTGGTGCATACAGCATCAGTAAATTTGCATTGCATGGCTTTTCAAAAAACCTGCGGGAAGAACTGAAGCCATACAATATCAAAGTAACTTCCGTTTTCCCGGGCGCCGCCTTTACCGGTTCCTGGAGCGGCAGCGGTATCGATCCCAAACGCATCATGGAAGCCAATGATATTGCAACAATGCTGTATGCCGCTTCACAGCTTTCGCCGCAAGCCTGTGTGGAAGAGATTGTGTTAAGGCCACAGCTGGGCGATTTGTAACAATAATGTGGAACCACACTATTGGGGCTGCAAGAAACACAAACAAGGCAATTGCGAACGATAAACCCTCCGCTCTCACAAACCATTTACCGCCTGCCATTTACCACAGGCTGCAGGCCAAACGCAGCCCACGATAACCTATATTTGCATTCCGTGAAAATGTTGCTGAAAATTTAACCGATGCATAGCAGGAAAATATTATTTTTTTTCAGTTTCTTATTGCTGTCTGCCTGTTTGCCTGCATTTGCGCAGGTAAAATTTACCACTGTTGTCAGTGAAAAAGAACTGGGCAAAGAAGATTACCTGCAGGTAGAATACGTTGTTGAAAATGCGGGTACGGTTGAATCTTTAACACCGCCTGCGTTCAGCGGGTTTACCGTGGTTTCGGGCCCCGTGCAGCAAACGGGCATGAGCATTGTTAACGGTGCCACTTCCAAATCTGAAGGCATTTCTTATGTGCTGAAACCAACTGCCACCGGCAGGTTTACCATTGCTGGCGCCAGTGCCGTGGTAGATGGCAAGACACTTCGTTCCAATAGTGTGCAGGTAACCGTTACCAATGCAGCACCCAAAACACCCAATGTAAACAACAGCCCCTTCCTTGGTTTAAACCTGCCCGAAGAAATGCCGGAAGTAGATGAAGAATATGTTTTAAGAAAAGGGGAGTCTGCAGCAGACAAGATAAAAAACAATTTGTTTGCCCGGTTGGAAGTCAGCAAAACCAGTTGCTACGCCGGTGAGCCCATTGTGGCTACTTATAAATTGTATTCAAGGCTCAAGTCCGAATCAAGGGTCACCAAACGTCCTTCACTCAGCCAGTTCAGCGTATACGATATGGTGCAGCCCGAAGCGGGCAATCCTACAGTAGAAAAGATAAACGGCAAACTTTACAACGCACACATCATCCGTAAAGTGCAATTGTATCCGTTACAGGATGGCAGTTTTGTTCTTGACCCGGTAGAGGTAGACAATACGGTGAGGTTCCTGCGGCTGGAAGGCAATGGTAATAAAATATCCATGCAGCAGATGCTGGATGATTATATGAACGGCGTTACAGATGGTAAGATGGAAGAACAAAAAATTATGGTAACATCAAAACCCGTTACCATTACCGTGAAGCCCCTGCCTGCTGCCGGTAAACCTGCTTCGTTTGATGGCGCAGTAGGAAAATTTACCATTGCATCATTTGTTCCGCAAATGGAAATACCAGCCAATGAAACGGCGGTAATGAATGTAGTGCTGAAGGGCCAGGGCAACCTGCCATTGATAAACGCACCACAAGTGCAATGGCCTGCCGGCGTAGAAGGTTTTGAACCCACCGTAAAAGAAGACATCGACAGAACAGTGGCACCCATCAATGGCACCAAAATGTTTCAGTTTTCTTTTATTGCAAAAAAAGAGGGCCCGATGCTGATACCCGCTGTAGCGTTTTCTTATTTTGATCCTGCCGCAGCTGTATATAAAACCATCCGCACAGATTCTGTTGTAGTAAACATCAGTAAGCCGCTGAAAAAACCGGCGCAAATGAAAACGGCCAGCAGCAATGATCATGAGCCTGCTTTTAACTGGAGAAAATTATTGTGGCTTTCGCCACTGGCAGTTTTAATAATGCTTGCCATTGGCTATAAACTGCTCCGGAAGAAAACAGCCGCCCCACCAAAAACATTTGCAACAACGCAGCCCCTTGCGGAAAAAACAGCCGTTGCAGCAGCCGATCCTTTTGAAGCGGCAAAATTTGCCCTGGCAGCGGTGAACAGCCAGCTTTTTTACAGGGAAACCGGCAAAGCCAGCTGGCAAATTTTAGCCGATAAATTCAACCTTACCTCCAGCCAGCTTAACAAGCCCGTGGTGGTACGTTTACTGCAGCAGCACAATGCTTCGCCCGAAACCATACAATTGCTGGAAAGCGTTTTAAGCGATTGTGAGCTGGCTTTGTATACACCGGTGCATACAGAAAACGATATGCGGCAAACTTTAGAGAAAGCAGAAAAACTGGAGCTACAGCTTAGGGAGCTATGAGTGGCGGAGTTATAAGCCAGGCATGCGCTGTGCCGAAAACTCCGGGCAAAGTATCCTGGTTTTTTTGAAACGCCAATTTAGAATTTAAGCGTTAATAAGAAGCTGTTGCCTCTTGCAGTTATCAGCTTCTCTTACTCACTGTATTTATACCCCACTCCTCTTACAGAATGAAAATACTGGGGGTTGCGGCTGTCTTCTTCAAAATATTTGCGGAAGCTCAGAATAAAGTTATCGATGGTGCGTGTTGTAGGATATACATTGTAGCCCCACACAGTCTGTAATATTTTTTCGCGGGGCACTACTTCGTTCTTGTTTTCAAAAAGCAGCCTCAGCAGCATGGCTTCTTTTTTACTGAGCTGTATGTGTTCGCCATTTTTATTAATGGCTTCCTGTGCCTTAAAGTCAACGGAGTTTTTACCAAACTGGTATACATCGCCAATGGTTTCCCGATCCAGCAACTTTTTATTTTTTTCAATCAGTTTTTGTACCCGCAATAAAAGTTCTTCCAGGTTAAAGGGTTTGGTCAGGTAATCGTCTGCACCTTTTTTCAAACCCAGCACCCTGTCGGCCGATGTATTTTTGGCACTCAGTATCAGCACCGGTAAGTGAATGTTTTGAATGCGGATGGTTTCCAGTACTTCAATGCCGTCCATTTCAGGCAGCATAACATCCAGTATCATCAGGTCGAAATACTGATTCTGCAATGCCTTTACTGCCTGTTTACCATCCATAGCAGAAACCACCTGGTAGCCTTCCAGTTCAAGGTTTAGCTTTAGTGCTTCATGCAGATTTTCTTCATCTTCTACCAGCAATATCAGGGTATCCATGTTGCTTATTAATAAAAATGTACGCTAAAAATACTGCCTGCCGGATGATTGTCGGTTACGGCAATGCCGGCATTGTGATCTTCTGCTATTTTTTTACAAAGGTAAAGGCCCAGCCCGGTGCCCTTTGTTTTTCTTACTTTTTCGTTGCCAATTCGGTAAAACCTGTCGAACACTTTCTTTTTTTCTTCGTCTGCAATACCACTTCCCTGGTCTGCCACTTTTAAATAAACAGCGGGTCCTTTTTTCTGCAGCGAAAGCTGAATGGCCGGTTCTTTGGGTGCGTATTTAATGGCATTGTCCAGCAGGTTGTTTACCAGTATCTGCAGCAACAGGGCATCGCCATTGATGTCAATATCGGCTTCAATATTACTTTCCAGCTTCCGGTCCGGAAAACGGTTGTAAAAATCGTTGACGCAATTTTCCGTAAGCAAAGAAAAATTAAGTTCTTCTTTTAATAGTTTGTAGCCACCACCTTCCAACTGAGATGAAATGAGAATATTATTGGTAAGTGTGTTCAGGCGGTTGGTTTCCTGCAAGGTGGCTGAAATAAGCTTGAGTTGTTTGTCTTCTTCCAGTTTGCGTTTCTGCAGGGTTTCCAGGTTTAATTTGGCAATGGCGATGGGTGTTTTCAGTTCATGGGTAATGGCCATCATAAAATTTTGCTGCTGCTGGGCCATTTTGATTTGCCTTCTTACGGCCCTGTACACAAACACCGCCCCAATTAAAATCACCAGTAAAAAAATTGAGCCTTCCCCAATAAACTGTGCGTTCTTTCTTTTTTCTTCTTCGGTTATCAGGTCTGTCTTTTTCAGGTAAGCCGGATCGTCGGCTTTCAGTTCAGTGAGTTGGTATACCGCCATCTGGTGACTCTGACTTTGCAGGGCAATAAACCACCACACCAGTGCTGCTATGATGTACAACAACAAAAACCAATAGGCAATGGTGGCTACTGCCAGCCTTCTTTTTTTAAGAATACCCATTTATTTTGATCAGTTGATTGATTGACCAGGCGCATACTTTGTGCATGCCCGCATCTTCCTGGCTTATTGTATTTGGTTATTGCACTTTTTCTACACGGATGCCTGCATTCAGTACATGCAGCAAGGGATCCTGCCGCATAATTTGTTCCAGCGTAAATTCATAATCACCGCTTCTTCTGAACCGGGTGGGGCCTTCTGTAATGGCTATACGCTGTTCCCATATATCGTCCATACCGGTACCCAGCCATCCTTGTGTGTTGCCGGCCAGGCGCAGGTCTACCTGCTGGGTATAACTGGTATCGGGTCCTTTGCGATAGAGCTTCAGCCAGATATTGTTAAACCCATAAGCATCTGTATGACGAATGACCAGGTAGATATTATAAGTTGCCGCTGTATCTTTTATGGTAAAAGTAAAACCGGGTTTGTTGGACGAAGCCCATTCCTGTTTATTAAAACTGGTGTTTTTCTCAAATACGCCGATGGGGTTGCAGGCAGTAAAGAACAGGCTGCAAATGGCAACAGGCAGGAATGTATTTTTTGTAAATGCGTTCATTCGGCAAAAATAGTATTAGATGTCGGATCTGGTACGGGATGATGTCTGATCTTTTTATCCGGCTATCCCATATTTTTTTGAAGCGATTAAAATTGAGCAAACAACCTTTCAACGGATCAACCCAACTGCAAGGCGGCTTACAGGGCATTCAGCACCTGCTCCTTTGCTTTTTCCAGTTCATCTTTCATCATCACCACGCATTTCTGAATGGTAGAATCATATGCTTTTGCCCCGGTGGTATTGATCTCCCGGCCAATTTCCTGCAGTATAAAAGACAGCTTCTTTCCTTTTTCATCGTTGTCTTCTGCCAGCAGGGCAATAAAATATTCGCAATGGTTTTTCAATCTTACCTGTTCTTCAGTAATATCAATTTTTTCAATGTAGTAGATGATCTCCTGCTCCAGGCGGTTGGTATCGTAGTTTTCTTTGCCCACGTTTTCTTCCAGCATCTTCACCAGGCCTTCCTTTATTTTTATTTTACGCTGCGGTTCCAGCTGCAATACCTGCTCCTGTTGCTTTTGTATGTTGTTAATGCGCAGCAGCAAATCCTTTTCCAGTGATTTGCCTTCTTCCAGCCGGTGGTTGTTTAAATCTGCAATGGCTTCTTCTATGATTTTTGCAAATGCCACCCATTCTTCGCCGGTGAGGGTTTCGCCGGTTGGCGTAATTACTTCGGGCAATTTTATGAGTGTGCTTAAAATAGCAGAAGGGTCCAGGTTGAGTTCTTTTGACAACGCAGCAATGGGTTTGTAATATGCTTTTGCCAGCTCTGTATTAATGCTTACGGGTTTGCTGGCACCGCTTTCTTTCAGGTTTATGCTGCAATCGATACTGCCGCGGCCCAGTTGTTTGGAGATTATTTTACGGATATCAAACTCAAAAGGCTTTAAGAATGCAGGCATTTTCAGCATCAGTTCAAACTGCTTACCATTCAAAGATTTGATGTCTACCAGGAAAGTTTTATCGCCCACTGCTTTTTCTGCTCTGCCAAAGCCTGTCATTGATTTTAACATATAAACCTGTTTTTTAGCAAGGTAAAGTAATTAGTTTAAAACCGGTGGTGATAATTGGGGTCTGCAACATTGCGTGCACAGCCGGGGGTAAAGGGGTATTGATGCCCGTGCTTAAAACATGTACGCATATACGCTGCAATGGTTGTATT